>ENA-UPTA01001217-UPTA01001217.1-activated-sludge-metagenome-genome-assembly--contig:-NODE-1217-length-29011-cov-4.881234_pt1 | contig 29011 bp, 25 predicted proteins | sample MGYA00238184_ERZ773361 | MGnify/ENA primary metagenome ERZ773361 (study PRJEB29100, sample SAMN05720205) | activated sludge metagenome | isolation source: anaerobic digester from wastewater... | reverse complement strand
ATATAGCTAATACCCTACGTGGAAAAATGGGGGCAGATGAGTTTAGGGATTACATTCTAGGCTTTATCTTTTACAAATATCTCTCAGAAAAAATTCAACGTTTTGCAGATGCTGAACTTGCCCAAGAAAACATTAAATTTGCAGAACTCAATGAAGCAACCAAAACGGGGCAGGACTATATCGAAGCCTTAGAAGAGGCTGCATTAGACGAGCTAGGCTACTTCTTGAAGCCCTCAGAGCTATTTCATGCAATTGCCATGAAAGGAAGTAACCAGCATGATGAAAACAACGATCAGGAGGACCAGGAACGCCTGGCTCAGCAGTGCGCTGACGGCCTGGAGCGTATTCCCGACAAACGTCAGGGCGGTCTTGGTGTTTAGCATTTTCATCACCACGTCATCCGGTATCTGCACGCCTTTGGCCCGCAGCCACTCCACGCTCCCCGACAATTCCGTTTGCAGACTCTGCTGGTATTTTGGAAGGTTGGACGAAAATTCCTGCACCGACTTTCCAAGCACGACGACCGCCGCGACGGTCAGTACAATCATCGCCGCGATCAGGATCAGCAGCGCCAGCCAGGAGGGAATTTTCCGGCGCTGCATGCCGAAATACAGGGGCGTGATCACGACACTGATGAAAATGGCCAGCAGCAGCACGACAATGATGGGCGCGGCCGCCCGCAGGCCCGCGACAACGACAATAAATGCGGCCGCGTTCACGAGCACGGCCATGATCTTCGATTTGCCTGATGCACTCATGCGGCGCATTCTTGCAGACAGCGGGGAGAAAATCAAGAACAGGCGGGGCAAATCGGCCCGGGCACTTTTTCCAAGCAGGCGCTTGTTAATTGGAAATTTCCCGATATATTATGCGGCACTATGAAAGCAGCAAAACAGAAAACAGCCGGATGGCTGACGTACATACCCGAACTGCAGGTGGTGGACTGCACCGTGCGCGACGGAGGGCTGATGAACAGCCACCGCTTTGGCGACGACTTTGTCTGCGCGGTCTACAACACCTGCGTCGAGGCCGGCCTTGACTATATGGAGTTTGGCTACAAGGCCTCCAAAAAGATTTTCAGCAAGGATGAATACGGGGCGTGGAAGTTCTGCGACGAGGAGGATCTCCGGCGCATTGTGGAAACAAGAGACCGCAAGGGCCTTAAGTTTTGCGCCATGGCCGACGCCGAGCGCACAGACTATCACACCGACATCCTGCCCAAGAAGGACAGCGTACTGGACTGCATCCGCGTGGCAACCTATGTGCATCAGTTGCCCACCGCGCTGGACATGGTCAAGGACGCCCACGACAAGGGCTACACCACCACGCTCAACCTGATGGCGATTTCCGCCGCGCTGGAGGTTGAAGTGGACCAGGCGCTGGAAGTGATGGCCGCGAGCGAGGTGGACATTCTCTACATCGTGGACAGCTACGGAGCCTTCTACGCCGAACAGGTTGAGGCGCTGATGGACAAGTTCAAGAAGGTCTGCAAGGGAACCAGCAAGCGCATCGGCATCCACACTCACAACAACCAGCAAATGGCCTACTCCAACACCATCACCGCCATCATCAACGGTGCGACCATGCTGGACGCCACGCTGTGCGGCCTGGGCCGCGGCGCGGGCAACTGCCCGATGGAACTGCTGCTGGGTTTCCTGAAGAATCCGAAATTCGATCTGCGGCCCGTGCTGCAGGCCTCGCAGGAAGTCCTGCTGCCGATGCGGAAGACCATGGACTGGGGCTACAGCATCCCCTACGCGATCACCGGCCAGCTCAACGAGCATCCGCGCGACGCGATCAAAATGCGCGAGAGTTCAGACCCGGACAACTACGTCAAATTCTACGACGAAATGAACGAATGATCAGCGGGCACCTGGTTTCGTCCAGTGGATCCCATTGGTCGAGCGGCGGGAATACACCGTGACCGCATCATCGTAACGGAAATATTTTTCCGGCACGGGCGGGTAATCGGAGGGGGATGTCAGGCGCCAGGTGTTGTCCTTTGTACAGTACCAGACCGCGAAAGGCGCCCGCTGTTTTTCACGGTCGTATTTCCAGAGCTGGTCGGAATCCTTTGGGTTCTCACCGCCGGTAAAGCCGCCTTCCAGCAGGCCTGATTTTTCGAGCTGAGGGCGGCCCGCAAAACGGAATCCGCAAAGCGCTTTTTTCTCAAAAGGAATGTGCGTCACAAATTCTGTAGGCACCTTTAAAATGACCGGGAGTTCGATCGGCCCGCTTCCCGCAGGCAGTTCGATCTCAACGGCCGATGCGCCTGTTTCCGACTGCTCTGTTCTGATGACGACCCCCTCCGGCAAACGTCCCTCAAAATGCGAGTTCACAGTTTTTTCTTCCGGATCGCCCCACAGTCCAACCCAGTTTTTGCCGGGATACAATTTCACGGTTCCAAGCGCATATTGCGGCGGGGACGATTCGCCTTCGCCCACAATCCGGTAAAAACGGAGCAGATCGGTCCCGCTGATCGCGGCCACCGCGTTTTCATCGCCGGCCGGCTGCCACTGGTCCTCCCTGATGTCCGTGATAGACAGCGCGTCGGCGTATTGAACAAGCTGGCTTTCCACCGTCTTGAAAATCACCTGCCCCCGTTCATTGATTTCAACAGCCCGGGCAGCAGAGAACATACAAACAAATGCGAAAAGAATCGGAGACAGATTCTTCATGATAGCTCCTCTAAGGCTGCTTCAAAATATGATCCACGGCCTGCGCCAGTTTATCCATCTGCTCCCGCGTGCCCATGCTGATGCGCAGGTATTTTCCAGTGCGAGGGCCCGGAAAATACCGCACAAGGATTTTTTCCCCGCGCAGTTTTTCAAAAAGAACGGAAGCCTCGATTCCCGCCGGCTCAACCCAAAGAAAGTTGGTCTGCGACGGGTAGACCTTGAATCCCCGCTTTGCCAGCGCGGCCGCGGTATGCCGGCGGATAGTCTTGATGCTCTCGCAGTTCGAACGCATGTATTCGATGTCGGAGAATGCCGCGCATCCCAGCGCCTGCGCAATGCGGTCCACGTTGTAGGAATCCTTGAGCTTGTAAAGCGCGCCGATCTGATCCACGGGCCCGACGGCATATCCCAGCCGGAGCCCGGCCAGCGAGAACGATTTGGAGAAGGTCCTCAGCACAATGACATTCTCCAGTTCCAGCGCGAGGCTCATGCAGTTCGCCTCGGCAAAATCGGCGTAGGCCTCGTCAATGACGACCACGCCGGAGAAACGCTCGCAGAAGTGACGCACCTGTTCCAGCGGATACATAATCCCCGTGGGGGCGTTGGGATTGGCCAGGAAGAAAAGCGAGGCATCCACCTCGTCAGGCATGGCCCATTCGAAATCCGGCCCCAGCGGCACGGCCGTCTTGCGCAGGCCATGCATGTCGGCCAGGACGGGATACAGGGAATACGAGGGCTCGAAATACCCCACCTTCCCCTTCGCCTCGACAAACGCGCGAACGCACAGCGTCAGCAGTTCATCGGATCCGTTGCCGACCAGCACGCACCCGGCGTCGCAGCCGTGATAATCGGCGATCATGCCGCGCAGCTTTGAACACACGGGGTCGGGATAGAGGCCGAGATTCGTGAAATCGAAATCCTCCAGCGCCCGGCCGACCGCCGGGGTGGGCGCGTACGGATTCTCATTTGTGTTGAGCTTGATGGTCTGGCGATCCACAGGCTGCTCACCGGGGGTGTACCCCGCCATTTTCGCGACGTTCTTGCGAATATAACTGTTCATGATTTCACCCTTTGAGCAGGATTCACACCTCAAAACGGATGCGGGCCGAGCGTGCGTGAGCCTCGAGACCCTCCACGCGGCCGAAAGCCTCAATCACGGGCAGCAGATCAACCAGATCCGCCCGCGTCAGCGACATCACGCTCATCCTGCGCTGAAAATCATCCACGGTCAGCCCCGCGAAGAAAGCGGCCGTTCCGCCGGTCGGCAGAACATGGCTCGGGCCAATGGCGAAGTCGCCCGCGCTCTCCGGCGTCCACGGCCCGGCGAACACGGCGCCGGCGGCGCGGACCTTCTGTATCCAGCGGCGCGGCTCCTGCACCATGATCTCAAAATGCTCCGGCGCGAACCGGTTGCAGATTTCCATTCCGATATCGAGATTGTCCGTCACCACGATGAGCATCCCCTGCTGGAGAACTTTGCGGACAAAATCTCTGCGCGGCAGGGTGTCGCTCTGCTTCAGAAGCTCCCGCGCAACGCCTTCCGCCAGGCGCTCCGACGGCGTCACCAGCAGGACCTTCTCAGCACCGCTTCCGTGCTCGGCCTGAGACAGCAGATCGGCCGCGACAAAGGCCGCGCTGATGGAGTCGTCAGCCAGCACGGCGATTTCGCTGGGGCCGGCGACCATGTCCAGCGAGACTTCGCCATAAACAAGGCGCTTGGCGGCGGTGACAAACGGGCCGCCGGGGCCGACAATTTTCTGAACCTTGCCGACGGTCGCAGTTCCATAGGCCATTGCGCCGATGGCCTGAATGCCGCCGATTTTGAAGATCTCCGTGGCACCCGCAAAATCAATGGCATAAAGAAGCGCGGGATTGATATTCCCGTCCTTGTCCGCGGGTGTGCAGGCCACGACTTCCGGAACGCCGGCCGCGCGGGCCAGCACGATGGTCATCATGGCCGTCGAGGCCAGGGGCGCAGCGCCGCCCGGAATGTAAACGCCCACGCGGTCGAGCGGAACAAACCGCTCGCCGATCATTCCGCCCTTGGGGCTGGTGATGTTCCATTCCTTGCGGATTCCGGCTTCCGCAAAACGGGTTATCCGCCTTTGCGCCTCGCGGGCCGCCCGCTTGAAATCGTCATCCACGGCCGCGCGGGCCTTCTGGCGTTCCTCGGGCGTCACCCGAAGATTTTCCGTCGTGAGTTTTGCCCCGTCGAACTTCTCTATGTATTCGAGAACCGCTTCGTCGCCGCGGGCTTTGATGGCGGCCAGCGCCTTTGCTGCGATCTTCTCGGCGGCAGGGTCAATGGCCGGACGCTTGAGGAACTCCTCCACCGCCGCTGGAGGTTCAGCGGCCGTCCAGCGGACCGATTTGACGTTCAGTTTTTCATTTTTCGCCATGTTCAAAATCTTTCCAGATACCCGATCCCGCCGTTATTTTGTGCGAACGGCCTCGTTGAGGCTGTCGCACTTGGGACAGCGCAGCATCGGCATTTTTCTTGAATCCACATACACATGCCCGCAGACCGCGCAGCGGAAGATGCGCTCGTTGGCATAGCGAACATGCGGCTCATACAGGCGGACAAGGTAGAACAAGCCTATGAGCGAAACAATCAGTAAATTCACGGCCAGCGGGACATAGAAAAGCACCGGCCAGCTGACCCCGATCATTGCACACCTCCGCTTTCCGCGCCCGCGGCGCTCACCACAAGCAGTCCGCGGCGGCCGGCGGAGGCGGGATTTATCCGCCACTGGCGCACAGCCTGCAGCAGCCGGTTCCGGTCACGGCCCAGCCGGTTTTCGTTCATCACAAAGACATGGGAAACATCGCCGCGGGATCCGGCCTCAATCTCAAGCGTGGCCTGCCACCCGTTTCTGGATGCCGTCAGGCCGGACGGTAAATCCAGGCTGGTGAAGTCATCGCGGCTCAACCCCTCAAGAAACTGAACGGACAGAGGCGATGAAACGCGTGACGCAGTGGAATCCGCGCGGGTCCGGATCCGGGCGGAAAAGAAAGACCGGATTTGGGAAGCCAGGGCATCGGAACCGAACGCAGATGCCGAGGCGGTCGAATCGTAATCCAGAAACGCGCTGCCGGCCGCGGGGAGCTCCAACCTCGGCCGCAGTCCGTTTCCGAAATTGTCCATCAACCCGCTGAAACCAAAAGCCGAGGGAAGCGAAAACAGCTGGGGCGACCACAGGCCCGCCGGCCCGGAAGACATGCGATCTGAGACATAGTGCAATTTCGCCGGAGCGGATACAGAAACCGAAGCCGGAGGCGGCGACGGGCGGAGCAGCACAACAAACAGGCCGACCCATATACAGGCCCCCGCCAGCGCGATCATACGGACACGGGGGGCTCCGGCAAACGGTTTATGGGCGCTTCCGTTCAACGCGGGGCTCTCCTGGCGGCCGGTTCGCGCACCGCGAGATTCACATCGCGAATACCCGCCTCCGACGCCATGTTATAGATCTGGATCAGCGTGTAGTGCTGCACAAAACCGTCAGCCTGGATGACCAGCGGTTCATCGGGCCGAAGGGCCACCGCCTCGCTGAACCGCCCCGCGAGGTCCTGAAGTTTCACGCGGTCGTCGTTGAAGAAGACAAGCCCGTCGCGCGTCACGGTGACGGTCAGGCTTCCGTACCGGGTTCCTTCCGCAAACGGGGCGGAGGGCAGTGTCATAGCAATGCCCGGCTGAAGCACAAACGGAGCCTGCGAAAGATAGAAGGTGAAAAGGATGAGCACCAGATCAGCCAGCGGGATAAAGCCGGGCGGACCTTTCCTGATCCTGTTCTTCGCGATGTACAGGCGCTGCAGCTTGGACAACCTCAATTTTGAGCCTCGCCTCATGATTTCACACCCGCGCTGCGCTTGCTCAGGAAGGAGATGATATCAACGGAGGCCTTTTCCATGTCCAGCAGGATGGATTCCACACGTCCCATCAGCAGATTGTAGGCCGCATGGGCGGGAATGGCGAGCGTCAGCCCTGCCGCTGTGGAAATCAGCGCCTGCCAGAGCCCGCCCGCAAGGTCCCCGGGCTGCACCAGCGGCGACTGCTGCTGCATCACCAGCAGGTTCTGCATCAGGCCCAGAATGGTTCCCAGCAATCCAAGAAGCGGCGCAATTTGCGCCACGGTGCCCAGCGTGATGATATTGCGCTCGAGTCGCGGAATCTCGAGCAGGCCGGCCTCCTGCACGGCCTTCTCCATTTCTGAAACCGGTGTGTCATAATTCAGAATCGCGGCCCGCACGACATCCGCGACCGGGCCGGGAGTGTCCTCGCAGATGCTGACGGCCTCAACGATATTGCCGCGGTTGAGAATGTTGTAGATCCCCTTCAGAAAATCGTCGGTCTTGATCTGGGCACGGTGCAGGTGAAAAAGCCGTTCAACAAAAATCCAGACGGCGAGGATCCCGGCGGCAAGAATCACCCATATCATCGGTCCGCCTGCATTGATCATATTGAGCATATTGATCTCTCCTTCATGTCCCGGGAACCCAGTGTTCTGTGCGGATTTTCCGGATGCGCATGCGCGCTTCCTCAGCGGCGGGAACCCCTTCCCCAATGAGCCGCTCGTAAATGCTGATGGCTTCCGGCCAGAGCTGCTGGTGCTCCTTGATGGCCGCAGCCCCGAGCGCCGCGCGCGTGAACCACGCCTCGCTTCCCGCGACCCTCTCCTTTTGAGCGGCATAGCGGTAGATCACATTAAAGTACCGATCCAGCGCGCCGGCGAGGTCTCCGGTCTTGTCCAGGCAGCGGCCCAGCTTGTATTCCGCCTGAAGACTGACATCGGGGGGAATGTCGGGACGGCTCATCAGCGCGGTGTAGGATTTGATGGCCTCGGCATAGCGGGCCGGTTCTCCGGCGCCCAGCGTGAACTGGCAGTCGCCGATCCGGCCGCGCGCCAGCGCCGCCGTGTAGGTGCCGGGCTCCTTCAGGATCACTTCCTCGTACGCCAGAATCGCCGCGGCGAACTGCCCCAGCTCGCTCAGCGCGTCGCCCTGCGCGAAACGAGCCTTCACGAGGCGCGCGCTTTCGGGGAAACTCTGCGCCAGACGGCTGAAGTGCTCAATCGCCCGGAGATATTCCTTCTGGAGCGCCGCCGACTGCCCGGCCCAGAACAGCGCATCATCGGCGAGATCGGCAGACGGATACCGCAGGGCCAGCTCGGCAAACCCGGCCTCGGCTTTGGGATACAAGGCGCTGTTGAAGTAATACTCTGCGAGCCAGAAGAGAACGTCGGGCGCCCAGACCGAATGGGGATGAGTCTTCACAAATTCCCGGCAGGTTTCCTGCGCCTTGTCGGCATCACCCATCAGATAGTGTGTCCAGCCGCGCATATAAAAGGCCTGCTCGGAAAAATCATGGCCGGGAAAATCCTTCACGACCTTTTCAAAATCCGCCAGCGCCTCCGTGAAATTTCCAAGACGGTAGCGGATCAGCCCGCGCCCGTGACGGGCCTGCCCCGCGGCAAGGCCTTGCGGGTGCTCCCTCAGGATCCTGTTGTACTGCAGGACCGCCTGCTCCCATTCGCCCTGCCGCTCCTTCACCTCGGCCGTTCGAAGCATCGCCTGCCGGGCGAATCCGCTTTCAGAATAGGCATCCTGTATGGCGCGGAACTCCTTCTCGGCCTCCTCCAGACGTCCGGCTTCCATGAGGCACATGGCCGCCTGGTACAGCGCCTGCGGCGCTTCAGGCGAGCCGCGGAACGTGCGGGTCACATCCAAATACTTCTCGCGCGCGTCGTCGTGCTGACCGCCCGCAAACAGCGCGTCGGCCGTCTTGAACAGGGCCTGCTTGCGGTCGGCATCGCTTCCGGCCAGGGGCAGCGCCTTTTCAAATTCCCTGACCGACTCGGCATAGCGCTTCAGGTTGAACAGACTCCAGCCCTTGCCCATCTGCGCGCGGAACCGGCCGGGGTCATCAGAGAACACTTCCTGATAATACTGATATTCCCGGTGCGCGGACTCGTAATCCCCGGCCTTGAAAAGCTCGTCCGCCCAAGACAGCAGCGCCGCGGACGCATGCGGGTTTGCGGCGTTGGCGCCGATCCATTCGTGAAGCGCGGCCTCGCCCTCGTCGCGGCGGCCGGCCCGGATCATCAGCTTCGCCCGCTGAAGACGGCTCTGATCCAGCACCATGGGATCGGCAGCCAGTTTCACCGCCCGGTCCAGGAACTCCACCGCACGGATATAGTTCGTCTGCGCCTCCATCACCGAAGCCAGTGTCCGGCAGGTCTGCGCCTTGTCATCATCGTTCAGGCCCTCCCGCGACAGCAGGCCGGTCAGCAGAGTTTCGGCTTCCTTGACTTTTCCGGATTCGAGATGAATCTGCCCCAGCCAGAGGGCTCCCGGCACCGCGTGCGGAGACAAGGGATGATCCTTCATGAGCTGACCCAGAATACCGGCCGCATCGTCGCGCTTCCCGAGTTCGATCAGCACCCCGGCCCAGTCCAGAAGGTTCAGCGCGGCTTCCGTTTCGTTCGTGATGGATCCCTGAAGCGTCTTGAAGGCCTTCACCGCGCGGGCGGTATCCCCCAGCTGGGCATAACAGCGCGCGCGCAGGCGGCTGGCGCGTCGGGTGTAATACGGGTCTGACATGCGGCCCGGCATTTCATCCAGCAGCGTGAGCGCAGGCTGGTATTCCGCCTGGCCGGCCAGAACCATGGCCCGCCAGAAAATGAAGCCCGACTGAATTTCCGGCGTGACGGCCAGTTTTCTTTCATGATCCAGCAGCTCAAGCGTGTCCTTGAACCGGCCCTGTTCAAACAGCGCCTCAGCCAGCCCCAGCACACCCTCTGCCTTTTCCTGGCGGGTTTCAGCCTTGTCAACGTACTCGTTGAAATACAGTTCGGCACGGTCATAGAACCGGTCTTCCAGCGCGGCGCGGCCGGCGGTCAGCAGTTCCGGCGGCGTCATGCGCCTCACCGCATCGCTTTCCGCGCGCGACGTGCAGGCGAGCAGCGCCAGCCCGAGGCCCGCTGCTTTCACAATTTTTTTAAAATTCAAAATCATGCTATTCCCTGTTCAGCACGCTCTTCAGCGACTTCCCGGTGTACGACTCCGCGCAGGCCGCCAGCGCTTCCGGCGTGCCCTCGGCGACGATCCTGCCGCCGGCGTCGCCGCCCTCGGGTCCAAGGTCAATTATGTAATCCGCCATTTTAATGACATCGAGGTTGTGTTCAATCACAACCAGCGTGTTTCCGCCCTCCCGCAGGCGCACCAGCACCTCCATCAGGCGGTCCACATCCGCAAAATGGAGACCCGTCGTCGGCTCGTCCAGGATGTAAAGCGTCCGGCCCGTCTGCTTGCGGCTGAGCTCCGCCGAAAGCTTCACGCGCTGCGCTTCGCCGCCCGAAAGCGTCGTCGCGGACTGCCCGAGCTGCAGATAGCCGAGGCCGACCTCGTCCAGCGTCCGCAGCTTCCGCTCGATGGCCGGAATGTTTTGGAAGAATTCGCGCGCTTCGCTGATGGTCATGTCCAGCACATCGGCAATGCTCTTCCCGTTGTACCTCACTTCAAGGGTTTCCTGATTGTAGCGGTGACCGCGGCACTGCTCGCAGGTCACGTACACATCCGGCAGGAAGTGCATCTCGATGCAGATGATGCCGTCGCCCTTGCATTTCTCGCACCGGCCGCCCTTGACGTTGAAACTGTAGCGGCCCGGTTTGTATCCGCGGACCTTCGACGCCGGGAGCTGCGCGAAGAGGTCGCGAATCTGCCCGAACGCCCCCGTATAGGTCGCCGGATTGCTGCGCGGGGTGCGGCCGATCGGCGACTGGTCAATCACGATCACCTTGTCCAGCGCGTCGACGCCCTTCAGCTTGTCGTGATCGCCGGGCTTGTCGCCCGACCCGAAGAAGTGCCGGAACAGCGCGCGGCGGAGAATGTCGTCAATCAGCGTGCTCTTGCCGCTGCCGGATACGCCGGTGACACACACCAGCAGGCCGAGCGGAATTTTCACGTGGATGTTCTTGAGATTGTTTTCGCGCGCGCCGATGATTTCCAGCCAGCCCTTCTGCGGAACCGTGCGCTTTTCAGGAATCTTTGAATCCATCTCGCGGCGCATATAGCGGGCGGTCAGGGAATTCGGATCCCCCAGAAGCTTGTCCACCGTCCCCGCAAACACCACTTCGCCGCCGTGCCGGCCGGCCTGCGGGCCCAAATCCACGACATAGTCGGCCGCGCGGATCGTCTGTTCATCATGCTCGACCACAATCACCGTGTTGCCGACATCGCGCAGCTTGATCATCGTGTGGATCAGGCGCTCGTTGTCGCGCGCGTGAAGCCCGATGCTCGGTTCATCCAGCACATACAGCACACCCATCAGACCTGCGCCGATCTGCGTGGCCAGCCGGATGCGCTGCGCCTCGCCGCCGGAAAGCGTCCCGCTCTCACGGTCGAGCGTGAGGTAATCCAGTCCCACATTCTGCATGAAACCCAGCCGCTCGCGGATTTCCTTTGTCAGTTCGGCGGCGATTTTCGCCTCCTGCTCCGTCAGTTTCAGTGAAGTGAAGAACTTCAGGGCATCCTTCACCGAGAGGCGGCAGAGATCAATGATGGAACGGCCCGAAACGGTGCAGGCCAGTGATTCCGGCTTCAACCGCGCGCCGTCGCAGGCCGTGCAGTGATGCTTGCTCATGAACGCGCGCAGGTGGTTGCGGATATAATCGCTCTGGGTGTCGCGGTAACGACGGTCCAGGTTCGGGATGACCCCCTCGAACACCTTGTGGAAGGTGCGGGTGGCGCCCCGGAACCAGAATTTCATGGTCACTTCCTGCCCGCCGGTTCCGTTCATGAGAATTTTTTTGAAGGCCTTCGGCAAATCGCTGTAAGGGGCATCCATGTCCGCATCGTACGTCGCCGCCAAAGCCCGCAGCAGCCGGTTGTAGTACATCGTCAGCCGCCGGCCGCTTCCCCGCCACGGGCGGATCGCGCCGCTGTTCAGCGACTTGCCGGGATCGGGCACGATCAAATCCTCGTCAAAAACCATCATGCTTCCCAGTCCCTGGCAAACAGGGCACGCGCCATAAGGGGTGTTGAAGGAAAAAGAACGCGGAAGCAGGGCTTCAAAACTGATGCCGCAGTCCGTGCAGGCGTTTTTCTCAGAAAACAAAGCCTCCGGATTCTTTTTGTCGTCCGGCTTCAGCACCAGCACAGTTCCCGAGCCCTCCTTCAGCGCGGTCTCGATCGAATCGTTCAAACGCGACCGGATGTCCGGGCTGACGACGAGGCGATCCACCACCACCGCGATGCTGTGGTTCTTGCGCTTGTCCAGCGGCGGCACGTCGTCCAGTTCATGGATTTCGCCATCCACCCGGACGCGGATGTAGCCGCGGAGGCGGATCCCTTTGAGCACTTCCTCGTGCTGGCCCTTCTGTCCGCTCACCAGCGGCGCAGTGATCACAATCTTCGTGCGCTCGGGCCACGACAGGATCAGCTCCACAATGGACTCCGCGCTCTGCTGTGTGATGGGCTTGCCGCACTTCGGGCAGTGCGGATGCCCGATGCTGGCGTACAGCAGGCGCATGTAGTCGTAAATCTCGGTCGTCGTCGCCACAATGGACCGCGGATTCGATCCGGCGGTGCGCTGCTCGATGGAAATGGCGGGTGAAAGGCCCTCGATATAGTCCACCTGGGGCTTCTGCAACTGATCAAGAAAATGCCGGGCGTAGGCGGAAAGGCTCTCCACATACTTCCGCTGGCCCTCGGCATAAATCGTGTCGAACGCGAGCGACGACTTGCCGGAGCCGCTCAAGCCGGTCACCACGGTCAGCGAATTGCGCGGAATCCGCACCGTGATATTCTTCAGATTGTGTTCGCGGGCGCCCGCGACCGTGATCCACTTTGTGCTCATAAAAATCCTGAAACTTTCCGGCAAAAAATATCATCCCGGCCGGCCAAATGCCAGTTTCTTGCTCCATCATGGCCGCATTAGATTTTACGGAAATTTTTGCGGTTTTTTGCAAAAAAAGGCCATTTTTCGTCATTTTTGGCCGTTTTTGGGCCTTTTGGGGTCATTTTTGACGCTTTTTGGCCATTTTTTGACATTTTTGAAGCTTTCATGCGGCGCTCACGGCGTGAGCGCCCTGCCCGCTCGAAAACCGAAATGTCCGATCAACCCTCTATTCCGACAGCGGAACGATGGCCCGGGCCCGGAAGAACTGCGAAGTCTGGGCCGCAGCGGCCAAATCACGCGACATCTCAGCGGCCAGTTCAGGTGACATCTGACCGTAGCCGCTGTCCTCCCAAGTCGCATCGTTGGCCGCGCCAGCGGACTTCTCCAGTTTGTACAGGCGGGTCGGCTCGATGCTCCACGTTACCCGGTTGGTACCCGGCAGACGCGCAAGATCTGTGATGGCCAGAACCGATGCATTGGTTGTCGGATCAGTGTCTGAACCGTATTCATCAACATCCGGAGATCCATCGTCATCCTGGTCGTGTCCCGCGCCTGACAGCGTGGTCAGGTCGCCAGCTTCTCTCTGTTCCCACGGGTCGGGGATTCCGTCGCCGTCGGTGTCGGGCCCGGCATCCAGTTTCGCGGTTCGGACATAGGCCTGCGCGTTCGACAGGCTGATCCAGCCGACATTCGCTCCGTAGGCATAACCGGACATATTGCCAGTCAGCAGATCAATTTTGGGCTGCCCGTAGGTTTGCTCAAAGGCGATCCATCCGATGTTGGCCCCATAGGCAAAACCGGTGAGACTCCCTGTTCCATCGTGGTTCACGCCCCAGTCGTCGGCGGAGGCGTTGGAATACTGCCAGCCGTTGGTGGGCCCGTTGCCCAGCCCGATCCAGCCGCAGTTGGCGCTGTAAAGATATCCGGTGCAGAAAAACCGCCCCATCACCGCGCCGTTGTTCGTGTCGCCTGCGGCATTAATCCAGCCGATGTTGGCGCCGTACGCATAGGGATGTGCCGGGTCAATCGTGGTGTCGGCAAAAGCGGGGCATGCCGCAAACAGGCATATCACCAATGGAATATGTTTTATCATCACGCATCCTCCTGCAATTTCGACTGATATATCATCTATTTCGCGTTATTCACCAGAGAAACCCGATCATGAGGACTCGAGGTCCGTCTGCGACCGGCCCTCCTCAGGTGTCTATTGGCCAACAAAGGGATCCTTGACGGCATCGGCGTATTCCGGATGATTTCTGGAACGATCCATCATCTCGGCCCGCTGTGCTTCCGCCTCCTGCGTCATGCCGCGGTCTTCATAGAGTTTGGCGCGCTCCTCATAGGCCGGCAGAAAATCAGGGACAAGGATTTGAATGCGCTCCAGACGGCTGTCCGCGCCGTCATAATTGCCTGTTCCAATGTCCGCCCGAACCCTGTTGAGCATGTCCCAGGCAAGATGGACAAGCGAATCGGCGGCCGGCAATGCGTCCACGACTTCGCCCCCGACCGCTTTCTCGGGAGTCTTCTCCTTCTTTTTCCCCGGCGCAGCGTCATCCAAATCAGCAGCTTTGGGCAGCGGCTGGCCCGGGGCCAGCCCGCTCACGCGGCAGAAATGCAATTCGTCGAGGGCGGCGCTCAAGGCGCGGTCGAGAGAAAGAATGGCAATCTCCGCGCCCCTCTCCTGAAGCCGCAGCGCTTCCAGACGGCCTTCCAAACCCATCTCCTGCGAGGAGGAAACCAGATCGTCAATTTCCCGGCGATCCTTCGCAAATGAACTGGTGACCGTGTCCAGATCCATTCGGGATTTCCGCAGTGCTTCGCCAGCAAGCACGATCTCGCGTTCTGCGCGCATCAAGCCGCTTTCGTATCCCTTGCGCGCCTCCTCCAGCGCCTTGCGGCGCTCGCCGGTCTGTTTGGATATCCACTCGAAGACCGGAATCTCGACGGAGAATCCAACCCACCATTCATCGCCATCGGTGTCACCATAGGCAGTTTCGGTCGCAAATCCGCTGGTGGTTTCAGACTCGCTTCCCCGGCTGGAACCGGTCTGCCATGATGATCCGGCGCTGGTGCCCGCTTCGTAATCCCCGCTGCTGGTCGTCCGTTCCTCCGACTCGGAGCGCACCGATTCGCTTGAGGTTCTCTGGGAGGTCGTGCTCGTTTCGGTTCTTGTTGATTCGACCGTCCGCCGCCGGGCATCCTCGCCGTCCCAGCGGGTATAGGCCACCTCGACGCTGTTGAACCACGGATAGTTGGCCGCGCGCGATTCCCGCCATTCCCCCTCGTACAGGATCTGGTTCCAGTGCGCCACCAGCACATCCGGACGCTGCGGGGCCAGCGTTTGCGCGAGGGCCGCCGCATCTCCGGCATCCCCAAGAGCGATGATGCCTCCGGCCTCCATGGGCTTGAATTCCACGCGTTCGGGATCAACGCCGGTGAGCATCCGGAACTCCTGCCGCCATTGCGCAAGCCGGACGACATCGCGTTCACGGTCGGCATCCGCGGCGGCCAGCCGCAGGCGGGCATCCAGATAATCGCTTCGGCCGAGGCTCCCCTCCTCCATGGCCCGGCGGACTTCATCATGAAGGGCCCGGCAGTCATCCGCAAACGCCTCGCGGACGAGCAGCATGCGTTCACCGTAGGCAATCTGGAGCGCGGCTTCCACGGTGTCGCAAATGAGCTCATGCTCCTCCACCACCAGTTCCGCCTGGGCCATCCAGCGTTCCGCGCGCGCGGCCGCGCCGGCCGCAGACATCAGCCATGGATTGGGGGGAAAGTACCGCAGGCCGAGGCGGTAACTGTCCTCATTCTGGTCTTCGGCATCCACCGTGTATGAGGAGCTGGTGTACCGGGAATTTTCCCGGGTGCTCTGCCGGCCCTGAGAATCTGTGCTGCTGCTGCGCGTGCTTGAAGCGCTCTCATCGAATATACCGCCCTGCCACGAATCGGATGCGGAGGTCTCCGTGCCTGTTTCGCGCGAAGAACTCGATTCAGAACCGGTTCTGCGGCTGCTTCCCGTCCCCGTTTCCCGCGACCATCCGTGGCCTTCTTCGTCCTCGCGCCCAAACCCGAAGTTGAGTTCCGGTGAACGCATGGTCATGGCCTCCGCGGCATTTCCGGACGCGCGGCGAATCTGCGCTTTCAGCGCGCCGATCCTGGGACTGGTTGCCAGGGCGTAAGCCACGGCCTCGGCAAGCTCCACCGGGCCCGTGCCGGCCGTCACGGCCTCGGCCATTTTGTCCCGCTCGGGGAAAGGACTGGAGGCAATCAGTTTTTCCGGAGGCTTGGTCGAACGGCATCCGCAGAGCAGAACAACGAAGGTCAGTCCGGCCGCCGCCAGCCTTGCGCGCCGGCCGGAAATATCCGGCTCATCTGCAGGCCTTTTCTGATCTGATTTCATCAACCTTCGCCGTTCCTCAAAACCGTCATTAAAAGACACAATCAGAACCACCGGCCGGAATCCGTGCGGATCTGCACACTCTCGCCAGGCACCAAATCATTTTCCTTGAGCAGTTTCAGCACGACGCGGCGGCCGCGCACAATCTGGTTGGCAAAGGGGCTCATCCGGGTTGGCAGATCGTTCACCTCCGGAGAGACCGCCACGACCTCCGCGGGAACCCGGCTCCCGCTGCCGCTGGAATTGCGCCAGACCCAGGCTTTTTGCCCGACCTTCATGCTGTCCACATAGACTTCCGGCAGATAGCCAAGCACCCGGGACGATTTTTCCTGCACCAGCCGGATCACGGGAATGCCTGCTGCAATCACCTCGCCGGGATCACCCCAAATGGTCGCAACGATGCCGTCATTGGCGGCCCGCAAAACATAGTTGTTGCGTTCACGCTCGCGGAATGCGCGACTCTCTTCAAGGACATCCGTGCGAGCCTGCATTTTTCTTGCGATGGCGTCAGCAATGTCTTCGCCCTTTTTCATTCCGATCCATTCAATCAGCTGATCGCGGTCGCGCCGGGCGGATTGAAGCTGTTCTTCAGCAATGGAGATCAGTCCGGGATAGGATTTCGTCATCTCTTCCAGCGCGGCCATGCGGGGACGGATTTCGGCCACGGCATCTTCCGTCACGGTCCGTTTCTCGATCAGCGGAAGAAGCCGGCTGTATTCTTTTTTCAACTGATCCAGTTCGCCCCGCGCGCCCTGCTGTTCCATTCGGGTCTGGGCCAGCAGCGATTCCGCTTCCTTCACAGCGGTTTCAAACTGGCGGATCATCTGCAGCATATCGCGGGCCATGCTTCCTTCGGACTCCACGCGCGCGACTTCGTATTCCGCAAGTTCCGCATCCAGCACTGTGGTGTCCAGCCGCGCGAGGATATCCCCGGCTTTCACATGCTGCCCGAGTTCCACATCAATCGAAATCAGCCGCGCCGTATCCAGCGGGGCCACCGCCTCGACCACGGAATCCACCGTGCCGGTGAGGTTCCCGAACCTTGCGCTCCGGCCGTACAGGAAGCATGCGGCGGCAATGGCCAGCAGCCAGGCCAGCACCGGCCAGTTGCGGATGACCCGGTGCCATGTCAGGCCCAGCCTTTTTCTGCCGTGCTGGTCTTTTGAAATCATATCCGTCGCGTTCATGATCTACAACTCCACCGTGGTTCTGTGCATCAGCAGATTCGCGCCCACCACGCCCTCGACGGCATGCAGGCCGTCCACCAGGTCAGCCTGATAAGAAGGGTCCAGAAGCTTCACATGATACGAATATTCAATCATGTCCCCCTGAACCGCCTCGCGCATGGCGATCAGGGCAAACGACGAGCAGCACTCCTGCATCACGTCCTTCACCTCGGCCTCGCGCTCGAATTTGGCCGGGAGCATGAAGCGCAGCAGGCCCTCGTATTCGCGGCGGGACGCGAAGGGCGACCAGTGCAGGATCAGCGTCACCGCGGCGATGGTCAGCGTGCCGAGGATGGCCACATTGAACGTATTGGCCCCGCACGAAATTCCTATGCCCAGCGTGGCAAACAGGAACATCATGTCGCGAGGATCACGCACCGGAGTCCGGAAGCGCACAATTGCCAGCGTGCCCAGGATGCCCAGCCCGCGGGCAAGGTTGTTGCCGATGGCGATGATCAGCATGCAGACGATGATGCCGGAGAGGATGAGCGTGTGGACAAACGACCGCGAATAGGAAAAACCCTGAAAGGTCCAGGTGTAGACGCCGGCGATAACCGAACACAGGATGAAGCTCAGCAGGAAGGACAGCATGATCTGCTCGACCCCCAGATATTCCACCGGGGCAAATGCCGTTAAGAACTCCTCCATAGTTTCTCCTCAAAATGTCAGCAGTTCCAGCGCGTAATCCGGCGCACCCGGAAAACCCCGGAACATGGACTCCGCCCATACAGCCGAAGAATACTTGCAATTGCCGCATCGTATCAAATCAAATCTTTTGACAACATCCATCATCCAGTGCGGCGCATCCTTGAGGGTCTTGAGCTCAAGGACCACCCCGGAGAACGGATAGAGCTGGTTCTGCGCAAGGCCGGTGTCCATCGAAATCCAGTTCCGGCCCGTGCCCCAGTCAGTCCATCCGTTCGACGGCAGATAGCAGAGCTGGCGATCGAAGGTCACCCGCGCGTAATGGTCTATCTTTCCGAAGTACGATTCGCGCAGATAGCGGAGAATGAGAACCGGCTGCGATCCGGTTTCGCGCACCAGCCGCTTGAATTCCAGGAAACCGATCTCTTCACTGCGGTTCTTGAAGCGCAGATCAAGGCGGTCATCCATGATCAGAGACTCGCTCCACGCATCAAAAGGCACCGACGCGCGCGATTTGACAACCACATCCCCGAGCTTCCGCTTCACTTCCAGATATACTTTTCCGGTTCCGGGTTCGCCGTAGGTCCGCGCGCGAAGCTTGAAGCGGTTCAGGGCTTCGTTCCGCTTGGCCTGATGAAGGGACAAGTCAGGGGTGTCCAGCTGAATGGTGGTGATCGTGTATTCAGGCGGATTTCCGGTCCCGTTGGGATCGGGCAGGCAAAAGGGCTCAATGTATTCGCGGATTTCGGGAACAAGGGCCGGCGGTATGATATATTTGGCTTCGTGCCGCTCAATCTGAACCTGCGCCTTCTCGAGCGACTTGTCTTTTGAATGCCTCTTCAACTGGACTCGTCACCTGCTGGAGCCTTGCCCGGCTCTTTAACGCCGCCGCCGGGAACCAGCAGGGCCCCGTCATAAAATTCAATCACGTGGCCCTTCTCCACCAGCCACGTCAGCGATTGCAGAACCTCGTTCGCCGCGCTGTTCTGGGCGATTCCTTCAATCAGCGCCGTCCGGTCGCAGCCCGGATGGGATCCAATGAATTCCACGATGGACCGGATCTGCGGCACGGCATGGCTTGCGTCAATCGCGCCCGGCGTGATGGCCGTCACATAATGGTCGCCGCCCTTGCTCCGGAAGATATGCAGACCCATGTGCTTCAATGCGGGCTGAAGCGCGATGGCCAATGTGAACGGGTGCTTCATTTCCCTGTTCCACGCCTGCCGGATTCGTGCGGTCAATGCCGGATCAGCGATCTGTGAAATCAGCGTGGCCGGCAGGATCACGCGGTTCTTGCAGTGCATCATTTTCGCCAGATATTTTTCGCGCGCCATGCTCTCGGCCTGATCGCGGGTCATGCCGGGCGAATCGGGGGCGGCATCCTTCAGGCGATAAACGGTCGTCCTGCGGCAGGAGTCGCGCCACTTCTCGATCACCTCCGCATCGTGGACCATCTCGATCTGGCCGCGGCAATCCTGCAGCGACATCCCGGAATAATGCTTCCCGTGAAGCTCCTGAAGCGCCGCATTGAATCCGTGATAGTTCGGCGGGCCCAGCAGCGTGCCGGTCTTCGGGCAGCGTCCCACGCAGATGAATTTGCCCGCAGGCGGCTCGGTTTCCTGTTCTTCCGCCGTGAACCATTCATCGAGATGCGCCGCCAGAATGTGCTGCTGCAAGTCCGCCTTCTGCAGAAACACCAGCTGGCACACGCCGCACTGGTGAAACTCCAGCGGCTGGTCTTTTAGGGCCGTCAGCTTGATGAGATAATGCTTGGCGTCTGAAAGAAAAATGGAGGCCACCTTGAACAGCGGGAACGCCTGCTTGCGCGTGCGTATCAAATGCACCACGGCCCCGATGTTGTTCTTTTCCGGCAGAAAATGGACCTCGGCATTCAGGGGCTCCGGACGCGGCGGACGCGGTTCGCGCGCATCCCGGTCACGATCCCTGCCGCGGGGACGATCCTCTCTGGACGGCCGGTCGCGCCTGGGCCCGCGATCGCGGTCGCGCGGGCCGCGGGATCCCCTGTCCGGCCTTTCCCGGCGGGGGCGGTCTTCGCCGCGGTCTGTGCCCGCATAACGGTTTTCACCGGGAGATTTTTTCGCCCAGTCGGGTTCAAAATTCAGATCCAGCAGAAGATCTGCGCCGTTTTTCTGTTCATCCGATGTCATTTGCACCGAAATGTAAGGCATTCCACGGCCCGACGCCAGTTTTTTCAGCAAATGCAGTTCATTCGATATTGCTTTGGCCTCGCATAGGATTAAAGTGAGTTGCATGAACACAAACAACGAACTGCTCGAAAAACAGTCGTCCGCCGTCACGCTTTCCGACATGGAGATTTTCATCTTTCCCGAACTGCTCTTCAGCCTGGTGCTGGCCAACATCATGTCGCCGCGCATCTGGGAGTGGAAGAAGGACAAGTGGTTCGACAAGCTGGACAAGCTCACGCCCTATCGCCGCATCCTGCGCCTCAAACAGTTCATCATTGACCATTACGAGTTCAACCTCGATCTCGAAACATGGGGCCTCACCACCCAGCAGACCGAAGTCGGCCGGTTCAAGGAGTGGATTGACGAAAAAACACTCAGCGAAAGCAATGCGCTCTTCGGGTACGAAGGCGACCGCTATTATTTCGACATGGACATCCGCAAGCACTTCGGGCTCGACAAGTACACCAGCGACACCATCCCCTACTGGAAAACGGAAACCGTCGAGGCGATGGACGCTTTCCGCTTCAAGCCCGGCTACACGGGCGGCGCGGGGGAATGTGTATCACTTGCGGCGCTTTATGCGGCGGCCATGTTCATCATCTGCAGAATTCCACTCGAAGACATCTTCCTGATGGCCACCCCGCTCCATTCGCAGAACTTCATTGACGTGAAGGACGGCATCATCACCAACAACCGCCGCATTGTCACCAAGCCCATGTGGTTCAACGGAACCGAACTTACCGCGAAGGCCCAGCGCGCGCTTCGCAACGAGCAGGTGACCATCGTCACCCACGTCAGCGGTCACATCCACGTGATGTATCCCGCAGCCACCATTGACCCCGAGGCCATGGACCGCTTCACAAAGAGGCTTTCCTCTTTCCTGACCACCGCCGTGGACATGGATATTCTGACCAGTTTCCTGCGATGCCACCGCGAACTTCACGGATGCTTTCAGGTCGAGCATTCCTTTCACGGCAAGCCCCGCTACATCCCCCTTGACATCGCATTCCTCTATGAAGACACCAGCGCCTTCCGCATGGACAGCCAGACGCGCGACAAGCTTCTGGCGGACATTGACGAATACAAATTCTTCAGCGCGCCCATTGAAGGGCGCATCTCGCTCAACAAGTTCGAGGAATTCTTCAAGAAGAACAAGGTGGATGCCACCAAGCCTGACGACGTGATGAAACTGGTGCAGTCCTTCAACTGCGAACACGCGCGCGCCTACGAAATCATGGAGGCGCTGATGCAGTTCATCCACGTCGAACCGCGCCTGCCCGGACGGGACAAGCAGTATGCGGCCGCGGATCCGCTGAAGATCAGTACCGAATGGGATCGAAAACAGATTGAGGAATATCTGCTTTCCGCGCGCGATACGCATCCCGTCGCGGACCTCGCTTTCCATGCCTTCCGCGACGTCGCCCGCGCGGGATGGGAACCTTTTATGAAAGCCGCCCTCAAACGGAATCCTGTTTCCGTTCTGGGCACGGCGGAAATGCCAGATGATGAAGTCATCAAGGCGCTTGACGCATTCGACGGTGAATCCATTTACGACGGAAGCCGCCTCGCCCAGCCCGACGAAGTCTGGAACTTCAGGCACGGCGACGGCATCGAAAAAGCCATCTGCCTCGCGAACATCCTCAAGAAACGGCATCCGGACACTCCGCTGCAGATTGATGCTGAAGACAGCCGCGTCAAAGTGACTGCAGCCAATCTCACGGCATCCTGGGCCACATCCAAGGGGCTTTCCCTGCATTTGACGATTTGATGCCAATTTCGCTTTTTGATTTCTTCATTTTGACAAAGCCCCGGGTTTCCCGTAGGGTACACAGCCTGATTGGGACGGAAACCAGTCAACAGGTGGGCCGGTAGCTCAGTTGGTAGAGCATCTGACTTTTAATCAGAGGGTCGCGGGTTCGAGTCCCGCCCGGCTCACCACTGTTTGGAATCAAAAAGTTATATGAACTTCCCCGGCAAAGTCCGTCAGTCGCTGGAACTGGCCCTGACCCGGCTGGGTGTGGCCGTCATTCCGGCTCTTCCCCGCCGGGCGGTCGTGCACCTGGCGGGCTTCTTCGGCGGCCTTGCCTGGCTCTTCAGCCGCCACCTCCGCAGAACCGGACGCGCCAATCTCGATATTGCTTTCGGCGACAGCCTTTCCGCCGTCCGGAAACAGCAGATCCTGCGCCAGTCCTTCTCGTCGTTCGCGCTGGTGATGCTGGACATGTTCTGGTTCTCCCGCGATCCGGAAAACCGCATCCGGACATATGTTCGGTTCGATGAGTCCTATGAAATGCTGAAGCGCAAGGAACCGAAGATCTGCCTGACGGCCCATCTCGGCAACTGGGAACTGCTGGGCAAAGCGGCGTCGTTCTACGGCGCGCCCATGGTCAGCGTGGCCGCGCCGCTGGCCAACCCGGCGCTGGACAGCCTGTTCAACAGCATGCGCGGCAACACCGGCCAGACGGTGGTTTCCAAGGGCGGTGCCATCCGCAAGCTCATGCAGACGCTCCGCGACGGCGGCAACATCGCCGTGCTTCTCGATCAGAACACCAAGCCGGCCCGCGGCGGTATCTTCGTGGATTATTTTGGCCTGCCGGTTCCGGTTTCTTCAGCCGCAGCCACGCTCTATCTCCACACAAAGGCCCGCATCCTGTTTTCCTGCTGCCTGCCGGAGCCCGGCGGTTATTACCGGACACTCCCCATCCTTGAGATTACGCCGCCAGACACCACGGGCATGGAAAAAGACGAGGCCGTCCTGACCATCACGCAGGCGGTTGCCAAAGCCACAGAGCAGGCTGTCCGCGAGTATCCCGGCAACTGGCTGTGGATGTACAAGCGCTGGAAATACCACGCGCCCGGGGCGGACGCCTCGCGCTATCCGTTTTATTCGAAAGATCTTTTGCCGGAGGACCGGCGGGACGTTTCAGCGGAGGAAACAGAGCAATGAAACTGGGCATCATCGGCGGATCGGGCGTTTACGATATCGAGGGCATCGCGCATGTGGAAAGCATGGACATCTCCACGCCGTTCGGGCAGCCCTCGGACTGCATACGGTTCGGGCGGCTGGGCAAACTGGATGTCTATTTCCTGCCGCGCCACGGTCATTCGCACAATCTGCTCCCCTCCGAACTCAACCACCGCGCGAACATTTTTGCGTTCAAGACGCTCGGCGTGCACCGCATTCTTTCCATCAGCGCCGTCGGCAGTCTGCGCGAGGATTTCAAGCCGCGTGATATCGTTTTCCTTGACCAGTTCTTCGACCGGACGAAGGCTTCCGACCGGCACACCTTCTTCGGAAACGGCGTTGTTGCGCATGTGCCGTTCGGCGACCCCGTCTGCGGGACACTCAGCAGGGAGTTGTCGGCCTCTGCGCACCGCGTGCTGGCCCGCCGCGATGAAAAGGGCATGACCATTCACGAAGGCGGAACCTACGTCAACATGGAAGGCCCCGCCTTCTCGACCCGGGCCGAGTCCAACGTGTACCGCAAGCTGGGCTTTGACATCATTGGCATGACCACCCTTGCGGAGGCCAAACTGGCCCGCGAGGCGGAAATCTGCTACGCGTGCATGGGTTTGGTCACGGACTACGACAGCTGGCATGATGCAAAGGAACCGGTATCGGTGGAGATGGTCGTCAAGACGCTGAAGACCACCGTGGCCTTTGCGAAGGAAACCATCCGCGAATTCGCGACTGCCGCAAAAGATGAAGACGACTGCACATGCCGCCATGCGCTTGAAAACGCCATCATGACCGACCACGCCCATATCCCTGAAAAAATCAAGCGCGACCTGGCCCCGATCATCGGCAAGTATGTGAAATAACGGACTGCAACTGCCAGATGTTTTTCAAAGGTAAAAAAGGCGATTTTTGGCCAAAAATTGCCATTTTTTAACGTTTTTGGCCTGTTTTAGGCCATTTTTGAGTATTTTTGGGCGTTTTTTAGAGTTGAACCGGCATGCATCGCGCGCCCCATGTTCCGGGTTTGGTTTCGAATATTCCCGGGCAGACTGCTCCGCAGTGACTGCATTTCCCGCCTGCGTCCAGATGCCATGAGGTCAGCACGAACCAGTCGCGGCCGATGATTTTCCGCCCGCATGCGCTGCAATGCGTGCTGCCGCCTTCGGGATCATGGACATTGCCGGTGTAGACAAAATGCAAGCCCTCTTTGCGCGCGATGTCCCGCGCCATCGTCAGCGTTTCGGACGGCGTGGGGGGCTTGTCCTGCATTTTATATGACGGATGAAAGGCGCTGAAGTGCAGCGGGACATCCGCCCCCATTTCGGACCTAATCCAGCGGCACATTTCCCTGACTTCATCAGGGCTGTCATTCTCACCCGGAATCACGAGGTTTGTGATCTCAACCCATGCCTTCGTTTCGCGATGCAGGTATTTTATCGTCTCCTGCACAGTATGCAGATCACCGCCGCATATCCGCTTGTAGAAATCCTCCGTGAATCCCTTCAGGTCAATGTTGACCGCATCCATGTGCTCGAAGAAATCCTCGCGCGCGCCGGGATTCACATATCCCGCCGTGACCGCAACGGTTTTAATGCCCTCGGCATGGCATGCCTTTGCCACATCCACGGCGTATTCGAGGAATATCAGAGGCTCGTTATAGGTGAAGGCAATGCTCCGGCATTTATATTGCTTTGCGGCGGCAACGATCAGTGCCGGTGATGCATCCTCGGCAAGGACAGCCATTTCGCTGGCCTTGGAGATGCTCCAGTTCTGGCACATGCGGCACCGCAGGTTGCATCCAGCGGTGCCGAACGACAATACCGGTGTCCCGGGCAGAAAATGGAACAGGGGTTTTTTCTCAATGGGATCAATGCAGAAGCCGCTGGAGCGTCCGTAGGTCGTCAAAACCATTGCGCCCTTTTCGCAGGCGCGCACAAAGCACAGCCCGCGATGACCGTCCTTCAGCCTGCAGCGGTGCGGACAGAGTTCGCATTCCACGCGCCCGTCCGGAAGCGTCTTCCAGTGCCGTGCCGGATAATTTGCATCCTTTGCCTGCATCTCATTCTCCCTGCTATCATTGTACTCCGTATTGGACTCTGCACAAGGGGCATCTCGCACTTGCATTTCAGGATAAAACGTACACAATACAGGCAGGAGGAGATGAATATGAAGAAAGTGCGTCAGCCGGCGGTGGCCGGGATGTTCTATCCGGAAAAGCCGGAAGCTTTGCGCAAAATGGTTGAAAAATATCTTGCGGACGCCAATCCTTCCGGGCCTGTTCCGCGCGCCTTCATCGCGCCGCATGCGGGATATCCCTATTCCGGGCCGGTGGCCGCATCAGCCTACGCCCGGCTGAAACCAGCGGCCGGCGACATTCAGGAAGTCGTTCTCTTCGGGCCCTCCCACCGGGTGCTTTTCAACGGCGTGGCCTTGAGCAGTTCGGAGGCCTATGCGACACCGCTCGGCGAGGTTCCGCTGAATCATACTCTGGCGCAAAGCATTGCCGGCCTTCCGCAGGTTCACGTTCTGGACGAAGCTCACCGTCCGGAACACAGCCTTGAAGTCCATCTGCCGTTTCTGCAGGTTGTCCTGAAATCTTTCACGCTGCTGCCCATTGTCATCGGCGACACGACTCCAAAGGCCGTCGCAGCGGTCATCAGCGCGCTGTGGGATGGCCCTTCGCGCATCTTCGTGATCAGTTCGGATCTGAGCCACTATTTGCCCTATGCGCAGGCCGTGGACATAGACCAGACCACCACCGCGGCCATCGAAAACCTCGAAGCGGAGGACATTGATGAGGATCAGGCCTGCGGGCGCACAGGCATCGCAGCCATGCTGCTGGTGGCGCGGGAAAAGAAGCTTGCGGTGGAAACTGTTGATTTGCGCAATTCCGGCGACACTGCCGGACCGCGCGACCAGGTGGTGGGGTATGGATCCTATGTCTTCACATGATTCAGAAACCGGACTGACCTTTGCGGAACAGCGCCTGCTGCTGGCCATCGCCCGCTGCTCCATCGAGCACGGCCTTATAAAGCGGCGGCCGCTGGTTCCAAACGAGAGCGACATGCCGCCTGCCCTGAAGACGGTTCAAGCGACTTTTGTAACGCTGACCATTGGCGGGAACCTGCGCGGTTGCATCGGCATGCTGGAAGCGGTCTATCCGCTGTTCAAAGATGTCGCGCAGAATGCGTTCTCGGCGGCATTCCGTGATCCGCGGTTTCCGCCGCTGGCCGAAGAGGAACTGCCCGGCCTGAAAATTGAAATTTCGCTTTTGACTCCGCCCGTTCCTTTCCCTGTGAAATCGGAAGCTGATCTGCTTTCAAAAATGCGGCCGGGCGTGGACGGCCTGATTCTTGAAGAAGGATTCCGGCGCGGCACTTTCCTGCCGGCGGTCTGGGAAGAATTATCCGATCCGCGTGATTTTCTGATGCACTTGAAACTGAAAGCGGGGCTTCCCGCAGACTACTGGTCGGACTCGCTGAAGATCTCGCGCTACACCGCGCACAAGATTTCGGAATAACCAGCTATTTGGTCCAGGAGCAGACATCGTCTTCGGTATCGGATATCCGGTCCGGGCCGCATGACCACACGACCATTCCGTAGCCCGGCATGGCGCCATACACGCTGTTCTCAACCTGGCAGCTGTTGTCGAGATCGGTGTCCAGCACGATCTGATAAGGTTCGCCCCACGGATCCACGAGACTTCCGGCCTCATTGAGGCCGGAGACTCCCGGCGCGGCGGCTCCGGGCGAGATCAAAACCAGCCGGCGCGTGTTGACACCGTGGCCGGTGTTCCCGTCGCCGTCCACGGCGCGAAGGATATTCATGACAAACGCATTCGGAAAATCCCGCCCGTAGCGGAAGTCGCCGTATTGTCCGCTGTGCGGACTGGGCCAGATTCCGTATTCGCGAAAGCAGCGCTCGCCTGCGCGCACCAGCATGCGCAGGTCGCGGCGGACCATCTGATGCTGCCCGTGCAATCGACGGCTCCACGTCACGGTTGCGGCAAGGGTTGCGGCAATCAGCAGCGATCCCAGCGCGATAGCCAGCACCGGCCCCGCCCTGCCCGGTTTCCGGGCAGGGGCTGGATGGGTCTTCTGAAACATGATCCGCTTCAGCTGAGCTGGCCGATGATCGAGATCAGGGGCATGAACAGCGCAATCACGATCGTGCCCACCACCACGGCAAGGAAGATGATCAGGATTGGTTCGATGATCGAAGTCATTCCCGCCACGGCATCGTCCACTTCACCGTCATAGGTGTCGGCCACGCGCATGAGCATTTCCGGCAGTCCGCCGGTTTCCTCGCCCACCTCGACCATGCTGACCACCATCGGCGGGAAGATGCCGCAGGCTTCAATCGGGGGCGACATGTTTTCGCCCTCCTTCACCGCGTCGTGGATCGACGACACCGCGCGGGCAATGACCTCATTGCCGGCGGTGTCACGCACAATGTTCAGCGCCTGCAGCACCGGCACGCCGGAAGTCATGAGCGTGCCCAGCGTCCGGGAAAAGCGGGCGATGGCCGTCTTTTTGGACAGCGTCCCGAAGACAGGCGCGGAAATCTTCAGACGGTCAAGCGCCAGACGGCCCCAGGTTGTCTTGGAGGCCGTGCGGACCAGAACGATCAGAACAACAATGCTCACGACCACCCACACCAGATGATGGGTAAAAGCGCGGCTCAGGTTCAGTACAAACTGCGTGAGCGGCGGCAAGCCCTCGCCTTCGAGCATTTCCTTGAAGATCTGCTCGAACTTGGGAATGATGAAAACCATCAGGAAGCCCAGAATGCCTCCGGCCATGCAAAGCACAACGACCGGGTAAATCATGGCGCTGACGACCTTGCTCTTGATGGCCTGGGCTTTCTCCATGAACTCCGCCAGGCGCACCAGCACCTGGTCCAGAACGCCGCCCAGCTCGCCGGCCCGGGCCATGTTCACATAGAGTTTATTGTAAATCTTCGGATGCTGGCCCAGGGCCTCGGCGAAGGTGCTGCCGGACTGAATGGCGTCAGCGATTTCTGAAAGGGCCTTTTTCAGGGCGGGATTCTTTTCCTGGCGCTGCATCACCTGCAGGCCGCGGAGAAGCGGAAGCCCCGCGTTCACGAGCGTGGCCAGCTGCCGGGTGGACACCATGAGCTGCTTGGGCTTGACGCGGATCAGGAACGACGGCATTTTCAATTCCATCTTGAGGCCGCCCTTCTTGGAAGCAGCCTTTCCGGTCTTCTTGACGGCCGCGCCCTTTCCCACCTCGGCGACCTGCGACGGGAAAAGGTTTTTTTCCCGGATTTTGCTCAGTGCCGAGGTTTCGTTATCGGCATCAATCGTGCCTTCTACTTCCTGTCCTTTTGCGTCCAGCGCGATGTATTTGAACCGTGCCATGATGATTTCTCCAAGCTGTGATTACGTGTATTTCAAAACCTCTTCGACAGTGGTTGAGCCGTCCAGAATGCAGCGGATGCCGTCCTCGCGCAGGGTCCGCATGCCCAGCTCGATGGCCTTGTCGCGGATCACGATGGTCGGCTTGCGCTGGTTGATCAGGTCGCGGACGGGATCGCTGACGCGCAGATACTCATAGATTCCGCGGCGGCCCCGGTATCCCGTCTGGCTGCAGTGCGAGCATCCCTCGCCGAAGTAGAACGGGGTGTCACGGATGACTTCCGGTTTCAAGTTGAGCTGATCGAGAATTTCGGCGTCCGGCTGGTACGCTGTTTTGCAGGTGCTGCAGATGGTGCGCACAAGCCGCTGTCCGAGGATGGATTCCAGCGTCGAGGAAATCAGGAAGGGCTCGACGCCCATGTCAATGAGGCGCGTAACCGCGCCTGCGGCGTCGTTCGTGTGCAGCGTGCTGAACACGAGATGGCCCGTCAGCGAGGCTTGAATGGCAATTTCCGCTGTCTCCATGTCGCGGATTTCACCGACCATGATGATGTCCGGGTCCTGGCGCAGGAACGAGCGCAGCGCGCGCACAAAGGTCACCCCGATCGCCTCGTCCACCGGAAC
>ENA-UPTA01001214-UPTA01001214.1-activated-sludge-metagenome-genome-assembly--contig:-NODE-1214-length-29043-cov-7.717642_pt1 | contig 29043 bp, 28 predicted proteins | sample MGYA00238184_ERZ773361 | MGnify/ENA primary metagenome ERZ773361 (study PRJEB29100, sample SAMN05720205) | activated sludge metagenome | isolation source: anaerobic digester from wastewater... | reverse complement strand
ATAAAAAGTTTGTCAGAAACCAATTTGGTTGCTCCGTAAAGATTTATTGGAGCTGCAGCTTTGTCCGTCGAAAGAGCAACAACCACTTTTACCTGACTTCCAAGCGCTGAATCAATTACATTTTGAGCCCCATTTATATTTGTTTTAATAAATTCATCGGGGTTGTATTCTGCGGCGGGAACTTGCTTAAGCGCAGCTGCATGAATAATTACATCAATCCCCTGACAGGCTCTTTTAAACCGGGGATAATCGCGAACATCTCCAATAAAAAAACGAACCTGCGGATATTTAGCAGATGGGTACATCTGAGCCATTTCAAACTGCTTCAGTTCGTCTCTGGAGTATATAACCAGGCGTTTAACCTCAGGGTACCTGTTAAGAATGGTCTCTACAAATTTTTTTCCGAAAGAACCCGTCCCTCCGGTAATTAATACAGATTTATTGGTCAACATAGTGCAGCACGATTATTATTAAGTTAATTACATTGCGATAATGCAGGAATTTTTTTCAAAAATAACAAGATTTTGCAAGTTTGCATGCGGTTAATGAATAAGAAACTTAAAATACTGGTTTAGCAAACATTCGGGTGTATTAATGTTAATCATATCATTATGATTTACCTATCCCAGAAATCCTTTTTCTACCAAACTGATAAAAACATCTTGGTTCAATAAATATTACTTTATTTTTGTGTTCAGATTATTCACTAAAAAACAACACATTATGTTTTCAGGAATTGTTGAAGAAACTGCAAAAATCGTCAAAATTGAACAGGAACAGAGCAATTATCATTTCTATTTAACTTGTTCATTCGCAGGGGACCTGCACCTTGATCAAAGTGTCAGCCATAACGGGGTTTGTTTAACTGTGGTTGAAGTGAATAAAAGTGATAAAGTGTATAAAGTTACTGCAATTCAGGAAACCATCGATAAGTCAAATCTGGGTTTGCTTTCGGTTGGAGATGAAGTTAATGTGGAACGAAGCATGACCATGGACAGGTTGCTCGACGGGCATATGGTACAGGGCCATGTTGACCAGACTGCAGAATGCATAGAAGTTGCCGAAGCCGATGGAAGCTGGTATTATACGTTCCGATATGATAGTTCCAAAGGTAATATCACTGTCGAAAAAGGATCGGTTTCGGTGAATGGCGTAAGCCTTACTGTCGTGAATTCTAAAAATGACCGGTTTTCGGTTGCGATTATTCCATATACATGGCAAATAACCAACTTTCATAACATAAAAGCAGGAACCATTGTGAACCTGGAATTTGATATTATTGGGAAATATATTCAAAAAATAATGGCAGGGTATCTCGAAAATTTCAAAAAATAAGCAAGAGAATTTTTAACAGCCTGTTTTGAACCTGAAAAAATACATAAACAACATCACCGGACTGCAGGCATTCCAGCTATTACGGTTTGGGATGCTGCTGCTTATCAGCATTGTATTTACAAAAACCAAACTTGGCGTTGGCGAAATCGGTATTTACGAAACCTTCCTATTAATCGCAGGAGGGGTAAGTTTTTTCTGGATTTCGGGTATTATTCAGTCATTTTTGAGTTTTTATAAAAACCCCGGGGGTGAAAACGGATCAAAATCTTCAGATATTTTCAACACTGCCTTGATTTTAACAATCCTCAGTATTCTGGCTGCGCTTTTTATCTTTTTTTCTCGTTCGTTTCTGGCCGAATTACTTAATCTCACCGGAGGGCAAATACCCTATCTGAAAATTTTACTCATGTATGTGGTACTTTCCGGGCCAGTGAACCTGATAGAATACATTTATCTTGTCAAAAATAAATCAGGTTGGATTATTAAATACGGGCTGATTAGTCTTAGTCTGCAATTCTTCTGTGTTACAACACCAGTATTGCTTGGCTTTGATCTGGGATACGGATTATATGGGTTGGTACTGGTAAATATTATCCGCTTTATCTGGTTAATGGTCCTCGTTTACAAATACTCCAGGCTCAGATTATCGAAAGACTATCTAAAAAAACACCTGTATATTGGCAGTCCGCTGGTACTCAGTCTTTTACTCAGTGGAAGCGCCCAATATATCGATGGGTTTCTTGTTTCGAACTACTATAATGAAGCTACATTTGCAGTATTCCGATATGGTGCCAGAGAATTGCCATTTGTAATACTACTTGCAAATGCTTTCAGCAATGCATTTATCCCTGAATTCAGCAATAATTACCAGCTGAGCGATAGCCTTCTCTCACTTAAAAACCGCAGCCTTAGGTTAATGCATTTTCTTTTCCCGGTGAGTATATGTTTTCTATTGCTTAGCAAGTGGTTGTATCCCATTGTTTTCAATCAGAGTTTCACCGAAAGTGCCGAAGTATTTAATATTTACATTCTGATAATAATTAGCCGAATGGTTTTTCCACAAACAATATTGATTGGCCGGCAGAAATCAGGTATTATCATGTTTGCTTCATTTGTTGAGATTGTTGTAAATGTTTTTTTCAGCGTGTTATTCATCAGAACTATCGGAATGCTCGGTGTTGCATATGCAACAATTGTGGCGTATTATCTCGAAAAAATATTGCTGATTCTTTACCTGCGCTATAAAATGCATATCCACCTTAAAGATTATACTGCTGTTCGCTGGTTTTTAATTTACTCACTACTCACCCTGGCTATTTATGTGATGGTGAGTTTTGTGTTCCGGTAACACTTTCATTGCTTTCCAGAGTTTTCACTGCCTGTAAATAAGTATTGTCAATTTTATTGATATACCCGTAGAAAGCATTGTCGTCGAATACATTGCGTACAATATACCCATAAACCTGACTTTTAATGTATGGCATATACTTATTCCAGTTGAAATACGAAATATAATGCTTGTTTTTGCGAATGTAAGTCCCAAACTCCGACATGGTATATCTACTGTCGAGCACCATGATAAGTGAATCGACTGATGAAATACCTGAAAACAATTCCCTGTTTTTATCGGTATATTGCAAGGCAAATGAATAGGCCAGTCCAAAATCGCTGAGCAAACGCAGGGTTGGGTTGAAAAGCACACTGTCGATAGGTATAAAAATATCTGGCATTACCCCTCCTCCACCATATACCAGCCGCCCTCCGGAAGTTTTATATTGGAGTGAATCGTTCTGATCAATACTGTCGGCAACCTGAAACTCACCGTGAAGATATCTTTCCATCAATTCATCATAATAGCTCTCATAGCCTCCGGAATAGTTTTTCTGTATGCATCTGCCTGATGGGGTATAATACCGGGCGGTAGTCAAGCGCAACATTGACCCGTCTTTAAAAATTGTTGGTTCCTGTACGAGGCCTTTGCCAAATGAGCGCCTTCCAATTATCCATCCCCGATCGTTATCTTGTATCGCTCCTGCAACAATTTCGCTTGCCGAGGCAGAGAATTCATCGATTAATACGGCGAGATTAACATCCACACAAACCGCCCTCTTATCGGTAGCATACACAGAATTTCTAGGCCTTGAACGACCTTCGGTGTACACTATCATTTTACCGCCTTTTAAAAACTCATCCACAATATTGGTAGCAGCGTCTAAATAACCACCTGAGTTGCCCCTCAGGTCGAGAATAAGGTTTTTCATTCCTGCCTGATGCAGTTTAAATGCCGATTCTACAAATTCTGTGTGTGTGTTTTTCGAAAAACTGCTGATTTTTATGTACCCTGTTTTATCATCAATCATATAAGCTGCGTCAATACTCAGAATTGGTATTTTATCGCGGATTATATTAAAATGAAGCAGTTTATCACGTCCTTTGCGCAAAATACCCACTTTTACCGTTGTTCCCCGAGGGCCTTTGAGCAGCTTTACAACATTATCGCTTTTTATTCCTACGCCGGCTACAACACTGTCATTGATAGTAATAATTCTGTCACCAGCCTTAAGTCCCAGTTTTTCGGAAGGGCCACCGTGTATGATATCCACAACCAGAATAGTATCGTTGTTTACACTGAATTGAATGCCTATACCTTCGAAATTTCCCTCAAGGGGTTCATTAACTGCTTTTGCTTCATCAGCAGTCATATACACAGAATGGGGATCAAGCTGCCGGAGGAAATTGGGAATTGCCAGTTCAACCAATGAATCAACATTGACTTCATCGACATACTCGCTTTTCACATAATCGATGATTGTGCTTAGTTTATCTTTCTTCGGCAGTTTAAAACCCAAAACCTCCTTGGTCTGATTCCGGAACAACGCCAACGAAAGCAACATTCCGGCGATTACCGAAATGGCAATAATCAAAGGTAGAAATAACCTGTTTCGGGGCGACAACATCATACCTTAAATTTTATCACTTCAATCTTTGCCTTTTTCAGTAGCTCTATGCCATCGCGGTTATGATATTCATCAAGATAAACTACCCGTTGAATGCCACATTGTATTATTAATTTTGCACATTCAATACAAGGCGAAGTGGTGATATACAGTGTGGCGCCTTCGGAACTGTTTCCCGACCTGGCTACTTTGGTAATAGCATTGGCTTCGGCATGCAATACATACGGTTTTGTAACAAAATTTTCGTCTTCACAGTCATTTTCAAAACCCGAAGGAGTTCCATTGTATCCATCCGAAATTATCATCCTGTCTTTCACAATCAGGGCACCTACTTGTTTTCGTTTGCAATAACTGTTTTTAGCCCATATCTGTGCCATTTCAAGATAGTGTTGGTCGAACTGGCGTTGTTTTTCGGGATTCGGATGGTTTGTCATAGCCTGTTCATTAAAAGCACGTATCTGTGTTACAGTACCCGGAGCCGGGGTCGAACCGGCACAGTATTGCTACCACTGGTGTTTGAGACCAGCGCGTCTACCAATTCCGCCATCCGGGCTTGGGTGCAAAGGTAATTATTTACTGAAAACCTGCAAATTATTTCTTTATTTACAACCAATCATTAAACCTGAGAATTGTCAACATGATTAATGCCCAATAGGGTTAGACATGCAAATTCATTATGGTTTCAATAAATTTTTAATACTTTTGAAAAAACGAATGGCCATGTCTTCAAAAGTTTTCCTGCTAGACGCATATGCACTAATTTTCAGGAGTTATTACGCATTTTTCAAAAACCCAAGGATAAATTCCAAGGGCATGAATACTTCTGCTGTTTTTGGATTTACCACCACCCTGCTCGAGATACTCAAAAAAGAAAAACCTACCCACATCGCGGTAGTGTTCGATCCACCCGCACCCAGTTTCCGGAAAGAAATTTACCCGGCTTACAAAGCCAACCGAGAAGCTACACCCGAAGTAATAAAAATGTCGGTACCTTTCATCAAACAAATTATCGAAGCGTTAAATATTCCGGTAATAGAAATTGATAACTTCGAAGCCGACGATACCATAGGAACCCTTGCAAAGAAATTAGCCGGCCAGGGTTGCAAAGTGTATATGATGACTCCCGATAAAGATTATACTCAGCTTGTTGAAGAAAATATTCTCATTTACAAACCAGGCAGGTCGGGGTCAGAGGTCGAAATTATTGGAGTTGCCGAAGTAAAATCTCGTTTTTCGGTACAGCATCCCGATCAGGTAAGGGACATTCTTGCCCTTTGGGGCGATAGCAGCGATAATATTCCCGGAGCACCTGGCATTGGAGAAAAAACTGCAAAAAAACTCCTCGAGAAATATGGAACGGTCGAAAACCTGATTCAACATGCCGCGGAAATTTACGGTAAAGTTGGAGAAAACCTGCTGCAGTTTCGCGATCAGATTTTGCTTGCAAAACAACTTGTAACCATAAGAACCGATGTTCCTGTTTCTGCAAGGCTTTCCGATTTGGAATTAACCGAGCCTAAACTCGAAAAATTATCTTCAATTTTTGCTGATTTGGAATTTAGGACTTTGGCTGACCGGTTTTTCAGTGAATATAAAAATGTGACACATCAAGGCCAACCCGATTTGTTTTCAACAACTGTTCGTGACAATAAAAACACCGATGCAGAATTATTCTCATCTTCTGGTCTTTCTCACAAAATCATAACACCCATAGAGGCTGACTATCAATCGGTTGACACCGCATTTTTACGTAAAAAGCTTATTGACGAATTACTAAGTTCCGGGGAGGTTAGTTTCGATATCATCACCTCCGGTTTAAACCCCCTGAACGATGATATTCTCGGCATATCGTTTTGCTTTTCTGAGAAAACGGCCTTTTTTGTTTTAATGCCGGACAATAAGCCGGATACACTTAAAGTTCTGAAAGAATTCATCCCATTTTTCGAAAATAAAAATATTCTAAAAATAGGTCAACACCTGAAATTTGATTTACTATTTCTAAAAAATCATGGTATTGAAGCTTCCGGGCCTTTTTTCGATACGATGATTGCCCATTATCTTATAGAACCGGAGCAGCGCCATAATCTCGACGATCTGGCTGTTAAATATTTGAACTATGCTTCTGCCCATCTTGAAGAAATTATGGGTAAAAAACGTTTTTTAACAACCGATATTCGAAGTCTGCCTCTCGATGAAATAACAAAATACGGTGCTGAAGATGCTTTTTTGACGTTTAAGCTTAAAGCAGTTTTTGAAAAAGAGCTTACAGAACGAAACATAAAAAATTTGTTTTATGATGTAGAAATGCCTCTGGTTGCCGTACTTACCGATATGGAATTTACCGGTATATGTATTGATACAAAGCAATTGTCTGATTATTCGGTGAACCTGAAAAAAGAGCTCTCGGAGGTAGAAGACAGAATATATCGAATTGCAGGTAACCGGTTCAATATTGCCTCGTCGAAACAGCTGGGGGCAGTTTTATTTGAACAACTTAAAATTACCGACAAGCCTCCATTAACAAAAACAAAGCAATATGCTACGGGCGAAGAAATTCTTGCAAATTTTGCCAATGCCCATCCCATAGTCGGTGAAATATTGGAGTATCGCTCCATTAGTAAACTTCTCAGTACTTATGTTGAAGCACTTCCATACCTTGTTTCAGAAAAAACAGGCCGTATTCACAGTACATTCAACCAAACCACCGCAGCTACGGGAAGGCTGAGTTCGGCAAATCCGAATTTACAAAACATTCCTATTAAGGAAGAAAGAGGACGCCTGATACGAAAAGCTTTTATTCCTTGCAGTAATAACAGTCTGTTTTTTTCGGCTGACTATTCGCAGATTGAACTTCGGATTTTAGCCCATATGAGTGGCGACAAAAATATGATTGAAGCATTTCGATACCATAACGAAGATATTCATACTGCCACAGCATCGAAAATATTTCGGGTTACCAAAGAAGAGGTAACGCGCGAAATGCGTTCAAAGGCAAAAACAGCCAATTTTGGTATAATCTATGGTATTTCGGCATTTGGTTTGTCGCAACGTTTGAATATCAACCGCGCAGATGCAAAAAATCTGATCGAGAATTATTTCCAGACTTTTCCGGGCGTAAAAGAATATATCGATAAGTCTATTCATTTAGCCCATGAACGCAAATATGTTGAAACCATAATGGGGCGCCGGCGTTATCTGCCCGATATCGACAGCCGGAATGCAAACATAAGGAGTTTTGCCGAACGCAATGCTATTAATGCTCCGATTCAGGGTTCTGCCGCCGATATTATTAAACTGGCTATGATCAACATATTTAATAACATCGCAGCAAACAGGCTTATGTCAAAAATGATAATCCAGGTACACGATGAGTTGAACTTTATTGTGCCTGAAATCGAAAAAGATTTACTGAAATCTATTGTTGTTGCTGATATGGAACAAGTAGTAAATCTCAGTGTTCCGCTTAAAGTTGAATGCGGTTTTGGAAAAAACTGGTTCGAAGCACATTAGTACAACGTACTTATATAATTGATTTACAATTTATTATAAACAATAACGAATTCCTATTAAATTTTTCGTAAAAAATTTATGGATTATCTATTGTGTTTTCATCAACCGGCAAAAGACAGTTGAGTTCGGAATATTATTCATTAAAATCAGCCGGTCATGAAAACAAAAAAATCACCCAAAGCAGATCTGGAAAAAAAGAAAACCATTTTTCTGGAAATTGGCCTCATTGTTTCGTTAAGTCTGATTCTTTACGGTTTTGAATTGGGTTCTTCAGGAAAAATTGTCAATGCAAACTATGGCAATACGGTAAAAATAATAGATGAAGACATCATTCCAGTGATACCCGACCGACCCAAACCTCAGCCCGTGGAACCGGAAAAACCCGTTGCACGTACCGAAATCAACATCGTAGACAATAACCATCATCAGGACTCTGTGAATATTTTCAACAACGAAAATATCGACGACCCGGTAGATCCCCTTATCTTTACCTGGGAAACCGATACTGCCAGTAAAGATGTTGTTGAAGTAATTGAGTTTTATAAAGTTGAGGTAAAACCCCTGTTTCCCGGTGGAGATGAAGCATTATTAAAATATTTGGCCGAAAATTGTAAATACCCGGCTGAGGCTGTCGAAAACAGCGTTCAAGGCACAGTATATATCAGTTTTATTATTGATGAAAAAGGCAGGGTAACCAACCTGACAATAGCCCGTAGCATACATCCTGTGCTTGATAAAGAGGCCATCAGGGTTGTAAGCACCTTGCCTGACTGGACTCCGGGCAGGCAACGCGATATAGCCGTTCCGGTAAGCTATATTATACCTATCAAATTCAAACTGTATTAAAATTGCGAAAACAGTAGATTTATGAAGGCTTCAGGCACAATATAACTATCAAATGAGCGTTATTAAAATAAAATAATTTTGAAGAGTCAAATAAAATATTATAAATTTACCCACTTAAAAATTTTGCCCTATGCAAATTAAAAAGTCACCAAAAGCAGATCTCGAACGTCAGAAAATGATGTTTTTACAAATTGGTCTGGTTGCCGCTCTTGCAGTAATGCTTGTGGCATTCGAATGGAAAGACAGCGAAAAAGCCCTTAGCACTCTGGGGAATTTAGCGGTTGAAGACGTTATGGAAGAAGATGTTGAAAATACTTTCCGTGAAGAAAAACCGCCAGAACCGGAACCGGAACCAGAACCACAGCAAACGGTTGTTGAAGAACTGAACATTGTTGACAACGATGTAGATGTGGAAGATGATTTTGATTTTAACTCCGAAAGCGATCAAAACGACAAATCGAATACCAGCATCTCCGACTTCTCCGGTGATGAAGTTGTAGAAGAACCTGAACCAATTTCATTTGCCGTTGTTGAGGAAAAACCAACCTTTCCCGGTGGCGACGCAGAACTGATGGGTTTTATTGCAAAAAATACCAAATACCCCGAAATTGCTAAAGAAAACGGAATACAAGGTCGTGTTTTTGTGCAGTTTGTTATCGCTTCCGATGGCAGTGTTACAAAAGTTACCCTTGCACGCGGGGTTGATCCTTATCTCGATGAAGAAGCAATCAGGGTAGTGAAACTATTGCCCAAATGGACACCCGGAAAGCAGCGCGGAAAAGCTGTTCCGGTAACATTTGTGGTTCCTATCAATTTTAAACTGTATTAATATAAACCATAAGCATTGCAAACCCCGACAGTTCATCGGGGTTTTTTATTGAAATGACCAATTCTAGCATTCTCCAAAATACTAATGCCGTGCTGGTGGCGTGCGAAAGTAATGAACAGTCGCATGAAAAAACCATTGATAACCTCGAAGAGCTGGCCTTTTTATCGGAAACAGCGGGATTTAATACCTTGCGTATTTTTACCCAAAAACTTATTAAACCCAATGGTGTTACCTATGTCGGTTCGGGTAAGCTTGATGAAATAGCCGATTTTATCAGAAATAATCCAGTGGGTTTTGCAGTGTTTGATGATGAACTTTCACCAACGCAGCTCAGAAACATAGAAGATGTTTTGCAGGTTAGAATTTTAGACAGAACACACCTGATTCTTGATATTTTTGCAATGCGGGCAAAAACATCGTATGCAAAAGCTCAGGTTGAACTGGCTCAGTATCAGTACCTTTTACCACGTCTTACACGTATGTGGACACATCTTGAACGGCAAAGGGGTGGTATCGGACTGCGTGGCCCGGGAGAAACCGAGATCGAAACCGACAGGCGGGTAATACGTGATAAAATAAGTGCCCTGAAAGACCAGCTGGTACAAATTGATAAGCAAATGTCGGTACAGCGGAAAAACAGGACTAAAATTATTCGTGTTGCACTTGTAGGATACACCAATGCCGGGAAATCAACAATCATGAATTTGCTCAGTAAATCTGATTTGCTTGCCGAAAACCGGTTGTTTGCCACACTTGACACCACCACCCGAAAAGTTGTAATCAACAATTTACCATTTTTACTATCTGATACAGTAGGGTTTATCCGTAAACTTCCCCATCAATTAATTGAATCGTTTAAATCGACCCTCGACGAAATCAGAGAATCGGATTTGCTGGTACATGTAGTAGATGTTTCACATAAAAACTATCAGGAACAGATAATAACTGTCAGAAACACATTGGCAGAGCTAAATTTGCAGGATAAATCAGTATTGTTGGTTTTTAATAAAATCGACAACATCGACGATAAAATCTCAACGGATGATTTACAGAAGTCGTGGATTGCATACGAAAATACTCCCTGCATTTTTATATCAGCAAAACAAGGTTTATTTATCGATGAATTCAGAGGATTATTGTTTGAGTTGGTTAAGAAAATACACTTCGACAGATACCCTTACAACGCTATTTAGGCATCACGAAATTACCCACTCGATTTCTTTAAAATCAAAGCTTTTTTCAATCATTCCTTCCAACTGAAGCAGTAGTTTTCCATCATCGGAAACGCCACAAAGCCTGGCTTGGAATTCTCTGTTGTTTTTGCGAAACGTAAGTGTTTTTCCCAGCATAAATAACCGCTTGTGGTAAAGCCTGTTGATCTCAGTAACTGTTTTTTGCCGATTTCTAATAATATGCCCGGCCAAATGAGATATTTCTTCGTCGGGTGAAAACGATTTTTCCAATATCGTTTTCATTGAAATTGCAGGTATTCCGAAGTTGGGGAAATCTGTTTGGTTTACATTTAAACCGATTCCAATGATTGATTGGGTAATATACAGTCCTTCAATATTGTTCTCGATCAGTATGCCGGCAATTTTTGCTTTATTAACCAATATATCATTGGGCCATTTTATTTCAGCGGCTATGTTTTTTTCACTTAAATAGTCGATTACCGATACTGAAGCAATGCGTGTTAAATGAAAAAATGCCGATGCCGGAAGTTCATTATTACCAATTATAAGGCTCATCAGTATATTTTCACCGTAATTACTTGCCCAGGTATTGCCAGATTGCCCTCTTCCGGCCGACTGATATTTAGCCACTACAATGTGAATATGCTTACAATCGATCTGTTGCAGCAACCGGCGGGCTTCGTTGTTGGTTGAGTCCAGAATATCGTTGTAATGAATTTTCATGACGGTTATCAGATACTAAAAAAGCTGCTTTTAGGCAGCTTTTTCATTTATAAGCACATGTTAATTAAATCGGTATTTAAGTCCTATTTTAAAGCCGCCATACAATGGATTGGTGTGAAACCTGTCTTTTTCATTTTCATCGTCCTGATTATCTTCAGGTACGAAATCTGTATTATTATGGTAGCCGTCGTAGCCATCGATATTAAAACCAAGACCATTAACACCACCCAAGTCTGTTAAAATATAGTTGAATCGAACACCAAAATTCAGATACAAGGCATCGTTGACCAGAGGGATATCAGATCCGAAACCCATTGCTACACCAAACCCAAAACTATTAAACTCTTCAGCAACATTTCTTTCATCATTTCTGCACAAATAAAAGAGATCCTTATACACACCAACATCACCTATTTCATCGTCGTTATTAAAATCTCTTGTATAATTTACCTTATTAACTATGTGAAAGAGAGGTCCAAGTTCGAAATAACTATTTTCTCCGAATTTCATCATCACCGGAATATCGAAAGTGTTCATAGTGGTATGCGATTTATAACCGGCCTCATCATCTGTCAGCCACACGTCTATTTCGCCATCGTATTTCTGGGTTAGCTTATTTACGTTAAAATCAACTTCTACTCCCATGTTGTCTTTAAAATTATAACCCAACACCAATCCATAATAATAACCCCATGAAACATCGGGATTTTGCCCGGCGCCATCGTCAAAAACCTGTGGGTTCATCAGCCATGTTGAATTATACGCAAAATGACCTCCGGCAAAAGCTCCTTCCTGAGCATTAACACCGGTAACAAACATTGCTATTGCAGCAAGAAATAATAGTTTTTTCATAATTATAGATTTGAATTAACCCTTCAAAAATAAATTAAAATTAATCAGAAAGCAAAATTTAATGCACATTCTATAAAATCGGCCTGAGCAAAATTTGATTTAATGTAAACACCAAGTGCAATATCGAAGCCAGAATTCAGTGGTTTAAAAAAATGATATTGTAAGCCCAGCTTATTACTGTTGAATGATTTTATTATTTCATCCATGCTGAGTTTGTTATCGTAGTATAGTGCATATTTTCTGTAAAAAGGTTTGTATATATCTATTCCAAATTCAGTATAAACACCCAGTTTTCCAAACAAAAACTCATGTGCACCATAAATTGTAATCATACAACTTTCGTAAAACAGACTTTTTTCACCGAAAACTTCCTGATCAAGTAAAAAATGATAAAAACTGCTGTAATAAGTAAAATTAACGCCAAACGAAAGATAAGCAACTGCAGAATAGTTGTGTGCTGCACCTATTGAAACAACGGTATTTTTGTACACCGGACCACCATACGGTTTCGCTGATTCACCAAATTGATGAAAACCATTACCATAACGAATAATTGCTTTGGTTTTTATGTCGTTGTACTTTGTTTTTGTCAAAGGAGGCCTCCGCAATTCGTCGTTGAAGTTATAAGTGGCTCCTGCCGATACCTGAGGCATATTGATGCCTATATTAGGTAATTTAACATGCCCATTCGAAAAGTGTATCAATCCGAGACTAATCTGAATTGCAAGGCGGGGTGAGTATAAAAAACGGTAACAGACGTCTGCTTTGGCAATAGCCGTTACATGAGAGCCAATAAGCATGTTTAAATTGTTTGTAACCGGGTGGTAGGGATTCGAAAAATAAGCTATACCCAGCGCTGAAGTAATTCTACACTGATGTTTGTTTTTGTTTTTAACGATAAACGAAGCTTCGGGATAGATGGCAATTACATCGCCAATGATTTTATTATTGTTTCTAGCAAAAAATAATCCGGCACCTACACCTGGATAATTGTAATTTTTATGCCATGATTTAACATTGTTGAGTTGTTTTCCGAAATGTACACCGAAATTAAAATTGGGCTTTAAGTCGGGTAAACGTGAATAAGATTTTAGTACGTAAGAAGTACCAATATCAGCTGAAACAAAGCTTATATTTTCGGTTTCCTGAGCATTTAATGTTGTAAAGTATGCACCTAAAACCAAAATACAAATGATGCTGATAATAAACTTTTTCATGCCATTGGTTGCAGATTACGATAATAATAACATTCTTTCGATAGATGTGCGTGCTTTTCGACTGATTTCTTCGTTTACCAGTACTTCGTAATATTCATTTAACAAGCATTTATACAGTTTTTCGATGGTATTTAATTTCATAAAACTACAATCGTTACATCCACAACTGCTGTCGATAGATGGTACGGGTATAAATAGTTTTTCCGGGGAATTTTTTTTCATTTGATGCAGGATTCCTGATTCTGTGGCTATAATAAATGTTTTACTTTCCGACTTGATTGAATACGAAAGAAGTGCATTGGTAGAACCAATAAAGTCGGCAAGTACTTGTACAGTTTTTTCACATTCCGGATGGGCTAAAACCAAAGCATCGGGATACTGTTTTTTATAATTAATAATGGCTTCTACACTAAATTGTTCATGCACATGGCATGCACCATTCCATAACAACATATTTCTTCCTGTTATGCTATTTATATAGTTTCCCAGATTTCTATCAGGTGCAAATATTATTTTTTCATCTTTCGGAAGCGTATTGATGATTTTCATAGCATTTGATGAAGTTACGATAATATCGGAAAGTGCCTTTATTTCGGCAGATGTGTTCACATAACTCACCACTGTATATCCTGGATAATTTTTTAAATATTTCTCAAATTCAAAGGCATTGCATGAATCGGCTAATGAGCAACCCGAGGCAGGATCCGGAATAAGAACTTTTTTATCAGGTGAAAGAATCTTTGCAGTTTCTGCCATAAAATACACTCCAAGAAAAACAATAATATCGGCTTTGGTTTTGGCAGCTTGCTGCGACAACTGAAGACTATCGCCTACAAAATCGGAGATATCCTGCAATTCAGAGTTAATATAGTAATGTCCGAGTATAACTGCATTCTTTTCTGTCTTAAGTTTCAGAATTTGCGAAATCATATCTTGAGTTTCAGTATGCATTAATATTATTTTAATTGATTAAATTTATAAATGAAATATCTATTATTATTGTCTGTTCATTCGTTTAAAACAAATTTTGGTTTTAGTTGCAAATGTAACTTATAAAAAGTAATTCATACTTGTAAACAGCGAAATTCGTTTTTGTAATCTGACATTTAATAGGTTATAATTTTAATTAACAATGGTTAATTTCGTTTATTCATGTTATAATTTAATAAATATTTGACTTTAAAATTAGTTATTCCTGTTAATGCTATTCTCACTTTTTCTAATGAAATATTATTGCATTAATGATAAAAAAAAACATACACAGGTTTAAATCATGAAGCAAGTAATTATTTTCAGAATATGTAACTTAAAATTCACAGGAAAAATGAAAATTAGTTAATTATCGAGTATTCTGATTTATAGAATATTACAAAAAGTAATTAATATAATTAATTGATTGCTAATAAATTAACTGATGTTTATAACTATTTTGCAATAAGCAGATAATAGTCTTTTTTACCTTTTTGTACAATAATAAATTTATTGGAAATAAGATAATTCACATCAATTACAATATTCAAATCGCTGATTTTTTGTCTGTTAATGCTTAAACCACTACCTTGGATTGTACGCCGTGTTTCGGCTTTCGACGGAAAAACAGAACAAAAATCAGTAAGTAAATCCACTACTGGAATTCCCGATTTAAGTAAATTTTTTTCAAACGTAAATTGAGGTACTCCTTCGAATACCGACAAAATAGTTTGTTCATTCAAAGAAAAAACTCCCAATTCTGTTGACTTACCAAACAAAATCTCCGATGCTGATAGTGAATTATCATATTCTGCACGACCATGAACCATACAGGTGATTTCTTCAGCCAGTTTTTTCTGAAGCAATCTAATATGAGGTGCCTCGGAATGCTTTGCGATGATAGAATTGATTTCTTCCTTATTAAGTAGGGTAAATATTTTTATATACTTTGCAGCATCTTCATCGCTGGTATTTAACCAGAATTGATAGAACTTATATGCAGAGGTTTTATTGGGATCGAGCCAGATATTTCCTTCTTCGGTTTTTCCGAATTTACCCCCGTCGCTTTTGGTTATCAAAGGACAGGTAAGTGCATAGGCATCGGCTTTTTCGATACGTCGTATGAGTTCGGTGCCGGTAGTGATATTTCCCCACTGATCGCTGCCACCCATTTGCAGTTTACATCCATGTTCACGATAAAGATGCACAAAATCATATCCCTGAAGCAACTGATACGAAAATTCGGTAAACGACATACCTTGAATAGAATCACCGGATAGTCTTTTTTTAACAGAATCTTTTGCCATCATGTAGTTCACTGTGATGTGTTTTCCAATATCTCTTACAAATTCCAGAAAACTATAGTTTTTCATCCAGGAATAATTATTTACCAGCAATGCTCCTGAAGGAGAATTTTCGCTAAAATCGAGAAATCGGGCAATTTGTTTTCTGATACAATCTTCGTTATGTTGTAGTGTGTTTTCATCAAGCAAATTTCTTTCATTCGACTTCCCCGAAGGATCGCCAACCATACCGGTTGCGCCACCTAATACAACAATCGGTTTATGTCCGTTTACCTGCAAATGCTTTAGCATCATAATGCTTACCAGGTGACCAATATGAAGTGAATCGGCAGTAGGGTCAATGCCAACATAGGCGGTAACCAATTCTTTGTCAAACATTTCTTTCGTTCCGGGCATGATATCATGTATCATTCCCCGCCATTCCAGTTCATTTACAAAATTCATACTGATGATATTATGGGTCTGAGTTTTAAAAAGTTTTGTTTATAATCAATTTACTACAATCAACAGAATTGTCCGTGTCGATAAACTGAATAAAATATATTCCATCGGTCAGATGGCATAGATTCAGTGTAAACAGGTTTTTATTTTCGATAGATGCACTGTAAACGATATTACCTGATATATCGGTTATTCTGAGAATTCCACTTACAAATTTATCGAAGCTTATTCTGATTATGCTTTGTGCTGGATTGGGGGATACTTTCATGACAGAATTGTTGTTTTTTGTTACTTCCGGTACCTTAATCCAGGCATCCCAGTTTTTTATACCAAGAGCGTATTCACCGCTAAGCAGATTTTCGGTTGTAATTCGTTTTACAACGGTTGAATTTGTGCTTTCAACAATTTGCCATTCAACAGCTTTCGAAGAACGGTACATAAGAACCAGTGAATCGAGGCTGTTATTGATAAAATCATTATCCAGATAACCCGTAACCGATGAGTTTGCAGCGTTTCCATATTGGAATTCTGCTTTCATGGTACTATTTGCAACGAAGTTGCCTTCAACTGTCCAGTACCTGTTATTTGCCAGAAAAATTCCCGGTATTTTTGTTTTCATCGTGTCGGGTGGCACCCAATTATGAGTAATCCGAATAAATACAGAATCAGCCGATAAGGTAAGTGGCTTAATGCGTATGTAGCATTTTGCCAGATTTTGTGTATTGGTATTTTTCAAAAACATGTGCTGGTCGATAGTTGCATCCGAAATGGTTTCGTAATAATCGCAGAACGAGAACACAGGGTTAAAAGTCAGTTGAAACGAAGCGTTCCCTGTTTCACCGTCAAAATAAACCCAGCAGGTTGTGTCGTTAAAGTTTTCGTCAATAAAAGTTATAGGAACCCGGTTTGAATTAATAAATTCGGTTTTTCCTCTGAGTTTTTGCTTTACATATACAGTTACATCATACGACTTGGAGTTGGTAACCGTTGTAACTGAGTCAATCGAATAATGTGGAAACCCCGGAGAAAACACCCAGCCATCAAACCAATCAGTCAAGTCAACACCGGTATAATTGGTTAAAAAATCTCTCATTTGTTCCGACGATATGGCGTTAAAACGATATTCTTCTAATAACGCAGTAATGGCATTAAAGAATAACTCATCGCCAAGATAACCTCTAAGTGCATGTGCCACACTGGCTCCTTTTTCGTAAGCCGTCGTACAATAGGTTTTATCAATTGGAATAGCATTAAGACTTAAAAAGCCGCCATCTTCGATATGAGCGTAACGAAGCACTTCGGAGTGGTAATCGCGACGGTAATTCAGCATATTTATACGGCCAAACAAAAATTCTCTGAAAATAGATTCTGAGTATGTTGCCCAGCCTTCGTTTATCCACATATCGGCTGCTGTGCTGCATGTGATTAAATCTCCAAACCAGTGGTGGGCAAACTCGTGTGCAATAAGATCCTGATACGAAGTATTTCCTGTAATGGCAAACGTCGGTAAAGCAATATTTGTAGCATGTTCCATAGCTCCTGAATTAAATGGAACAGCAACATATCCTACCCGTTGCCAACGATATGGTCCGAATTTATGTTCAAAAATCGAAATTATTGTATCGAGATTTATAAATGTACCTGCCACATTACCCACAGAGGTGGGATAAACATACAATTCAACGGGAATATCTCCTTCGATACCATGATAGGTATGCTCCACCAAAGAGTAATTGCCTACGGCAACCGATGCAAGATAGGTAGGTATTTCGTCGCTTAAAAACCATTGGTATGTATGTTTCCCGTTTTCAACTTCTGTAACATTCAGCAATTCCCCTCCGCAAATTGCCATATGATTTTCGAGTACGGTGATATTGCAGTTATAGGTTGCCCTATCGGTGAAATTATCAACACAAGGAAACCAAACCCTGCCATAGTTGTGAGGAACATCCTCAAAGCCAACGCCTAAATTAAAAGCCCTGTCGGCAGTGAAATAAAAACCCCCCCAGCCCGAAGGATCAATAACCGGATGACCGTGATAATATACCGCCATATAGAATGTATCTGTCGGAGTTATTTCAACAGAGGGAGTTATTTCAATAAGGGTATCATTATATGTATAGCTTATAACATCGAAATCATCAGAAACTATTGAATCGATATCCAACGCTAATAAATCGAGAGAAATAACACCAAGGTTATTGCCATCTGCAGAAAATTGTAAAACAGTACTACCCGATACGGAAGCCCCTGCAAAATCGGTTATTTCAAGGTTTATTGTATAGTTGATAACATTTGGATAGTTATTCTGAGCCTGTAAAAAAGCAGAAAACCAAAGAGTGAAAAAAAGTATGAGAAGTTTATTCATATAGACATATTTTATTCCAGTAATTGTTTTTATTGTCCAACTCTTAAACCGAATTATCAAAAAGGCCTTTTTGCTCAGGTTTCATAAAACGGTTCAGGTGACGATAAGCGAGTTCTGTAGCTTCGCGTCCTCTGGGGGTACGTTTAATAAAACCTTCCATAATAAGAAATGGCTCATACACTTCTTCTATTGTTCCTTCATCTTCACCTACGGCTGTGGCAATTGTTTTAAGTCCAACCGGACCACCCGAAAACTTATCTACAATAGTTGTGAGTATTTTATTATCCATCTGATCCAGCCCAAACTGGTCGATGTTCAGGGCATCAAGAGCATGACGGGTAATGTTAATTTCGATTGAACCGGTACCTTTTACCTGAGCAAAATCGCGTACACGACGAAGCAGGGCATTGGCAATACGGGGTGTACCACGGCTCCTGCGCGCAATTTCTGTAGCTGCATTATCGGTAATAGCAATTTTCAGGATGGCTGCCGAACGGAGTATAATGCTTTTCAGTATATCGGCATCGTAATATTCGAGATGACAGGTAATTCCAAAACGAGCCCTGAGCGGACTGGTAAGCAATCCCGACCGGGTTGTGGCTCCCACTAGAGTAAAAGGTAACAACGGAATCTGAACCGAACGGGCAGCCGGGCCTTTATCAATTACAATGTCGATACGATAGTCCTCCATAGCTGAATACAGATACTCTTCAACAATGGGACTTAAGCGGTGGATTTCGTCAATAAAAAGAACATCGTTGCGCTGCAGGCCGGTTAGTAAACCCGCCAAATCGCCGGGTTTATCAAGTACCGGACCGGATGATATTTTCAATCCTACCCCAAGTTCATTTGCAATAATGTTTGCAAGTGTAGTTTTACCCAGACCGGGAGGCCCGTGCAAAAGAACATGGTCGAGCGATTCTGAGCGCATTTTTGCAGCTTCAACAAAAACAATCAGATTGTCAATGATTTTTTGCTGACCGTTGAAATCGTGAAAAGAGTCCGGTCGTAACTGACTCTCTATTTCAAGGTCTGTAATACTGATATTATTTTTGTCCTGTGAGTGAATTATTTCATCCATACCGGTTTTATTCGTTAAAAATGCTCCTGCTCTTCTTTGTATATACCAGCATCGGCCTCTTTTATTTTCTTTCCGTCAATTTCCACAATTTTACCATTTTTATAGGTATAAACAAGAAACAAGCTTCCATCAGAATTGAATTTTTTCCATTTTTTATGCTTTTTGCCTGTTTTATATTTCCCCGATAACGCCACAGTACCGTCGGCATAATAATAATAATGCGCTCCAATAGGATCTCCACCCCTAAATTCTCCTTCGAAACTAATTCTTTTATCGGGGTAATAGTATTTCCAGACACCGTTTTTGTACCCGTTTTCAAAAGCACCTTCTTCGGTATGGTCGCCAACATTGTAGTACCAATCTCCGGTTTTTAATCCATCGAAATAACTGCCCTTAGAAATATAATTTCCGTTTTCGTCGTATTCAGCAACATCGCCTTCGCGTTTTCCATCAAGGTAATTTTCTTCGCGCAGAATTTTTCCCGAGGGGTAATACCATACCCAATATCCATCGGGTTTATCGTTTTTATAATTTCCTTTTTGCTCTGTAGAGCCGTTTTCGTAATAATAGTACCATTCACCATCGCGTAAATCGTTTTTATAATTACCGGTTCCCAATATTTTCCCACTTTCGTAAAACAATGTCCATTTTCCTGTTTTATTTCCGGTATCATCGAATAAGCCCTGGGCCTGTAAAACCGAAAAATCATCGTATTGCTGAGCCATTATTAGGAAGCCATCAGTATTATATTCTCTGTGAATTCCAACGGGCTTGCCTTCGAGAAAAGCACCTATGTATTTGGGTTTTCCGTTTTCGTGATACACGGTTCTAACATCGGCTTTTACCCTTAGTTCTTCCTCAACATCGCGTGTAACCGGTTCGCCATTCAGATAGCGGATTTCTTTTAAAAGCTCACCTTTTTCGTTGTATTCACGGTAATAACCATGGTATTTTCCGTTGAGATAGGTGACATCGGTTTTTATTTCGCCGTGTTGAAAAAAATCGATCCATCTTCCCTGTTTGATATTATTGGCATCGAGCCGATTGATTTTTGTGTTTTCGATAAGATAACCGTTGAAATATTCAAAAAGGCTGATTACCTGACCCGACTCATTCAACTCCTTGCCTTTTCCGTGTCGTTTATCGTTACGGTAATAAACTTTAAACTGCAGATTGCCGTTCGGATAATAATAAAACGACTCTCCCTGCCTGATTCCATTTAGAAATAATTCTTTCGACTTTAAAAAATACGCTGAATCGTTATTATTTGTTTTTTCATAAGTATACGTTAGCGTATAGCCGTTTTTCTGATCGTTGCGGTACGATATAACCTGATGAAGATCGCCGGTATTATAGTAAAACTTCCAAATGCTGTCAAGCAAAAAATTGTTTCGTGTACCTTCTGATTTTACAAAGCCGTTTTCGTAATAACTTCTCCAGTAACCATCGGGTTTTCCTTCGCGCAGAAAACCTTCACTCGACTTTTGGCCGCCGGGGTAATAGAATACTTTATACCCGTTCAGCGAATCGCTTTGCGAATATGCAATCTGCGAAACCAAACAAATAATTATTAGCAGCAGTCTAAATTTCATTACTACAAATCGTTCTCATATAAACGTACAAAGTTAAGTACAATTATGGATTATGATGCAATAAGTACCTTTTTAGGTGCCAAAATTTAAAAATCGTTTCATCTTAAACAAGTCAAAATTATTAAATCACAAGGTTTGGTATAAAAATAAAATGGAATAAATTTAAATAATGCAATTTTATAAACATTAAATGCTTAAATCTTGATATTTAAAAACAATATTAATAAGTTTGTAGCAAGAACCAATTAACATTAATCATAAAAATACAGGCGTATGAAAACAATTATTTATGCTTTGATAATAGGGCTTACTGTCTGCCTAACGTCATGTAAAATTCACAGGGAGCTTGCAACTGTGAGCTCAGGGGGAGGAGACGTGGAAAAAGTGATTGTAAAAAACAATCAGATTGACGGCGTAACCGAAAACCAGACATTATTTACTTATAAAAAAAATGACCAAACTATTATGGAAGAAGTTGATCCCATCGACTTTGTTTTGGTAAAAAAAGAAAAGGCCAAGGTGTACTGGGGTATCAATATATAATCACAAAAACCAAATGTGCAAAAAGTTCATTTCGCCAAACCTAGAAAAAACGTTAACAAAATAATTTCAAGACACAACTATTTTTATAACTATCCAGAAAACAAATGTATAAAAACTATTTTGGTAAAAAGCTGTCATAGCTCGAGAATTCATCTACCTGTTTTATAACTCTTTTAAAACCGCTTTCAAGATCAATTAAAGCCCTGTCGAGAGTTCTAAGCATTGCCGGTATCATATGAGCATAATAAAACTCCTTAGGGGTAAGGTTATAATCTATTTTCACAATCTCCTGCTGGCATATATCACCGCCGTCGAGCTTATCGTTAGCCCAGAACCATGTGGCCGCGGTTATTGGCTCGCACCTTTCGTATGCCCACTTTATGGCAGCAGGGCCTCGACCGTATGGTAGCGGGCTCGGGTGGAACACAAGAACACCATGCAGCGGGTACTCTATATCCGCTTTAGTAAGCTTTTCCCTGAGCATTGGGGCTATGGACAGATCGCATATAAAGTACCCCGCTCAATTGGTAAATCGGCTATGTGTGACCAATGGGCCGAATCCGCGTTGAATAAGCTACGAACGCGGGCGATGCGATAACTATGGTAGTCGTTGCACCTGTGATCCACCTTAATAATCATACTACTACTACTTTAAGAGTTAGTCCCAAAGCGTTAAGCTTCTCGTAAAGCTCGCGCTGTTCTTGCTCACTGTGGCATATTACTATTATGCCGTACTGTTGTTTGTAAGTGTATCCCATTTTTATTTATATTTGTACTCTCTCACAATAATAAAGGTGCAACACCACCTGTTACAAAGACATTTGTCCCTGTCGTGGTGGTGTTGCACCTTTACGTGCCGAGGAGGTTGAGAGCTCCGGAGCGCGAGGCGGGGGCTTTATTTTATATTACCCACATAATATCATCTAAACTAACATTATCAACGAAAGCCTCAGTTTCAGTTATATTGCCGGAGGCTGATATTACAATAGAACCATCGTGAAGTGACATATCGCGTGAGGGTCTATAAACTGACGGCACTACTCCAATAATACCTGTCGTACTACCGTCTCTAGTTACAAAGCCGCGTAAATAGGCGGCACCGTTGCGAACTCTTAGTTGCGGCCTGTCTTCTGCCGAAAATGACCATCCCGATGACATAGCAAGATTTACCCATCCTGTATCAGGAGCTGCTTGCTCAAGCGTATTAATAAAGGTTGGAATATTTAAGGGTATATTTCCGGGGGCGTCAATAAGGGCCAGCGTTAATTCTGCGACTTCCTCCTGCCATGTTTCTACAGTTGTAGCTATGCGTTTGGGAGTTCTAGCCCCGCCGGGAATATTGAGTGTAGATACTGTCCAGACAATTTCAGTGTATTCATCCGGTGTCGGCACAGATCCCCCTATAACACGATATATCTTACCAGAAAGCACAACCCATCCAGCGGCATATGTACCGCCGATTATACCACATCCCGATAAAATGAACGAGTCGCGATCTGTTAACTCACAGAACGGCTTAAGTATTGCTTCTAACTGCTCGTCGTAGCTCTGCTGTATAAACCTGATATCGTTAAGGTATATGGGCAGCAGCCCGTTGTAATTGCTGTTAAACTTCTTCATATATATTATAGGTATATGTTACTCCGAATATTTTGTATTTGTTCAATATTGCAGACATAGCAGCCTCTTCGATTGCATCGTGGTTGGCCGAGCTTATGTTGACAATAAAGTATAAGCCTCCGGTATACTCATTGGCGTGGCCCATGTATTGCATAGTCTCCTGTGGATCCGTTGGCGATTGCCAGTACTCACTATCAGCAGATGGCTCGTTGGACTCGTTATCATCGCTGAGGCTCTGCCATACCTTTCCGGCATGAGTTACCTCGTCTCCTTCCCCATAGTTCACACCGCTTGCCCACGCGTTGCCAAGATACACAGCAGCCTGCTCCTCATCAGCATTTCCCATATAGGCCGGCTCGTCTGCAGCAAGGTTATCAGTAATGGTTATTGGGGAATATATAGATAGCGGGTTGAACTTGTCATTAAGTATCTTCTCTAAGTATATAATCTGGCTACTTGTTGCGCACGAGTACCTTAATCTTATGTGTAATTCTGATAGATCCATGATCGAGTGATCCAATGGCATTATCATGTGTCTTATTACTATTATTGCATGTTGCATACGCAGGCTACGCGGGAGTAGGCCCGTAATAACTGACAGATAATCGTAAAAGTACCTATACATAGTATATAACATTAAGCTGATCAAGCATGAATGCGCCGCCATAGCTTAAGCAATCCTGCCCTGCCACTGTTGCATAGCTTGGGCTTGAGTCGGTAGATACCTGAAGCCAGTCTGCAGTGACCGCATATACATCAACAACTCCCTCGGCAGATTGAACTGCGTCAATCAATGCGGTTTTGTTAATCACTCCGCTCCCGTATTGCAGGTTCCTAAGGTACTGCTCAATACCAACACTAACCGGAGTTATAATTCCACCTATTAACTGGCCGTTCGAGTCGAGTACCAGGGGGTTATATTTAACGTGTAGCGCTATCTTGAGCTTGTCGGGGTTATATGATCCCCAACTTACCGGGATGCCGGCAATTTTTACTCTACTAAGATATGCATTGAATGCAGTACGCTCGTCGCCAACAGGCAGTGCTTCCGGATTACCGTCACCATCAGCCGCGTTAACCAATATTTGAATACCCGGGCCTTCTCCCTCGCGAACCTCAGCGAATTGTATTATTCGTGCCGACTCGTCTATCTCGGCGTATTCATACACGTTAGTTTCGCCGTTATACACAAGATCGTCGCCATATTGAAATGCCTTACACACACGGCGCCACCATTCGGTAGTACCTATACGCATGGCGTCCTCCCGGGAGGATACCTCTTCGGCGTGCCTTGCAACCAGCACTTCTACCGTATATATCGCCATTGCAACAACTCCCGCCCATATTGACTCGATTGAAAATCGGCTAAATGTGCTGTCGAATGTTGCCGCTGGATTGGTAATGGAATAGCGTGCGCGCACGGTTTCGTTTTCGATGTAGGATGCTTTAATTTCTGCGACTATTGCGCTATACGTTCTCATAGGTAGCGGGCTTTATTAGTTGCTTTTTATAAAAATCAATAACGGTCTGGTTTATCACGATATCGTCAGGAACAATAACATCACCGGTCGGCGCATCGCTCACAATGGCACTATTTGCAAGGGCAATGTTGGCGGCATTGGTTGCGAGGCCTGTATGCACAACCGCAATGTCGAAGTAGCTTTGCCCATCTAACGCTTTAACTATCATAGTCTACCTGAATGTCTTGGTTAACAATGCGTATAGAATTAACACGCACACCGTGTGCCTTCAGCTGCTGCATGATGGCTGCCGGTGCAAACTTACTGTATGGGCCTCCGAGCATTGCCCGGGCGTTGCACCCACTCATCGGGCTATCTTTAAGCTCTCCGGGTACAGTGATCAGGCAGCGCTCTATCACGTCGGCAGTATTATCTCCAATAGCCAGCCCCATGATAAGGCCGTCGCTGTCGAGGCTGGTGTCGACCGCTATATCGCCGGTGCTATCTGTAATAATTCCTATCATTAGTGCTTAATTTTTTCGTCTTCGTAATCTGACTTATCTAACGTGGATGCGGTTTGAGCTTGTGATGTTGTTGGTGATATTACGCCAACAGTCGGGCCGGGGCCAATAGTTGCGGTAGTTATGTGTGTATGACCGTTGTATGCGCTTATAAGGGCATTTACTTTTTGCACAAGCTCATTAATTTTACCGGTCAGCTCTACAATTTTAACCATCCCGTTTTCCCCGTCATTAAGCACAACGCCGTCCTGATTCATTACGAATTTAATACCTCCTATCTGCATAGTAGCAGACTCTAAATCGCCAAACATCGACACGAACCGATCCACCTCAGTAAGCTCACTAACCAGCACAATGCTGTCTTCTGCCGGGCGGCATAACATGCCCTTTTCGGGATCGGTTCCGGCACTGAGGCGAACATTAGTTAGCTCATCGCCATCGAGCAGACGCTTAACTGTGCACGTGTAGTCTTGCACCTCGGTTACCTTACACACCGCTGCCGGTATGCGCTGGTCGCCTACTATCTCCTGTATCATTCGCCTTATTTCGTTGGCCTTACTCATTTTACTTCACCCCCGAGTGTTATGGTTTGTCGATAACCGGAGCGGCCAAAGCTGTAGTCTACCGACTCGATGTAGAACCGCCTGTCGTTGCGCTCCTGATATTCATTGTCGAGTATGTGTGCCACGTCGCCTTTACGAGCGAAGGGCCTGCCAAATGCCGTTAAACTGCCTGTCATTTTATCGACCTTAAAGCTGGCGAGTTGGTTTTTAACCAGGCCCTGCAGCTCGGCCATTGTTGTGCATTTGTAGAGGAATGTGCGAACATCGCAGCCCTCGGCATTGGCGGGCTCTTTGTATTCAAGCTTCGTGTTATCCTTAAGAATTGCCTTACCCACTATCTGTACCTTTACATCGTCGGCCAACGTATACACCAGATTATCGCTGATGGTGTTCCAGTTCATCTGATAATATATGGTATTAACGGCGTCGTTGGCAAGCATCATACTGCCGGCCATAACACCGTAGAACACACCATCGCGAAAGAAAAAGTTAACCGGGTAATTTTTCAAAAAGTACTCCAGCACGTGGGCAATGCTTACGTCGGTGTTGATTTTTACCTCACCCAGATCCACGTCGGCAATTTGGCAGTTATAGCCGGGCATCACTTCGCTAATGAAACTGCGGAGGTTAAGCTTTGGGTACACCTTGCCGGCAAGCTTATTTTGCTTTAGTACCCAGGCCTCATTCTCGCACTCTATCTTAATTGGTGTGCCGGTGTTTACCTTGGTTATATAGCCACTGAAAACAAGCTCGGGGTTACCGTAGCCAAGGTATATCTTAATCGCGTCGCCACGCCTGATGAATTCGGTTATATTAGCACCATTCTTGAGCAGCCGGCGGGGGCATATAACCTCAGCAGTGTCGGTAAGGCTGCGCACGCTGGTGCGTATGTTTACCTGCTGCACAGCGTCGAAGCGTACGCTCTGTGTGCCTGATATCTCGATGCGGGCGTTCAATACCATCATAGAACCTCCAGCTCATAGTCGTCATCGCTCAAGAACTGAAACGAGAACGGCAGGTGATTCATATAGCGGGCCGAGTCCTGGTCGTAGTCTCCGCTCTGATACACTACCTGTGTAATGTCGAATAACTGCAGATATTTTGAGTATATGCGGATCCGTCCGGGAGTGCTTAATATTTTTTTAAGCGTGATTACATCTTCAATCGGGAACGCGTTCTGGCTATTGGCCACGACTGAGCCGCGTATATCAACGCGGTAATCGTTTGCCTGAATATACTCCTTTACGGTGCCCTTGCGGCCAACCAGCGCTGTGCTCACTATCGTATTGCTTTGATTCACGCGGCAGCGCACATCGAGGAGCTCGATGCGGAGCACCTGGTCGGGGTTAGTGGTATAGTCGGCGTCAACTTCAAGTATTATGTTGCCTCGCTTTACGGCTGCCGATGCGGCTATATAATCGCTCGGCTGGTTGTCGAGGCTAAGTAGCTCGTCGGGGTCGGTGCTGAGCAGCGAGGGCTTCAGCGCACGCTGATATAGCTCGGCCTTAACACGTGCAAGCCCCGTGTTATATGCCACCTGCTCGGTTTTGTCGAGCAGACCCTTGTCGCGTATGGAGAAGCGTATCAGGCTCATGGCATATAGTTTACATCGTTTACTACCATCGTAAGCGCACGGCTCAGCTTGTCAAGAAAATCGTTAGCACCGGCTGGATCCTGCCCGGGTTCAAATACGTTATTTACAGTACTTATCAGGCTATCGAGCGTGATGTTAACAACCTTCATATTGCGGCCACCGCCCGATATTTCGTCTTCCGCTTTTTGCAACCTGTTACCGGATCCACCACCAGCAGGGCCGGATGGAACCATTGGCGGGCTGTACCTTAGTTCACCCGACATGAACATGCTTAGACGCTGCCAATCGGCGTCGGTGTAGGTATCAACCGGCTTGCTTCTTAGCTTATCAAATTCGCCGGATAATGACTTAGACTGCTGGTAGTCTTTGCTACCAAACATTTTATTGTAGGTTCTGTCGCTTGCAATGTCAAGCATCTGAGCGTCCTTAACAAGCTGGTCGCGCTCAAGTGCGCTAACGTTTGTATTCAGCATGCCCACAACAGTTCTAAGCTGCTTAATTTCGGTGTCATACTCAGCAACATTAGATTCAGCCGAGCCCATACCACGACTTAATTCATAAGCTGCCTTATAGTTGTAGTAATTCTCCATGTATTTAAGGGCTTCAGTATCGTTTGGATTAGCCTTAATCCTACGCTCCATCTCCCTATATTTTCCCTCTATTTTTTGGTCAAGCGTAAAATCCTGCCCCATATAATTATTGGGGTCATCAGCTGGAATATACTTAGCAAGATCCTTCTCATATTGGCTCATCATTTTAGCGCCCTCGATACGTGCAACCTCGATGGCTCTCTCCTTCTCGAGCCTTTCGAGCCGTTTCTCCTCGTCGCTTCTCACCTCCTGCATAGCGGCAAGCCGCATTTTAGCCTCGTACTGCTCGTTCACTTCTGCAAGCTTCTTGCGAAGCTCCTCATTGCTCACCGTTTCAGCGTTGATACTGCCCAGAAAATCGGGATACTTAGATTGTAAATCTGCTATCAAGTCGCGGCGAGCGCCCTCCTCGGTGTTGGTATCCGTAATAGCAGTTACCAAATAATTAAGCTCTGCTTTTTCGCTCGCTATTTTTTGGGCCGTAGGTATTTCAACCCACTCCTTAACCACGTCCAGCAGCCCGCTCCCCTCATATACAAGCTGCTTAACATCGCGCTGCATGTTCTCCCCAAAGGCTGCCTGCAGCTGGAATGCGCTATCTTTAAGGTTACTTAGCTGTCCCGCAGTGGTCTTACTCTGCTCGCCCATCATCCCAATAAATCCCTTAGCTTTCAAAATTGCTGGCAGCGCGGCTATCATCTCCTCAGTACTGGCCACCATCTCTCCGTTAGCCTTAATGCCCTTACCGGTAGCCTTAGCCCAGTCCTCAGAGCTAATCAATAAATCGCGGAACATATTCACCGCTTCGCCACGCTGGCCGGTAGCCAACTTGGCGTATGCCGACATAACCTGCTCGAGAGGCTTACCGGAGGCAGCGGCTAAGTCACCAAGATTTACTAAGTTCTCCCTGCTATACCTACCAATTGCTTGAAGTT
>ENA-UPTA01001209-UPTA01001209.1-activated-sludge-metagenome-genome-assembly--contig:-NODE-1209-length-29091-cov-9.881836_pt1 | contig 29091 bp, 31 predicted proteins | sample MGYA00238184_ERZ773361 | MGnify/ENA primary metagenome ERZ773361 (study PRJEB29100, sample SAMN05720205) | activated sludge metagenome | isolation source: anaerobic digester from wastewater... | reverse complement strand
CGTAGACCGGCTCGCCGTGGAGTTGCATCAGGCCGTGATCGTTCGTCGGGCTGACTGCGCGGGTGTTGTACCCCGACTCGACTTTGATGAGTGCAACCACGAGGGCGGCGCGCAGGTTGTGCTGGCGGGTCTGACGTGCGATAGCGTGACTGATGTCGTAGACCTGGGCTTCGGAGAGGTGCGGTCCCCAGGCTGCGACGGTGTCGGCAATGGCAGCGGCGGTCGCGCCATCGAGGAGCAGGGCTTCAGAAACGCGAGATTTGGCCCTCTGCTGCGTTTCTGCGGGCTCCTGGGTATCGGAAGACTCGGAAGCGCTCGCGGGCTCGGAGAGGGCGACGGTGGCTTGCTGTGAGAGAAGCAGGGCGGAGACGAGGATGGCGAACATGGGCTGTACCTCCTAGGTGAGTGCGCCGTGTAGGACGGCGTCGAGTATCCAGAGCGCGTCGGCCTCATTGTCGTCGGACGGATCCCAACCACGATCACGGGCGGCGGCGATCATCTGTTCTTTGTTGGCGTTCCCTTTGCCGGTGGCGTGACGCTTGATGCTACCAACCGGAACGCCGGCGTAGGGGATGCTCTCCGCTTCGCAGAAGGCGGTGAGGTGTGCCCACAATCCGCCGTAGATGTGGGCGGCATCGGTGCCAGCGTGGGCGCGCACCTCCTCGTAGTAGACGCGGGCGATGGTGAGCCCCTCGACAGCCTCCCGGAGAAGCGAGGCGAAGCGGACGAAGCGCATACCGCCTCCGTCGAAGCGGCGAGGGCGCAGATCCCAGGTTCCGCTGGCGATGTGGGAGCCAGTCCAGGCTGCCCACCCAGTGGTGGTGCCGAGATCGAGGGCTAGTGTAGGGCTGCTAGCGTGGGTCATTGGTGTGAGATCGACCACCTTCCTGACGGAGCGCATATGGTGAGGCCAAGTTTGGCGCGGGTCATACCAACGTAGAACTGACGCACGACAGAAGCGCGATCAGGTCCGGTGTAGGCGGACATGCCGGCGCGGGAGAGATCGGGCATCAGAATGGCGTGGTCGGCCTCAGCGCCCTTGAACGAGTGGATGGTGCCAATGTAGAGGCGGGGAGGATCCGTAAGGGCCTTGATACCGTGCCGTTCGAGGATCGCGAAGGCATATGGGGTCACTATCTGGCCGGCGATCTGCGCTGTGAGGTGTTCGCGAAACCACTGCCAGTTAGGCTCTGGCTTCCGGAGGACTGCGAGAGCGTCTGGAGTCATGAGCTTGGCGAGCAACTCGTAGACTTGGAGCACGGGCGTGTCAGGCGGCAGGGCGTCGATCTGTGTGCGGCCGCCACGGGCGAATACTCCTTTCAGCAGAGGTGACCAGACCTGAAGGTCGGACGCGGTCCAGAGCCCGGCCGAGGGATGGCCGGAGTATGGGTCGATGGCATGTCGAGCGAAAGCGAGGATGCCCTGGATTATCTTGGGGCGAGTCGTGACGGTGCCGAGTGGGTTGCAGCCTCCCGGGGCCTCGGGCGCCCACGGGTTCCCGTAGGGGATGGCATGAGTGCGAAGCTCAGTGATGAGTGGCTTGAGCATGTAGGTGCAGGAAGCCATGACCATCACGGTCGCGCCATTGGTGATGTGTTCCAGTAGGGTGGGCACGATGTCTTGAGGGAACTGCCAGCTTGCCGTGCAGTGGCTGAGGTAGCCAACGTAGTCGCGCGGGTTGTAGGTGATAGGCTCTCTGTCCGCGATCTGTTCGATCCAGGCGACGGCCGCCTCGTGAACTGACTTCGGCACGCGCCAGCTTTGGGCCAGAACCTTCTGAGCCACTGGACGGTTAGCGGTGAAGATGGTGGGATCCGCGCCGCTGAACTGGTAGATACACTGGTCTTGATCACCCGCTGTGATGACGCGGTGCGCGTGCTCTCCCCATTGACAGAGGAGGGCATACTGCAGTCGAGAGAGGTCCTGCATCTCATCACACACGATGGTGACGGGCGCGCCTGGCATGGTTGGGAAGCCTCTGAGGGCTAACTCGATCATGTCCGTATAGTCGATGAGGCTACGCTCCGTCTTCCACTTCTCCCAGTCGGCAGCGAAGGTGACAATGGGCTGCGGCCAGTGAGAGCGGGGGATCATCAGGGAGCGCAGGCGGGAGTACTCACGGAGGAAAGCGGGCTCCTCTGGTGTGTTTGAGTCCCAAGGGTCTGCGTTGGATCTGGCGTCTGTCACCCAGTGGGGATAGTCAGCGGCAAACTCGGCCATGCGCTTGGGTTCGTCAGCTACGTCAGGGCGGCCGAGTGCGCGGTACGCCATCGCGTGGAGGGTGCCGATGTTGGTGTCAGGGAGGGCTTTGTCTCGGCCTGCGATCTCCTTGGCTGCGGCTCTGGTGTGGCTGAGGGCGACGACGTTTTCGCCACCGTAGTGCTCAGCCTCGAGGGCTAACTGGTGGGTGATCGCCGTAGTTTTCCCGGTGCCAGGCGGGCCGATGTAGCGGTACTCATTCACTGTCTTCACTCCTAAGAACAGAGACGGGGATACCGTACATGTAGCGGGTCGTGTTGCGTTCGGGGGTGGCCTTCACGGAGATCACGGTGCGAGTGGCGCCCCATCCGTGAAGCCGTTGGATGAGGGCGCTGCGCTCGAGGGGAAAGTCTCGAGTCGTGGCGTAGCGGCGGAAGGAGTCGAGGTGTAGCCAGATCCTACCCTCGCGAATGAAGGGCTGGTGCGGTGGAGCTGTCGTGCCGGGTGGGTATTCGGTGAGTTGGTTGTCTTGGCAGTAGTCTCTGAGGATGGACAAGGTTCCGCCACGGACGGATACATCATCGTTAGAGGCGACGGACTCGGCGGCAGCGGCGATGGCGTGCATGACCTCGCGCCACGTGAGTCCGCCGGGGCGGTCCTTACTAGGGCGTGTGGGCCAGGTGACGGGCGCGCGGTTGGTGAGGTCGAAGATTTCGCCAACGAAGTAGGACTGATCGCGCAGCTTGGATGCTGGGATCTCGACGCACTTGCCTAGCAGGATGAACTCGTACACGCCCGAGGGCCCTTCGATGTGACGGATGTCGTCGAGGGGGATGTCGAGGAGTGTGGCAAGGGCGCGGACCTTGGAGGGCCGGTCGGACTCATCGCTCCGAAGGATGGTGAGAGCATCGGTGCCAGGTGAGAGAACGCCCGAGGAAGTGCGGGCCTTGGCGATGGTGCGGCTGAGATAGTCGACGCGCTTGGATTTGTCCTGGGCGCCCTGAAAGCGGGCGCGGTGGGCGATGAGCAGCGCCGAGATTTCAGCGTCGGACCAGCCGGCCATGACTCCGTAGTGTGCGAGCGCCATGTCGTACTCAGAGCAACTCTTGCCAGCTAGATCGGGGCGGCGATGGTCCCAGGTGGCGCGGTAGCCCTCGAGGTTCTCGCATAAGACTTCGTGCTTGGACCAAGGGAAGGCTGCGGGCATGGCCTGGGCTGCAGGCGTGGGGTCTTCGGTGATCTCGGCGCGCCAGTCATCAAAGTGGCTCGGCTCGTAGCGCAGATCCCAGTCTATGCGAATGATCTCGACGGGGGCCGATGTGCCGTTCTTGTGGTTCATGGTGCCTGGTATTCGAAGAACGCGTGAGAGATCGGGCACTGAGTCGATGTCATACTCGAGGGCCTGGGCACAGGAACGAACACAGGCGGACCAGCCTCGGAAAAGGGCGATGGCGAGTTTTCGCTCCTCGTCCGAGTCGAATACCCAGGGTTCTTTCAGGTGCCACCAGACATGTAGGCCGTGCCCTGAGTGGACCAAGGCGGTGGGTTGAAGGGGGACGCGCTCGATAACGGCGAGGGCGTCGGGCATGGTAGGAGGGTACGGTTTGGGGCTCTGGTGTCCTGGGCCGGCAAGGTCGATGTCAGCCACAAGGGCTACCACACCAGCAACAACAGCGCTATCTGGGTCCTCGGGCGTGGGGGACTGGCGGGGCCGGCGACGTGAGCCGGCCCGCGCCGCGTCATCAGCAGTGACGACCGAGACCCCGGAATAGAGATCGTGCGTGCCCGTGCTAGCTGCGATAGTCTCGGCGACCTGATCGAGATCGGAGGTGCCGAACCAGAGCGTGGTCTTGCCGGGCATCTCCCAGGTGTAGGCGCGCAGGTCGTGGTCGAGGTGACCGTAGGTTTCTGCGAGCCAAGCGGACGTGGTCGTCATGATGCCCTCCTAGACTAGCTCGGCAGTTCGGATCCCTCGTTGTATGCGTCGGGGTTGGGTTCAGTTGAGGTGGCTGCAACGGTGGCGGCCATCGTGCCGAGGAGGGGGGAGAGGGCGGACTTGAAGGACAGGGTCACCTCGACCTCGTCGGGTCCGAGGGTGCGGTTCATGGAGAGGCGCAGAACGCTGTAGCTGACGCCAGCCTTGTTCTTGGTGCGGTCGAGCCCGATGTCGGTGGCGACGCTATAGAAGGGACGGTTGGCGCCGGCGAGGTGGAAGAGGTAGGCGCGCAGTTTCTTGAGAGATGTGGGCGGCACGGACAGCAGGTAAGGCATCACACCGTAGGGGGTGAGCAGCAGCAAGTTGGAGCGCTCGGCGCAGGCTTTGCCACCGCCCGAGGCGGATCCGAACTGAGAGAACGGGCACTGAGAGCAGAGGCCACCGGGCGAGCCCTGACCTGTGACGCAGTCGTTGGAGAAGCAGTCGGGCGGGCCGCCGCCGGTCTGCTCGAAGCTCTGTGCGTAGTAGGCGCGGACGTTCGCCTTGGCTACGATCACAGCGGGGATGGTCTCGGCGGTGATCTCTCCCTCCATCGTGGGGATGATCCACTGGGTGGAACCGCCGGCTGGAATGGTGATCCGGGGAAGGTCGAAGACGGAGGCGGAGTCAGCGCCGATGTTCTCGGCGAGGGCGGTTTGGACATCCCCGAGATCGGCGGGGGAGATCGCAAGGGCGGCGATGGTGGTGGGAACTGCGAGGGATTTGCTCATGCGGACAGCCTCCTTAGCTGTTGGTTCCGAACTGAGTGAACGGTCACTGAGAGCGGACGCCGAGTTTGAACTGATGACAGAAGCCGAGGATACCTCTGAGTTCTGCGGGGATAGCGTTCTCCTCCTTCTCGGGTGGCACATCGCGAAGAAACTCGCGAACCAAGGCAGCGAGGGTCTGAGGGTTCACGCGCTCGCGCACGATCTCGGCGTGCGGGCTGGCCTTCAGGGCTGCGACCGTGGCCGCCTCGTCGATGAGGTGGACGGGGTAGGTGTCGCGCCGAACGTAGATCGTGACGCCGGCAGTTGTGATTCGGTCGGCGCCCAGGTCGCCCAGGTCCGTGAGGATGAGCTCCTCGAGCTGGGCGCGCTCACCCTTCATGGTCTTGAGACTGGCTTCCGTGTCCTTGATGCAGCGGCAGAGGCTGGCGAAGTGCTGGACTCTCTCGTTCATGCTGGCGATGCTGGCGCTCATGACGTGCTCCTTTCGGGGGTGGATCCGCGCAGGGCCGCGATGACCTTAGAGGCGACGTCGGCTTTGCTGCGTAGGGCCGTGTTGATGTCCCGGTCGATGGTGGCGGTCGCCACGATGTGGTAGTAGTCGACCGGGCGCTCCTGGCCAGGGCGGTGGATCCGGGCCAGGGCCTGCTCGTAATCGCCGAGGGACCAGGTGCTAGCGTAGAAGACGGCGTAGGCGGAGCGGGACAGGTCGATGCCCACGCCGCCAGCTTGGATCTGGACTGCGAGATCGGGCGCTTCGCCAGCCTGCCACGTTTGGAGGTTGATGTGTGACGTCGAGGTGCGGCCGCTGATCTCGAGGGAGGCGCGGCCGGCCTCCCTCGAGGCGTGGTGGATGGCGTCGAGGTCGGAGTGGAAGAGTCCGAAGATCACGCAGGGTTCTTTGGGTGGCAAGTCGGTGAGTAGGTCCTGGAGTGCGTCACGCTTCTCGGAGTGGAGAGCGATGGGCTGGCCCTCATCGGTTGTGGTCACACCCTGGGCGATCTGTTGGAGGCGGAGGCAGCGCACGATGGCGTTGGCTGCGGTGACGGTGCCGGCCTCGACTTGAGCACGCAGGTCGTCGGCGACCGACGTGTACGCTCTACGAGCGGCGGGCGGCAGCTCCACCGGGAGCGTGGTGTGGGTGAAGGGCGGAAGATCGAGCACGTCGCTCTTCCATGCGCGGAAGGTCCACGGGTTTATACGGTCGGCCAACTCGTCGATGTTGCGCCATCGGATGATCTCGTGCCCTCCGTAGCCACCCATCACTGCGTACTTCGAGCGGAAGCCTGCGGCGCTGAGGGGCAGGACTCCTTTCTTCATGGCGCGGAACTGGGCGTATAGGTCCATCGGACTGTGCGGCATGGGCGTGCCTGTGAGTAAGAGGCGGTGGGCGCAGCGGTCGGCGAGTTGCGAGACGAGGCGCGATGTGCGGCCAGCGGGTGCTTTGATGCGGTGCGACTCGTCGAGCACGAGGGTGCTCCAGGTTGTGGCCTTGAGTGCGGAGAGCAGGCTTGTGCTGAGTAGCGCTTCGTAGTTGGCAGCGAAGAGCAGTGGTCGATGCTGAGCTGTGGCGGCGGCCAGGGATGCGCGTAGGGCTTCGACGCGGCGGGGGACGGGACCGCGGGGAACGCACACAAGCCAGCGACCTGGGTAGTGCTTGTCGGGCTCGCGCTCCCAAACAGAGAGAACGGACTTTGGGCAGAGCACGAGCACGTTCCCTGCCCAGGCGTCGGCGAGCATGAGGGCGATCAGGCCCTTGCCGGTGCCCATGTCGGCGAAGATGGCGCCGTGCCCTAGCGCGAGGAACTGCTCGAAGGCGCGCTGCTGGTGGGCGTGTGGTGTGGTTATCATCGCAGCTCCCACAGCATCCATACAGCGACCGTCGAGGCGCAGACGGTGAGCGTGGCTACGTGCCACCATTCCGCGCAGACAGGCTGCTCGAGATCGTCAACGTAGTTGACGCAGACGATATTCGGCAGGAGCCCAGGCGGGACTCCCCCACATTCGATGGACACGAGGATGGGGTCGGGAGTCTTCTCAGTGATGCGGCGGGACTCTGGCTCGAGGATGTCGTGAACGATCTGGTGTGCCTCTGTGCCGTCGTCGATGTTGATCATCCAGAAGCGGAGGGACTCGGGGCCGGGCCGGTCGGGGTCCACGTTGTTGGCGCTCGGAAAGGCCGCATCTGGTTTGATTGCGCTCAGGTAGATGGCGTCGAGGTAGCGGCGTGAAGCGGAGGGGTCCCCAGTCGAGGAGTCTGGTTCGGAAAGGTGGGTGATCTGCGGGAGGTGCGGCGCGAGGGTGTGAGGGATAAGTGGGCGGACCCAGTGCCAGATAGCGGGGTAGGCAGGGCTCGGGGCGAAGAGCGAAGCGCACGAGCGGGGGAAGCGGTTTACTGCGCCTTGTGTATACATGCGGACCATCCTCTCGGTGAAGTAGTACTGAGGGTAGCTGAAACCGAACGAGGTGTCAACACATTTTTGGGGTTCATGGGATAAAACTTTGAATGGGCCGGGATGGAACGGGCCTTTCAGGCCTTCAGGCCTTGCGGGGCAGGGTGAGGGAGAACGGCCGTGTTGGGGCGAGGCGAGCTCCGCCACGAGGCGAGCTCCGCCACGAGGCGACAGGGAAGCGCGGCCGGCGAGGCCCGGGGTGTGGGCCGAGGGCCGCGATGTAGCCGGCGGCCGACGCCGCGCCCGGGGTGGTAGCGACGGCGGCGGCCGCCGGGAACAGAGGTGCGGGGGCGCGCGCCAGCGCCCCCGCACCCACCACTTCGGTGCCGCAGCGAGCTCCGGCACGAGGCGACACAGGACCGCGGCCGGCGAGGCCCGGGGTGTGGGCCGAGGGCCGCGATGTAGCCGGCGGCCGACGCCGCGCCCGGGGTGGTAGCGACGGCGGCGGCCGCCGGGAACAGAGGTGCGGGAGGCGCGCCAGCGCCCCCGCACCTACCGCTTCGGGGCCGATCGAATGTGGGGGCGGATGCCCGAGTTCGGCGAGGGCATCCGAGGGGATCCTCTTCGCTCTAGGGTGCGGGGCTCGAGGGCGCGCTGGGTTGAACACGGCTCGTGGGCGATGTCACACCGGCAGGGATGGGCTGCGGAACCAGAGTGTGGCTCGAGCGCACTTGCGGCCGCAGGCCGCCCGGCGGCCGCCGTAGGCGGACGCCAAGCGCGCGCCCCCCCACGGGGGCGCGCGCTTTTTTTTGAACGGGGTATGGGGTCTAGTTAGACTAGACAGGAGAGCAGGCCGGCCCTCACGGGCCGGCCTGTGTGCGAGGTGGGTGCTAGGTGTAGAGGGCGCAGGTGTCTTCGGCGTCCGCGAGGGGGTCGGGCAGGATTGCGCCGAGGATTGCCTGGGCGGCGTGCGTGATCCGGTGAAGGCGCTCGCGGACCATTGCGGCGTTTCCGCCAGCGTTGCGGATGTAGTGGGCGGCCGGGGCGATGGCGTCAAGCCCGAGGGCGCCGAGGACGGTGGCGGCTACGGCCTCCGCTTCTAGCTCCATAACGGCCGGGGGCAGGGGGGCCGCGGCGGGGCCGGGGTCCGTGTTGGGTAGGGGTTGATGAAGTAGATCGTGGGCCAGCTCGTGGAGGAGGGTGCTAACCGTGGCGGCCGGGTCGACGGCGGCGGAGAGAACGATACGGCCGGGCTCGCTATAGCCGAGAGCCTTGCCGGTGTCCCCCCAAGTGACGGCGGTGCCTCGGGCGTCCGCGACGGCTACAAGATCGGGGATGATGTCGACAGCATCGGGGTACGGGGTCGCCCAGGAGGGGATGGGGTCTCCCTCCGTCTGGCTGACATCGAAGACATGGCCGACCTTGAAGCGGAGCAGGCGCGCGGTGCGGCCGTCGGGGTCGAGGGGATCCGGTTCGCGGGGGCGCATTGTGCTTTGATCGGAGAGGCGGACCGATACGGGCACGAGGAGGGCGAGCCCATGTTCGCCTCGGCGGACTTGCCGGCCGACACCAGACCAAGCGCGGTAACTGCCTACGTGCGAGAGCTCCGGGAGAGCCGGGTCAGCGCTGCGGCGGGCGTGCCATTGCAAGGCTATCATGAGGGCGTTGCGGAACGAATAGCGGTGCAAGTGACGCAACCACGCCAGGAAGGCGTCTATGCGTGGATCGGTCACACCATCGGCAACGGCCTGCGCGAGCTCGTCGACAGTGTGCAGGAGCGCGCGTTTGCGCTCGAGTCGTTCCGCGGCGGCGGCGGCGGTCTCTTTGCGGGCGTAGGTGCTACCCATTGCGGGGCTGTCCTTTCTGCCGGCCGACCCCTCGAGGGATCGGCCGGCGGTCGATGTCAGATAGCCCAGCCCATAGAGTGGGCGAGGTTCAGCCCGACCCGATTCTGGGCGAGGAGGGCTTGAACCTGGCACAGGGCCGCCGGGTGGGCGTGGGCGGCGCCATCGGCGATCGCTTGGCACGCGGCGTCGGCGGCTTCGGCGCGCTCAGCGCCGAAGCCGAGGTGCCAAGGGCTGTGGGCGTGGTGATAGGCGAAGGTAAGCGATGAGCAGATGGGCCGGGGCCACAGCACGGGCAGGGCGCCGAGGATAAGCCATTCGGCGGCCGGGAGGTAGGCCAAGACAGTGAGGTCAGCTACCTCCGGCAGTATGGCGTCTGGCGGCAGGGGCGCCACGGCGTAGGGGCGCTCGAGTGGGTGGACCTGGACAAGGTTCCATTTGCTAAGGCGCTCGGGCGGTAGCTGACCGAGGGTGACGGCGTAGCGCTCGTACGTGCGTACGGCGTCAAAGTCGGTGGTGGCAAGGTCTTCGCGGAGGGTGTGATCGGAGGCAAACCAGAAGGGCCGATAGGGGGAGTGATATATCCAGTGAGGGACGGCACCAAGGGAGGCGTGGTGATCGGCGACAGGCTGCGGGAGGAGGAGCGGGGGAACGGGCGGCAGGTCAATCATGGCGGATCTCCATTCTGCCGGCCGACCCCGAGGGATCGGCCGGCGGTCGATGTCAGACAGGCCAACCGATAGAGTGGTCTTCGAGGAAGGCGTCGGCGAGGCGGTGGTAGTCAACGCGGCCGAGTGCCCATGAGTGAAGATCAGCGTGGAAGCCTCCGCCGAATGGCTCGCAAGCAAGGTAGTCATGAAGTTGCGCAGCGAGGATGTCGGAGGCGCGGACCTCGAGCCGGGCGGGCCGGTCGGGTTGCTCCCTGGCTTCGGTGATCGCGGACTTAGATGCGCGTAAGGCCATACATCGGACGCGTTCTTCGGTGAACTGATCGGATGTGAGCCAGCAGAACGCGGACCAGGTGGGGAAGTTGGGCCAACCGTTGTAGGTGTCACACATTGCGGGAGTCATCCTCTCCAGGGTGGGGGTACAGTTCGAGGTGCGGGGGCGGGCCATCAGGCGGGAAGGGGTCGTATTCCTCGAGGTAGGCAGGACGGGGGCCGTAGGTGGCGACCCAAAAGGATTGCAAGAAGCCGGGCTTCTCCGGGCAGGGGGGGGCGGGTATGGGGCGGCGGATGGCGCGAAGCCAGGGGGGATCAAGGAGGGCGCAGGCGGCATCGAGGAGGAGGTCTAGGAAGCGGGCGGGGGTCATGAGGGGGATCCCTGCCCTACGCGCCGGGGATAGCGAGGAACGATCATGCTATCGGCCAGCGCGTCCAAGGCGCGCCCGAGGGAGTAGGGGATGTCGTCTTGGTGGCGCCAGAGCCATACGAGGAGATCAACGGCGGGGTCGGCGCACTCTGAGAGCCAGGGCAGGGGGTCGTCATCGGCGGGGATGGAGAGGAGGTACGGGCGCCGATACTCATCAGCGCGGATCTCGAGCGTCCACCACGGGCCGTGGAGTTGGAGCCCGTCGATACCCGAGGGGGTAGTGGAGGCGTGCGTGCGCGATAGGATGGGGTCGGGGCTTCCGGGGGCGCAGTGATCGCCGATGTCTCTCCAGTTCATCAGGGGTGATCCTTTCTGCCGGCCGACCCCTCGAGGGATCGGCCGGCGGGGGCGCTAGGCACGGCGGGCGGAAAGCTCGTCGACGCCGAACAGGGGTAACTGCGTGTCGGGGATGGGGATGCGCTCGATGATGTCGAGCCCGCCGGGCTCGGCGCGTAGGGCGTACGGACCGACGGCGAGGTACTCGATGCCCGCCTCGTGCATGGCTGCGAGTACGGCTAGCTCCATGCGAGGAAGCGCTTCCGCGAGTCGGCGGCGGTAGGCGATCGCGCGGATCTGGCTCTCGGTGGCGATGGGCTTAGACATCGCAGGGGGCCTCTTCGCGGGCGTTGACTAGGCGGCGAAGTTCGGGGTCGCAAGCGAATAGCGCGGTGTAGTGGTAGGCACCCGGGGTGTCGTGATAGCCGGAAGAATCGGCGTCTGGATCCGGCACCCAAACGAGGTGGATGGCGCCGACGGCGCGCAGGTGGGCGAGAGCTGCGCGGATACCATCGCGCGCCGTGTCCATCGCGCGAGGTGTCATACCGGGGGCAAGTAGGGAGTTCTCGAGGTCGTGGAAGCGAACAAGGACTCGAGGGTCCGAGGTCTCGACGGCGAAAGCGTCTTGCCCGAGGATCTCCCAAAGGATCTCGCGCGCGAAGTGGTGGATGTTGGCGCGAACGTGGCGAACGGCGAAGAGCCCGTTGGGCGGGGGAACCGGTTCCGTGCGGTGCGTGTCCGTGCGGTGCATGGGATTACCTCCTAGGTAGTGGCATGTGATTGTCCAAACGTTTGGATAATCAGACCTGGTCAACATGCGGTCACCTCCGTTGTCAGAACACACAAAACGAACTGTGGGTTCGATGTATTTTGGCCGGGGGGCCAGGTATTTTGCGGCCGCGCTCGATCTCGGCCCACTCCGGCCCCAGCCCGTATGCCTCGCCTAGTGTCACGGCCTGGCCTCCCGCCCGTTGGGCCACGCCCCCCGCCCCCCCCGCGCGATTTTTGCCCTTTTGAGCGCTTTGCCGAGCAGCGGCCCACAGGCGGAGCGCAAGGCCGAAGAGGGCAAATCCGGAGGAGACTAGCGAAGCGGCTCCGGAGGATTTGACCGTGCCTTGCGCTCCGCCATGCACTTGTGGGCCGCTAAGCTCGCAAGCGCCAAAAGGGCAATAGCGGGGTCGACGCAGGGCCGTGAGCACTACCGATGCTGCGGATTCCTAAGGCAGCCGCCTTGGGCGGGGGTGCAGGGGGCAGAGCCCCCGCTCTGCACGAACAATGTGCTCCTAACCTCTCCGCACGCACTAACTCGCGTCAGAACTCACACCCCCGCCTGCACGAACAAGCTCCACTCCCATACGCCGTCGCGCCGTACTATCAGGGCCGAGGATCACCCCAAGACGCGAAGCGTCGTAGGGGTAGCCGAGGCCCAAGGACCGAGGACCCCGCAGCGAGCGCAGCGAGCGAGGAGGCCGAGGTCCATACACAGAACAAAACCCATGAATAAGGGGGATCTAGCCATGAATGACCCGGATATTGCGGTAACCCATGAACTTAAACCCTGGATGTGCGGCGCCAAAACTAGCCGTGGAACTCCATGCAGAAGTCCGAAAGTTAGCGGCAAAAAACGATGCTATAAGCACGGCGGCGCAGCAGGAAGTGGACGGCCGCCAATCCACGGACTCTATAGTAGAACCGTGCGCGAGGACCCCGAACTGCGGAAGTGCCTCGATGCCATCGACGATTTGGAAAGCGTCGTCGGTATCTCCATGCGAGAGGAGATCAAGACCGCGCGCGCCCGACTCCTCCGTCTGCAAACACGGGACAAGAACGCGCAGCAGCTATACCACGAGGCACTGCACATGCAGGCCATCGACCGACTACGCCGCACAGAGATGCAACTCGGCAAGATGGTGACCGCAGAGGCGGCGGCCCAGGTGATGCGGCTGGTGCTCGTGGCCGTAGTGAAGGGATTGCGGAAGGGATGCGGTGAGGATGACTGGCGACGGGTATGGGGATGCGTCCGGCACGAGTTGGGTGAGTCACGCATTGAGGGACTTCGAAGAGTGGCTGGATGGGCCGGGAACCCAGAGTCGATCACCATCGACGACGCCGCCGGAGTCGAAGGTGACGAGCCAAGAAGCGTTGATCTTGTTCGAGCGGATTGAGGTGCCCGAGGATGTGGATCGGCGGGTGCCCGAGGATCCAGTGGAGTTCGCTGAGCGGACGCTAGGGCTGGAGCTTGGGGCCAAGCAGCGTGAGGTGCTTGAGGCGATCCGTGACCACGCGAAGGTGGTGGTGCCGAGTTGTCACGCGGCAGGCAAGACGTTCCTTGCCGCCATCGTGGTGCTCTGGTGGTTGTTCAGCCGCCGACCGGCATATGTGATCACGACCGCGCCAACGTGGCGACAGGTGAAGCGGCTCTTGTGGAAGGAGATCCGCGCACTGTTCCGCCGGCTGCCCGAGGAAGTCCGAGGGCAGGCGAAGTGTGACATGACCCAGCTACAGGTGCTGGGCGAGGACGGGGAGCCGGACCCGTACCACTACGCATATGGGTTCAGCACAGAGCACGCCGACGACATGCCAGGTGAGCACGCGGAGAACATGCTGCTGGTCTACGACGAAGCGCCCGGCATCAGCGATGACCAGTTCAGTGTGATGGATACGTATCAAGCCTCACGCGAGTTGATGATAGGCAACCCTGTCAACCCGGATGGTCGTTTCCGTCGGGCGGTGGAGCGGCCTGAGCTTGGGTGGCACACGGTGAGGATCGCCGCACAGGACACGCCGAACTTCACAGGTGAGGACCTGGCGCCGGGTGTGCTCCGTCAGTTGTTGCAGCCGAGTCGTGTTGAGGAGTGGAAGGTTGAGTGGGGCGAGGAGAGCGACTACTTCAAGGCGCGTGTGTTGGCCGAGTTTCCGGACGCCGACGCGGACCACGTGATTGCTCCGTTGTCGTGGGTGCAGGCTGCGGTGGAGCGAGAGCCGGTGGAGTTGGTGCGGCCGACGGCCCAGGTTGGGGTGGACGTGGCGAGGAGTGGTGGGAACCGCACAGTGATCGCGTGCCGGGTGGGCGCGGAGGTTGTGCGGATAGAGAGCATCGACGGGAGGACGACGACGCAGGAGGTGGTGTGGCGCACGGCCCAGGCGGCCGAGGACTTGTGGGCCCAGTGCCGGGTGCCTGTGAAAGTGCTGATCGACGAGACCGGCGTCGGAGCCGGGGTCGCCGATCTGCTGTTGCCAAGCAGCGATGACCGCATCGACTACCGAGGCGTGCTGTTTGGTGGGCGAGCGACCGATGCCGCACGGTTTGTGAACTGGCGGGCCGAGGGATACTGGTGCCTACGCGAGTCGCTCCGCGCCGAGTCAACATGGCCGAAGCTGGCTGTGACGTGGAAGGGGCCGGAGACCGACCGGCTCCGTGCCCAGCTCGCAGCGATCCGCTACGAGTTCCGCGGCAACCGTGTGAAGATCGAGAGCAAGGACGATATGCTTGCACGCGGGATGCCAAGCCCCGACGAAGCCGACGCAGTAGTGATGGCCGTCGGACCCGTGCCCGTAGCTGCGTTAGTCGACAACGCGACGGTAGGAGTGGCCGACATCTTCGACGACTTCGCAGGAGTGGCAGGAGGAGCAGCACGACTACCAGGAGGGCTGCGACAACGGATGCTGCCAGGAGGATGACGAGGACGAGGACGAGGACGGTGCCAGCCCCCACCCGGGTGGGTGGGTGGGGGTGGGGGCTGGCGCCGAGAACAGAGGCGCGAGGCCCACAGCGCCGGCTTGCCGGCGCTCCTGCGAGCAGGCGCGAAGGCGCCGTGTGGCGCGGGGTGTGCGCCGGAGGTGCCGAAGCGGGGCGAGCAGGATGGCCGCGAAGCGGCCGTGGGCCGAGCGCCAACCGCTGCTCTTACTCGGACCGGAGCCCGTCAGGGCGGAGGTCATTCGGAGCGCCGGAGCCCTGGAGGGCGGAGGCGCCACCGCTTTGCGCGCCACGTCCCCTGTAACGCACGTACCGTGGCTACCCGGTATCGAGTGACTCACGACACACAGCGCGCGCTCAGGCGGCTAGCTGGGTGGCTAGGCGAGGATCCTGTGGTGGCGAGGCTGGTTCGGAATGTCGGGGTCGTCACACACTGCAGGCTATGCTGTGTCGGGCACGGCCGCCGCTGGCGTAGCCAGCGCTCCCGCCACGGCTGCGTAGGCGGCGATGGCGCGCTCTGTGCGCCGACGTTGCCGGTAGCGCCGTGGCGGGCACACGGCCACTTGTGGCCGTGTGCGGCCGTGCATGGTACGCTCCCGCTGCTAACCGCACATCGGTGATGGGTCGGCTTTTGACTTCGAGGCTGGATGTTTCTGGCGAGCGACTCCGCCCCCCCCTAAGAACCCCCCGCCGGACCGTTGGTTCTCAGCTTGCCTTACAGTCAGTCTGTCACACAGCGGCAGTACCACGTTCAGAGCGTGATGCAGCCTATCTGTTACTCTGGCCGCGAATATTCAACTCGTGGGGTCCCCATCGACTACGCCTCTCTTTACCTCCCCTCCCCCTCCCCCGTGCATAGAACTTCGCATATGGGACCCGTTCGTGTCTTATGGTTTATCTCCGATTTAGCTTTGACGCCAGGATTTAGCTTTTTCCAGACAAAGCTAAATCGGCCTCTTTTATACGTACTTTAGTACCTTTCGGTCGGATTTAGCTATTTATACGATTTAGCTTTTTTGGAAAAGCAAAGATGAAAATGATCGTTAAATAGCTAAATAGCTAAATCAATAGGCTTCAATCCCTTGTGGCCCAAGGGCTAGCGCGATTTAGCTTTTCCAAACCGAAACTAAATAGCTAAATCGGTAACCTTGCAGGGGATTTCTGTGAATGTGGCGTATTGGTGTGTGAGTAGGAGGTGGCTGCATGAGGCTACCCTGGGGACGGCGTGCTGAAGTGAAGGATTCAGTTCCTCGGTCATCTTCGTTTGGGCGCCAGATAGATGCTGCGCTTGATCGTGTGGATAGCCGTCTCTTGCGTGTGGTGGAGTCTACGCTTGATCGCATAGAGGCGGACACATCGCAGGATGGCGCGTGGCGTCTTCTTGGTGGTCTTGTGCCTGGGTCGTCGATGGAGCTGCCTTCGGCGAGTCGTGCGGAGATTGTGGATCTTTGTGTTCGGTTGTGGATGGTGGATGGGACGGTTGCTCAGGCGGAGTCGCTGCTTGCGAGTGGTTGCTTCGGGGAGGGGTTGTCTCGGCCGAGGGCGGAGGATGCTGAGCTCCAGGCTGTGATTGATCGGTTCTGGAATGATCCTGACAATCGTCTGGTGCTGACGGATGTGTCTGGTCTTCGCGACACGAACCGTTGTTTGATGTGTGAGGGTGAGCGGTTCTTCACGGTGCACACGAGTTCGGCGGACAGTCAGGTGAAGCTGGCTGATCTGCCGTCGTCTGAGATCACGGAGGTGATTTGCCATCCTGAGAACCGGCGTCGTCGGTTGGTGTATCGGCGGGAGTGGCGGCCTCGTAAGTATGATTTCGTGCGGGGCAAGTGGGATGTGTCGCGCGATGTGCAGGTGCGTTACTACCGGGACTTGTCGACGCCGGATCCGTTGTGGCCTCAGCCTGGTGATGATCCGGAGGTGCTCGAGTTCTTGTCTGGTGTTCCGTTGGAGCCGGATGTTGCGATCTATCATGCGGTGACGAACACGATGGGTGTGCGTGGTGTGCCCGAGGTTTACCGGGCGTATGACTGGGCGCGTGTTCATGCGGGCACGGTGAGTGACATGGCGACGATCACGAAGGCGTTCGCGATGTTGGCGTGGCGGAAGAAGGTACGGACGCGTTCTGCGGACGTGGTTCGTTCGGCGGCTGGTCAGTTCCAGTCTCCGCCGCCGGGGCCGGGTGGTGTGTTCGTGTCGAACGAGGGTGTGGACTTGGAGCCGATTCGGGTGGGGACGGGCCAGGTGGCGAACCAGTCGGCGACGGGTCGGTCGACGTTCTTGGAGACGATTCGTTCGTTTGGGTTCGGTGAGCATTGGTATGGTGATGCGTCTTCGGGGAACCTGGCGATTGGTCGGTCGATGGAGTTGCCGGCGATCTGGCGGATCCGAGAGCGTCAGGGGTTCTTCGAGCGGTTGATACGGCGTGTGGTCGACTTCGCGATTGAGCGGGCGGCGCAGATGCAGGACTTTGTTTACTTGCCGGACTCGGTGCGTCGGGTGTATGACCTGGACTTCCCGCCGGTGCAGCCGAGGGATGAGGCGTATCTGAGTTCGTTGCTTGCGGCGTTGGCGGATGCTCGGGACCGTGGCTTGATTGACGCGGAGGAGGCGAGTTACCAGGCCCATGTGGCGATAGGGACGGATGACGTAGACGAGGCGATGCGGCGGTTGCGCGTGTCTGGTGGTGGCGTTCGGGAGATGCCGGAGTCGGTTGTGCTGCCCGAGGAGCCGGAGGAGTAGTGGTGGTTTTTGCAGGGGGTTGGCGTGAATGGCAGTATCCATACATGGGGCCGTTTGGAGGTATGGACTATGGGTGCTGTTACGACTGAGTCGAAGGCGCCCCCGATGAAGAGTGGGCGCGTCAATGAGGTGTTCGCGGCGACGGTGTTGTCGGGGCCTGATGGGGGTGGGCTCGGCGATGGTGACTTTCGGATCCTGGTGATTGGGCATGGAGCTACCCAGGATGGCCGGCGGTACTATGGGCGGCAGGCGCTTGAGCAAGCTGTGAGTGAGGGCGTGTTCGACGGTGTGAAGATGTTTCTCAACCACTCTGACCCGTTGAACGATGGGCGGCGTGGGCATCGGGATGTGCGGGATTACTGTGCGACGGTGAAGCCGGGTAGCCTGGAGGTTACGGAGCGCGGGCTGGAGGGTGTATGTCACGTTCACTCGGGGCAGCTCCGTGAGATGCTGGTCGACCCTGTGGCGCGGGGTCAGATCGGGATTAGTCACGACTCGTTCGTGCGCTACAGGGTGCGGCAGGTGGATGGTCGGGAGGTTCAGGCTGTGCAGTCGATCCAGAAGTGCAACAGTGTGGACTGGGTTCCCGCGGGCAATGCTCGAGGGCGAGTGGTTGAGTCGGAGGGAGCAGAGTTGATGGACCAGGAAGAGGTTCGGTCGATGGTTCGCGAGGCGCTGGACGCGGAGTTGTCGGGCGCTATCACGGAGGCGGTTATCAAGGCGACAGATGAGCGGATCGAGGCTGCGATCCCTGCGTTCGTCGAGCGGGTACGTGAGGTGCTTGGGCATGTCGAGGAGTCTGCGGAGGGGCCAGAGCCGGATCCTCTTGCGGAGTTGCGGCAGCAGAACTCCGTCCTGGTCAGCAAGATGGAGGAGCTGGAGCGTGCGCGTCGGGTGTCAGAGACTGCGCGGCTTGTGGCTGAGATGGTGCGCGGGGCTGAGCGCATCACCGAGGCTGGCAAGTCGAGGGTCATTCGGCTGTTGTCGGCGGAGCCGCTGGCTGAGGGCGACGTTGAGGCGCGGGTGGCTGAAGCGCTGGAGGACGAGCGGACCCACGAGGCTGAGGTTCTGCGCGAGCGCGGTGTTCGGACTCGTGTGGTTGGGGCGGGGGCCGGTGCGGACCGTTCCGTGCGCGAGGCGTACGACGAGTCTCTGGAGACGTTCTGGCGGAACCAGGGCTTCACTACGGCTCAGATCGAGCGGCTGAAGGAGGCCAAGTGAGATGGCTATCGTGAGGATTGCTGGCGATGGCGTGACCTTCGGGTACGCGCAGTCGCCGAGTGTTCTGATGCTGACGGGCGCTGGTCTCTCTGCGGTGTTGTCTGGTGACATCATTCGTGGCGATGACACCACGTTTGGCACGGATCTGGCGGGCGTGGCACTCGCGGACTACAAGGACGCGACGACTCCTGTTCCGCTGCTGATCGACGGCGTCGTGAAGCTCGCCGTGACGGCGAAGTCGGGCGCGGGGGTCAACGGCGCGGTGCATGTGGGCGACTACGTGTACGTGAACTCGGGGGATAGCCGGGTGGACCTCGGGCCCGGGACCCTCGCCCTCGGCCGGGCGCTGGAGCCGATTACCTCGGGCAAGGAAGCGACGATCAACGTTCATGTGCGGCCGCATCTGACGACCGAGGTCGGTACGGACACCACGTTCATGACCATCGCGATCCCCGTGGCGGCGCTGTCGGCGATCACGGCGGACTCAGTCGTTCTCATGGACGGGTGGACTCCGGGGTTCGCGGGCACGGTGGAGAGCCTAGCCTTCGTGACGGGGACCACCCCGGCGAGCACGGCGGGGAAGGACATCGACCTGTCGATCCTGATCGGGGCGACGCCGACGACGGGCGGCGTGCTGACGCTGCTCACCGCGGACATCAACGCGATCGGCAAGGTGAAGGCGGCGACGGCGATCACGGCGGCCAACGCCTTCGATAATGACGACACGCTGAGCATCAAGTGCAGCGAGTGCACGGCGGCGTTCGTGGAGGGCAACGGCACGCTGCTGCTGACGCTGGCGGCGACGCATGACCACGACTAGCGCGGAGGAGGGGCGAGTATGCCTGATAGGATGATCGGCGGGCGCGGGATGGACTTGGCGCCCGAGGTGATTGACAGTGATCGTGTCGTCTCTCTGCGGCGTGTGGTCGAGGCGGCACGGTCGCGGCAGGTGCGTGAGGCGTATGGGCCGGATGACTGGCTGCACATGGCCGATACCATCGACAGGTCGATGCGTGTCGGGTATCTGCAGAACGACTTCCCGGTCTCGTTCGAGACTCTCGGCTACAGGGCAGACAGCCGGACCTTCGAGGACGGTGCGATCTATGACATCTACGGCGTGAAGCTGGCGCCGGAGGTGGCGATGGGGGCGGACTATCCGGCTACCTCGGCGGCGGATCGCTCGTTCACCATGAGTCTCAAGAAGTATGGCTGGACGTGGCCCTTGCCGTGGGAGTCCTGGCTTCGGGATCAGGCGGATCTTCGCCTGCTCGCGTCTTGGCCGACCTCGTGGGGGCTCTCGGCGCGTTACTCGATGGAGTATCGCTTCGTGTCTAAGTGGGCTGCCAATGCTACGTTCTTCTCGGCACGCAATGGCAACTACGTCGAGGGCGCTGGCACGGCGCTTAGTAGCACCAGTCTGATGACTGCTATCCAGACGATGCGCTCGGGTGGCTTGGATCCTGCTGGCAACCCGGTGCCGTATGCCGGGCCGCTGACGTTGGTCGTGCCGCCGGCGTTGGAGTTCACGGCGCGCGAGCTCCTGGAGAGTCAGGTCTTCGTTGGTGGCGCGACGAAGGCTGCTGCGAAGAACGTGCTGCAGGGTTCGGCGAAACTCTTGGTTGTGCCGATGCTGCCGATCATCGACACGGTATCGGGCGATACTGCCTGGTATCTCTGGACGGACCCGAGTTGGGATCGTCCGGCGGTGCGGTACGGGATGCTGTCTGGAAGCCCTGAGCCGGAAATCTTCGTACGCGAGGCGGATGCTCGGAGCCTTGTGGGCGGGGGCTCGGATGCCTTCCAGGGCGCTCTGCGGAACGATGCCATCGAGTTCAAGCTGCGCTTCACCTTCGGGGTCGATCTGTGGGACACCAACGGGGCGTACATGAGCAAGGGCGCCGCGTAGAGGGAGTGAGGTAGATGCCGAGTGTGAGTGCGGTCACGTATGGTGCTAGTGCCGTTGCGGGCGCCGGCTCGGGCTCTTCGGGGCAACTCGGCGTCGTCTCCTCGAGCGGGAACCAACTCGCGGTGGCGGCGACGGACCAGTACGTCTACCAGTCCTTCGTGCTGGAGGGCTTGGCCTCGGGCGTCGAGGTCCCCCTGGCGGGGCTGGATAGCGTCTCGTTCGTCATCATCAAGGCTTCGGCTGCGGTTACGCTCCAGGTGGACGACAGCGGCACGGGCGAAGTCCGTGGCGTGAACCCCGTCTACCTGGAGCGGTTCCCGACAAACGCGACGGCGCTCTACCTGAGCAACGACGGCGTGGACGACGTGAATGTGGACGTGATGATGGTCGGGCCGATCCCCGTCATCCCGTAGGGAGGCGCCCTGTGGCTGACACCTATGACCTCGGGACGGACGTGGGCAAGGTCCGGCTCGTGATCGCGGACACGGACATCACGGATCCCGACTTCTCGGACGCGGAGATCGAGGCCGCGCTCTCGATGGAGACGGGCATCAAACGGGCCTCAGCGCGCCTGCTACGCTCTCTGGCGGCTAACCGCGCACGTCTAGCCATTCGTGTCAGCAGAGGCGGCGTGGGCCGTACTGGTGGGCAGTTCGAAGACTTCACCAAGGTTGCCTACGAACTGCGGGCCTTGGCGGACAAGCTCGAGTCCGAGAGCGCCGAGGACGACGAGGCGGGCGTGGCCGCGAGCAGCGTCATCGTCACGCCGAACTGGCGTGGCTACACGGACTGGGATACCTCGGATGAGGTGCGCTGATGAAGCAGCATACGCTTGCGTCGGCGATCAATGCGAGTCTGGAGTTTAGTACCAACGCTAGGTTCAGCGTGTGGCTTCAGTCAACCATCGAGGCCGACGTTCCTGAGTACGAGGACAGCGGCGAGGTCTACGAGGGCGTGCTGCTCCCGATGGGCGCGGGCGGGATGTACCAGGATCGCGCTATGTACAACCGCCCTCCTAGCCATGTCGTCTTCGGGCGCGAGGTGAGCACCGTGCCCGTTGGCTGCGTGCTGATGCTCGACGCTCGCAAGGATGAGCGCCATCGGTGGGTGGAGACGGTTAGCGACTTTGGCGCGCGCTATCTTGTTCTTGGTATCCACGGGTTCGCCGGTGTTATGGAACCGTGGGACCACGTGCAGATAGATTGCGCGCTTCTCGATCCGGTGGGAGGGCGGGACTGGTGAGCGTTCCTCACGCGGCCCCCGTCGACGAGGTTCTCGACTCGCTCTGCGAGTCGCTTCGAGATTCGCTGGAGGGGCCGCTTGCGTTCTGCCAGGTTCGCAAGGGGCCACAGAATGCGCTCCGGCTACCCGAGGGCGTCCACACGGTTGTGATCGCGGGGCTCTCGGGTATGCGGGGCGAGCAGGTGGGCATCGGCGGATGGGCGCGGGTGGAGTGGGAGTTCTACCTCACGGGTCTGGTGCGCGCTTCTGCGGAGGATGCTTACCGGACGCACCTCCAGCTCGCGCAGGCGATATGGGACTGGCAGGCGGACAACCGCACGCTCTACTGCGCCGTGTTGCGTAGTGAGCTTTTCGAGATGAAGTGTTCCACCGATAGGTTCGTTGCCGAGGGCGATGACGAGTTTCACGTGGTGGACTGCACCGTCGTCGCGCTCGCTGCGCGGGCCGCAAGGGCTGGTGAATGACGATGCCTCTGGCGTTCGGCAAGGATCAGTGGTTCGCGTGGGATGTGGCGGGCAAGACGGGCTGGAAGTTCGGTGGCGGCATCACGGGCGGCGGCCCTCGAGACGGCTTCACGCGGCGTCGACGGGCGTGGATCGGTGGGCGGAAGGTGAGCGTGCCGGGGCGGAATACGCTCGGCGGCTCAGTGAGCTTCGATGCGACGGCCGACAGCGTGGCGATGATGGGCCAGGGGCTGCCCGTTGCCGGCGTCTTGCCGGCTACGTACTTCTCGGGGGACACGGGCTACCGGACCTGGGTGCATGAGGCGTGCATCGTCTCGCGGCTCGGGTGGCAGCTTGCGGAGGGTGGCTGCTTGCAGGGCGAGATTTCGTGGCTGAGCCTCCCGCCGTACAGTCTCGTGGCGGCCCCGGCCAAGGAGCCGACGCCGAGCTCGACCTCGACGTTCGAGGACTGGGCTTGCAGCCTGGAACTCGATGGCGTCGGGACCTACGAGGTCGTCGAGGTGAGCGTGGTTCAGGACAACATCGCCAGCTTCTGGAACAGCATCAAGGCGCGGGCGGCGGGCTCGTTGCGGAACGCGGACTGGATCGTCTACGGCACGCCGGAGTGTACGGCGGAGATGACGCTGGCTATCCCACCTACTGTGGACTTCATGGAGGACTGCCCCGAGGCGGCGGGCACGCTGGTCATCACGGCGGACGCGCCGTGCGAGGAGGGCGCGAAGACGCTGACGATCACGGTCCCGAACTTGGCATGGAGCCCTCCGCCCGAGGAGGCGTACATGCCGGACGAGACGGGCGTGATCGTGTGGCGGTGTGCGCTGGAGCAGTCGACGGCGGCCGCGATGTCGTGGACGTTTGCGTAGGGAGGCTAGCTGGTGTTCGTGGCGGGACCTGCTAGCCTGGAGGGCGCTGTCCCCGAGGAAGTCCTGGCGTTGGTCAACGGCGACATCAGGAAGGCCGTGCCTGCCATCGCTCGTGACGCGGTGGCGACGGATCTCATTGAGGCGGCGGTTCGCCAGCTTGACACTAGCCACGAACTCGTGTTGGGCGATGCTCGCGAGATGGACTTCGTTCCCGATGAGTCTGTGCATCTTGTCGTGACTTCGCCTCCCTACTGGACGCTGAAGGAGTACGACGAGGGCGTGGGCCAGCTTGGGCATGTGGAGGATTACGACCAGTTCCTCCTGGAGCTTGATCGCGTTTGGGCGCAGGTTCTGCGCGTGCTCGTGCCGGGCGGGCGCTTGGTGGTTGTTGTGGGGGATGTGTGTCTCCCCCGCCGGAAGTTCGGTCGGCATGTCGTGGTCCCGCTTCATGCGAGCATCCAGGAGCACTGCCGGCGTCTTGGCTTCGACAATCTGGCGCCGATCATCTGGCACAAGATCACGAACATGAGCCTCGAGTCTTCTCGTGGGTCGAGCTTTCTTGGGAAGCCGTACGAGCCGAACGCGGTCATCAAGAATGACATCGAGTACATACTCTTCCAGCGGAAGCCTGGGGGATACCGGAGCCCTTCGCAGGCGGTCAAGCTGCTCTCGTTGATACCCGAAGCTGAGCACCGGGCGTGGTTTCAGCAGATATGGTCGTTGGGCGGGGCGTCGACGCGGGAGCATCCCGCTCCGTTCCCGGTCGCTCTGGCTGAGCGGTTGGTGCGGATGTTCTCGTTCGTGGGGGATACGGTCCTCGACCCGTTCATGGGGACCGCCTCGACGAACCTGGCTGCGGGTATGTGGGGGCGCAACAGCATCGGTGTGGAGATCGTGGACAGGTACCACCTGCAGGCGGTGAGCCGCTTGGGGGCTTTTCGAACGAAGTCGTGGACGTTTGTCTAGGGAAGGGGTGCCTTGTGGCGTCAGCACGCGCGCCGTTCAAGTGGCTTGGCGGCAAGGGGCGGATGCTCGCGAAGCTGCGGCCGCTTGTGCCCGACCATCGAACGTACCTCGAGCCTTACTGCGGATCTGCGGCGCTCCTCTTCGCTAAGACGCCGGCCGAGGTGGAGACCGTCAACGATCTGCATGAGGGGATCACGAACCTGTTCCGGGTACTTCGGGATGAGTCTGAGGAGTTCATGCGACTGGCGCGACTGACGGAATACAGCCGGGCGCTGTGGGTTGAGTGCCGGGACACGTGGCAGGACGAGGTCGACCCTGTGCGGCGGGCCTGGAAGTGGTGGTATGTCGCTAGTACTTCGTTCTCGGGTTGGTGGGGGTCGGCGTGGGGGAATGTGGTGACGCACTCCAGCCGGGGCTCTGCGAGCGTCTGTGCGGCGTTTCGGACTCGTATCGAGGTTGTGCTGCCGGAGTGCATCCGTCGCCTCCAGGGCGTTCAGATCGAGAACGTGGACGCGCTCCGCGCCATCGAGCGGTACTGCACCGAGGACGGCTTCTGCTATGTGGATCCTCCCTACGTGGGGGATGAGCGGGCCGTGGAGAGTTACGACAGCCGGGACCCGGCGGGGCATGATATGCGCTCGACGGAGGAGCACGCGGCGCTTGTGGCGAGGCTGTTGGATACGCCTGGGTGTGTGCTGTTGTCCGGTTACGACCACGAGGTCTACGATCCGCTGAGGGCTGCGGGGTGGGGCTGTATCAGTTGGCAGACTTCGTGCTATGCGGCGGCGCGGACGCGCGCCTCGGGCATCCAGGGGCCTGGGTCGTCGTCGTCGATGCAGCCGCGCACGGAGACCGTGTGGCTCAACCCAAAGCTCCAGGAGTGGACGGAGCAGCGGGCGGAGATGCTGTTCGAGGGGATGGATGTCTGAGTGGCTGAGCCTTTGGTGCGGATCGAGCCTGCTAGCAGCTTCACCGTGGAGATCCACGGCAAGACCTACACGCTGACCTCCCCGAGCCTCGGGGATTGCCTCGCGCCCATCGAGGGCGAGGAGAAGATGTCGGACGGCGAGCGGCTCTACGCGTTCAGCATCCGGCTGGTGTGGTCGGCGATGCATGCGAACCATCCCGAGGTGACGGAGCCGTGGCTGCGGACCGTCTTCACGGCCAACAACGGGGACGCGCTCGGGACCATCGTGGCGGCGCTGCGGGGAAACTCGGGCGGGGAGGCCGAGGACTCGGAGGTCTCCCCCTAGGGTGCGTGGCGATCCTCCTCTGCGAGCGGTTCGGGTGGAGGCTTGACGATGTAGAAGCGATGACCCTGGCGCGGGTTCACCAGGTGTGTGACCTGTGCGATCAGGTGGACGAACTGAGGAGGGGCGCCGATGCGGATACCGGGTGAGGACAGACGGAGGCCGACGGTCGCCCCTCGTCGTCGTCTGCGCCTTCCGCCGGAGATCCAGGCGTACGAGGAGATCCTCGAGCGTAACAAGGAGAAGGCGAAGCAGCTCAGCGGGATGCTCGATCTCGTTCGGGCTCGCGTCGAGTGGATGGCGCAGTACGGCTGGCGGATGGCGGGCGAGAGCCAGGGCGGCACGGCGGGCGGACTCCGTGGTCTTCCCTACGGCTCGATGCCGGGTGGGCTGCCATCGGGGGTGAGCTTCGGCGCTCGGTTCCTGACGGACTCGATGGGTCCTCTCGGCTCGTGGGTCGCGCAGCAGATGCTCGAGGCGCGGGCGGGCGGCCGGTCGCTCGGCACGGGCAAGGCGCGCTGGCCCCAGGGGCTGATGGAGTGGCACCAGGGCGAGGGCGGCGAACGGGCCGGCCTGGGCTTCCTCGGGAACATGATGGACTGGTGGCGGTTCACGCCGGCGCAGCAGAAGACCTCGTCAGCCTACGCGGGACTGCGCGGGAGTGGTACGCCCGCTGCGGAGCGGTGGTCTTCCGAGGCGCGGCTTCTGGTTCGGGCGATCCGGGATCTCCGGCGAGAACTCGAGAAGCTGGCAGGGGATCGGATCGAGCAGGCCGTTCGGAAGATCGGCAAGGGTATCGTCGACATGGCCGAGTCGATAGGCGAGGCTGTGATAACTTCCCTGGAGCCTGCCGAGGAGATGTTCGGGCGGATGATGCGGGCGGCGCAGAGGGCGGCGTCTGGTCTCGGGACGGTGCTCCGTGGGATGGCGGACCTCTCGGCGACGCTCACCCAGGGTGTCGGCGCGATGGAGCGGCAGTTGGTCGAGTTCGTGTCGTTCCTGAACGAACTTCCTGGGAGGGCTTCGGCCGCGATGAGCCAGGTTCGCCAGATCCTCACCTCCCTGATGCACGGCGGGCAGGCGCAGTGGCTCGGGCTGCTACACAACACGCAGACGGGCCGTTCGAATCAGGTACTGGGCCGTCGGGGTGGCGGGTACTCCGGCGTTTCGATGGCGCCGTCCGGGCGCAGGGGGCTGTCCTCCGGGACTTACCAGGGCTCCGCGCCGGGCGAGACGGCGCTGGCCTCGACCCTCGAGGGGCTGAGGCGCGAGGTGGCGGAGACGCGGATGGCGTCGGCGGTCCAGCCGGCGGTCTACCTCGATGGGCGTCGGCTCTCGATGGGCATGGATATGGACCGTAGACGGCGCACGTGGGAGGTGTCCCGAGCGTGAGGGCGCTCCTGCTCGAGCCGCCGACGGAGGGGCAGGTCCCGGAGCATGAGGCCGTCGGGTGGGCCTTCGCGTGCCTTGATGAGACGGGCGAGATGTTGCGGTCCCTGGGCGGGGCGCTCGTGGCTGGGGCGAAGGACGGCCGGAGAGGCTTGATCGCCTCGATCTGGCGCATGAGGCGCGAGGTCGATGAGTTCGGCGTGTCGGGCGTCTGGCTGGAGGCTAGCCTTGGTTCGGTCGCGGCGATGATGAGTGGCTTTGGCGGGCTAGCTCGAGGGTGGTTCGCTGAGGGTGAGCGGGGCGCGGAGCGGCTGTTCCATCGGGCTCGGAAGACGTTCCAGAAGACTGCGAAGATCCAGGAGGATCTGCGGGGCGAGTTCAGGCGCTGGTTCTCGATGTGGCGGTCCTTGGAGCGTTATCTGAAGCGCGGCGGCGTCCACATGATGCGGAACATGCTCACCGTGGACGATGTGATCGGCAAGCCGGAGTTGACGGTGGGCTTCTTGGGCCCGATGAACGATCCCAAGGGCCCGTGGTCGGACATGTACCAGAAGAGCGCGGAGGTGCGGCTGAGGCAAGGGCCTGGGGCTCGGCGGTCCGTTGGGGGAGTGGGGCTGTTCTACACCCGGGCGACCGTCGAGGAGGGCGGCCGTGTGGGGCACATGGAGCTTGCGAGCCCTGCCCGCGGGAACTCGGCGCTCAGCTACGAGATGAACTACAACACGGGCGAGAACGCGGTCCGGTGGGTGCTTGAGTTGTACGGTCCGGTGCATCAGGCGTATCTCCCTGGGTACGAGGTGGAGCCGCCCTGGCGGTGGAGCCCGAACTTCCGTGAGTTTGTCCAGTTTGATATCGGCGGTTACCGCCGCCCTCCGTGGTGGGAGTCGGATGACCGGCAGGTGACGGGGCCGCAGTACCATGTCTTTGAGGCGCGGCGGGTAGAGATCACTCCCGGCGTCGAGCGGTGGGTCGTGATGAATGCGCCGAAGGGTGGGTCGTGGGTGGCGGTCTGGACGGGCTACGGCGCGGGTGGGCAGGTAGTGCGCCAGTATCGCGGCGCGAACGTTGCGGCTGACGCGGCGTTCTCCTGGGATGCGCTGGGCGTTGGCGAGCCAGCCCTCCCGAGTCGAGGCTACGAGACCGAGGGCGAGCGGCCTTGGTGGGATGGGCTGGGTTCCAGCGGGCCGGAGGTCAGGGAGTGGGATCCCGGTGGCGCGTGGACTCAGCATGAGTCTTGGACTCGGGTCGGGGCGATGGAGGAGGCGATGCGCTGATGGCGATCACGGCGCTGCCGGTTGCTGGCTACGGACGGTTGACGGTCGGGAAGCCTCGACGGTGGGGGCAGGTCGACCGGCTGGCCTGGGGCCTGGAGCACAGCTTCCCGCGTACCTCGGACCGGCTGCCCGAGGCGAACCCCGACGAGCCTCGGGTCGCTGGCTCGGACGCCTGGACCTACACGAAGACCTCGACCATCCCCGGCCTGCGGGCGCTGACCCTCGCGCCATCGCCCAAGTGGGAGGATCACTGGCCGAAGGACTGCGCGAACGACGAGGAGCTTCGGACGATCCTGGGCTACGGCACCCGGACGGCGGCCCCGCACTCCTGGGATCAGCTCGAGGGTACCTGGGTCCCGCTCGCGCCATCGGGCTACAAGGGCTACACGTGGATCGGCACGGAGAACGTGAACTACGAGGGCATCGCGAAGGTGCGGACCGTCCACGACTGGGGGTGGGAGCAGTCGGTGATGGTGCTCTTCTACTCCTGGGCGCCGACCTGGACGGGCTCGCGCCGTCCGATGTTCAGCTTCACGATTGGCCGCACGCTCGAGGGCGTCGGTGGGTTGAAGGTTGTCTTCCCCATGTTCGCCGAGGGGCTGGAGACGGACGAGGACCCGCGCCCCCGGGTCGAGGCGGATGATGGCACGATCCTCGCGTGGCTCGACGAGCCCTCCCTGACGGACTCCACGGCGGACATGGGCCCGAGACTGTGGGCGTTCACGATCCGCACGGTGGAGCCCGGCGTCTACTTCGTGAGCGTGGGCGATGGGGGCGAGGCGCTGATCACTGCGGAGGGGCTGGAGATGGGGATGGCGCCCCTCGAGGTCGAGGTCGTGGGCTTCGGCTGCGCGTTCACCGTGGCGCCCATCGAGTACGCCCTCGAGGGCACGGCGGAGAAGGCGACGGAGAGCGTGTGGCCGGACTGGATCGGCGACCAGGAGGTCGAGGTTCGCACCCGGGAGTACCTGTGGGACGAGGAGTTGACGGCGACGACGACCGTCACGGCTGAGGCGCAGAACGTGCCCGTGGACCTGGGGCTGCCGCCGGATGACCCGGGTCGCTTCTCGACGACGCAGGTCAAGCTGGACCTGACGACGGACCAGCCCCGCTACAGCCCGGTTGTCTACCTCGCCCAGGAGACCCACGGCCCGATCCTGCTCGAGCGCGACCTGTCGGCGATGGAGGTTGAGCAGTTCGTCAGCCGGATGACGGCCTACGAGACGCCGGACGGCCGGGCCTCGATGGCGAGCCTGATGGTGCGGAACATCACGGGCTCCCTCGACGCGAT
>ENA-UPTA01001204-UPTA01001204.1-activated-sludge-metagenome-genome-assembly--contig:-NODE-1204-length-29147-cov-6.362161_pt1 | contig 29147 bp, 24 predicted proteins | sample MGYA00238184_ERZ773361 | MGnify/ENA primary metagenome ERZ773361 (study PRJEB29100, sample SAMN05720205) | activated sludge metagenome | isolation source: anaerobic digester from wastewater... | reverse complement strand
TAAGGGTATGTTGCCCGTCGGGAGGTCCCGATGCCGGTTTCTTTTCACAGACACCTGGACCCCGCTTTCGCGGGGGTGACAATACCGGTTACATTGGTCCATTCAAAAATCAATAATTGCCCACGTTCGTCGCAGTCACACGAAAGAGAAGCGGGGCCATTATCCCTCGGAGACAGGCCCCGCCATGCTGTTCCGGCGGTGTGTCATACGCCTTGACGGATGCGGACACACTGCGACGGACGAATCCTCCTCACTGTTGCAGGACTCCGAAGGCGAGGTCGTCGATGTAGATCTTGCCGGCGCCGCCCGCGGTGGGACTCATCCGATTGCCAATCCCGATCGCCAGAGCCTTGACCGCGGTTGCCTTCACGCCGGCAGAGATGAACTCCGTCAGCGGGATCGACCATTGTTGCCACTCCGCAAACGTCGTGGCCGCGACGTTCGGGTACAGGACTGTCTTGGACTTGGAGTTGTCCTCGATTGTGACATACAGATTCTCCGCGGAGTTCGTCGCGATGCCCTGGAAGTACAACGACAACGTGTCCGCCCCGTGGGCGGTCCAGTCCTGGGGCGAGTCGAAGGTTCGTTTGGTCTCGGAATAATACGGGGACTTCGTGTTGTCGTAAGTCAACGGCATAGACTGCTTGCCGCCATGCACAACGCCGGTCTCGGCAAACGTGCCGCCCTTCGACGTTTCATAGCCGACGTAGGAGCCGGTGTCATTCGTGACGCCGTCGGCCCACGTCTGGTAGATCGCGGTCCCGGCGTCGATAACATCGTTGTAGTTCTCGAAATCATCGATGACCACGGATTCGTCGGTCGTGAAACTCCAGACGTCGCCGGCATAAGTGCCCGTGTCACCGACTTCATCCACCTTCCAGAAGTACTCCGTTGCAAGCGTCAGATCCGAGGGGGTGCAGCTATGCTCGGCGACCGCCTCGCCCGAGACGGCACCGTCGGCGACGGCGTTCTTGTCCGTGCCGATATACACGATGTGAGATGTCGCCTCGCGCCCGGGCCGCCAGGCGAGATCGGTTTCGACGTTGACGTCCAGGGCGCCCGCCTGCGGCTGGGGCTCGAAGGCCTGCACCGGTTTGTAGAGGAACCGGACCTCGCTGAGGCTGACTACCGCGGTTTCCCCCCAGTCGTCGTTGATCGTCAGTTTGACGTGCCTGGCCAGGACCTCGCCGAAATCGACAATCGTGTTGGCCCTGTACGTGGCGGCGCCGGTTCCCGGTGCGAATTCAGGCACGTTCTCCAACGCGGTCCAGACTTCGCCGTCGGCGGAGTACTCAATTACAACGCCTTTGGCTCCGAAGCCGGCGATGGACTCAAGTTCCGAGTTGGCGTTCCACACCCACAGCTCGTGGACCTTGTACACCCTGTCAAACGTATACTGGATCCAGGCGGGGAGGCCGCCGGGCGTAACCCACATGGTTTTCAGGTCGACGCCATGCTGATCGAGTTCATCAAGGCCGGAGCCGTCAATGGTCCGAATCGCAGGCGACGCGGCCTCTTCGGCGGACGCATGAACCGTCAGGCCGGTAATCGGATAGGCGTACGGTTCCGTGGCGAAGCTCCAGACCTCGCCTTTGGAGATCGCGTTGTCGGATTCGTTGACTTCGTCGATCCGCCAGTAATAGGTCGTGCCGAACTCCGGCAGGCCGGCCGGATCGTAGGCGGCCGCCGGCTGCCCCTGGCTGACGAGAACATCTCGCGGGTCCGACCGGCCGGCATCCTTGACGTCTTCAAAGACCGTCCCCAGGTACACATCGTGCGAGGTCGCAAAATCGCCCCCGCTCCAACGCAGGGTGGCATCGCGCGGCACGTCGAGGGAACCCTCCGCGGGAATCGGGTCGTAAGCCAGAGACGGATCTCTCAATCCCAGCATGATCTCCTGAATCTCCGCGTCGGTCAGCGTCCGATCATAGACCTGGACATCGTCGATCATTCCGTTGAACCACTCCGGCACACGATCTGCACGATCCGGCCTCCAAAACGTGCCGACGAGCGTGTCACCGGTTGTGCCGAGATAGGGAGCCGCAGTACCCTCCCCCACGACTCCGCCATTTACATAGACCCTGCGGTTCTGACTCGCAACGTCATACCGGAACGTGAGGTGATACCAATTGCCCGCCTGCACCGTCCCTGCCGGCACGTCAAGGTCGTTGGAGTAGAACCCCATGCGAAGACCTCCGGCTCCCGAGACCCGGTAGTGCAGACCCTGGTTCGCGCTGCTCGCCTGGTACTGGGAAAAGACAGACTGATCCCCCGCCAACAGCGCCGGATTCACCCAGAGGGCGTGCGTGAAACTGCGGCTGTTGAAGGGGATGTGCGGTCCCCTCACAACCGCATTGACGCCGTTGAAGGCCAGCGCCGTGCGGAGCATACCTGAGACCCAGAGAGCGCCGCCCTCGACGACACCATCGTTTCCGTTGCCGCTCAGGTCCCTGGCGACAGTCCCCTGCCCCTCGTCGAACGGCCAGTACAGGACCAATCCCTCCGGGATAGCCAACGTCGACCAAGCCGGAACCAGGATCCAAAACGAGACAACCACGAGAAATGATCGCTTGAACATGGCACATCCTCCTTCAAATAGAATGAACCCACTGATCCACTCCCGGCCACACGCCGCATCGTTGCCCCCGCGTATGCGTCGAATTGCCGTTCTCCCCCTGCTCCCATGCATAACCTGACACACCTCGTCAGGACCTCCGATCCCGACCCAGGAATACGACCCATTGTATATCGTCTAAGACCTGTCATGCAAGCCAATTCCGGCGAATCGGCCTGCTGCCTGCTGTCGTTGAAGCAGGAAAAGACCTGCACGCAGGGCAGCCAGGAACACATGGGGCAAAACAGCCTGCGGCGGCGACCGGACGGATTTCCGATGATTGCCGTGGGATTTCGTCGCTTCCTCCTTGTCTGTCTGGCAATCGGCAGGTAATATCTGTGGGCCTCTGAATTCCGGATTGTGACAGATAGTTTCGCTTTTGAGGGCGTGACTGACATGGATTTACCTGTTCTGGATGTGGGCATCATCGCTGCGTATCTGGTCGCCACGATTTTACTGGGCCTGTGGGTATCGAAACGCGCCTCCCGAGACTTGGACTCCTACTTCCTGGGCGGCAAGACCATTCCCTGGTATATCCTGGGCATCTCGAACGCATCCGGTCAGTTCGATATCACCGGAACCATGTTGCTGGTCTACTGGTGCTTCGCCTACGGCCTCAAGAGCGTGTGGTTTCCCTGGGTCTGGCCCACGTTCAACCAGATTTTCCTCATGATGTATCTGGCCACCTGGCTGCGGCGTTCCAACGTCCTGACCGGAGCCGAGTGGATTCAGACCCGCTTCGGCCGGGGACGCGGCGCCAATCTGGCCCACATCAGCGTGGTCGTCTTCGCGCTGATCACGGTGATCGGTTTCGTCGCATACGAGTTCAAAGGGATCGGGAAGTTCGCCGCCATCATGTTGCCCTGGGATCTGAAACCGAACACATATGCCCTCATCACCCTTTCGATCACATCCGTCTACGTGGTCAAAGGTGGAATGCGCAGCGTGGTCCTGACGGAACTACTCCAGTTCACGCTGATGACGATCGTCTCGATCATCGTCGGCATCATCGCCATCACCCACGTCAGTCCGGAAGCCATCGACGCGGTGGTTCCCGAGGGATGGCGCAGCCTGTGGTTCGGATGGACTATGAACATGAAGTGGACCGGCGACTTCGAGATGATCCAGGTCAAGATGGCCGAAGACGGCATGTCTCTCTTCTCGATCTTCTTCGGCCTGATGGTCTGCAAGGGAGTCCTGGCCAGCATGGCCGGGCCCTCGCCCAACTACGACATGCAGCGGGTTCTGGCCACGCGCAACCAGCGTGAGGCGTCTCTCATGAGCGCAACAGTCAACGTGGTGCTGTACTTTCCCCGGTACATGCTGATCGCGGGTCTGACCGTCCTGGCTCTGGTCCCTCTGCGTGAGACACTGGTTCAAATGTGGAGCGCCGCGGTCCAGGCCGGCGAGAAGCCGGACTTCGAGCAGATCCTCCCGGTCGTGATTCAGAACTCCGTTATTCCGGCCGGGCTGACCGGCTTGCTGCTGGCGGGACTGCTGGCGGCGTTCATGTCCACGTTCGCCGCGACAGTCAACGCGGGTCCGGCTTATGTGGTCAACGACATCTACAAACGGTTCATCAATCCCACGGCCTCGAACAAGGTCCAGGTGCGCATGAGTTATGTCGTCTCCATCCTGGTGGTGGGCATCGGCATCCTGTTCGGATACCAGGCCGAGAACATTCTGGGAGTCACGATGTGGATCGTCGGCGGGTTGTTCGGCGGCTACGTGGCCGCAAACGTCCTGCGATGGCACTGGTGGCGTTTCAACGGATACGGCTTCTTCTGGGGCCTGATCACCGGAATTGTCGGCGCGCTGTTCGTGCCGTCGGTGGTCCAGCGATGGTGGCCGGGAACCAACACCTTGTACACCTTCCCGCCGATCTTCGTCCTGTCCATCGCGGGATGCCTGCTCGGGACGCTGTTGAGCAAGCCTGAGGACGATGAGGTGCTCAAGAACTTCTACCGCACGGTCCGGCCCTGGGGTTTCTGGGGTCCGATCCGCGCCAAAGTCCTGGCGGAAGACCCGAATTTCCAGCCCAACAAGGACTTCGGACGGGATGTGTTCAACGTCGTCATCGGCACCATCTGGCAGACGACTCTGGTGGTCCTGCCGATCTGTCTGGTGATTCGGGAATCCAAGGGCATTGCAATCTCCCTGATCGTCCTGGTTGTGACCAGCGTTGTGTTGAAGAAGAGCTGGTACGATCATCTGCCGCCAGCCGAGCCGGACAGGAAAACCGCACGTTGAACGGCAAAATGAAGGATTGTGGAATCGCCCCATGGCGGCGACGATTTCATCAACTGTGATTTATGACATCTGATCTTCCCAAGGAGGTTTTCGATCATGGATACGCAGGCGTTCGAAAGACGATGCAAGGAGCTTGTGGATGCCCATGAAGCCTTGATCGTTCGAAAGAACCAGAAGCAGACTCCCGGCAACGGAGTGTTCGACCGTTACGTGAATCCGGTGCTCACCGCCGATCACACGCCGCTGTTCTGGCGCTACGATTTCGATCCGGCCACCAACCCCTATCTGATGGAGCGGATGGGGATCAACAGCGTCTTCAACGCCGGCGCCATCGAATGGGAGGGCAAGTGCTGCGTGGTTGCCCGCGTGGAGAGCTATCACCGCAAGTCCTTCTTCGCTGTCACGGAGAGCGCCAACGGGATCGACAACTTCCGCTTCTGGGATCGTCCGATCGTGATGCCGGAGGCGTCCGGGGAGGAGATGAATGTCTACGACATCCGCCTGACACGGCACGAGGATGGCTGGATCTACGGGACGTTCTGTGCCGAACGCCACGACCCCGCGCAGCCGGACAATCCGCCCGCCGCTCTGGCCAGGGCCGGGATCGCTCGCACGAAGGACCTCAGGACATGGGAACGATTGCCCGATCTGAAGACCCCGTCGGCTCAGCAGCGCAACTACGTTCTGCACCCGGAGTTCGTCGACGGCAAGTACGCGTTCTACACCCGGCCGATGCGTGAATTCAAGGCCGCCGGGTGCAGCACCGGAATCGGCTGGGCCCTCTGCGAGGACGTGACGAACGCCGTGATCGAGGATGAGTCGCTCATCATCGATCCTTGTCGCTATCACACGATCGTCGAAGGCAAGAACGGTCAGGGCCCGTCGCCGATCAAAACGGACAAGGGATGGCTGCATCTCGCCCACGGCGTGTGGGAAAACGCCGACGGGTTGCGCTACGTTCTGTATATGTTCCTGTCCGATCTGCACGAGCCCTGGCGGATCACGCATCGGCCGGCCGGTTATTTCATGGCGCCTCGCGGCATGGAGCGGGTCGGCGATGTCTCCGACGTCCTGTTCGCCAACGGCTGGATCGCACGGGAAAATGGCGATGTGTTCATCTACTACGGTTCCTCGGACACGCGAGTTCACGTCGCGACCAGCACGATCGATCGCCTGCTGGACTACGTCCTCCACACGCCGCCAGACGGGGGCCGGGCCTTTGCGTGCGTGCGACAGCGATGCGAAATGATCGAGAGAAACCTCGTCAATCCCCGCTGCAAGTCGATGACAATGGAGCCGTGAGAAACGGGCAGATCTCCTGATTGAGGTGACGTCCGATGAGAAAGCACAACAGAACTTGTATTCTGGGAATCACCGCGATTGTGGCGACGATGCTGGCTATCGTGGCGGGTTGTCATGCCTCCTCGACGCCCGCGAAGAAGAAATACAACGTGGTGGCGTATGTCGCCGGCTATCGTGACTTCGATTTCTCCACGATCCAGGCCGATAAAATCACGCACATCAACTACGCCTTCGTCAACGTGGTGGATGGCCAGGTGCACTTCGACGCCAGCATCGACAACACCCCCTTGAAGAAGGACGACATTGCCAAATTGAATGCCCTGAAGAAGATCAACCCCGATCTCAAGGTGCTGGTCTCAGTGGGCGGCTGGACGTGGTCGGGCGGTTTCTCCGATGCGGCGTTGACGGCCGAGTCCCGTCGCAAGTTCGCGGCCAGTGCGGCAGCCTTCGTCGACGCCTACGATCTGGACGGGATCGACATCGACTGGGAATATCCCAACAGTCCCGGCGCCGGCAACGTCTATCGGGCACAAGACGTTCATACGTTCACGCTCCTGCTCCAAGCCGTCCGAGAGGAACTGGACCGACTGTCCGCTCGAAAGCCGGATCATCGACACTATCTGCTGACGATTGCCACCGGATCGAGCCAACGGTACGTCAACAACACCGAGTTGGGCCAATTGCAGCGTTACCTCGACTTTCTGAACATCATGACCTACGATTTCTATCATGGCGGAGATCACCGCACGGGACATCACAGCAATTTTCGGGCGTCCTCGTCGCCGGATCAGGACAAGAACAACATCATCAACGCCGTGGATCTCCACGTGAAGGCAGGCGTTCCGCCGCACAAGATCAACCTGGGGATTCCCTTCTACGGCAGGAAGTGGACCGGGGTCAAAAGCGGAGAAAACCACGGTCTCTTTCAGGAGGCCGAATCCGTCGGCGACATCGTTTTCTACCGCCAGATCGTTCCGTGCCTGCGCAACGACGCCTATCAGCAGTGCTGGGACGAGTCGGCCCAGGCCCCCTATCTGTGGAATCCCGAGGAGGCGACCTTCATCTCCTACGAAAACGCCCGGTCCATGGCCGCCAAAGTGCGGTATCTCAAGGAAAAAGGCCTCGGCGGCGTCATGTTCTGGGAGTACAGCGACGACTACCAGGGCGAGCTGCTCGACGCTCTCACCCACGCTCTGGTCGGTGCAAACAATACTCCTTGAACGACCACGTAACCGGAATCAGGTGGAGCGATCAAGAGGGCGGCGACTGCCACATGTCATGGAAGTTGAAGAACTGCCAGGGGTGAGATACGACAAAAGCCTCCAGTACATCGACAAACTGCTGGAGATACAGGCTGTAGGCTGCATTCTGGCGTCCGAGGCCGACGGGAACGCGGATGACACGAGCCAGCTCGATCCGGTAGGTCGAGAATCCAACCTTGTGACTGAAGACCACAGCGATCGGGGTACCCTGCATGGATGCAAGTCGATAGGGACTTACGGGGAAGCATACAGGCGCTCCGAGGAAAGGCGTCTGCAACGTGTTGGGGTCGTCGCCGAAGACGCGATCCGCCATCAGTCCGAGGACTTGGCGTTCCTTGATCGCGGCGATCATCTGCATCACTCCGCCCATCGGCTGGGTCGGATCGATGATCGAAAACGGCACGTCCGGCCCTGCCCCATCGAACCATCGCGGGTCAATGTCGGCGGTCCCCCGGTGCATCACGATGCTCACCGGAACTCGAAGGCAACTGAATGCCGACATGGCCACCTGCCAGCATCCCACGTGACTGTTGAGGAGGATCAAACCGTGGCCTTCGTCAATCAGCTCCTGGAGACGCCGACCTTCTTGAAACTCGAGTCGCAGCACATCAGGCCCAAGCAAACCGAAAGCAGCTCGATCGATAAGCGATTCACCCAGGGCTTCGATCCGACGGTAATCGTGCCACAATCGCGTCCGCGGCGCTCGCACTTCGGGGAAGCGTCTGTCGAGATAGTGTCTGCATCGCCGGCGTACGAATGGGCACAGCAGCACGTACCAGGCGGCCACTGCGTACATGCACACATAAGCCAGCCGGCGTCCGCCCATCCGAAGCAACAGACGGAAAAACGCAAACTGCCAGCCCTTCCCCACGCTTCGCGAATCCCACTGGGCATTGGAAACGGGCATGGTGCGGTCAGAACGCATACCGGACCTTTCGCAGCGCTCTCGCCGCCACGTAGGTGGCCAATCCGAACAGCAGGGCCAGGACCGTTCCAACCAGCAGCGACCCCAGGCACCAGTCCCACAGGCATTCGACTCCCATGTATCCCAATTCGAGAAACGATGCGCTGCGGAGGCTCTCAATGCCCTCAAGCGTCAGGAAACGGCCGAAACGCAGGTAATGTCCTGCTTCAATGCAAAGCGCCGGCACCACCGGCGGCATGCAGAGTTGACTTGCCGCCACAGCCGCGATCCGGTTGAGCCGCAGGATCGCCGCCGCGACCAGGATTGCTATGGTGTGGCAGGCAATCAGCGGTACGGCCCCCAGGAACATACCCAATGCCACGGCACACGCCAGCCCCCACGGCGTCGCCCGTTCCATCAACAACATCTGAATGGAACGCAACGGATGCCAAACCGTTACAGACTCTTCCTTGCGTGTCCCTGCGAACCGGCGGTGGGGCCACGGGATCACCGACCGCACGGTCAGATGGGTGTTCAGGGCGGTCAATCGCAGATTGTCGGAAAACTTATGAAAATGCGAATTGCGATGCTCTGCTTTGGCATAATGCACCCGCACACTCACTTCGTGCACTTGGACACCTCCCCAGAGGGCGCGAACGACCACCTCCACCTCGAAGGCGTAACGTCCGGACCAGCACGGCAGACGCTCGATCAGCGCAACGGGATACGCCCGGAATCCGCTTTGGATATCATGTACCCGCGTGCCGGTCTGCAAGCGGACCCAGAAATTACCAAACGCCCGGCCGAACCGCGAGCTGGCGGGCACGTTCTCCCCCTCGAAATCCCGGACCCCGACAATCAGGGATTCCGGATGGTCACGAATCGCCTCGATCATCCTGGGCAGATCCTCGGGATAATGCTGACCGTCAGCATCCAGGGTAATCATGTGCGTGACACCCTGGCCACCGAGGCAACGCGCGGCCGTCCGAATCGCCTGGGCCTTGCCCAGGTTGACCTCGTGACGAAGGACCTCAACCGGCAATTCCGCCAGAAGGGAAGCTACAGGAGGTTCGCTGCCGTCGTCCACGACCAGAACCCGCGGACACTCCCGAAGGCATCGGGAGACCACCTCCCTCAGCCGCGCGGGCTGGTTGAAGACAGGGATGACGACGGCAATCTGATGCATTGCGTCGGGCCTCACTTTCGTTCCACGATTCGACGGTTGCCGCGGGCGAATCGCAGGAAACTGCCGGCGTTGGCCAGGAATCGCTTCCAGCTATCCGGAGACTTCCACAACATACTGACGAAATTCAACAGGGTCCTCGGGCGGGTGTAATACCGCCGGTAGAACTCCATGAACAGGCTCTCCAGTTTCTCGGCGGTCATCCCATTCGGCACGAACACCACATTCATGCAATCCATCTTCTCCCAATTCTCCTCGAAGCGGCCCAGGGAGTGAATCTTCTCATAGAGCGGCGAACCCGGAAACGGCGTGAATTTCGCAACGTTCAAATCGTCGATGGGCAGCGAGAACACGTACTCCATCGTCCGCCGGAAGCTCTGTTCCGTCTCGCCCGGCAGGCCGATCATGAAAAGCCCTTTGACGCGGATGCCCGCCTTGTGAATTTCGGAAACCGTCCGCGTCATCAATCCCAGGTCCGGGTTCTGGCGATGCTGCGCCAGCAGGTCGGGATCGCCCGTCTCAATGCCCAGGCTGATCATCCAGCACCCGGCCTTCTTCATCAGGGCGAGCAATTCGGGGTCCACGTGTTCAGCCCGCACGGCGCAATTGAAGGTCACCCCCAGAGGTTCGTCGATCATCCGCCGGCAGAAGGCGACCACGCGATCCCGATTGAACGTGAACTGATCGTCGTACAGGTTGAGGTGCCGCACACCAAACTGCCGGTTGAGCAGTTGCACATGCCGGTAAAGATAATCGGCCGAGTTATATCGGAAGGTCCGCCGAAACACGGACCGGTCGCAATAGCTGCACTGGTATGGACACCCCCGGCTGGAGATGCAGCTCGTGTTCGGCGTCCTGGGGTAATTGAAAATCGGCAACTGGTATCGTTTCGGAAACCCTTCGATCTTGTGATACGCCGGCAGAGGCAGCGTGTCGAGATCCAGCAGGTCCTTCTGAAAACCCGAGAACGCCACTTGCCCGTTGTTGCGGTACACCAGTCCGGCGATCCCCCTGGCGTCGCCATCCGCCTCCATGAGGGCCCGCAACGGAGTCTCCCCTTCCCCGACGACTACATAGTCCACCTCGGGAAACTCGTGGAGGATTCGCTCCCGCAACGCGGAGACGTGCGGCCCGCCGGCGATGCAACACGTTTCGGGGCACGTCGCTTTGATCCGGCGGAAGATCCGAGCGGCATCCAGAAAACCCGCCGTCGTACACGTCGCCCCGACGAACCGTGGCCGGTGACGACGTACGTAATCGTCGATCGTCCCGTCCGAATCGGGAAGGGCAAAACAGTCGATGATGTCCGCATGGAAACCGTACTGCTCAATGTAGGCCGCAATGCTGGCCAGACCCAGCGGAGGCATCAGGTTGGCCACTCGGGAGATATCCCGATCCGCGGCGTCTGCGTCATAGCCCAGCGGGTGAATCAGCAATACGCGTCGTCTATCCATGTTCAGGACCATGCATCCGTCTCATTCATCAGCTCGCACGTGACGGGAAGCGGATCATTCGCTCCCAGAGCAGCCCTTTCCACCCGAAGGATCGGAGAATCGCCGCCGCACGTTGTCCCTCGTGCGGCGGGAAAACGCGATCTCGACGGCCCAACCAGGACTCGATCACCTGTTGCTCCATCCACCCCTTGTCCACAGCCCCAGACACATAGTAAACAGGCTCGAGCAGGGAATCCGTCCTTTGCACAAGCCCCTCCGCCACGGCACGCTCGTGAAGAGGCGTTCCCGGATAGACCCGGATTCCCGAGAAGCCGAAGACGACGCAATGTTCCAGGCGAGCGATGTTGTCGAGTCCCTCGCGCACGGTCGCCGGCGTCTCCTGGGGTCCCCCGAAGATGACGAAATGCGCGCAGGCGACTTCCGCCTGCACGCACATCTGATTCGTCCGCTCGACTTCGGCCCATCGGAACGGCTTGCCCATGCCCTCCAGCGTCGCATCGGTTGTCGCGTCGGTGCCGAGTTCCACAGCATACAGGCCCGCTCGCTTGCAGAGCGTCAGGATCTCGCGGGTCAGCAGCCGGGGCGACATATAACAGGCCCATTTCACGCCGAGCTCGCGGGCTGCCATGGCCTCGACCAGTTCCATGTATTGCCCCTGGGGGTCGTTGAACACAGAATCCACGAAGAATACGGTATCGACACAAAAGTCCCGCTTGAGCCGCTCCAGATCGCCGAGGACCGCTTCAACTCCGCGGGAGCGAAAGGCGGTCCCCTCGAGCTTTGGATAGGTACAGTAGCAGCAACGATAGGGACAGCCTCGTTTGCTCTGAAGGCCGATGATTCCGCTCTTGTCCCAGTAGAACGCCACCAGCGACGAATCAAAGTGCGGCGAGCGTTGGCATTTCCCCGGCAGCAGTCCGGCCGTGACAGGCCAGATCGCCGGCAGGGAGCGACTCCGCATCACGGCCGCGACGGCGTCCACAATGGCCCGTTCCCCCTCGCCCGACACCGCCAAGTCCGCCCCTACATACTCCCTCACGTGTTCAGGCATCGTCGATACGGCCGCCCCGCCGATGAGGATGGGAACCGAGGTCAAACGCCGAACCAACGCAACCACGTCGCGGGCCTCTTTCAATTCCCAGGCGTCCGCGGACTGGGCCAGGGAATCGACGCGATCCACGTTGCGGATCGACACCGCCACCGCCTGCGGATCAAATGCGCCGACCGTCTGCTCCAGGAGCGCCGCGTCTCGATTGGCAACCAACCAGTCGAATTGGTGAATCTCGTGGCCCGCATCGATCAGTGCGCCGGCCACGGTCGCCATCCCCAGAGGGTAGACCGCATAGGGGACGTCGCAGGTATTCGCTGAGATCAGAAGGATTCGGCTCACTGGTCTTGCGGTTCCTTGGTCTGGAATCGTCTCTTGTCTCGCGGGTTGTACCGGCGATAGGTCCCGTCGGCCATCTCCCGCTCGATCACCCGCTGGAACAACCGGCCCATCCGAAGCTGGTATCCCGAGTCAGCGTAGAAGGTCTGCCATGCATAGTCATACAGCGACTGCAACTCGTCCACGGACATCTGTTTCGGCTGAAACACCACCTTGTCGGCGGTGTAATCGGCCCAGTTGTTGCTCAGAATCCGCCCTTCCCGCTCCAACTGCTCGCGGATCGGCGTATGCGGAAACGGCGTCAAGATCGTGAACTCGGCCACGTCCAACTGGACCTCGCAGAGGAAATCGACGAGCCGCTTGATGTAGTCGGCGTCGTGATCGTCCGTGCCGAGCAGGATCGTGCCCTCCACGCCGATTCCGTTGTCCTGCAACATGCGAATGCGATCGCGAATCACGTCGGAGGTATCGAACACAGCCTGGTATACGTACCAACAGCCGGCCTCTGCGGCCAGGCGGACGATCTCCTCATCGTAGAGGATCGGATGCGAGACCCACTTCTTCTTCAGGGGCTTGATGGCGGTGAACAGCTCCACCAGCCAGTCCCGATCCTGCGCCAGCGAGTTATCCACGATGAACAGCCTGTTGTTCTCGATCCGTTCGAGTTCCTCCACGACCTTGTCGATCGGACGGGGCCGAAACTGCTTGCCGCCCAGAAACGCGCTGCAACAGGGAAAGCAATTGAACCGGCAACCCCGCGAGGCATGCACGAGGTCCACCATCTGGACACCGCGATAGTTGTACGACGGCCGATTCAGGATGTCCCGGCGGGCCGGCCCGATCAATGCGGTCGACGGGGGATCCCCCATGAAATCGTATACCGGCTTCAGACGCCCGGCCCTGCAATCGTCGATCACCCGGCCGAAGCGTCCCTCCGTCTCTCCCAGAAACATGGCGTCGGCGTGCCTGGCAACCTCGTCGCTGTGCAACATCGTGGCGATTCCACCGAAGATGACGGGCAATCCCTTTGACCGAAATGTATCCGCGATCTCAAAGGCCCTCGGAAGCTGGCACGTCAGCATGACCGAGATTGCCACCAGGTCCACATCCTCGTCAAAAGTCACAGGTTGAACGTTGTCGTCCTGGAAAACGATCTCCACATCCTGCGGCGCCGTAGCCGCAAAGACCACCGGCCCATGGGGCGGCAGATGGAATGTGGTCTGGCGTTCCAGCTTGGGCCAAGTCGGATAGATCAGTCTCATCTTCATTATTCGGAGCGATTGCCTCCATCACGTTTTTCCGTCACGACCTTGCGGGCCAACCAGACGAGATCGGCAACCCGCTTCGTCCCCCACGTCAATTCCCGACCCTGCCACCGGCAGGAGGCCGTCTCCGAGCCCTTGGTCAACACAAAGAAGACCGCCCCGCAAGGTTGTTCCAAACCGTCGTCCGGAGCCTCGGCGCCCACGTCGCACCAGCCGGCAACAGCCGTTTCACAGAACCCCCACTGCATCAAATCGAGGGCTGTATACACCCCGGCCAGATGCTCCTCCGAATCATCCACCACAAAAGCGGGGCCTGTCAAGCCAAATTGGATGGAGGCCTCGCCGAGCATGGTGCCCGGGAGCGTGTAGGCGAACAGGTTGGGACTGGCCAGGTCCCCGCCGTCGGAGGCCACCGTCGCAAAGAAGGCCGAGTCCGCCTGGTGGCAACCACAACGGGTGCTCGCTACCAGGCCGATCGTTCGTTTGTCCGTCCACCGGTCCAGACCCGCGCTTTTCATGGCCAGCGCAATGGCGCCAAACCCGGCCTTGGCATAGGAATCGAACCGGCCGAACCGGGGGTGGGAGACATCCAGGAACAGCTTGCTCTTGAGGGCCGGCAAGGGGCCGGGCCCGAGCCGGAACGTGTCGCCGGGCCGCCCGCTGCCAATACCGAAGGGTGTCACCCATCCGATTCCGCGGATCTCCACGTTCACGATTCGTCGCTCCTTTGCAGAATCAGGGCCGCATTGATGCCGCCGAAGCCGGAGTTCGTCGTCAGCAGATAGTCCCCTGAGAATGGCTGCGTCTGCGCCGAGACGCGTCCGCATCCACTTGGCTCGGGCGTGCGCAGGCCCACTGTCGGCGGAATGCATTGATGCTCCAGGCTGAACAGTCCGACGATCGCTTCGATCGCGCCACAGGCGCCCAGGGTGTGCCCCGTCGCTCCTTTGATAGAGTGCAATGGAGGCATGCAATCGAAGATTTCGGAGAACGCCGTCAACTCCATGGCGTCGTTGTAGACCGACCCGGTGCCATGGGCGTTGATCGCCGCCACATCAGAGGGCCTTAACTGGGCCCGGTCCAGCGACTGGCGAATCGCGAGGATCAGTCCTTCGCCCGTTCTCGACGGCGCGGTGATGTGATGGGCGTCGGAGGCAATTCCCCAACCGACGATCCGACCGAGACTGCGGCGTTTCGCCCGCCGGCAGGCAGATTCGCTCATCAGCAGTAGAGAGGCCGCCCCCTCGCCCAGGAGCAATCCGTCGCGGTCCACATCGAAGGGATGGCATCCCTGCGCAGACAGGGCGTGCAATGCGGAGAATCCGGCAAAGACAAATTCCGAGACCAGATCGAGCCCACAGACAAGAACCGATTCGGCCTGGCCCTGCTGGATCTGAGACGCCCCCAGCGACAGGGCGATCGTGGCGGAGGCACAAGCCGCGTTGATGTTGCACCGCCGGCCTTTCAAACCCAATCGGCTCGCCATCAGGTCTGCCGCCTGACCTCCGAGGATTTGATCCGTCGCAGTTTCCTCCTTTCGAACCGTTCGCTCCAACTGGTCGATGCCCGCCTTGGTCGTTGCGGTGAACAACGTTGCATCGGGTGGAACACAGGGGGATTCATCGAACAGCATTTCCATCAGCCCGCCCAGCCGCGAACCATCGCGTTCGGCGTCCAGGTCCGCAATGCAACCGGCCGCGTGGCAGGAATAACCCTCCGTGCTGAATCGACGCACCGGGGCAATCCCCGTTTGACCCGCCAGCAGGGTTCGCCATAAAGTCTCGGGTCCTGCCCCCAAAGCCGACACGACTCGAGCATCGACCACGTGAATCGCCGTCACGCCAGTGCCCCCTGCTTCCATTTCTGCAGGAACTCCCTGAAGAATCCCGGCGGAGCGAGAAGAACATTCATATCGCAGTCGAGCATCATCTGTACTGTGCAGCCCGTGCAGATGAGCCGGCCACGAACGCCGCGGATCTCATACTCAAGGTTGATGCGCGCCGCGTCCGACCAGTGCAGGATCGCCGTGATCTGCATTTCATCCTCGAATCGCAACGGGGCCAGGTAGTCGATCTGCATCTGCCGCAGCGGAACGGGGACCTTCTCTCGTATGAAATCGCTGTAGCCAATTCCATAGCGATGTCCCAGGGCCACCCTTGCGTCCTCGAAGTAACTCGGGTAACAACCGTGCCAGACGATCCCCATCGAATCCACTTCTTCGAACCGAACGCGCCGATCGACGGTCATGCGAAGCGATGGCGGCGCGCCGACAACAGGCGGAAAGTACGACTTACGCATGACAGCTCTCCTCCGCATCAAATTCAAGGGTGAAAGTCGCCGCCTTTTCACCGTTGACGAGCAAGGTGAAGCTGCAGCGCACGCGATCGTTCTGCGGCCGTTCCTGCCAGCAGACTGTCACGCGTTGATCCGGCAGGATCGTCTTGAGAAACTTGCTTCGATCGATCTGTCGAAGACGCCACCCGCGGGCGCTGCGAATGCACAGAGCGCACTGCCCCACCAGCACTTGCACGAACGCCGGCAGGACCGGATGCCCCGGGAAGTGTCCCTGAAAACCGGTGAAGTCTTTGCCAAAAAGGAATGTCAACTCGTAGCCCCGGCCTTCGTCCAGGGTTCGGACCTGCGCGTCCGCACAGGCGAGAATTTCCTCTCGTAAGGTACGCATCATCGTCTCCGTTCCGCCGGACTGCGATCCTGCAGGGCAGGAACCACGAACACGGCACAGATCATGGAAGGCAGAAGGCCCAGGACGACCGTAATGCCCAGGGAGAACATCGCCGGATGGCGGGCCAGCGACAGAGCGCCGAAGCTGCTGATCGTGGTCAGGGCCGAGGTGACCACGGACCGCTCGGCGGCCCCATCTCGCTCCTCGGAACGATGCTGCATGAACGTCCCGTAGTCGATGCTGAGCCCCAGGACCAACACGCCGGCCGCCATATTGAACAGATTCATCCGGATGTCGAACAACCCCATCAAGGCCAACATCACCACAACGCCGGTGATCGCCGGCAGCAGGCACAGGACCACCGGTTTGAGACGCCGCAACGTCACCGCCAGCACGAGCACGACCATGACCAGCGCGCCCAGAAGGAAACGGGTGAAATCGCGATGAAGGAGTCGTCGAAGCGACGCCGCAAACTGCTTCTGCGATACGACCAGCACGCCTGCCGGCAGGTCCAGGCCAGACGAACCTGCGGCCCCGGCCGTTTCATCGCTGTCGTTGACCAGATTGATCAGGCCCAAGCCTGTGGGCTCCGACATCCACAGCGGCTCCAGCAGTAGGCCGGTCGCCTGGCGGAGATCCGCAGGGGCAAAAGGCTCCCGTTCCTGCTCGATCCACTGGAGAAACGGAGTGAATGCCCCTTGTGAGAAACCCAGCGCGCGCCCGTGGACATCGAGAGCCGCCTTCAACTGTTCCTGACGACCCTGACCACGCCAGAAGTTGTCCCACCGGGCCAGGTTGGCCAACTGGGTCGCCCGGCTGGGCATCAAGGGCGCCACGCTCACGAATTCTCCCGGCCGCCGGGTCTTGGACAGTCTCGCATAGACCTCCTCATTCGTCCGCAGCGCCGTTTCCTCATCCTCATGGCGAACCACGACCAAGGTCCGCCCCCGGGGATCGCTCCATACGTCCCGGACACAGAACTCGTCCGCCTGAACATCCTTGGGAGTCAATCCCAGAGACCGAAGGTCTCCGTCGAACGTCACACGAAAACACCACGGCAGGCAGACCACAATCACCGCCAACCATAAACCGATGACCCAGCGAGAGTAACCGCTGTGTACACGGGGCGGCAACATCCAATGGTCGCGCCGACTCTGCCCGACCCAGTGCGGCAGACATCCCATGGCCAGCACGAGGGCCACGGTCACCCCTGTGATCGCAAAGATCGCCAGTTGACGCTGGATTGGCACGGCGGACCACAGAAGGACCGCAAAGACCGCCGCGGTTGTGGCGAATGAGACGACCATCGGTATCGCCAGTCCGCCCATTTCCTCCTCAGGCTTCGCTCCTGGCTTGCGGAGGGAGTAGAACACGTGAAGTCCGTAGTCGTCGGATATCCCCAGAAGCACGGCGCCGAATCCCACCACGATGGCCGACAGCGGCGTGAACAGCCCTGCGACCACGAGCACACCCGCCAGAACTCCCAGGGATGGAACGGCAAACACGAACAGAGCCCGCCAGTGACGCAGCAGGACGAGAAAGATGGCGACCAGGCCAAGCGACGAGACCGCAAACACCACGACCAGGTCCCGCTTGACCGCTTGGGCGTTGGCGACCGTGTAGCGATGGGCGCAAACCACGCGGGGGTGAATCGCCTCGGGAACCGTCCGCGAGAGCGTCTCATCAAGATACGCGAGCACTTGTTCGCCGCCTTGGGAATCCCCCATGGAGACGGGCGTCTCTGCAATGAGCAGGAGGTGCTTGCCGGTGGAATCGATAAGGAAGCCCCGCTCGACCTGCATATCGGGAAGCAAGGCAACAGCCCCCAGCTTGCGCAACACCTGATTGCGGAAACCCAGAGGATCCTGGGCGAGCCACCTTCTCAACCACAACCCCTCAGGACCGGCCAGGGCGTCCAGATTGTTCTGAAGCGTTTCGGCCACCTTTGCGGGCGTCACCTGCGACGCCAAGGCCGCCGCATCCTCCTCGGTGAACAGTTGCGGCATATGCGCGTAGAACCAGTCGATCAGGTTGGCCCCCGACTCCACTGGCAGGCCACCGATCACTCTGGAAATCAGCGGCGGCTTCAGTTGTTCTTCCAGACGCTCGGCGGTCTCTGTCAGCAGGGAGATCTGCTCGGCGTCCTGAGCTTCCAGGTCGATCAGAATGCTCCGCGTGAACGGCGACGCTCCCAGCAACCCATAACTGACGGCAAACGTCGGATCGCTATCCGGGAGCATCAGCGTGATGTCCTCCCGCATGGGCGTTCGCATCACGATCAGGCTCCCGATCAAGGCCGAGACCAGCACCGTGCCGGCGCATGCCCATCGGTGGCGGGCCCCCGCTCGATAGAGCCACCGGGCCGTCCGTGCCCACATGTTCGTGTCTGCTTGTCCCAAACCATTCACCCGTTATTCCTGAGCGGTCGGCAGCGTATCGGGCTGCACCCATATCTTAAGCGTCCCCTTGGCCACGACAGTCCCATCGCAGAACACTTGTCCATCCACGAAGAAGAACCCGCCAAAAGCATTGGACGAGCGGATTTTGATCAGGAGCGGCCGCCCTGCGGCGGGCAGGTCGTCAATCCGGAATTCCTGGACCCCGACGAGATACCCGATATTCGTGGATTGACCCGCAAGCCGATCGTGGTATCCCTGCGAAGCGGCATAGGTTTGCGCCACAAGCTCCGCCAGGACCGCCGCCTCCAGTCTCCCATCCGGCCCCACGCCAACGTCACCGTCGTTCAGGGTCGCTTGTCCCTCGGCATAGTCCTCCTCGACGCACAGAAGTCTCTGCACCAGTCGCAGAGGGGAGCGGTGCAACATGTACATCTCCGTATCCGCAGGCAAACTCATATCGTCGATCCTTCATCGAAGTACACGCTGAGATCATCGAGAATCTGGCTGGAGAAAAGCAGCTTGCGGAATTTCACGAGATCGTCATGAAAGATCCCATGATTCTCATAGACTGTGAAGTCCTTCGCAAGCAGATCATAAATGCGACGACACCCCTGCCCAAGCCCCGAGGCATTGCGGAACGACAGGGCTTGCAGGTCGGCAAGCACCTCGACGGTCAGGATATGCTTGGCGTTACTCACCGCCTTGAACGCCTTTCTGGCCGCCACGGTCCCCATGCTCACGACATCCTGATTCGAGGCGTTGCAGGAGATCGACAACGTGCCGACGGGGTTTGCGAGATGCCGATTCTCCGCGGTAGTCGAGGTCGCGACGTATTGGGCTCCCATGAATCCCATGGTCAGCCCCGGCTCGCCGGCGATCAACAACTCGGGCAACCCCTCGTTGAGGTGCTTGTCCAGCAGTTTGTTGATCCGCCGCTCCGAGAGGGTGCTCATCAGGGCGACCGCCATGCACAGGGAGTCCATCGCAAATGCGATGCTCTGCCCGTGGAAGTTGCCCCCGTGAATGACTTTCTGCTTCTCGGGAATCACGACGGGATTGTCGTTGACGGAATTGGCCTCCGTGCAAACCGTCGCCGTCACGTGGTCGAGGGTCTCCTGGACGGGGGCCAGAATCTGTGGCGTGCAGCGGATCGAGTAGACGTCCTGCACGTTGATGTCCGTCTCGAAGGAAGCCCCTTCCACCCCGCCCCGGCGAATGCGGTCGTGCAACTCGGATCGCCACGTGATGTTCCGCGACCCCCGGTACAGGCGGCGAATTGTCTCTGCAATCCGTTGCTGTCCCGGGTGTGGCTTGACCCGATGCAGATCCTCATCGAAGGCGTCGTCGATGCCGCCGAAGATCTCGAGCGCGAAAGCCGCCGTGACCGTGCCCAGGGACAACAGCTTCCTGGCGCCGAAAATCGCAAACGCTGCCAAAGCCGTCATGGCGCTGGTGCCGTTGATCAGGGCGATGCCTTCCTTGAAGCTCAGCCGGAACGGCGTCAAACCCGCCGCTTTCAGGGCTTGTCCGGCCGTGGTCAATTCCCCTTTGTGGTAAACCGAGCCCTCGCCGATGATCGCCAGGGCCAGGTGCGCCAGATGCACGAGGTCTCCCGACGCGCCCACGCTTCCGCACTCCGGAATGTACGGCGCGATGCCTGCGTTGATCATGTCCCGCATCAGCTCCAGCAGCGACACACGCACGCCGCTGTAGCCTTTGGCCAGGGTATTGAGTCGAACGGCCAGGACGGCTTGTGCGATATAGTACTTCAGCGGATCCCCCAGGCCCGCCGCATGGCTATGAATCAAATTCACCTGCAAAGCGGCGAGATCGCTGTCGGCGATGATCTTGTTGCACATGGGACCGAACGACGTGTTCACTCCGTAAATGACCCGTTTGGCCGCCACTTCCCGTTCGAGAAACTCCCGACTTCGCCGGCACCGGTCGAGGGCCGCAGGCTCCAGGGCCACCGCCTTGTCGCCGATGCCAATCGCCACAATATCGTCGATCGTCAGGTCATTGCCGTTAAGAACCACTTCCGGCTGTTTCATAGCGAACTCGTCTCATCCCTTGTCCGATGGTCAAATACAAGCACAGGTTTGCGGCGTCCCTCGACCCGAGTGTGCCCGTGCACCTCGTCGGCCGGGACGATGGCGACATCCAACGTCACGCGGACCCGTGCGCGGATGCGGTCGGAAATCTCTCGTTCCGTCAGGCTGGCTCCCTTCTCGAGCCCGACAAACACCTGGACGCGATCCGACAACTCGTGGTCCTGGCGCACATCGAGATAGTAGTTTCGAACCCCCTCCAGACTCTGCAACGCGGCAAAGATCGCCGGCGGGTACAGCGTCGTGCCGCGCACCTTGAGCATCTGCGACTTGCGGCCGAGCACCGGTCCAATCCGATGGGTGTTGCGACCGCAGGGGCACGGGTCCGTCAGCAGGACCGCGACGTCTCCCGTACTCACCCGCAGCAAAGGCATTCCCGTCACCTGCAGGGGCGTCGCCACCACTTCGCCGGGCTCGCCGGGGGGGACTTGGTTGCCCGCCTCGTCCACGATTTCCACCGCCATCAGGTCCGGCAGGACGTGACCGCCTCCGCATCCCTGGGCACATTCGGCAAACGACGTGGCCATCTCGGTGCTGGCATATGTCCCCAGCACTTGCGTCCCCCACAAATCGCGCAACTGCCGCCCCAGGGCGGACGGCGTCAGGTCCTGGTCCCGGAGCGGCTCGCCGATGCAGATCATTCTGCCGACCGCCAGTCCTGCGGGATCGATTCCCCGTCCTCGCAGGACGCGCCCTGCCTCCAGCAGCATCGAAGGGACGCCGATGATCGCGGAGGGTTTGTGCAGCAGGATCGCTTCCCCCACCAAGGAAGGGCTGCCGGCGCCCGCGCGGATGGCTGTCGCCCCGATGCGTCGCAGCCCCTCGAAATAGGCCAACCCCGCCATGAAACAGCGGTCCAGGGCACAGGCGATCAGCACGCGATCCCGAGGGGTAAGACCGGCCGCCACAAAGCACGATTGCTCGTTGTATGCAAGACGCCGCAGGTCCTGCTCGGTCTGCAGGAGAGCCACGGGCGCTCCCGTGGTGCCGGAAGTCTGACAGACATCGACCACCCGCAGTTCGGACACGCAGAGCAACTCGCTCCCCTGCTCCGCCAAGTCCGTCTTCGTAGTCAGGGGCAGGCGAGGCAGATCCGCCACGCATTGAATGTCCCGCGGTTTCAGTCCGGCGCGATCGAATCGCCGCCGGTAGAAACGGGATCGCTCGTAGCAGTAGTGAACGTGACGAGCCAGAAGCCGATTCGTACACGCAGAGATGGACTCAACGGATTCAAATGACACGTTTGCGTCGTATTCGGGCTCTGGCAGGTCCGCCGAGCCCGAGTCCATGGACTGATCACAATCGGTTCCCAGCAAGGCAGGCCCCCATCAATTCCTTCACATGTTTCCGCAATTCGATGTGTCCCGTTTCACCTTGAAAGGCCGTCGGTTCGATCGGTTCGAGACATTGCAGGCGGACCTCGGCGGGCGACATCCAGCGACGCCCCCGAGGCAGCATCTTGTCGGTTCCCTGGATGCAGATCGGCACGATCGGCACGCCAAACTGGATCGCCAGCTTGAAGGCTCCGGAGTAGAATCGGCCGAGCTTTCCGTCGCGACTGCGATGGCCCTGCGGAAACAACAGGATGGAGCGTCCCTCGCCGAAGATCGTCTGCATCCTCGCCACGATCTGCTCCCAGGGCAACTGTTCCACATCCACGTACTCCGCGCATCGCATGAATGGGGCGTACCAGGCCAGCTTGAAGGGCCAGGACCGCAGGCAGACGACCACATCGAACACCGGCATGGCCGACAGAAAGAAGATGTCGAAAAAAGACAGGTGGTTCGCCACATAGATACACGGCCGTTCGCACCGCGAGCCATCCGTCCCGCCGACCGTGAGTCGAATGAAGGGCGATACGATCCACAACCAGACGCGACCATACATCCAGATGAAATGGCGTACGATCTTGGGCACAGGCCAGCGCGTCACCGACAACCACAGGATCAACAAGAGGGGAGAAATCACCAGCCCGACCAGCGTTTCGAAGAACATCAGGACCGGCACCCAGAGGTTCATCAGGACAGTCGCCCAGGACGTGAACATCGGCCGCTGCCGCCCAACTGGAATTGCCTTTCCTGTGTATGTCTCCATGCCTTCTCGTCCCCCACAAGGTCTTTCATCCCGCACGACCGGCCGAGTCACTGCCCGTTTGTGACGCCTCCAACTCCCGCTTTTTCTCGATCACGAGGCGATGCAGATCGCCCAACGTTCTGACCTCTCGCACGCGAGGCTCTTCCCTGAGCGTCACACCGAACGCCTGCTGCAACACGACCACGACGTCGACGAAATCCAGACTGTCGAATCCCAGACCCTCGATCAGATGCGCGTCCGGCGTCATCGCGCCGGGATCCAGCTCAAATTCGTTGATGAGGCTCTGGTTGACCAGCTCGATTATCTCGCTATCCGTCATTGATCGACCTCCTGATGACCATCGCCGAGTTGATCCCACCCAGCGCGAAATTGTTGGATAATGCCGCGTTCACCCGTCGGCGATCGATTGCCGTCAGAAGGTTCAGGCGACCACAGGTCCCATCCGGCCGCTGCAAGTTCCGCGTGGGCAGCAGCACGTCATTGTGCATCATTAGAAACGTGGCAATGAGTTCCAGAACGCCACAGGCGGCCATGGTGTGCCCCATGTGCCCCTTGAGGCTGCTGATGGGGATGTCGCAGCCCAATACTTTCTCCACGGCCTCGCATTCGGCCACATCGCCTCGGAGGGTCCCGGTGGCATGGGCATTCACGTAGCCGATCTGATCCTTGCCAAGTCCTGATTCCTCAACAGCCATTTCCATACACTCGACGAGAGAGTCGATCCCTGGATTCGCCATATCGCCGGGCGACCCGGTCATGGCAAACCCGTCAATTTCCCCGAAGATCCGGGCGTTTCTATCGAGGGCGTGCTCCAGGCTCTCGATCACAACGATGCCTGCCCCTTCGCCGCAGACGATCCCATCCCGGTCCCGATCGAACGGCCGAGGAGTCATGTCGGGCCGATCATTGTATCCGCGGGACGACGCCTCCAGCGTGTCGAACACTCCGACCGTCAATGCGTGAAGCTCGTCCGCGCCGCCGCAGATCATCACGTCCTGTTTGCCCAAGGCAATGGTCTCGGCCGCCAGCCCGACGGCGATCATCCCGGTGGCGCATGCCGCCGACGGGGCCAACAGCCGCCCGCGGATTCCCAGGGCTTGACCGAGATTCACCGCACAGGAGCTGTTCATGATCTTGAAGAAATGCGTCGACTTCACGCCCTCGATGTTTCGATCCTTGAGGACTTCGCTGAACAGGTGATCAATCTCACACGTGCTGCCCGTGGTCGAACCGACGCAGACGCCCGTGCGAACGTCCTGGAGGGCATCGGGCGTCAGTCCCGCCATCTGGATCGCCTCGTGCGCGGCGATCACGGCGTAGATGGACATCTTCGACATATACCTGCGCTTCTTGCGGTCGATCCACCGGGCATCCACTTCGGGCACATCGGCCGCCACCGTTGTGCGCAGTCCTTTGATCTCGGAAAGCATGGGACTGTGGCGCACGGCGCTTCGTCCTTCCAGAAGAGCCTGCCACATCGCCGGCACACCGGATCCAAACGGGGTGACCGCCCCATAGCCAGTGACCACGACCTGCCGTTGTGCGGCCAGATTATGAGTATGTCGCAAGCCCATTAGACTATGCAGCTCTCCGTAAGGAAACCGGCGCACATAGCCCCCAACACACCAGGAGCAACGACGGCCTGCCCGGACAAGTACAACCCTCTCACGGCCGTCCGGGGCAACAGCGGCATGTCCGCCAAACGGTGTTTGACGCCGTACAAGCCGCCCTGCGGGCTGCTCAGATGGTCACGAAACGTCAGAGGCGTGGCCACATCCAATAACTCAAAGTCTCCGACGACATCACCTGCGCACCGCAAGACGCGTTGCACAAGCCGGTCGGCAACTCTTGCCTTCCATTCGCAGTACTCTTGTGGCCGTTTGCAGCCGTTGCCGCTACCCGGCAGGTCCGCAAGAGTAGCCGGACAAATCACAGAGACGCCGCGACTTTCCCCCTCTGGAGACACCCCGATGAACAGAGGACGATCCTCCAGAGGGATTTTCCCCCAGTTCTGGACGGTGCCGGGTTCTGTGGCAAGAATCAGATTGCCCGCAAAACCGTCCGGTCGGCACCGCCCGAACAGAACGACGGCCGACGGGGTTTCCTCGAGCCCGCCGATTCGCCGGCGGTATGCCGGAGTGAATGTATCCGGAGGCAGCATTTCCAGCATATGTTTTGGATGGGCCGTGCAGATGCATTTGCGTGCTGCCAGTCTGTCGCCCTCGTCGAGCTCGACCGAGGCGAAATCATGCCGGTCATCCAGATTGATGCAACGAACCGCCCGTCCGCATAACACATCGACGCCGGCCCTGCTCAGAGCGTCCTTGAAGATCTCCACCCAGATCCGGCCTCCCCCCCGGATGAAACCCGCCGACTCGAAGTAGGAACCCACGATTTGACTGTGGAAGAGAAAGGACGTTTCCCTCGCCAGGGCGCCGTAAAGAATTCCGTGGCAACTCAGCAACGCGCGAAGCACCTGATCCTGCGTGCAACGATCGATCGCCTCCTGAAGACTACACATCGGTCCGGCAAAGAACGTGCCGGTACCCTGCCCCATATCCCGCACAAAAGCGCCGCGGCTCTGTCCCCACATGGTCTTCATATCCGTCAGAAAATTCGCCACGCCGTCGGCATCCGCAGGAAACCGCGTACAGAGAGCTCGCGTCAGTTTCTCCCATCCCTGCGGGAAAGAGAACTCGAACGCCGGATCACAGAATCGGACCCGGTCAACAGTATCGGGAATGCAGACCGCTCCATTCAACGCATCGCCAACACCCAATCGGCGCAGCAATTCCGGCAGCAGTCCGTCCTGCCCGATGGAACCGGCATAGTGGAATCCCGAATCCAAGTACGTGCCACCTCGCGTAAAGCCCTGCAGGGTGGGCGACAGACAGGCAGACTTCTCGATCAGCACGACGCGTTCCCCTCTTTGTGCTCGCAGAAGGGCACACGTCAGTCCCGAGACACCACCTCCAATAATCAGTGTGTCATGCACTGAAGATGTCATCACATATAATCACGAACGGCCTGAAGTCATCAGATCAATGGGTCATGGTTTCAATTTGTTCAATATAGGTGAAATACCGGGTTCTGCCAAGCACGTTTTTCGCAGGGAGGAAGGCGGCCATTCTCCTCAGGTCAGGCCGCCGTTCAGAGGTGGATCTCAGACGCTTGAGTTCAAACGCAGGACGAGGCTGGCGTTGGTGCCGCCGAAACCGGCGGAGTTGCACAACACCACTCGGGGCGGTTGCTCGACCCGCTCGGTCAGAATCCGCAGCTTCTCGCTGTACGGGTCCGGCTGCTCGAAATTGACGCTGGGGACGGTGAAACCCTTCTGTGCCATCAGAACACAATAGACCACCTGCGATGCGCCGGCCATCCAGAGTTCGTGTCCGACCACCCCTTTCAACGAAGCAACCATCGGACGATGGGCTTCACCAAAGAGGCGGTGAATTCCAAGAGCCTCCACGCCGTCTCCCACGGGGGTCCCCGTGGCATGCGCGCAAACATAATCCACGGCATCAAGGGACAACTCGGCCTCGTGGATCGCCGCGGTCATGGCCTGGAACAAGCCCCTTTCGCTGGGAACCGATACGTTCGCTCCGTCGGAAGAGAAACCATACCCCAGGATCTCACCGAGGATAGGCCCTCCTCTCTTCTGTGCGAGATCGTACCGTTCCAGCACCACGGCCGCAGCTCCTCCGCCTGGAACCAGTCCATCCCGATTTGCGTCGAACGGCCGACATGCCTCGCGAGGAGCGTCCACCCGCGTAGAGAACGCGTCGAGGGCGTCGAAACTGCACATGGAATGCCAGTTCAGTTCCTGGGCTCCGCCACAAATGACGCGGTCCTGCCGCCCAAGGCGAATCAGGTCCGCCGCCTGGCCCAGAGCATGGCCCCCGCTGCTGCAAGCGGCGCTGAGTGTCCAGCAGGCGCCCTGCGTCTTGAGCAGAGCATTCAGGTTCATCGTGATGTTGGAGGTCATCGAGCAGAATACGTGGCCGCTGCCGATGACGCTGGTCGTATTGTGTTGCCGGACCAGGTCCACCTGCTCAATGGCAGCCCGACAACTGGAGTCACACCCGAATACCAGGCCTGTGCGGTTGTTCTGAAGATCTTTCGGATCCAGCCGCGCAGCGCCTACTGCCTCCATGACCGCCGCGTGCGCCTGAACGGCGAAATCCGTCATGGTCTTTCTCGCCTTTCGGTTCAGATGCCGTGTGGCGTCAAAACCGTCGATACGCGTCGTCAGGGGGCTACGGAATCCCAAGGCCACCCGTTCCGGGTCGATCCCCACGGCGGATTCGCCGCGATAAAGCCCTGCGGCGACTGCTTCCTGACTGGTTCCCAGGCAGGAGACAATTCCGACCCCAGTGATGGCGACTCGGTTCATTTTCATCCTGTGATTGTGCTCGAAAACACCCCCACACGCGGCCGTTCCATTTACATGTAGATACCACCGTTGACGTTCAGGACCTGGCCCGTAATATAGGACGCATCGTCCGAGCACAGAAAGGCCACGGCGGCCGCCACTTCCTCCGGCGTGCCCAGACGATGCACTGGAATCATCTTGAGCAGCTCGGGCTTGGGCAAATCCCTGGTCATGTCCGTCTCAATGAAACCGGGAGCAACCGCGTTGACCAGCACGCCGCTACGGGCAACCTCCTTCGCCAGGGCATAGGTCGCCCCGATCAGTCCGGCCTTGGCTGCCGAGTAGTTCACCTGCCCCGGCATACCGGTCTGGCCGGAAGTCGATGCGATATTGATGATGCGTCCTCGCTTCTTCTGCATCATCAGGCCCACCACACGGCTGGTTACATGGTAGAAACCATCCAGACTGACGTTGAGTACATCCTTCCAGTCCTGCCGGGACATCCAGAACAGCAGGCTGTCCCGGTTGATGCCGGAGTTGTTCACCAGGATATAGGGACACTGCTCTCCCAGGACTTTGTCCAAAGCCTCACGGGTGGCCGATTCATCCGACACATCGAACGGCAGGAGCGCGCAATCGCGTCCCATCTCCCGGATCTGAGCGGCTACGCTCTGCGCCGCCTCGTGGTTGCTCCGGTAGTTCAGCCATATGTCGTGGCCTTCCCTGGCCAGACGAACGGCGATCGCCGCACCAATGCCTCTGGACGCGCCTGTAACCAGAGCTATATTACGCCCACCTTCCATGGGTCCTCTCGATTTGGATTCCACCATTCACCGGGGCCCGGCGTCTTTGAGGACGCCCTTCTGCCTCACAGGCAGGCCCACCATACGGCTGCCACAATAATTCCCAAAGCCCCATTGTCAACATCTTTTGGGCGACAGGCCATGATGGGAGTTCGGCTGCTTTCTGCCGCACGAGCGGCGGCATCGAGGCGATTCCGCGTTGTTGGCTCCACTCGCGCCCGACAAAGTCGGACTGTACAGGAACATATCGGCGTGATAAGTTGTGTAGGATACGAGGCCCTGCCGGGCGATGTCGGCATCGCGCATGCCGGAAGGAATCTGCGGATCGGTATACGGCCTCTGGCCGTCAGGAGTGTTCTTCTCATGGATATCAAGCAAAAGCTCAAGCAGGTCATCGTCGAAGACCTGAATCTGGAAGAGATGACGCCTGAGCAAATAGGCGATGACGAAGTCCTGTTCGGGCAGGGAATCGGTCTGGATTCCCTGGACGCCGTGGAATTGGTGGTTGTCGTGAAGAAACATTTTGGGGTGGAAATCAAGGACATGACGGAGGGACGCACCGCCTTTGCGTCAATCCGTTCGCTGGCGAAGTTCATCGAGGAGCGCATGGCAAGATGACGCAATCCGACGGGACAGTTCCCATCACCGGCCTGGGCTGTCTCTGTGCCGCTGGCAGATCAGTCCTGGAACTTGCCGACACCCTGTTCACAGGGCGCCGTTGCGTTTCCTGGCGAGAGGCGAAGGGAGGCAGCTATCCCGTGTTTCAGTTGGACAGCCTCCATGCTCCTGTCGGGTACTACGAGGAGCCCGAGTGCGAACGGTGCGGTCGACTGGCTGTAGCGGCTGCCGAGGAGGCGTTCGCTCACGCGGGGTTGACCCGCGAACACCTTCAACGCCGACAGGTCGGTGTTTGCATAGGCACGACGGTCGGCAGCGCAATGAACAACGAGGCGTTTTACCGTGATTTCCGGGCGGGCCGCATGCCCGGTATCGGGCCGATCCGTCGCTATTTGCGGGCCAACCCGGCTGCCATGGTCGCACAGGCGTTCGGCCTGACCGGGCCATGC
>ENA-UPTA01001200-UPTA01001200.1-activated-sludge-metagenome-genome-assembly--contig:-NODE-1200-length-29241-cov-8.254266_pt1 | contig 29241 bp, 28 predicted proteins | sample MGYA00238184_ERZ773361 | MGnify/ENA primary metagenome ERZ773361 (study PRJEB29100, sample SAMN05720205) | activated sludge metagenome | isolation source: anaerobic digester from wastewater... | reverse complement strand
TTCGGAAAAAATATAAACATCTCTGTAAAAGAGACGTTTTCAATAGGCGATATGAGTTATATCGGGCCGAATACCGAAATGCGGGGCAGAAATATTGTAATCGGAAAATATTTTTACACATCCGGCGGACTACGGGTGGGTGGCGGTGGTCGTCAGCACCCGGGGGCAAATCTCACCGTCGGCGACAGGTGTACTTTTTGCAATAACCTGCTAAATGTATGTGAACCCATTGTTATCGGCAACGATGTCGGTTTGTCGGAAGATGTTTCGCTTATTACACACGGCTTCTGGCTGAGTGCTCTCGACGGTTATCCGACAGAATTCAGGGGAATAACCCTGCATGACGGAGTAATCGTTGGGTACCGGACCATCATAATGTTTGGTGTTGAGATTGGCGAGCGTATTGTGGTTGGGGCAAACTCTACAGTAACACGAAGTCTTACAAAGCATGGCGTGTATGTTGGGTCTCCTGCTCGGTTTATTAAGGAAATCGTTCCTTTAACACACGAAGAAAAAGTAAAGAAAACTGAGCATATTATTTCGGAATACCTAAAAGTTGCCGAATATCATGAACTTGCGCCAAAGATAGAAATACAGTATCCAGTGGTATCGGTGAACAACAAGTTTTTTGTTAATTTCGAAACTCTCGAATTCAATGGGGAAGAAGATATGGTAACCGACGACTTCCGCGATTATGTCCGCATAGGGGATTCGAATTTTCACCGGCAGGAATATGGTAAGTAATTTTAAATTCGATTGAAATGATTAATTTTCAGAATAAAAAAATTCTGGTGCTGGCGCCGCACACCGACGACGGCGAATTGGGTTGCGGGGGCACTATTGCGAAAATGCTTGACGAAGGGGCCGAAGTATTTTATATTGCATTTTCTACTGCGGAGCAATCGCTTCCTCTGGGTTTTGCTCCGGGGACTCTCCGAAAAGAAGTTGAAAAAGCCACAGGGAAGCTGGGGATTAAACCAGAAAATCTGATTGTATTTTCGTATGAAGTTCGTAAATTGAATTATGTAAGGCAGGAAATACTGGAAGAACTTGTAAAAGTTAAAAAATCTCATCGCTTCGATGTTGTTTTCATGCCCAGCCTTCACGATATACACCAGGATCACACCACTGTTGCCAACGAAGGGCTTCGGGCATTCAAAACAACAAGTATACTTGGATATGAGTTGATATGGAACAATCTTTCGTTCGACACCACTTGTTTCATTCGTCTCGACGAAAAACATATTCAGGCAAAAATATCATCCCTGCAGGAATATCATTCGCAAGCAGGTCGCGATTATACAAGCGAGGCTTTTATAAGATCGCTGGCCTGTACCAGAGGCATTCAGATTGGCGCTACATATGCAGAAGCTTTCGAAGTAGTTCGTTGGATAATTTGAAAATAAAATGAGAGTACTTATTCTTGCAGATACGGAATACACTAACGATCCAAGGATTATCAGGCAGGCTGCAAGCCTTCAGAATAATTCTTTCAGCGTTGTGGTGCTGTGTCTGAAAATGAAGGGAGAAAACGATGTCGGAGAAATACAGGGCATTACATATCAACGATTCTACGACTCACGGATACACGATATAAAAGCGGCTACCTATCATCAGCACATTTGTGACTCAATTTTTGCGCAGTTTGAATTTGATTGTGTACACTGCCACAACGAGTCGATGCTGAATATTGCCGTAATGCTGAAAAAACGAAAACCTGTTCCAATCATTTACGACTCTCATGAATTATTTCATGCATGGCCTTTGAATGTTTCATCCAAAAGTTTTTCAATCAGAATTAAATCTATTGTAATTAGGCGCTGGGCAATCCGACGCGAAAAACACAACAGCCGTTATATCGATTATTGTATAACCGTATGTGATTCACTTGCCGATAATCTGTGGAAATATTTTAAACTTCGTGAACGCCCTCTGGTAGTTCGCAACATACCCCAGTTTACCGAAATAAAGTCGAAACCCAACATTCTCAGAGAATACTTTAATATTACCGAACAAACAAAAATCTTGGTATTCATTGGCATCCACATCTACCCTAAAACCCTGAATCTGGAACAGGTAATCGATGAGGTTAAAAATAGGGAAAATCTGGCTCTGGTGTTCATCACCACCTTTAACGAAGGGAAAAGTGCAATTGAAAACTACGCTGTTTCGGTTGGTGCTGACAATGTATATTTTCACGAAGCCATCCCACCTGGCCAAATTCCAAACTATTTATCTTCGGCCGATGTAGGTTTGGTACCTACATGGAATAAAAAAGATTTATCGTACTGGTACGCTCTCGATAACAAACTGTTTGAATATATGATTGCTGAAATTCCGGTGCTTGCCACACAACAGCCAGAATATACAAACATCGTTGATCAATATTGTATTGGCGTGTGTGTAAACCCCGATATAAAGGGTTCTTATGCGGAAGGATTCAACCAAATAACAAGAAATTATTCGCTTTATCATGAAAACATCGTTAAATCAAAGCAAATATTAAATTGGGAGAATGAAGAAAAGAAATTTTTATACTTTTACCAAAATTTAAATTTTAATGCCTAAGGTTATTAGCATACATCAACCTAATTACTTACCTTGGTTAGGTTTTTTTTATAAGATGTATAAGTCGGATTACTTCGTATTCTACGATAATATCCAGATAGAACATCGGAGCCAACAGGCATATGTAAACCGGACCAAAATTAAAACCAATCATGGGGAATTGTGGTTAACATGCCCGATTCATATTAAAACAGGGAAGCTAATTCAAGATGTAGAACTTGTTAAAACCATAGACTGGCGCAAAAAGCATTTAAAGACTTTATATTACAATTACAATCGCTGCAAATATTTTACACAAGTTTATCCCGGAATTGAGCATTTGATTACCCATGGCAGCAATAATCTTTGTGAATTTAATATTGCAATTATTAACTGGATTATTGAATATCTGGATTTACCCGTTAAAGTGCTGCGGGCTTCCGACATACCGGTTAACGAAACCAACCCCACCCTACGACTTATAAAAATGATTGAGTTTTTGGGTGCCGATGTATATTTCAGCGGCAATGGTGCCAGGCTGTATCAGCAGGAAGAACTGTTTGAAGAGCATGGAATAGAGTTACGGTACACCAATTTCAGGCAGGGTGATTACCTTCAGTGCTACAGCGGGTTTATCCCCAGACTTAGTGTAATTGATGCATTGTTTAACCTTGGTAAAGAAACCTCATCATTGCTTAAGCAATAAACTGCTACCAATGATAACGGGTTATTCAATAAAAGTTTCATCGGGCAAACCTTCCGACAGAAAACGATGGGATCAGATTGCCACCGAAAATGCCCAGTTTTGGGCAAGCACCTGTTTCGATCAAATTCAGGATATCTATCATAAAACTCCCTACTATTTTGAGATGTTTATTGATAATACTACCATGGGGGGTATTAAAGTATACGTGTCAAACTACAAAAGGCTGAAGTACATCTCAAATCGCATCTTCAGAGAAGCATTCATTCAGGGCGAAATCATTCTCGACAAAAAATTTTCGATTGATCATCTTCAGGTTAAAAAAATTTTTGAATCATTTCTGATATATTGGTTCAGAAAACAAAATATCGTTTCGGTAAAGGTTTCTCCCTTCAACGGCAACAATGAATTAATGCCTGTTTTTGGAAAAATTCAGCTTGAAAAACGGTTTAATCTGCTTCATATCAATTTAAATCAACCGATGGATGAAATATTTGATAAATTTCATCCAAAACATCGAAATCTAATTAGAAAGGCCGAAAAAACCGGTATTCGAATTACTGAAGATTATAAACCAGAAATGTTTTATGAGCAGTTGCTAAAACAGACGTATTCGGGTCAAGAACATAAGCCGACGGATAAACGTTTTATACTGGCCTTTTGCGAATCGGCAAAAAATTACGGATATCTTAAAATGTACTTTGCCTGGCACAACGACACCTTACTTTCAGGAGCATTGGTTTTGGTTTTTGGAGACTATGGCGATTATAGCTTCGGTGGTAATGTGAAGAACAATCTCGGCGCGGGGATCCTATTGCAATGGCACATTATGAAAGATCTCAAGATACGGGGAGTGGCTACATACAGTTTGGGGCAAACTGCCGATGGTTACGACACAGAAAATGAAAAATTTTCGGTAGGAATATCAAAGTTTAAACGTCGGTTTGGCGGAAAAGAGCTTCCGGTATGGTCGGGTTGCTTTGTTTTTAAACCAATATTAAAAGCAATGAAAGAAGGTCTATTAAAAGTATTTTTGAACCCAAAATAATGCTGCAATGAAAAAAGTACTTATTCTGGCACACGATTTTCCGCCCTATAATTCTATAGGGGGGCAACGTCCATATAGCTGGTATAAGTATTTTTTCAGCCATGGATTATATCCGGTGGTCATCACAAGATTCTGGAACTCTGAAGTTATTAATACCGAAGATTTCTATAAGGCTTCCTCATTTAATACTATAAGCACTGAGAAAACAGAAACAGGAACAGTTATCCGTGTTCCAATAAATCCGAATCTGCGCGATCGTTTCATATTGAAATTTGGTTACCAACATTCAATCATCAGAAAGTTCCTTTCATTTTTTTATATGTTTGCTGAATTGATTTTTAAATACTTTGATCCGAAATCTGCCCTATTTCATCAGGCAGATGCCTTTTTAAAAACCAATCATGCCGATATAATCATTGCCACAGGAGAACCTTTCATCTTATTTAAATATGCATCCATTCTCTCGAAAAAATACAATATCCCTTGGATTGCAGACTACCGTGATTGCTGGAGTAACAACCAGAATCTCGGAAAAATTGAAAAATTTGTTTACAGTTTATTCGAAAAAAGATTTGTCAAATCGAGTAAATGCATTGTCACAGTAAGCAATGGCTATGTTAATAAAATAAAAGACGCATCCAGACATCCTGATATTAGGGTTGTTTACAACGGTTACTGGACAGAGTTAATTGATGAGCCCTGTAACAAACTCAAAAAAGACTATTTTGAACTGCTATGCACTGGTACAATTTATCCGTATCAAAATCTTGAAATGTTTATTTCGGGATTTCGCAATTTTATTACCAACCAACCTGATGCAAAAATCAGCATTAGTTTTATTGGTTTAGAGTTTTTTCCGGAGCAGGTAAAAAGACTTCAAAATCTGATTGTTGGCATCGAAAATTACTTTGCGACAACACCCAGAATGCAACTCAGCGATAGCTTTGCTTCAATGAAAAATGCCGATGCATTTCTCATGCTTGCATCAAAAAAACGATTCCAGTTGTACGCCAAAGTTTTTGAATACATCGCCATAAAAAAGCCGGTGTTAATGGTTGTGGATGATGGAAATGAGGTTTCTCGCTTTTTACGTGATGTAAATATCGGGTACTTTACAAATTCGGAAGAAGACGTTTGTTTGCATTTAACTAATCTTTATAATATGTGGCTTAACAACGAACTGCCTATGTATGATTATTCCGCCGAGAAATTTTCACGTCAGGTTCAAGCCGAGAAATATGCCACCCTAATTAACCAGATACTGACACATTAAAATATTTGCTAATTTTATCAATTAAATTTAAAACTATGCCCAAAGTAGCGCTGATAACAGGAATAACAGGACAGGATGGTGCGTATCTGGCCGAGTTTTTACTCAAAAATGGATATATTGTTCATGGAATAAAACGTCGGAGTTCACTGTTTAACACCCAACGCATCGATCATCTGTATCAGGATCCTCATATCGAAAATAAAAACTTTATTCTTCATTATGGCGATTTGACTGATTCTACAAATCTGATACGTATTGTACAAGAGTCGCAACCCGATGAAATATACAATCTGGCGGCTCAAAGTCATGTGAAAGTTAGTTTTGAAACTCCTGAATACACTGCCAACTCCGATGCACTTGGAGCATTAAGATTACTTGAAGCCATCAGAATACTGAAACTTGAGAAAAAAACACGCTTTTATCAGGCCTCAACATCAGAATTATATGGACTTGTACAGGAAATTCCACAAACCGAAAAAACTCCGTTTTATCCCCGGAGCCCTTATGCTGCTGCAAAGTTGTATGCATATTGGATAACGGTGAATTATCGTGAGGCGTACGATATTTTTGCTTGTAATGGAATCTTGTTTAATCATGAATCGCCGATGCGGGGTGAAACTTTTGTAACTCGAAAAATTACCCGTGCTGCAACAAGAATAGCCATGGGCTTACAGGATAGATTATTTCTGGGAAACCTTGATTCGCAACGCGACTGGGGACATGCAATAGATTATGTAAGGGCAATGTATATGATTATGCAACACAATAAACCTGATGATTTTGTTGTGGCAACCGGTGTAACAACCAAAATTCGTGATTTTGTAATCATGGCATTTGCCGAATTAGGTATTTCACTTGAATTTAAAGGAACTGGTCTACATGAAAAAGCCTATGTTTCCCATTGCATAAATCCAGAATATGCTGTTACTGAAGGACAGTGTATTCTTGAAGTGGATCCGGGATATTTCAGACCAACCGAAGTGGAACTGCTAATAGGCGATGCTTCGAAAGCCCGAACCGAACTTGGTTGGGTTCCTGAATATACCCTTGACCGGTTGGTAAAAGAAATGATTGCACACGATTTGAAATTACTGAAAAACAACCAGAACTATTTTTAAATGAATAAAACCGCTAAAATATATGTTGCCGGTCACACAGGCATGGTTGGTTCTGCTATAATGCGCCAGCTTATGAGTAAGGGTTACAGTAACCTGTGTTACAAGGACATTTCGGACCTGGACCTTACAAACCAACAACAAGTAAAAGCATTCTTCTCCGCAGAAAAACCTGAGTATGTAGTTCTGGCTGCGGCAAAGGTAGGTGGAATTGTTGCCAACAATACTTACCGCGCCCAGTTTATCTACGAAAATTTGATGATCCAGAACAACATCATCCATCAGAGTTATTTGCACGGAGTGAAAAAGCTTTTATTCCTGGGCAGTAGTTGTATTTATCCCAAATTAGCACCCCAACCACTTAGCGAAGATTATTTGCTCACCGGAGAACTGGAGTCTACTAACGAGCCTTATGCAATCGCAAAAATTGCAGGCATCAAGATGTGCGAAGCGTACCGCGATCAATATGGTTGCAACTTTATTTCTGTAATGCCCACCAATTTGTATGGACCAAACGATAATTTCGATCTCAACAATTCTCACGTACTTCCCGCTATGCTGCGTAAGTTTCACGAAGCTAAAATCAGTAAATCAGAACAAGTGGTTTTATGGGGAACAGGGACTCCTCTGCGCGAATTTATGCACGTCGAAGATATGGCAGCAGCATGCGTGTTCTTAATGGAAACATATAACGACCGGCAATTTGTTAATATCGGTGTGGGTGAAGATATCAGTATTAAAGAACTTGCAAATATTATCAGAAACATTACTGGTTTTGAGGGAAGCATCGTTTGGGATATCACAAAACCGGATGGTACTCCACGCAAGTTACTAAATGTATCCAAGTTGCATTCACTGGGATTTCGCCATTCTATCTCGCTGCAGCAGGGTATCGAAAATGTTTATAAAAGTGTTTTCCTTAGCAATACATGAAAAATATTTTAATCCTAGCTTACGATTTCCCACCTTTTAATTCGGTTGGAGCTTTTCGTCCGTATGCCTGGATGCAATATTTTCATGAGTTTAACATCTATCCTTTTGTGGTATGTCGCAATTGGGATGAAATCGGGCATCAACCCTCATTATACACAAAACCATCTGTTCAAAAGGAGTCCATTATAGAAACCCAACCTTCTTATACCCTTGTTAAGGCACCTTACAGGGGTAATCTAAGGGATAGGCTTATCTATAAATACGGCATTAAAAACGGTACTATACGTAAAATATTGAGCCTAATTTATGCTATTTCTGAGTTCCATTCATTGAAATGCGATGCCCGTAGCCAAATATACCACGAGGCAGAGAACGTGATTTTACATAATAAAATCGATTTTATAATTGCTTCCGGAGAGCCCTTTATTCTTTTCAGATATGCTCATTTGCTTTCGAAAAAATATAGTATTCCTTGGATTGCCGATTACCGCGATGCCTGGACCACTAACTTCAATATGTATGCATTCAATTTGGTGGAACAATTTATAAAAGCTACTATTATCAGGAACCATGAAAAAAGGCTTGTTAATTCTGCCCATATTATTACCACAGTGTCAGAAGGCATTGTAGCTAACTTAAAACGCATTCATCCTGAAAAAGACATTAAAATCATCATGAATGGTTATTTTCACGAAGATTTCGAAACATTAAACACTCAACCGATAAACAAAACGAAACTGGTGATTGCGTATTCGGGGAGCCTGTATCCGTATCAGCGGCTTGAGGTTTTTCTGGATGCCTTATTCCGGTTAATTGATGCAGCCGAAGAAATGCCAGTGGAAGTCCAATTTTATGGCATGAAATTACATCCTGAGCGTAAAAAATCGATACTAGAGAAACACCCTCAGTTCGAAAAATATTGTTCTCTCATTCCGGTGCTTCCTCGCCGGGAGCTTCTAAAAAAACTCGGTGGAGCTGACGTATTGCTTCTGTTGGCAAACGAAAAAATTGATGGTTCCTGTGCCAAGGTGTTTGAATATATGGTAATGCAAAAGCCCATTCTTCTTTCGGTAAACGATCACGCCACCCTTGAAGCTCTATTGAAAACCAACCCCAATGCATATCTGTGCGAAAATACTATTGAAGTTACCGAAGCATTGCAATCGTTGTTGGACGAGAAAACTAACAATGGAAAAATAGAGTCATTTGAATTCGATTATTTGCCATACAGTCGCAAAAAACAAACAGAAAAACTTGCTGCGCTGTTACAATGAAAATATTTATTTCAACTATTATACCGCAAATTGCTCAGGTTTTCGAGAGCGTCGTTTTATAGCAACCCATTTATACACATTCACAATGACCCATGAAGCGGGTATGAGCATTAATATATCGTTATTCAGGAAATAGCGCATTTCAATATTGCGCACTGTGAAGCAAATGTAATAATACACTACGGCGAAAAACAGGAAAACAAACAAACCGTATAGATTTTTCTTTCGCATCATTAAATACACTCCAATAAATCCAATAAGGATCAGCAACGATCTGTACAAAAACAGCAGAGTTGTAGCCAGCCCGAAAATCCCCTGTTTTTCGTTGACCAGGCTGGTCTTAAAAAGTGCTTTTCTCAAATTTTGCAATGGGATAATTATCTTATAGTGAAACGGATTGGCCTTAATCTGATTTGCCCTAAGTTTACTGAAATAATATACAATAGAATCGCAACATGATTCTTCGAAAGGTATTTGGGCATTGTCTTTGTTCCAGTATTCACGCCAGTAGCTGAAGCCATAACCGCAATTTTTTGCGAGATATTCAGCTCTTAGCAACATTAATGAATCTTCTTTCGACACAAAAGCTATTTCGGGCCACTCAACTTTTTCGTTGCGGACAATCTGAAAAAACTGAGGATTCCAGTCGCTTTGCAAAGAATAGATATATTTACGACAAGCAACCACATCTTTTGAAAAGGTTTCCATGCCACCCTGGGAATCGGAAAATGGAATAAATTTATCGAGCAGGATATAGTTTCTGGTTATCCATGATCCGTATACACCGGAAAAACCAATTAAAGCAAGGGTTATTGGCAACAGTGCAAATTTAAGATTACGAATATTGTAGAGCAGATATACAAAAACAAATACAGGAATAAATATCAGGTTTTGAGGCCGGCAAAGTGCACTTAACGCAATAAAAACACCTCCGAATAAAAAATCAGTTTTATTTCTTTTGCGCGCTAGAAACATTAACCCAAGCAGCATGGTAAAAATTCCCATTGTTTCGGATGAAATAAGAGGCACCCATATTATTGCAAAAGGGTACAGTGCATATATTAAGGCGGTAACAATACCAAGCCTGTAGCTTTTCGAAATGAAGTAACAAAGTTGATACAAAATAAATACGCTGGCAACATCGAGTACTATCTGTATCCAAATCATTATCTGATACATTAAGTCAACATCGTTCCCGGATATCAGATAAACGGCCGTCATCAACAATGGGTATGCGGGTAATCTTGCTGCAACCGATTTAGGATCATCCAAAATACCACGGAATGTTCCATGTTCAGCCAGGTTTTTTGCACACTGCGTATATGAATACGTGTCTCCTGTTTCGAAGAAATTCTGTTTTCCGTAATATAGTTCTGCACCGAACAATACAAAAACCACCCTGACAAGGAGTGCTGTCAGCACAATCACAACAATGGCTTTAGAGTATTTCTTAAGCATGAATGTGTAAGGCATTTAACTTAGTAACACAAATATATAATAAAAAAACAATATTACACAACCGGTGCCGAAACATCGGATTTTACCGATTCTACCTCTGGCTTTTCACGCTCAAGCCTTCGTTCTGCTCTGAAATTATTATACGTTATTAGCAATGCTGTAAAAATGAATGGCATATAGGGAATTTTGTATCTTACCAAAGCTCCAAAATTGGCAGTAGTAAGGCCGACGATATACGATAAGGTAATCGAAAAAGTGAGTGCAAAAATTACAAAGTGGTTGCCGGTAAGTTGCTTTCCAAAATTTTTGATACCTCTGCCAAAAATTGCAAACATCAGCAACGCAAATACAAAGGTGTTTTCCAAAGCCGACAACATGTTGAACGGACTGCGTGCCTCCCATGGGAATGGCCTGAAAAAACCTGACACAATAGCGATGGGGGCTTTGCTTAAAATTCCAGCATATGATGCATCAAAGCTACCTATATTGAAACTATTACCGCCATAATAATCCTGGGTAAGGTCGTTTTGAACAATGGCTGCACGTTCCATCATCGCCTCCGGTGAGCTATAAAACTCTCCTGCTGCAGATGAAAATCGTGTCATTGCAACAGTGCCCCCCAAAGCGGCAACAATTAAAATAACAGGAAATACAAATAGTCGTATAAACTTGCTTTTAATTTTTTGTATGTATCCGAACGAGAACCAAATCGTCATGCCTAAAATAAGTGTCATCAATATATATGGCTTTAACGATATTAGAATAAAAACAGAAAAAACAATGTAAAAAAGATTCCCCACCAATCGCTTACGATCGAATTTTATTATTGCATTGTAGAAGCCTGCCGCAAACCACAAGGTAGCTGCCATGGTGTATGAGTCTTTTAAAATACCGCTACCCCAAAATACTACCGAAGGTATCAGAAAAAGTCCATAAGCCAACGTTTTCGATAAATGCGGATAGAGAGAGCAAAGAACTTTATAAAACTTCCAAAAACCGCCGAACAAAAATATATTTAAGAAGATTGTTGTCCATAAATAAGATTTTCCCCCTAAAAAAACAAATATTGATGTGAAACGGACAACCGCAAATGCTTTGGGATCGCGGGTGTAAAACGGAAACTCAGTTATAGAATCAAAGGCCGAAAGAGCTTCCGGGCTTCGGTCTCCCAATAAAATTTTTAAATATGAATCAAAATCGTGTTGTGCTAAATTTACCAAAGCCTTAGCACTCCAATAATACAATGTTGTATCGCCTCCATTATAAAAACCGGTATAAACAAGGCAGAAAAGCACTCCCCCAAGCACTTTTACCATCAGTCCCAGAGGATAGTATTTGTAATATGGGTGTTCTTTTATATTCCTTTGCCTTATGAACATACCAAAGGCCCATATCGCTATCAGCAAGAGTAAAAGAAAAGTAAAATCCCAACCAGTATAGTAGAAATCAAACGTTCTTCTGAAGCCTTCTATATTAAACATTTACAACAAGCTTACGATTGGTTAATAACTTTACAAATTCTTTGAAGGTTGCTATTATCAAGATCAAAATACAAAGGGAGTCGAAGCAGGCAAGACTCATATCTGTCGCAGTTCACTAAGTCTTTTGGGGATTCAATCTTGCTGTAGAATTTACTTTTATTCAGTGCAAGATAATGGGTAACGGCAAGTACATCGTTTGTTTTCAAATTCCCTGTAATACGTATTCGTTCAGCTTCGGAATTACAAATAATGTAAAACATATGGGCATTGTTGGTTGCATAATCAGGAATTACCGGTAACGAAAACTTGTTGGTCTGATAATTAAAAAGAGTATCGTAATAATACGCCCAAATTGCTTTCCTTTTTTCCTGAATGTTTTTATAATCCTCAATCTGTGCCCATAGAAATGCAGAAATAACCTCGGAAGGCAAAAACGATGATCCTATGTCGACCCAGCCATATTTATTGACTTCTCCTCTGAAAAATTCTGCCCGATTGGTTCCTTTTTCCCAGATAATTTCTGCCCGCTTCATAAACCTTTCGTCGTTGATGGCCAGCATCCCACCTTCACCACACTGAATGTTTTTCGTTTCGTGAAACGAAAAACAACCAAGATGACCAATGCTACCAAGGGGTCGGCCTTTATATTTCGCATCAATCGATTGCGCAGCATCTTCCACCACCCATAATTTATATTTGTCAGCGAGTTCCATGATTTTATCCATATCACAGGCAACGCCGGCATAATGCACAGGAACAATAACTTTTGTCCTTGGAGTAATTAGTTTTTCTATTTCGCTTTCGTCGATACCAGGATGATCGGGTCTGCTATCAGCAAAAACAATTTTTGCACCCTGACGGACAAAAGCAAGCGCTGTGCTGACAAATGTGTACGCCGGAACAATAACCTCATCCCCTGGCTTAATATCGAGCAATAGCGCAGCCATTTCAAGGGCATCGGTGCACGATGTAGTCATTAGGGTTTTCTTGAAACTCCATGTTTCTTCAAAAAATGATTGGCATTTTTTTGTGTATTTTCCATTCCCTGATATTTTACCCGATGCCACTGCATCATAAATATAATGCACTTCTTTTCCGGTAATGTGGGGTTTATTAAATGGGATCATCTGAATTTGCTATAAGTTATCTGTTATTCCTGTATTTTTTTAATCAGTTTGGCCGGGTTCCCTGCAACGATGCTGAAAGGTTCCACATCAGACACAACTACGGAACTCATTCCTATGATACTGTAATTTCCTACCGTGATATCTTCACGGACAGTGCTGTTAAGTCCTACATGCGCTCCTGTTCCAATCCGTATCCTCGCACCTAAAACTCCATGGGCTGCAACAGTAGCATAATCTTCAACAATAGTATTGTGACCAATAAAGCCATTGGTATACACATGAATAAAATTCTTCACCTCAGCATATGCAGATGTTGCTGCGTAGGGAAGTATTAAAGAACCGCAGCCAATTTTCGATGTCGGGTTAATATATGCCTGGGGGTGAATGCCTGTTGCATTGGCTTCAAGCGGAATGTTAAGCTTTTCGAAATCAATTACCCGCCGGTTTTTCATTTTTGCATTGAAATGATAGGTATAATGGATGTAATAGCCATTATTTACAAAATCAAGAATCGACTCAGTGTTCCCAATTACTTTATGCTTTCCCAAATAATTGCCAACCGGAACAACATCGTTAATAAAACCGGCAATTTCCCATTCACCGGTTTGTTGATTAATGTCTTCAAAAACCGTCATGGCAATTTCGCCGCTACCATGAGCTCCAACAATTATTAATCGCTTTTTCATTTAATTACATCTTTAATAATATACGGTCTGTAATTTGAAATTTCCCGTAAAATACGCTTAATATACTCCCCAAAAACAAAAAACAAAATCAGAATAAGTGTATTATAAAACGATATTAAAACAATTAAACTGGTCCATCCTGCAGGTGCATTGCCTAAAAATAACTGCTTAATAACAAAGACACCACTGATTATCAATGAAATAACCGAAACAAATAACCCAAGATATCCGAAAATTTTCAGTGGTATCGAGGAATAGTTTATCAGAAGATTAAACGACAGGTTAACAAGTTTTTTTAGGCTATACCCTGATTTCCCGTGTTGCCGTGCTTCGTGTTTGATTATCTGATTTGTGACCTTCGAAGTGGTTTCTAATATCATACCCGATATGTATGGGTATGGGGTTCGTAATGATTTTATCTGATCAATAATGTCTTTTTTAATAATCCGATAACTCGAAAATCTTAAATCGCCTTTAACATTGAAAATGGCATGGTTTAGTTTTCGTAAGATTCGACTTCCAAGATTTTTGTGAAATTTGTCCTTTTTCTTTTCGTAGCATCCAAATACCGCATCATAGCCCTGATTTATTTTTTCAACCAAAAGGGGAATTTCCTCCGGAGGATTTTGTAAATCGTCGTCAATAGTAACCACAAAGTTTCCGGAACAAAATTGAAACCCGCACATCAAGGCATTTTGCTGGCCAAAGTTGCGGTACAAATCGACAATAATGATGTTCTTCCCAAATATTGTTCTGATTTCTTTCAATACTTGTAAGCTGTTGTCGTTGCTACAATCATTCACAAAAATAATTTCGAATTCACTCCGCAGATTATTAAAAACTGCCACCAATCGCTCTGTGAGTGGTTTAAGAGTATGTTCACTATTATAAACGGGCACTATTACTGAGAAAGTATTCATATTACAGGCCAAGATCTTGGTTAATTAATATAAGGTGGGTCCGGTCTTTATATCCCTCCATTTCGCCATCAATTATTACTGTTTTCAAACAACCCCTTCTTGGGGAGTTGCAGTCGGAGCAATAGCCTGTTTTCATACAGGGATTGTCGAAACGATTGTGATGTTTAATATTATGACGGTGGTAATTTAGCGGTGCTGCAATGTCCCTGTTACGGCGAATTGCGTCTTCAAGATTGCGGGTAATTTTATTTCGCCCTACAACAATAATCACTTTTCTAGGTCCAAAAATCATACCCCCGACCCTGTTTCCGGTTCCATCTGTCGAAACAATCTGCCCGTTCATGGTGATGGCATTTGCTCCAATAATAAAAATATCGGATAGCAAGGTTTCCCGCATTTTCTGCCATAGTTTCTCCATTAATGCGTAATATTCTTCTTTAGGAAGATTCAGCTTTCCATCGGGTTGGTCGCCAAAAATGGTATATATACCCTGATTATTTCGTTCCAGTGGATTGTTAATGCTTAAACCGGGTATTTTGCCGACAGTATCGTAAGCATTCATTTGATGTAGTGTAACACTATCGGAAAACCCAACCTGAGTAGGAGGTGTATTGCTTTTGAATGCTTCTACAAGCGATGTAAGTGTTTTCTGCGCTTCTATAACACTACTACATGCATAAAAATTGATACGACGTGACGTAAATTTCTTTTTAAGTGTTTCCGCCATCGCGATAAAATGCATTTCCTGTTCCTGAATAATATTTTTTTCTGCGTCCATAATCTGCTAAAGTTAATTTTTAATTCTTTCCATATTCCTTGTCTTGCCGCTTTGTGTATCAATCGGGAATTCATCGACAAACTCAATGCTGATAATTTTATCGGGATAGCGTTTTTGCCACCGCTGCAATGCTTTTGCCTTAATTTCATTTTTGTCGACCGAGTTTTTAACCTTTAATTGCAACGTAATACTCTTATCGGGGTACTGCACAAATTTAAAGTGTTCACATTCATGGAAATCCATAAACATTTCGTGGGCATGATGATGGGCAAACATCGTTCCATCAGGAAATTCAAAAATATCATCCAAACGGCCAATAAACTTACCAAGGTATTTAACTCCGAAATCAGGATGATCTTCAACATACGCAATATCCTTAGTATTGTAGCGTATAATTGGCATTGTGAAGTTAATCAGATTGGTAAGTACTGGAGTGGCAAGGTGCTGATTATTTTCAGTACGATGATCGATAAATTCAAACATGGCTGAGTTTGGAAAGAGACGAAATTTATTTTCCATATTTATGTCAAAGCCAATAGTGGGTGATTCCATACAGCCGTAATAGTTCACCAAATTCTTACCCAAAGTATCGTAAAAAAGCTGAGCCTGCTTGTCGAATACCGTTTCAGATGTAAAACAAACATAAGGCGTATTGAGTTTTATTCCTTTTTCCTGCATCTTATAAGAAATTATCTGAAGCATCGAAGGTGTCGACCATAGAATATATGGTTTTTCTTTTTGTATTTTTTCGACTATTTTTTCAATTGGCTCATACACCGATACAATTTGCCTTCTAAAAAACGGTAATAGTTTTTGAATAGTCCTGAACCATTTCAGATCTTTTTCGTACTGATATACAGCATCTGGTTCATAACGGGTTACAATAAGGACTTTTTTCAATGGTTGATAACCATATTGCCTCAACGACCAAAAATGCCGCACCTGATTGGTGAAATCTTCCCTTTTATTGTAGGCAATCCTGAAAGGTTCCCCTGTTGAACCACTTGTACTTCGAATGTTGAATTTCCTTGGGTTTGAAACATCGACGGTGGCAATATCCTGCAAAGAATAATTACGTAAAACCGATTTATCAATCACCGGAAGTCTTTCAATATCCTTCATCGATTTAATTTCGAGATTAAAAACCTGATGCTTTTGATATAAGTCTTTATAAAATGCAGAATGCGTTTTTGCGTGCTGGAAAATTGCATTAAAGCGAATTATCTGACGTCGCCTGATTTCGGGTGAATCAAGTCTTTTCCAGATTGATATCTGGTTGTAATATTTAAGCAGATACAGCAACATCAGACATGGTGTTTATTCATGATTTTTGTGTGCTTCACCAGTACTTTTTTAGCTGCAATTACCATAGGAGGTCCAATAAATTTACCATTCATTAATGCCACTCCTTTGCCCTCTTTTTCGGCTTCTTCCGACAACCGGAGCATTTCTTTGGCATCAAAAACTTCCTGCTCTGATGGCGAGAAATATTTATGTGCCAGTGCTATTTCCTTCGGATTAAGTATAAGCATTCCTTCGAAGCCAAGTTTTTTTGCAAGTCTGAGATTAATTTCGAGGTCATCGAGATCATGAACATTAATATGCACGGTGTCAACCGGAATTACTCCAACAGCCCGTGCGGCCATGGCAATCATGGCGCGAGCTGTAAACAGGCTTTCGTGTTCCGGGTCGTGTATGCCTTCCAAATCCGAAATAAAATCCTCGCAGCCAAAAGCAATGGCAATGACCCTGTCTGATGCTTTGCATATATCTTGTGCATTAAGTACTGCTGCTGCGGTTTCGATTAGTGGTATAATTTTAAATTTACCTACCGGAAGTCCCTTTTCATATTCAATCGTTTCCAGAAGCTTATCGAAAAAATATATATCCTGTCCTGTTTTCGCTTTTGGATACATAAAACCATCAACTCCCTCAATGCTCAAAGCTTCTACATCTTTAAGCAGGTGTCCACTTTCCCGATCGTTGATCCGGGGAAAAACAAGGTGATTCTTGAATTTACCTTCACTAACCCATTGCTTTACCATTGTGCGAGCCAGAGCTTTATTAGCGACTGGCTGCACAGAATCTTCAATGTCGAGAAGCAATACGTCGGCTTCACTACGCGAAGCACTGCTCAGCAATCGTTCGTTGTGGCCGGGAACAAACATCAGACTTCTTAAAAGATAATGATTCATATTGTTTTTCGTTTTTAGGGGAACATCGGGTTTTATAAAAACTCAATTGATAAGGGAAATATATTAACAACCGTGATATTCTGATTAAATTATTTTCAATGCATTGCATACCGACAATAGTTTGCTTTTTTATGAACTGTTTCAGACGCAAAACACAAAGATAATCTATCGGAGCAATCAAAAAAACATTTTCCTGAATATTCATACGATCCTGTTTTACATGCTTTGCCTTACCGGTTTGGGCATACAGAGTTTTTAGTAACGAAATTCTTCAGAAGCTATTTCAGGTTTTGCAATGCAAGCTTTTTATAGGTTGAAATGAATAGGGACAGGCAAACAATTTCCATCAGGAAATAAGTAATGCAAATGGAAGCAGCACAACCCACAATACCATAAGTCTGAGTGAGAAAAATACTGAGTGGAACAAAAACCACTGCACCCAGTACTGTAGAATAACTCATGTATCTTTGTTTACCGTAATGCACAAAAAAACTGCTGTTGGCAGTAAATAATACCCTAAAACTCATGGCAAACGAAAGCCATGGAATAACAACCGCTGCTTTTGCAAATGCAGGGGTGGTCATCAGCGATATTATCCATGGGGAAACAAAACTAAGTACAATGCTAAGAATAAACAGTGAAATAGCAATAAAAATTTGTGATTTAACAATAAAATCCCTCGATTTTCGAAAGCTTTGTTTTGCAAGACGTTCGTAAGCAATTGGTGACCAAGTATTAATGAATGAAAGTCCTAGAAAAAAAATTACCATAGCTATAGTGGAACCCACCGAAAACAAACCGACTTCGGCTTTATTCAGATAAGTGTTAATAATAATTTTCCCGCTTTCAATTATAATGACTGTTGCCAGAGCATGAGGCCACAACGAAAGTGAGTTTTTTAGAATATCTTCCCTGTGTTGTTTCGATGGTAAAACCCGAATGTTATTCTTTTTCCACAATAAAAGAATGGCTAACAATCCCATAATTATAATACTGACAATCGTTCCGGTAACACGTCCGGCCCAGTTCATATGAAAAGCGATTACCAACAATAGTGACATACTCAGATCAATAACACTCCGCGAAATATTGATTCCAGCAAATAATTTGGCTTGTTTTGTCATTCGAAGCCGCACTGTGTAAAATTCGAATCCAATAAAAAAGAACGAAATTGCAGGTATTATTACGAATAAAGGCTCGGGAATCAGTTGTATTTCGGTAAAAAAACTAATAACGAACAACAACAAAACCCCACTGCCGGCAATAATCAGAAGTATTAAAAACAGATTAAACATTTGAACTCTTTTGTATTCATCGTCTCTGTTGAAAAAGAACTTTGATATTGTACTGCTTAACCCCCCTCCGATAAGTGCATTTGAAATCAGGAACAACGCCCTGAAATTATTGATATATCCATAATCGACAGGTGAAAGATAAATGGTAAGCAGCGGTAGTAACAAAAAAGGCAATGCTTCGCCAATCATTGTGGTTGAAGCGTAATACCCAAAATTTATCAGGCTTTTTTTTCTTTCGGGTGTAACCGTATTTTTAAACTGAAAATTCAAAATAATTGCCTTAATTGAATACCTTTGCGGTCAAAGATAGAAACTAATTGATTTTATTGTATCAATATTTCTGAAGAAACTTATCTGCAAGCCATCATGAAAGCAATTTACAATACCTGCGTTAGCGACCCTTTTCTGAAAGTAGCGATACAGCTTTGCGAAAAATACAATATTGAACCCATCTACTGGATCGGATATCACAACGATGCTTCGGAACAAGATGTGCAAATCACTTTTCCGGATATAATATATCATCGCTATTATGATGCATGGACCGGTATTCTGCCTGAAAAAACCCGACACTTTGCTGATGAAACTCCAGAGGATATCGACTTTATTAATTCACATTGTTTCGAAGAAATTAATGCGTTGTCGATTATGGATCGGATGGATCCCGACCGTTTTAGTTTTCCTTTTGCAGAGCGACAAATGCTGTATCGTAAATATATCAGATACTGGACAGGATTTATCAAATCAAAGAAACCCGATGTACTGATAAGTGCAATATATCCTCATCGAATCTATGATTATCCTTTATATGCATTGTGCAGGCATTTCGGAATTAAAATAATCTCATTCTATCCGGTTTCCATTCCGAGTCGTATTATTCCGATAAACAGTATTGATAATTTTGGTACAAAGATTAAAGAAAAATATAGAGAACTAATTTCCTCTCCGAACGCAGATCTATCGCTTTCCAAAGATATTGAAGGATATTTCAGCAAACTACGTGGTGCTTACGATACCGCATCGCCATATTACATAAAAATCAACACGAACCGCGACAAGCAAACTTCAAATGTTTTTAAAGCTGCGTGGGTTTTTCTGAAAAACCCTAAATTCTACAATGAAAAAAACACAAAAATTCTGTTTCACGGTATCGAATTGCTTTTCAAGCAGAAAAGTAAAGATGTTGAAGACAGCAAACGATTCCCATTTTTGGCTTATATGCGGATTTTGCTAAAGAAAAGACTGATGCAGAAACGACTTCGCAAATTTTATGATTCTATTACACAGAAACCGGATCTCAGCCAGAAGTACATCTACTTTGCTATGCACTATCAGCCTGAGGCTTCAACTACTCCAATTGGTGGAATGTTTACTGAGCAGTTAATGGCTTTAAGGCAATTAGCAGCAGCTATTCCCAACGATTGGAAGATATATGTAAAAGAAAACTTTTATCAATTTGTCAATTATTCCCATGGCCATTTAGGAAGAATAAAGAAACACTATACCGATGCACTCAGCATACCTAAGGTGGTGTTGGTACCAACCAACATTCCGTCATTTGAACTGGCCGATAATGCTATGGCAGTTTCGACCATTACGGGTACAGTTGGTATTGAAAGTGTTGTGCGTGGCAAACCGGTAATCGTATTTGGGCTAACATGGATCGAAGATTTTGACGGAGTGCTCAAAATAAACTGTAGCAAAGATGCCGAACGCATTATGCCTTTTATACAATCGTTTGTATACGATGAACACAAGGTAAATTGCTACATCAAAGCTTTCGATCAGACCTCGGTATATGCCTATCATTATCCAGGGAAAAAGCTGCGTTTTAATATGGATGAACAATTATGCGTAAACAACCTTGTTGAGTCGATTGCTGCACAGATTTAAGCAAAATCTTCTTCCGATAGCGGACTTCCTTTTGGAATGTTTTTCTTAGCCTTTTTTCCGAGAATTTCACTAAAAAATTTAGGGTGCAGTCCCGCTCCGGGTCTTATCGAACGGATGTTTTCAGGGCTTAGTGCTTCGCCTGCCTGAATATCTTTAACGACAAACAAAGAACGCCGCCGGTTTTTATCTTTTTCGCTAACATTTTCGCTAACATTCCCTAAAGCCAATTCTACCTGTCTCACAGCCTGAACCATTTCTGTAAATTCATGCGGTTCCATCGAAAAACCCGAATCGGGACCTCCCAAGCTGCGGTGGAGAATAAAATGTTTTTCTACAATGCACGCACCCAGCGATACAGCAACAACAGGAACAATATTACCCATTGTGTGATCAGAAACACCAACAGGCACTTGATATTGTTTCATCATATGGGGGATGGTTCTCAGGTTGGCTTTTTCAATTGGCGCCGGATATTCAGACGTACATTTTAACAACGATACATGCCGGTTTCCTTGATTATAGCAAGTTTGCAAAGCCAGCTCAATGTCGCGAGGTTCTGCCACGCCGGTAGAAATAATTACTGGCTTCTGCCTGGATGCAACGTTTTCAATCAGAGGAATATCGGTAATTTCCATGGATGCAATTTTGTACATACCAACCCCAATGCTCTCCAGAAAATCAACAGCCTCTAAGTCGAATGGAGATGAAAAAAACAGCATTCCAAAATCTTCAGCAACTTTTTTAAGTTTGGGTTGCCATTCGTATGGCATAGCTGCCTCCTGAAATAGTTTCCATGGGGTATATCCTTTCCACAAACCCTCTGTTCTCGGTGCAAAATACCCTGTATCAAGGTCAAGTGTCAGACTTCCGGGTTTAAATGTTTGTATTTTCACCGCATCGGCACCCGCTTCAGCCATTGCTTCGATGGTTTTAACGGCAAGATTAAAATCCTGATTGTGATTGGCAGAAAGCTCTGCTATAATAAAGGTTTTCTCTTGTTTTATCATTGCTGTGTACTATTTACAATAATATCGGCTACCCGTGTAACACCTTTGCCATCAACAAGGGATTTTCCTGATTCAGCCATATAAATTCGTTTATCGGCATCCTGAATCAAGCTTTTAATACATGTAATCAAAGCATCAGAAGTAAGATTTTCTGCCAATCCCAAATCAGCAATAATGTCATGATGTTTTTGGGCCAGAGTTTTACTGCCCAGGGCGTTGCTTTCGGCATGAGATACCGAAATTACCGGAATACCCAGATACAGTAATTCGTAGGTCGTAATTCCAAAGGTACATATGGCCAAATCGGCATCGATTAGTTCTTTCTCATTGTATGGTATAACAGTGAAATATGCAGGTAAAACTTTTTTCAATTTTTCGAGTTCCTCACCAAATGCTATTGACAGTCCATAGAGAACTTTAAAACGAACATTTTCCCATGAATAAACCATTAGAATCCGGAGTATTTTCAGCAACACCTGTTTGGGGTCGCTGCCACCTGTGGTTATAGCTATTTGGATGTGTTGTGCCGGTGTGTATGTATTCCTGCGAAGCCCGGATAACTTATGGTTAAGAACGATGTAGTCGGCACCCATATGTACCTGTCCTTTCCCTGTCATCATACCCGACTCATCAATAAGGTTCTGAGGAGTGTGTTCCGATGGTAGTATATAGTGGTCGCAGGTACGAATTCCCGGACTTATATAGTGCATCATTATTATACGGCAGTTTTTTTTTAGTGCTGTGATTTCTTCTTCCGAATAATTATATACCCTGTCGATAAAAAGTACATCTGGACGAAAAATGCTAATGTTTTCCGAAAGCAAGTTGAATTCTTCATGCGTTTCTGCAAGTTGAAACAGAATCTTTTCATTAAGCAAAACTTCTTGTGCTGCATCGGAAAAAGACCCTAGAAACTCAATTTCAGGAGAATGTAATTCCGATTGTTTTCTAATTTCGTTTACTATCGAAACACAGCGAATCAGATGTCCGAACCCTATCTGAGAGTTTCCGTCTGTTCTGAATAGAATTTTCATTTGACTTCACCAATAATTCTGGCCGGGTTTCCAACCACTTTGGTGTAATCGGGAACGTCTCTAATAACATTTGAGTGTTGCCCCACAATTGACCATTCACCAATAGTAACCCTGTCGAGGGTGGTAGAATTTACTCCAAGAAATGCGCCCTGTTTCAAATGAACGTGTGCTCCAACAATTGAATTAGAGGTTACATAGGCATAATCATCAACAGTGCAATTATGACCAACTGTAGCATGACCATAAACCTGGATGAAATTTCCCATTTTGGCATTGGGGCCTACAATCGAAAATGCCTGAATACTCACCCCGTGCCCTATGGTTGCAGCTTTCGAAACAACGGCATTTGGGTGTATTAAATTTGCAAATCGTTCCAGCGGAATATTAAGGTCATGAAGCTTATACAAAAAATTGAAGTTTAATTTTATAGAAATCAATGCGTAAAAGAAATACACATCCGGGTCGGTAAGATATTTTTGAGCCACGTCGTGCTCAACTTTTCCTAGAATTGGGTACTCATTGATATATCCTTCTTCAAAGTCGTTGAGGAATCCCAATATATCCCATGTGTGTTTTACTTTGTTTATTTCTTCGGCAATCTGCGCAATTACAGTTCCGTTGCCATATCCACCAATAATAATCAGTTTCATTTTTGTTTCCATTGAATTAGTTTAACCCTATTAATAATATGATTTGCTTTAACTACCAGAGGCGGTCCAATGAAACTGCCGTTTATAATTGCAACGCCTTTACCCATACTTCGGGCTTCTTCATCAAGGCGGAGAATTTCGTAAGCTTCTTTAATTTCTTCTTCCGAAGGGGAATAATGTCGGTTGGGAACAGCATTTTGCTTAGGATGCAATGTCCACATTCCTGAATATCCCAAAGTTCTTCCCATTTTACAATGATTTTCAAGTCCTTCTTCGTCGTGAATTTTAATATAGGCTGCATCAATAGGGATAAGATTATGGGTTCTTGCAACCATAGCAACCCATGCACGCGGTGAGAATAAGCTGATGGCTTTTTCGAAATCCCTGATTCCCTGCAAATCCCTGACAAAATCTTCAGAACCAAAACCAATAGCTACATTTCGAGTAGAAGCAGTTGCAATTTCATCGGCTTTAATAATTGAGGAAGATGTTTCAAGAATGGGAATTATTTTAAATGTTCCAACCGGCATTCCTTTCTTATATTCAATGGCTTCGAGCAGTTTATCGAAGAAAACAATGTCCTGTGCGTTATAGGTTTTCGAGAATAAATACCCATCCACTCCTGGAATAGTGGTTTGCATTACATCGTCAAGCAGAAATCCGCTCTGTCTTTCGTTAATGCGTATAAATACGGCATAGTCTTTAAACATTCCGCTACTAACATTTTTTACAATGGTATCACGAGCCAGTTGTTTGTTCGATTCGGGTAAAACCGAATCTTCAAGGTCGAGGAGTATTACGTCGGCATCCGATTTGGCTGCACTTACCTGCAGCTTTTCGTTGTGCCCGGGCACAAACATAAGGCTGCGCATTAAAAACTTTTTTTCATTCATATTATTGGGGGTTTTTCTTGATGAGTACTTTTCTTCTGAATTTTATTACATCAACATTGTTTTGATTGTAACCAATGGTTTCAACGTAAATGATACCTCTGTCGGGTTTTGATTTCGATTCCTTGGTTTCAAGTATTACCGTCCTACTGTAAATAGTATCGTTGATAAATGTGGGAGCCAAATGGTCTATATTCTCATAGGCAAGATTGGCAATTGCCTGTCCGCTTATGTCCATTACAGTTAAATGAACAGCCAGACAGAAAACCAGAGTCCCCGGCACCAAAACCTGACCATGCTGCTGCTTGCTGCAGTAATCGATATTAGTATGAACAGGGTGGTGATTCATGGTTAATAAACTGAAAATATTATTGTCGCTTTCGAAAATAGTTTTCGACTGACAGTGATAATATACCTGACCAGCTTCGAACTCTTCGAAGTAATGGCCCATTCTATTTGCTTCCATATTTGTTTTTCCAATTAATTATTTTTAATATTCCTTTTATATGTGGTCTTTCGTAAAGTCTATCTTTGTATCTAACAACAGAAACTTCTTGTTTCATTATAGCCTCTATTTTTTCATAAATAGTTTCCGCTTCTAAAACCTCTTCATCTGAATAATATTTAATTCGTTTAACTATTTCTAATTGTTTTGGATGAAGTATAAATTTTGAATCGAATCCTAAGTTAAATCCATTTAAACATTCTGTTTCAAATAATTCTTCGTTTGTTAAATTCATACTTGCAATATCAATTGCATCAATTTCGAATGCTTTTGCCGAATTTAAAACTAATTGACGAGCATAATTCAAATTTTCCAATGTGTGTTTCATTCCCATCACATTGCAATAATCGTGGCTTCCAAGTCCGAGACCAACAATTTTCAAAGTTTTTTGTATTAATGTTTCGTTCAAATTTATTAATCCAGCAGGATGTTCAATAATTAAAATAAATTTAAATTCTTCAATTTTATGATTATTTGAAAATAAACTTTTCTGAATTGTTTCGAGTTGTGAATTATTTGAATATTTTGGTATTAAATAGTTTTTAAAACCAAGTTTAATCAACGATTGAAGATAATTTTCATTTAATTGATTATTATCATCAAAAAATCGTAAACGAATAAAATAATTGTCTTTAATTGCAATTTTTGAAAGGTTTTCAATGCAAACTATCATTTCATTGTCAAGTACAGCATCTTCCAAATCATAAATAATATAATCGGTTTCAATTTTTATTGATTTTTCTATAAATTTTGGATTGTTAGATGGTATGAAAAAATAAGTTTTAAGCATTTATTGTTGTGTATTTTTTTAAATTTTCGATTAATTCGTTATTTGTTTCGTATTTAACTTTCATTCCTTTATTAATTCGAACAAATTCAGGATTTTCATCTAAAAATTTATAAATGTTAACCCGTTGTGCATTTAGGACAAATTTAGTTTAATTTTATTGATGGGTCTTTTAAAAACGAATTTGTTGAGGAATTGAATAGGAGTTAACGAGGAAATTTTGGCAAGAATTCGGGTTTTAAACCCCTCAAACGACTTGGCATAATTTCTTCTAATCATGAATTGGTCACACAACTGGGAGAATAAAGTTTCAATTCTTTTTTCGGTAAGTTTGTGTATGTATTTGTGGTTGAATCGCGTGCTGATAAGCGAATAGTAGAAATACACATCGGGATCCCTCAAATAGTGGTGCGCTGTTTCTTTGTCGATTTTGCCAAGCACTGAAAACCCGTTGATGGGTTCGGTTTCGAAATCGTTAAGAAAACCGATAATTTTCCACTGCTCCGATACTTTGTTGATATCGGTAACTGTTGAGGCAACCACGGTGCCGTTGCCATATCCTCCGCAGATAATCAGTTTTTTCATGTGTGCTTATGTTTTTTGTGTAATTATTCCTTTTTCGAGTAAGAAGCGGTATTTCATTTCGGCAACCAGCCAGTCGTTTTCCGAATCGATATCCTGAGCCAGAATGTCGTCGATAATCAGGGCACCGCGATTTGGGCCGTGCAAGGTTTTTTCGCGTGTCATCCAATAAAACTGACCGGCATCGTGGTAGGCAGGTTCAAGGTCTTGTGTGCGGGTTTTCAGGTGTTCAGGCATCATCATATCAACGGTATGCCCTGTAAGACGGAACGCACGCTGAATGGGATACGAAAACTGTACGACAGGCCTCACCGAATCGAAGTCTTTTTCAATCATTACATGATACGCATCGGCTATATTGCGTTGCAAAATAAATGGAGCCGTAGGCAGAATAATGCATAGGTGAGTGCAGGTGTTTTTTGTTTGGTCGAGCCAGATTACTGCTTCATCAACCACAGCAACCAGCGGGGCATAGTCGGTAGACGATTGGGCCGAACGCATAAAGGGTACTGCAGCCCCGTATTGGCGAGCAATTTCAGCAATTTCTTCATCATCCGTAGAAACCATAACTTCATCAAAAAGTTCGCTTTTCAATGCAGCTTCGATAGAATATGCAATAATTGGTTTGCCCAGAAAATCTTTGATGTTTTTTCGCGGAATGCGCTTGCTACCGCCACGTGCAGGGATGATGCACAAATTGGTAGTATTTATGTATTTATTTTTTGTCATTTGCCTCGCGTCATTTAATGTTATAGGTTTATTTATTTTTAATAATAATCCATTTTCCCGTTTTTCGGCCACCAACTCTTCTGAGCCTGTTTCCCGTTTTTAGCTGGCCGATATCGCGGAGAACAGTCCTTGGTGTTAATTCCAGACGCAATGCAATCTCGCCAGTTGTTATGGATGGATTAGATTCAACAAGTTCAAGAATTTTTATCATTCTTTTTTCTTTTGTGACATCTTTTGTGACATCTTTTGTGACATCTTTTGTGACATTCGTTTTTTCTTTAAACAAAAGAACCCGAAAGCCGTTAAAAACCTCTTCGAATTTAGGCTGTTTAACACCATATTCTTCACAAATATTTATAACACGCCTGATTCCGGAACCGTATTTTTCAATTAAACCGACTTCCTTAAATGCTCTTGCAATAACTTTCCCTCCTGAAGTATTGGCGAAAGCCACTATCGTTTCTATCAAATCAGTATTAAAACTCGTTTTGAATTCAATATTTTCATTTTCGCCATTTTGAATAATGTGTTTTATTTCCTCAAGATTGATCATTGGCTTATAGTGAATTATTGTAAAATTCAAAAATACAATCAATTACATAATCCTGTTCTTCGCTGCTTAATGTTGGATAGATTGGTAAACTTAAACAATTTCGGTAGTAATTCTCTGCGTTTGGAAAATCACCCGGCTTCCATCCAAGTTTTCGGTAATAAGGCATCAGGTGCAGGGGAATGTAGTGTATTTGAGCAAAAATTTGCTTACTACGCAAATAATCGTAAAGTTCTTTTCGCCGGTCAACCTCAATAATGTACAGGTGATACGCATGCCCGGGCACCACACCCGACTGGCGTTTAATAAATGCCTTGCCCCTGAACGCATCGAAATAGGTTTGGGCAATTTCTCTCCGGCGCTTCAGGCCTTCATCGGCGCGCTGCAACTGACTGTTGCCAAGTGCAGCCTGAAAATCTGTCAGGCGATAATTAAACCCCAGTTCCTGCATTTCGTAATACCATCCTCCATGGTTTTCGTTGAGTAGCTGTGGCAATTTGGTTATTCCGTGAGTTCTAAGTAGTATCAATTTGTTGTAAAGCTCTTCGTTATTTGTGGTAATCATCCCTCCTTCTCCGGCAGCAATGTGCTTTACCGGGTGAAAAGAAAAGATGGCAAGGTCGCAATATTGTCCACTGCCACAAGAAACTTGGCTATTTTTGCCATAGTTAAAATAGCCTCCCGGGGCATGACAGGCGTCTTCAATAATCCAAAGTCCGAATTCATCGGCAAGTTTTCGAAAAGCTACGATATCCACTGCCCGTCCGGCAAAATCAACCGGAATTATTCCCTTGATGGTACCAGAATTATTATTTTCTAATATATGGCGAACCGATTCAATATCAAGTAAGTATGTTTCGGGGTTAATGTCCGCAAAGACTACCTCTCCTCCACAATACCGCACACAATTTGCTGAAGCTGCAAAGGTTATGGGGGTAGTAATTACTTTATCACCTTTTTTAACTCCAAGCGCCAAAGTACACAGGTGTAATGCCGCAGTACCATTGGCTACTGCAACAGCATATTTGCTTCCCGTATATTCAGCAAAAGCACTCTCGAATGCGGCAATGCGTGGACCCTGTGTAAGAAAGTCTGATTTCAGCGTTTCAACAACCGCTTTGATGTCATCGTCGGTTATACTTTGCCGACCATAAGGTATCGGCTTCATAACACTGGTTTAAAATTCGGATCTACGTACTTTACAATAAGCTCACGTAATTGGTTTTCATCAATCCATTCGGTATTTTCACCGGAATTATACTGAAAGCCCCTGGGAACTTCTTTGGCTTTATAATAATCAAGATATTTTTCTTTATGTGCTCCTGCCGACAATATTGCATAATATTTTCCTAAATCAATTGTATAGAACGAATCGCTGGTGGTAATCATTTCTTCGTGTATTTTCTCTCCCGGACGAATTCCAACATATTCGAGCTTCGCGTTGGGAGCAATGGCTTTTGCAACGGCTTCGATTTTATACGAAGGAATTTTCGGAACGAATATTTCCCCTCCGATTGCATTTTCGATAGCCCAAAGAACCATTTCAACACCTTCTTCGAGCGAAATATTAAAACGCGTCATCTCCTTGTCGGTAATTGGTATAACTTCTCCCCGCCTCGCCTTGTCCATAAAAAAGGGTATTACCGAACCCCTTGAGCCCATAACATTACCATAGCGCACCACAGAGAACCTCAAATCTCTGCTCCCTTTAATATTATTGGCAGCTATAAAAAGTTTGTCAGAAACCAATTTGGTTGCTCCGTAAAGATTTATTGGAGCTG
>ENA-UPTA01001198-UPTA01001198.1-activated-sludge-metagenome-genome-assembly--contig:-NODE-1198-length-29266-cov-8.213550_pt1 | contig 29266 bp, 21 predicted proteins | sample MGYA00238184_ERZ773361 | MGnify/ENA primary metagenome ERZ773361 (study PRJEB29100, sample SAMN05720205) | activated sludge metagenome | isolation source: anaerobic digester from wastewater... | reverse complement strand
GCGACGTGCTCCGGGTCGTCGGCGGCCTGCTGGAGGCGCTCGCGCGCTTCGCCGAGCTCGAGCCAGCGGGTCTCGTGGTCGTCGCGTTCCCGCACGAGCGCGGCCCGCTCGCGCGACAGCTCGATCGCCCGCTGGTTGTCGCGGTAGAGCAGGGGATTGTTCATCTCGGCGTCGATGTCGGCGAGGCGGCGCTCGATCTGGGGCAGACGCTGCTCGATCTTCCTGAGCGCGTCGTCGAGCGGCTTCAGGCGCAGGTTCAGCTGCTGTCGGCGCTGCGCTTCGAGGCGGCGCTCCTCGCGGCGGTCGATCCGGGGGGGCGCACCGGCGCCACCGCCCGCCGCGGACGACGCGCGCGCCGACGCCGCGCCACCGGCGCCCCTCGAACCATGCGCGCCATCCGTACCGCCCGTACCGCCCGTGCCGCCCGCGCCGGGGCCTGCGTGCGCGCGCTGGGTGCCGCCGCCCTTCTGCAGCCACGCGAGATAGTCGTCGAGGTCGCCATCGAAGGCGTCGGCGCGGCCGCCGTCGACGAGCACGAACTGGTCGACGCTGGCCCGCAGCAGGTACCGGTCGTGTGACACCAGCAGCAGCGCGCCTTCGAAGTCGGCGAGCGCATCGGTCAGGGCGTCGCGTGTTGCGGCGTCGAGGTGGTTGGTGGGTTCGTCGAGCACCAGCAGGTGCGGGCGGGTGCGCACGATGCTCGCGAGCACCAGCCGCGCCTTCTCGCCGCCCGACATCGGACCGATCGGGCGCAGCGCGTGCTGGTCCGGGAAGCCGAAGCGGCCGAGCTCGTCGCGCAGCGCCGACTCGCGGGCGTCGGGGGCCAGGCGCTGGAAGTACGACAGCGGCGTGTCGTCGGGGCGCAGGTCGTCGACACCGTGCTGGGCGAAGTAGCCGATGCGCAGCGCGCGCGCGCGCTGGCACGTGCCTGCGATCGGCGCGAGCTCGCCCACCAGAGTTCGGATCAGCGTGCTCTTGCCGGCGCCGTTGCGGCCCAGCAGCCCGATGCGGGCGCCGCGGCCGACGGTCAGGCGCACGCCCGACAGCACCGGCACGTCGGCATAGCCGGCCTGAAGGCCGTCGGCGACGATCAGCGGATCGGGCGCGTCCTCCACCGGCGGCAGTTCGAAGTCGACCCCGCGCTCGAGCCGCGCGGGCGCGACGATCGCGATCTTCTCCAGGGCCTTGATCCGGCTCTGCACCTGGCGCGCCTTGGTCGCCTGGGCGCGGAAGCGGTTGATGAACATCTCCAGGCGTTCGACGCGCGCCTTCTGCTGGGCCTGCTGCTTGAGCGCCTGCGACAGGCGCAGCGCGCGCATCGACTCGAACGCCGAGTAGCCGCCCGCGTAGCGCACCAGCCGGCCGCTTTCGATCGACAGGGTCGCCTGCGCGATGCGGTCGAGGAAGTCGCGGTCGTGCGAGACCGCGATCACGGTGCCGGGGTAGCGCAGCAGCCAGCGCTCGAACCAGACGATGGCGTCCAGGTCGAGGTGGTTGGTGGGCTCGTCGAGCAGCAGCAGGTCGCTGGGCACGAACAGCGCGCGCGCCAGGTTCAGGCGCATGCGCCAGCCGCCCGACAGCGCATCCACGCTCAGTTCGCTCTGCGCTTCGCTGAACCCGAGGCCGGCGAGCAGTTCCTTGGTGCGTGCGCGGGCGTCGGCATCGCCCGCATGCAGCAGCCGGTCGTGGGCCTCGGCGATGCGCATGCCGTCGCCCGATCGGTCGGCGGCGGCCGCGGCGGCGCGCGCGCCGATCAGTTCGTGGTCGGCTGCCTCGACGAACTGCCATGCGGGCTGCTTGCCGCCCGGCACGATCTGTTCCAGGCGCACGGTGCGCATCGGCGGCATGTCGATCTCGCCACGGTCCGCCGGCACGTCGCCGACCAGGGCACCGAGCAGGGTCGACTTGCCGCTGCCGTTCGGTCCGACCAGCGCGATCCGTTCTCCGGGGGCGATGGCCGCCTCGGCGCCGTCGAGCAGTGCCCGGCCGCCGCGCGACAGCGTGAGGTGCTTGATGCGGATCATCGCAGGTGCCGGGGAGGAATCATCGAAGTTGCCGGGGAGGGATCATCGCAGGCGCGGGGAGCGGCTCATCGCTTCGGCCCGGGGAAGGCCGCGACGAGCTGGTCGCGGCGCACGAGCACCAGCAGCGTGTCGCCGGCAGCCACCGGCAGGTAGGCGAACTCGAGGCCGGGGAAGGCCTGTTCGAAGAAGGGCGCCTCGTGGCCGATCTCGAGCAGCAGCAGCCCCTCGGGCGCGAGGTGGTCGATCGCGCCGGTGAGGATCGGGCGGATCAGGTCCATGCCGTCCGGTCCGCCGGCCAGTGCGCCCTGCGGCTCGGCCCGGAACTCGGCCGGCAGCGTGTCCATCGAGCCGCTGTTCACGTACGGCGGATTGCACAGGATCAGGTCGTAGCGGCGACCGTCCAGCGCCCCGTACAGGTCGCCTTCGACGAGCTCGATGCGGTCGTCGAGTCCGAACAGCGCGCGGTTCTCGCGGGCCAGTGCGAGTGCGTCGCGGGACAGGTCGCTGGCGTCGACGCGCGCGTCCGGGAAGCGCAACGCCGCGAGGATGGCGAGACTGCCGCCGCCGGTGCACAGGTCGAGGATGCGCTCGGGCGCGCGCGCGTCGAGCCAGTCGTCGAGGGCCTCGTCGAGGGCTTCGGCGATCAGCGAGCGCGGCACCAGGGCGCGGGCGTCGCAGCGGAAGCGGTGCCCGCGCAGCCAGGCCTCGCCGGTCAGGTAGGCGGCCGGCACGCGCTCGGTGCACCGGCGCTGCACGAGGTGCGCGATGGCCAGGCGCTCCGCCGGCAGCAGGCGCGCGTCGATCACCCGGTCGAGCTGGTCGGGGGCGAGGTGCAGACTCCACAGCACCATCCAGACGGCCTCGTCCCAGGCGTTGTCGGTGCCATGGCCGAACACCGCGCCCGAGGCCTCGAGGCAGGTGCAGGCGTAGCGCACGAGGTCGCGCACGGTGCGCAGGTCGCGCGCGGCAGCGGCGGCCGACGGCAGCACGCGGCGGGCACGCGCGACCGGAGGCGCGCGCCGGGGATCTTCGAGGGCGGTCATTGCAGGTCGAAGGCGGTGCGCCAGGCCTGTTCGGAGAAGCCGATCAGCAGCCGCTCGCCGGTCTCGAGCACCGGCCGCTTCACCAGTGTGGGCTCGGCCAGCATGACGTCGACCGCACTGGCCTGGTCGACGACCTGCTGGCGCTGCTCGACGGCGAGCCGCCGCCACGTCAGTCCGCGCCGGTTCAGCAGCGAGTCCCAGGGGACGTGCGACAGCCAGCGTTCGAGCATCGCGCGGTCGAGCCCGTCGCGCCGGAAATCGTGAAACCGGGCGTCGATGCCCTGCGCGCGCAGCCATTGGCGTGCGCGCCGCACCTGGTCGCAGTTCTCGATGCCGAAGACGACGGTGGCGGGTCCGTGCATCAGATGTTCAGCAGGAAGTCCGAGAAGGACGCGCCCTCGGGTTCCTTCTCCTTGGCCGAGGGCACTGCCGGCAGGGGCGTGGCGGCGGGCGCCGGCGTTGCCGCGCCGGGGCCCTGGGCCAGCCCGGCGTTCTCGAGCAGCCAGAGCAGGTTGGTGGGCGAATCGGCATGCGCGAGCGCGTCCTCGCGGCTGATCAGCTTGCTGCGCACCAGGCCGAGCAGCGCCTGCTCGAAGGTCTGCGAGCCGGGTGCGAGGCTCTTCTCCATGGCTTCCTTGACCTCGGTCAGGCGTCCCTGTTCGACCAGCTCGGCCACGTGGCGCGTGTTGAGCAGCAGCTCGACCGCCGGGATCCGTCCGCCGCTGGCGCTGCGGATCAGGCGCTGCGAGATGATGCCCTTGAGCGTCGCCGACAGGTCGGCCAGCATCACCCGCCGGTTCTCGGGCAGATAGAAGCTGATGATGCGGTTCAGCGCGTTGTTCGCGTTGTTGGCGTGCAGCGTCGCGAGCACGAGGTGGCCCGACTGCGCGTACGCGATCGCGGCCGACATCGTCTCCATGTCGCGGATCTCGCCGATCAGGATGCAGTCGGGCGCCTGGCGCATCGCGTTCTTCAGGCCGATGGCCAGGGACTCGGTGTCGGTGCCGATCTGCCGCTGGTTGACGATCGAGCGCTTGTTGCGGAACGTGTACTCGATCGGGTCCTCGAACGTGAGGATGTGCCCCGAGCGGTTCTCGTTGCGGTAGTCGATCATCGACGCGAGCGTGGTCGACTTGCCCGATCCGGTCGAGCCGACCACCAGCACCAGGCCGCGCTTCTCCATGATCAGCTCGGTCAGCACCGGGGGCAGGTTCAGGTCCGCGAAGCGCGGGATGTCGCCGGGGATGTAGCGGATCACGCAGCCCGGCGAGCCGCGCTGCTGGAACACGTTGACCCGGAAGCTGCCCACGTCGCGCACGCTGTAGCCGGTGTTGAGCTCGCGGCGCTCGACGAACTCGTTCCACTGACGCTCGGAGAGGATCTCGCGCACCAGCGCTTCGACCGCTGCGGCGTCGAGCTTCTGCTGGTTGACGGGAATCGCGACGCCGTTGATCTTGATGTTGATCGGCGAGCCGACCGAGACGAAGAGGTCGGACGCCTTCTTCTCGGCCATCAGTCTGAACAGGCGTTCCATCACCATGGGGCGCGACTCCGCATTGTCGTGGTCGGCCGCAGGGTCAGTCGCCCCGCAGCAGTTCGTTGATGCCGGTCTTCGCGCGGGTCTTGGCGTCGACCCGCTTGACGATCACGGCACAGTACAGGTTCACCTTGCCGTCGGCGGACGGCATCGAGCCGGGCACCACGACCGAGCCGGCCGGCACGCGGCCATACAGCGTCTCGCCGGTCGTGCGGTCGTAGATCTTGGTGCTCTGGCCGATGAAGACGCCCATCGACAGCACGGAGTTCTCCTCGACGATCACGCCTTCGACGACTTCCGAACGCGCGCCGATGAAGCAGTTGTCCTCGATGATCGTCGGGTTGGCCTGCAGGGGCTCGAGCACGCCACCGATGCCCACGCCGCCGGACAGGTGGACGTTCTTGCCGATCTGCGCGCACGACCCGACGGTCGCCCAGGTGTCGACCATCGTGCCTTCGTCGACGTACGCGCCGATGTTCACATAGGACGGCATCAGCACCACGTTGCGTCCGATGAACGCGCCGCGGCGGGCCACCGCCGGAGGCACGACCCGGTAGCCGCCGGCGGCGAAGTCCTCGGGGCCGAAGCCGGCGAACTTGGTCGGCACCTTGTCGTAGAACTGCAGGCCGCCGCCGGAGATCGGCACGTTGTCCTCCAGCCGGAACGACAGCAGCACCGCCTTCTTCACCCACTGGTGCACCTGCCAGTCGCCGTTCTGCTTCTGGGCCACGCGCAGCCGGCCGGCGTCGAGCTCGGCCACCACGTGGTCGACGGCCTCGCGCACGGCGGCGGGGGCGGATTTCGGGGTGAGGGCGGCGCGGTCTTCCCAGGCCTGTTCGATGGTGTTCTGCAATTGGCTCATGGCGGATTCAGCGTGCATTGAGGAAGGTTCGGATGCGCTGCGCGGCTTCGACGCACTGCGCGAGCGGTTCGACCACGGCCAGCCGCACGAACCCCTGGCCGGGGTTGCGGCCGTCGACGGTGCGGGCGAGATAGCTGCCGGGAAGGGTCAGGACATTATATTGACGGTACAGATCGCGCACGAACGCGGCGTCGTCGCCGCCGGGCACCCGCGCCCAGAAGTAGAAGCCGGCCTCGGGCCGGCCGGTGCGCATCGGCCCGGCCAGCAGCGGCTCGAGCGCGTCGAACTTCTCGCGGTACTGGCGGCGGTTGTCGCGCACGTGGGCCTCGTCGTTCCAGGCCGCGATCGACGCGGCCTGCACCGGCGGACTCATCGCGCTGCCGTGATAGGTGCGGTAGAGCAGGAAGGCCTTCAGCAGCTGCGCGTCGCCGGCGACGAAGCCCGACCGCATGCCGGGCACGTTCGAGCGCTTCGACAGGCTCGAGAACACCACCAGGCGGCGGTAGTCGTGGCGCCCCAGCGCGTGGGCGGCCTGCAGCGCGCCCATCGGGGGCGCGGACTCGTCGAGGTAGATCTCGGAGTAGCACTCGTCGGCGGCGATCGCGAAGCCGTGCCGGTCGGACAGCTCGAACAGCAGCTTCCACTCGTCCAGCGCCATCACCGTGCCGGTCGGGTTCCCCGGCGAGCACACGTACAGCAGCTGCGTGTCGCGCCAGACCGCGTCGTCGATGGCCGCCCAGTCGCAGCGCAGGTCGTTGTCGGGGGACTGCTCGACGTAGTACGGCGTCGCCCCGGCCAGCAGCGCCGCGCCTTCGTAGATCTGATAGAACGGATTGGGGCACACGACCCGCGACCCCGGGCGGCCGTCGAGCACCGTCTGCGCGAACGCGAACAGCGCCTCACGCGAGCCGTTGATGGGGATCACCTGGGTGAGAGGATCGGGCACGGGCACGCCGTAGCGGCGGCCGATCCAGGCGGCGATCGCCTCGCGCAGCGCCGGGCTGCCGGCCGTCGCCGGGTAGTGCGCCAGCGTGGGCAGCGCGGCGGTCAGCGCGTCGGTGATCAGTGCCGGCGTGGCGTGCTTGGGCTCGCCGATCGACAGGTTCAGCGGCGCGTGGGCGGCGTCGGGCGTCACGCCGTCCAGCAGGGCGCGAAGCCGCTCGAACGGGTAGGGCTGCAGGGTGGCGAGTCGAGGGTTCACGGTTCACGGGAAGGGTGCGAACCCTTCTTCAAGTGGATGATTGTAAGGATCTTCTGACGATCAGCGGATGTTCGATCCGGGCGCGAACTGGTCGAGCTCGACGCGCGGCAGCGGCTTCCAGCCGCGCTTGCGGTGCTCGACGACCACGTTCGTGAAGATGCCGCCGCGCACGTACCAGCGCGCGGTGATCCGCATGAAGCGGGGCTTCAGCGTGCCCGCCAGGTCGTCGAGCACGCGGTTGGTGACGGCCTCGTGGAACGCACCTTCGTTCCGGAACGACCACATGTACAGCTTCAGGCTCTTGAGCTCGACGTTCAGGCGGTCGGGCAGGTAGTCGATCACGAAGGTGGCGAAGTCGGGCTGGCCGGTGAGCGGGCACAGGCAGGTGAACTCGGGCACCTCGATGTGTACCAGGTAATCGCGCTCGGGGTTCGGGTTCGGGAACGTGTCGATCGTCTTGGACGGCTTCGTGCGGGTCGGCTTCGTTGGCATGTCGGTGTCGGCGGGATGGACGCGCGCGCGGCGGCGGCGAAGGCTGGGAACGGGCGGGGACGGTCGCGTGCGAGGCGTGGTTCAGGGCGCCTCGCGACGCCGGCGAACCCATGGGCGGGTGCCGGCGGCCGGCCCCGCGAGCGCCCGGCCCGGAGGGAGCGGGTGGTATTATACGAACCGTTCGGTCGGGCGTTCGACCCGACGCTGCGCAAGGCCGCCGAGGCGGCTTTTTTGTTTTCTCAGGCCCTGCTTCGGCATCGGCCCCCGGGGTATCGCGCGTGCGGCTCAAACAGATCAAGCTGGCCGGGTTCAAGTCGTTCGTCGACGCGACTGCGTTCGAGGTCCCCGGTCAGCTGGTCGGGGTCGTCGGCCCCAACGGCTGCGGCAAGTCCAACATCATGGACGCGGTGCGCTGGGTGCTGGGCGAATCCAAGGCGTCCGAGCTGCGCGGCGAGTCCATGCAGGACGTCATCTTCAGCGGATCGTCCGAGCGCAAGCCGGCGGCGCGGGCCTCGGTCGAACTCGTGTTCGACAACAGCCTGGGCCGCATCGGTGGCAGCTGGGGCACGTTTGCCGAGATCGCCGTCAAGCGCGTGCTCACCCGCGACGGCCAGTCCACGTACTACGTGAACAACCAGCAGGTCCGCCGCAAGGACGTCCACGACATCTTCCTCGGCACCGGGCTCGGGCCGCGCGCGTACGCGATCATCGGGCAGGGCATGATCTCGCGCATCATCGAGGCGCGTCCCGAGGATCTGCGCGTGTTCCTCGAGGAGGCGGCCGGCATCTCGCGCTACAAGGAGCGCCGCCGCGAGACCGAGAACCGGCTGGCCGACACCCGCGAGAACCTGACCCGCGTCGAGGACATCCAGCGCGAGCTGGCCGGGCAGATCGAGCGTCTGCAGCGGCAGGCCGAGGTGGCGCAGCAATACCGGCAGCTCGAGGCCGACCGCCTGCGCCGGCAGGGCCTGCTCTGGATGGTGCGGCGGGACGAGGCGGCAGCCGAGCAGGCGCGCCTGGCCGAGCAGTCGCGGGCCGCCGCCACCCAGCTCGAGTCCAGCCTGGCCGACCTGCGGGCGCTGGAGGCCGAGACCGAATCGCTGCGCAGCGCGCACTACGCCGCCGGCGACGAGATGCACGCCGTGCAGGGGCGGTTCTACGACGCCAACGCCGAGGTCAGCCGGCTCGAATCCGAGATCCGGTTCGTGCTCGAGTCGCAGGGACAGCTCGGGCAGCGCGTCGCGGCGCTGTCCGCGCAGCAGCAGCGCGCCCGCGACGAGGCAGAGCAGGCGCGCATCGACACGGCGAGCGCGCACGATCAGCTCGCGGCCGCGCAGCAGTCGGCCGACGAGCTGGCCGAGCGCGTGCTCACGCTGGGCGAGGAGATGCCCGCGCTCGACGTGGCGCTGCGCGACGCGCGCACCGCGCTCGAGCAGGCGCGGGGGGCCGCGCTCCAGGTGCGCCAGTCGATCGAGCTGTCGGCCACGCGCCGGCGGGCGGCCGAGCAGGCGATGGCGGCGGCCGAGCGTCGCCGCGACCGCCTCGAGGCCGAGGGCGGCCAGGTGCAGGCGCCCGATGCGTACGCGCTCGAGGACGCCCGCATCGCCGTGGCGGAGGCCGAGGAGGCCGAGCTCCGCACCGGCGACGACCAGACCCAGGCCGAAGAGGCGTGGCGCATGGCCGATGCCCGGCGGGCGCCGGCCCAGCAGGCGCTGCGCGCCGCCGAGGCGAAGACCACCCAGATCGAGGCGCGCATCACCGCGCTGCGACAGCTGCAGGAGCGCGCGCAGAGCCAGTCGCGCATCGTGCCGTGGCTGGAGCGGCATGGCCTGGCGTCGCTGGCACGCCTGTGGCAGCGGCTGCGCATCGAGGAGGGCTGGGAGACGGCGATCGAATCCGTGCTGCGCGAACGCGTCCAGTCGCTCGAGGTCGGCCGGATCGAGCACGTCGCCGGCCTGAGTGCCGACGCGCCGCCCGCCAAGGTGGCGTTCTTCACCCCGCAGCCATTGCCGCCCGCCGTGCCCGTGGCCGGCATGCGACCGCTGCTCGAGGTGGTGCGCGCCACCGAGGCGGGCCTGCAGTCGCTGCTGGCCGACTGGCTGCACGGGCTCTACACCGCCGACTCGGTCGACGAGGCGATCACGCGCCGCGCCGACCTCGCGCCGGGCGCCCGTCTGGTCACGCGCGAGGGCCACGTCGTCTCGCGCATGTCCCTCCAGATGTACGCGCCCGATTCCGAGCAGGAAGGGCTGCTCGCCCGTCAGCACGAGCTCGAGAACCTCGCGCGCGAGCTGCGTGCGCAGCAGCTGATGGCCGACGAGGCGCGCGGTGACGCGGCGCGTGCCGAGGCGCAGGCCGCCGAGACCGCCGCGCGCCTGGCCGCCGCCCGGGACGCGCACACGGCAGCGGTGCGCCGTCTTGCCGCGGTGCGCCTCGAGGCCCAGCGTGTCGAGCAGCTGTCCGAACGGGCGCGCCAGACCCGTGACCGCATCGGCCAAGAACTCGCGGAGGTCGGCGCCGCGCTCGACGAGGCCCGCCAGGGCATCGAGGAGGAAAGCGCGGCGTTCGAGGAGCTCGACATGGCGCTGGCCGAGCGTCAGCAGCAGGCCGAGGACCTGGCACAGGCCTTCGAGACGGCCGAGCGTTCGCTCGCCGCGCGGCGCGACGACCTGCGCCGGGCCGAGCGCGACGCGCAGGAGGCGGCCTTCGCCACGCGCGAGATCCAGGGCCGCATCGAACGGCTTGCGCGGGCGCTCGAGCAGGCGCTGCAGCTCGAACGCACCAGCCGCGCCGAGCGCGAGCAGTGCGAGGCGAAGCTGGCCGAGCTGTCCGACGACACGGCGCGCAGCGCGCTCGACGCGGCACTGCAGTCGCGGGTCGTCGCCGAGCAGGCGCTGTCGGCGGCCCGTCAGCGGCTCGAGGACCTCACCCACACGCTGAAGGCGCGCGACGAGCGTCGCCTGGCCATCGAACGCGAGCACGAGCCGCTGCGGCAGCGGGTCACCGAACTGCAGCTGCGCGAGCAGGCCGCGCGCCTGAACGCCGAGCAGTTCGCCGCCCAGCTGGCCGAGGCCCAGGTCGACGAGGCCGCGCTGCTGGCCGAGGCCGGTGCCGACGGAGCCGCGCTGCCGAAGGCGTCCTGGCTGCAGGGCGAAGTCACCCGCCTGGCCAATGCCGTCGCGGCGCTCGGCCCGGTCAACCTGGCCGCGCTCGACGAGCTGGCGGCGGCCACCGAACGCAAGGGGTTCCTCGACGCGCAGTCGGCCGACCTGAACGAGGCGATCTCGACCCTCGAGGACGCGATCGCCAAGATCGACCGTGAGACGCGCGACCTCCTGCAGACCACCTACGACACCGTCAACCGCTCGTTCGGCCAGCTGTTCCCCGAACTGTTCGGCGGCGGCGAGGCGCGCCTGATCCTCACCGGAGGCGAGATCCTCGACGCCGGCGTGCAGGTGATGGCGCAGCCGCCCGGCAAGCGCAACACGTCGATCCACCTGCTGTCGGGCGGCGAGAAGGCGCTCACCGCGATCGCGCTGGTGTTCGCGATGTTCCAGCTCAATCCGGCGCCGTTCTGCCTGCTCGACGAGGTCGATGCGCCGCTCGACGACGCGAACACCGAGCGGTATTGCGATATGGTTCGACGGATGTCCGACCAGACCCAGTTCCTGTTCATCACCCACAACAAGATTGCGATGGAACTTGCACAGCAGCTCGTCGGCGTCACGATGCAGGAGCGAGGCGTCTCCCGGATCGTGGCGGTCGATCTCGAGTCGGCTGCGCGCATCGCCGAGGCCGCCTGATGAATTCCCTCGACATGAGTTTGATCCTGCTGGTCGCGCTGGCGCTTGCCTGCGTGGTCGTCTACAACGTGTGGAGCGGCCGTCGCCGCCGTGCCCGCATGGCCGGTGCGGCCAGGCCGAAGGTCGAGCCGGCGCGGTCCGACCCCGGTACCGCCGGCGCCGCGCGTTCGGAACCCTCGCTCGATCTCGACGGCGCGCTGACCGCGGAGCGCGGTGCGGCCGATGGGGCGGCCCCGGGCGGATCGGGGGCCATGGCCGCTCCGGGTGCCGGCCCCGGCGGGCCGGCCGCGGCGGGACGCGGCGCCGCGCGGCCGGTGCTGAACGCACTGGCCGACTGCATCGTCGAGCTCGTGCCCGCTGCGCCCGTATCGGGCGAACGGCTGCTGCAGATCGCGCAGGGCATGCGGCGCGTCGGCAGCAAGCCGGTGGTCGTCGAAGGCGCGCTGCGGCGGACGGCCGATGAGGCGCCGGTCGCCGACGGCGGGGCGGGCGACGCCCTCGCGCCCGACCTCGTCCCGACGGCGTCCGCCGCCGGGGCAGGCGACGCCGGGTCCTCCGACACCCTGACGGCCAGCGCCGGCGACGACGTGGCGGTCGACGCCGATCCGTCGGTCGGCGAGGCCTGGACCTGGCAGGCGCCTGCCGTGGGCGTGGTCTTCGAGCGGGTGCGCGTGGGGGTGCTGCTGGCGAATCGCCACGGCCCGCTCAACGCGATGGAGTTCTCCGAGTTCGTCGCCGGTGTGCAGGCGCTGGCCGAGCAGATCTCCGCACTGGCCGACACGCCCGACATGAACAGCGTGCTCGCCCGCGCCCGTACCCTCGACGACACCTGCGCGCAGCTCGACGCGCAGCTGGGCATCGGCGTCGAGACGCGCGAACCGATGGGTCTGGCCGACCTCGCGCGTGAGGCCGAAGCCGGCGGCTGCGTCGAGCGCGGCAACAACCGTTATGCGCGCCTGGGCCCGTCCGGCGAGGTGCTGTTCTCCATCGCCCTGTCCGACACCCCGAACCGGCTCACGCTGCTGCTCGACCTGCCGCGTGCCTCGGCCAGCCTCGACCCCTGGGGCGAGATGGTTGCCTGCGCCCGCGGCTGCGCGGACCGGCTCGGCGGCATGCTGATCGACGACGCCGGCCGTGCGCTCGCCGAGCCGCAGCTCGAGCGGATCGGCCTGCAGGTGCGCCAGCGCCATCAGGGACTCGAGGAGGCCGGGTTCCCGGCAGGGTCGCCGCTGGCGCTGCGCCTGTTCAACTGACACCGGCCCGACCGATGCACGGGGATCCGTCCTCGGCACGCGCGCCGGGGCCCGCGGGGTCCGGGCCCGCCGGCGGCGCCTCCGAAGCGGCGGCGCGCGCCGCCGCACTGCGCGCGCTGCTGGCGCGCTACGACCATGAGTACTACGTGCTCGACGCGCCGAGCGTGCCCGACGCAGAGTACGACCGCCTGTTCCTCGAGCTGCAGCGTCTCGAGCAGGCCGATCCGGCGCTGATCGTTCCCGACTCGCCGACGCAGCGGGTCTCCGGCCAGCTGGTCGAGGGCTTCGGCGAAGTCCTGCATGCGCGGCCGATGCTGTCGCTGAACAACGCGTTCGAAGACGAGGACGTGCAGGCGTTCGACCGTCGCGCGCACGAGCTGCTCGCCGACCAGCCGGAGGCGGCGGGCGACATCGAGTATTCGGCCGAGCTGAAGTACGACGGACTGGCCGTCAGCCTGCGCTACGAGCACGGGGTGCTGGTGCGCGCGGCCACGCGGGGCGACGGCACGCGCGGCGAGGACGTCAGTGCCAACGTGCGCACGATCCGCGCCGTGCCGCTGCGCCTGTCCGCGGCCGACGGTGTGCTGCCGCAGGTGCTGGAGGTGCGCGGCGAGGTGCTGATGTTCCGCGACGACTTCCGCCGCATGAATGCGCGCCAGCGGGCCGCCGGCGAGCGCGAGTTCGTCAATCCGCGCAACGCCGCGGCGGGCGCCCTGCGCCAGCTCGATCCGGCGGTGACGGCCACGCGTCCATTGCGGTTTCTCGCCTACGGCATCGGGGAGCTCGTCGGCGGTGTCGAGCCCGCACGGCATTCGCTGCTGCTCGACTGGCTCGCCGCGCTGGGACTGCCGGTGGGTGCGCACCGGCGTGTGGTGCGCGGCCCGGCCGGCATGCTCGACTTCTACCGCGCGATGCAGGCGGCCCGCGCCGATCTGCCCTATGAGATCGACGGCGTCGTCTACAAGGTCGACCGGCGCGACTGGCACGACGTGCTCGGCTTCGTCGCACGGGCCCCGCGCTTTGCACTGGCGCACAAGTTTCCGGCCGAGGAGGCCCTGACCGAGCTGCTCGACATCGAGGTGCAGGTGGGGCGCACCGGAGCGATCACGCCGGTGGCCCGGCTGCGCCCGGTGTTCGTCGGCGGCACGACCGTGTCGAACGCCACGCTGCACAACGAGGACGAACTCCGGCGCAAGGACCTGCTGATCGGCGACACGGTGGTGGTGCGCCGCGCCGGCGACGTGATTCCGGAGGTCGTCCGTGCGCTGACCGAGCGCCGGCCGCCGCCCGACGGCCCCGAGTTCGCGACGCGCTTCCGGCGCTTCGAGATGCCGCAGGTCTGCCCGGTGTGCGGATCGGCGGTGAGCCGGGGCGAGGGCGAGGCCGCGTGGCGCTGCGTGGGCGGCCTGTACTGCTCCGCACAGCGCAAGCAGGCACTGCGGCACTTCGCGCAGCGCCGGGCGATGGACATCGAAGGATTGGGCGAGAAGCTGATCGACCAGATGGTCGACGCCGACCTCGTGCGCACGCCGGCCGACGTGTATCGGCTCGACGCGGCGACCCTCGCCGCACTCGACCGGATGGGCGAGAAGTCGGCGGCGAACCTCGTCGCCGCGATCGACCGGTCGCGGACGACCACACTGGCGCGTTTCCTGTTCGGCCTGGGCATCCGGCACGTCGGCGAAGAGGTGGCGCGGCAGCTGGCCGACGAATACGGCGACATCGATGCGCTGATGTCCGAGGACTGGGCGCGGCGCCAGGCCGACAAGGCCGAGCTGCAGAAGGAGAACGCCCGCCGGCGCGGGCGCGGCGAGGCGCTGCTGCCGGTCCCGCTCGAAGGGATCGGCCCCGAGATCACCGACAGCCTCCAGCGGTTCTTTGCCGAGCCGCACAACCGCGAGGTGATCGCGGCGCTGCGTGCGGCCGGCGTGCACTGGCCGGTGTCGGCACCGCGCGCGGCCGCAGACCCCGCTGCCGACGCCGCAGCGCCGGCCGGAGCACTTGCCGGCCTGGGCTTCGTGCTCACCGGCACGCTGCCCACCATGACCCGCGACGAGGCGGGTGCGCTCATCCGCCAGCACGGCGGCAGCGTGATCGGCTCGGTGTCGCGCAAGACCAGCTACGTGGTCGCCGGCGAGGCCGCCGGCAGCAAGCGGACAAAGGCCGAATCCCTGGGGGTGCCCATCATCGACGAGGACGGGCTGCTGCGCCTGATCCAGACCAGGGCGTCCGCGCCCGGAGACGACACATGAAGTTCGCCATCATCGGCGGCAGCGGCCTGACCCGCCTTGCCGGCCTCGAGAACGTGCGCCGCCAGGTGGTACGCACCCCCTACGGCGACCCGTCGGGCCCGCTCACGCACGGGCAGCTGCAGGGCGTGGACCTGATGTTCCTCGCGCGGCACGGCTACGGCCACACGATCACGCCGCACGAGATCAACTACCGGGCCAACGTGTGGGCACTGAAGCACGCGGGGGCGGACGGCATCGTGTCGGTGGCCACGGTCGGCGGCATCCGTGCCGAGTACGGGCCCGGCACGCTGGTGCTGCCCGACCAGATCATCGACTACACCCACGGGCGGCGCGGCACCTTCTTCGAAGGGCTGGACCAGCCGGTCACCCACATCGACTTCACCTGGCCCTACGACGACGGCGTGCGCGGCCGGCTCGCGCGCGCAGCCGCCAACCTGGGCGAGCCGATGGCGCTGGTCGGCACCTACGGCTGCACGCAGGGCCCGCGCCTGGAGACGGCGGCCGAGATCCGGCGCCTCGAGCGCGACGGATGCGACCTGGTCGGCATGACCGGCATGCCGGAGGCGGCGCTGGCCCGCGAACTCGAAGTGCCGTACGCGGCGCTGGCCGTGGTCGCCAATCACGCGGCCGGCAAGGGCGACAGCTGCGACGGCATCTCGCTCGAGGCGATCGGTGCCACGCTCGACGGCGCGATGGCGCGCGTGCGGCGGATCCTCGCCGAGTTCGTGCGGATGGCGGCGAACGGCGACTGAAGCCGGTCGCGCGGGTTGAAGCCGTTCGCCCGCGCGGGTCGCGCGCTTCCGGCCCGAGCCGCCCGGCGCCGCTTGGCCCTCATGCCCGCGCAGCCCGGCAGACTCAGGCCTGCAGCGCCTCCAGCAGCGCGGTCTCGAGATGCAGCTGGTCTTTCGGCTTGGCCAGCGCGGGGCCGTCGATCAGGAACATGTCCTCAACGCGTTCGCCCAGGGTGCTGACGCGCGCGGTGTAGAGGTTCACGTGGTGGGTCGAGAGCACGCGCGCGATGCTGTACAGCAGCCCGGTGCGGTCGTTTGCGGTGATCGACAGCAGCCAGTGCTGGCCGCGTTCGTCGGGGCGCAGCTCGACGGTCGGCTTGATCGGGAAATAGCGCGAGCGCCGCGAGATGCGTCCGCGCACCGGCGGCGCGAGTTCGGCGCGCCGCTTCAGACGCTCGGTCAGGTCGGCCTCGACCAGCGTCAGGATGTCGCGGTAGTGCGCGTTGGCGTTCGGATCGATCACCAGGAAGCTGTCGAGCGCGTAGCCGTGCCGCGTGGTGTGGATGCGTGCGTCGAGCACCGACAGGTTGCGGCTGTCGAAGTAGCCGCAGATGCGCGCGAACAGGTCGGGCTGGTCGGGCAGGTACACCACGACCTGGAAGCCTTCACCGATGGGGGCCAGCCGGGCCCGCACGACCGGTTCCCGGGTGTCGACCCGTCCGTGCAGCACGCGCGTGTGCCAGGCGATGTCCTGTGCGTCGTTGCGCAGGAAGTAGGCGACGTCGAGCTTGTCCCAGAAGCCGGCATACCGTTCCTCGGACAGCGCATACAGGTTGAGGATGCGGTGCGCCTCGCGCCGCAGCGCGTCGAGCCGGATGTCCGACTGCGGCGACTCGCCGCCGAGCGCGCGCTTGGTGGCCATGAACAGGTCCTGCAGCAGCTTGCCCTTCCAGGCGTTCCAGACCTTTGGGCTGGTGCCGCGCACGTCGGCGACCGTGAGCAGGTACAGCGCGACCAGGCGCTGCTCGGTGCCCACGAGCTGGGCGAAGCGCACGATCACCTCGGGGTCGGACAAGTCCTGCTTCTGCGCCGTCGATGACATCGTCAGGTGGTGCTCGACCAGGAACTCGACCAGTTCGGTCTCGTCCGCCTGCAGCCCGTGCGCGCGGCAGAACCGGCGGGCGTCGCTCTTGCCCAGCACGGAGTGATCGCCGCCGCGGCCCTTGGCGATGTCGTGGAACAGCGCCGACAGGTACAGCAGCCACGGCTTGTCGAACGACGCCATCAGCTGGCTGCAGAACGGGTACTCGTGCGCATGCTCGTCCATCGCGAAGCGGCGCAGGTTGCGCACCACCATCAGGATGTGCTGGTCGACCGTGTACACGTGGAACAGGTCGTGCTGCATACGACCGACGATCCGCCGGAACGCGGGCAGGTAGCGGCCCAGCACCGACCACTGGTTCATGCGTCGCAGCGTTCGGGTGATGCCGCGCGGCTGCTGCAGGATGCGCAGGAACAGCGCGCGGTGCTCTGGCGCGCGGCGGAACGCGGCGTCGATGCGCAGGCGTGCGTGCCAGATCGCGCGCAGGGTGGGCGCGGTCATGCCCTTGAGTTCGGAGCGCGCGGCCAGGGTCAGGAAGGCGCGCAGGATGGCCGCCGGTGTGCGCTCGAACAGCTGCAGGTCGAACGGCTCGAGCAGCCCGCCGCAGTTGCGGAACTCCTCGTCGATCGGCTCGGGCACGGTGTCGTGCTGCGGGAAGAGGGCGCCTTCGAGGTTCTGGAGCAGGATCGTCGTCAGCTGGGTGACCTGCTTGGCCGCCCAGAAGTAGCGCTGCATCAGCTCTTCGGAGGCGCGCCGCGCGTCGCGCCCGCCGAGCCCGAGGGCGCCGGCCACCTGCGCCTGCAGGTCGAACACCAGGCGGTCTTCCCGGCGCCCGGACTGGATGTGCAGCATCGCGCGCACGCGCTTGAGCACGCGATGGTTGCGGCGCAGGGTGCGCGCCTCGGCCTCGGTGGCCAGGCCGAGCCGCGCGAGATCGCGCCAGGTGGTGCCGAAGCCGGCGGCGCGCGCGGTCCACATCACCACGTGCAGATCGCGCAGGCCGCCCGGGCTCTCCTTGACGTTGGGCTCGAGGCTGTACGGCGTGTCCTCGAACTTCACGTGACGCTGGCGCATCTCGAGCATCTTCTCCTGGAAGAAGGTGCCCGGATCGCGGCCCTGCGCCAGCCCGGTCACGAGCTCGGAGAAGAGCGCGCGGCTGCCGGCCAGGTAGCGCGCCTCCATGCTGCTGGTCTGGATGGTGATGTCGCCGGCGGCTTCCGACAGGCATTCGGCCAGGCTGCGCACGCTGTGGCCGATCGGCAGGCCGAAGTCCCAGCACGCGCCGACGAACCGCTCGATGGCCTGAGCCTGCTCCGGGGTGGCGGGCTCGGGGGTCAGCAGCAGGAGGTCGACGTCGGAATGCGGATAGGTCTCGCCGCGTCCGTAGCCGCCGACCGCCGCGAGCACCGCCGTGCCGGGGATCTGCATCGCCTGCCACAGCCCGCGCAGGGCGGTGTCGGTGGTGGCCGACAGGCGCCGCGTCAGGCGGTCGGGATCGCGTTCGACGCGGAACGCGTCGATGTGGTCGTCGCGGCTGCGCCGGTAGGCGGTGCGCAAAGGGGCCAGCGACTCCGGCACGGCGCTGAGGGTCACGGCATCAGCCCAGGAGCGCCGCGACGGCGGGCGGCGGCGCCGCCGTGCCGGCCGAGCGCGTGAGCACCTCGACACCGGTGTCGGTGACCAGCACGGTGTGCTCCCACTGCGCCGACAGGCTGCGGTCCTTGGTGACGATGGTCCAGCCGTCGCCGAGCTCGCGGATCTCGCGCCGGCCGGCGTTGATCATCGGCTCGATGGTGAAGATCATGCCGGCGCGCAGGGGCTCGCCCGTGCCGGGCCGGCCGTAATGGAGGATCTGGGGCTCCTCGTGGAACTGCCGGCCGATGCCGTGGCCGCAGAATTCGCGGACCACCGAGTAGCCGGCGCCTTCGGCGTGCTTCTGGATCGCATGCCCGATGTCGCCGATGGTCGCGCCCGGCCGCACCTGGGCGATGCCGATCCACATGCACTCGAAGGTGATCTCGCACAGCCTGCGGGCGGCGATGGAGCCTTCGCCGACGACGAACATGCGGCTGGTGTCGCCGTGGTAGCCGTCCTTGATCACCGTGATGTCGAGGTTCACGATGTCGCCGTTCTTGAGCACCTTGTCGCCGGGGATGCCGTGGCAGACCTGGTGGTTGACCGACGTGCAGATCGACTTGGGGTACGGCGTGTAGCCCGCCGGCGCGTAGTTGAGCGGCGCCGGGATCGTGCCCTGCACGTTCACCATGTAGTCGTGGCAGAGCCGGTCGAGTTCGCCGGTGGTGACGCCGGGTTTCACGTAGGGGGTGATGTAGTCGAGGACTTCGGCAGCCAGGCGGCATGCCACGCGCATCGCCTCGATGTCGGCGCTGGTCTTGATGCTGATCGTCATGTTATGATTATAGGTTAGCTGACGAAAATCAGCTGAACGGTGGCGGCACGCAGAACGGTTCTGCAGGGCCGCCGCAAATCGCGCGTGCCGCCATCTGGGGTCCGCGCGGTGCATGCGCCGGGCCGCCTTGCGGGCGGGGCGCACGCGCCGCGTGGCAACCGGGCCGGATTCTCCCGAATCCCCGTCCGGTATGACGGCACGTCAGTCTCAACCCTGTACGGAGTCCTACCCATGTCGGCAACGATGCGGCAGATGCTGGAAGCGGGTGTCCATTTCGGCCACCAGACGCGCTTCTGGAACCCCAAGATGGCCCCCTATATCTTTGGCCATCGCAACAAGATCCACATCATCAACCTCGAGAAGACCCTGGTCATGTACCAGGACGCGATGAAGTACCTGCGTCAGCTGTCCGCCAACCGCGGCACCGTGCTGTTCGTCGGTACCAAGCGCCAGGCGCGCGAGATCGTGGCCGAGGAAGCGCAGCGCGCGGGCGTGCCGTACGTCGACGAGCGCTGGCTGGGCGGCATGCTCACCAACTTCAAGACGGTGAAGGGCTCGATCAAGCGCCTGAAGGACATGGAAGCGACCCAGGCCGACGGCGGCCTCGAGCGCATGTCCAAGAAGGAGGCGCTGATGTTCACGCGCGAGCTCACCAAGCTGAACCAGAGCCTGGGCGGCATCAAGGACATGGTCGGCCTGCCCGACGCGCTGTTCGTGATCGACGTCGGCTATCACAAGATCGCCGTGACCGAAGCCGTCAAGCTGGGCATCCCGGTCGTGGCGGTGGTCGACACCAACCACTCGCCCGACGGCATCGACTACGTGATCCCGGGCAACGACGACTCCGGCAAGGCGATCCGTCTGTACGCCCAGGGCGTGGCCGACGCGATCATCGAAGGGCGCAACGCGTCGCTCAACGAGATCGTCAAGACCGGTTCCGACGAGGAATTCGTCGAGGTCGACGCCGAGCAGGCCTGATCCCGCCAGGCAGGGTGATCGCGGGGCTGTTTCGTACAGCCCCGTTTTTTTGGCGCCGCCGTGTGGCACGGCCCGGGCGGTGGCCGGACGGTTCAACGGGTTCATCGCGGCTGCCTGCGGGCGGCCGACGCAAGCACAGGAGCATGAAATGGCTGAAATCACCGCGAGCATGGTCAAGGAACTGCGCGAGAAGACCGACGCGCCGATGATGGAATGCAAGAAGGCGCTCACCGAGGCGGCCGGCGACATGGCCAAGGCCGAGGAGATCCTTCGCGTCAAGCTGGGCAACAAGGCGAGCAAGGCCGCCACGCGCGTGGCCGCCGAAGGCGTCGTCGGCATGTACCTGTCGGCCGACGGCAAGCTGGGCGCCGTGGTCGAGGTCAACAGCGAGACCGATTTCGTCGCCAAGAACGACGACTTCATCGCGCTGTCCAAGGGCTGCGCCGAGCTGGTCGCCAAGCACGATCCGGCCGACGTGGCCGCGCTGTCGGCGCTGCCGATGGGCGAGGGCACGGTCGAATCCACCCGTGCGGCGCTGGTCGGCAAGATCGGCGAGAACATGTCGCTGCGCCGCTTCGCCCGGATGGCGGCGAAAGGCCGTCTGGCGTCGTACGTGCACGGGGGCTCCAAGATCGGCGTGCTGATCGACGTGGTCGGCGGCGACGAGCAGCTGGCCAAGGACCTGGCGATGCACATCGCGGCGTCCAAGCCCAAGGCGCTCGACGCGTCGGGCGTGCCGGCCGAGCTGCTCGACACCGAGCGCCGCATCGCGATCGAGAAGGCGCGCGAATCGGGCAAGCCCGAAGCGATGCTCGAGAAGATCGCCGAAGGCACGGTGCAGAAGTTCCTGCGCGAGGTCACGCTGCTGGGCCAGGTGTTCGTGAAGGCCGAGGACGGCAAGCAGACGATCGAGCAGCTGCTGAAGGCCAAGGGGGCGTCGGTGGCCGGGTTCACCCTGTTCGTGGTGGGCGAGGGCATCGAGAAGAAGACGACCGACTTCGCCGCCGAAGTCGCCGCGCAGGCCGCCGCCGCAGGGCGTTGATCGTCCGAATTGGACGATAATCCCGGTGCCGACCGGTCTGCGCATCGTTGCGGGCCGATCGGCGTCGGCGGGCCGCTCCGGCTGCGCACGGTTGCCGGACACTGCGCCCGCGCCGTGTCGGCCCGGCCGGGGCCGCCGGCCGGCGCCCCCGGCCCTTCCGGCTTCTTCGGCACGCAGGTGGCGTGCCCGGTTTTCAGCGTCATTCTCTAGGAGGTTCGACCCGTGAGTTCCGCACCCGTGATTGGTCAACCGTCGGGCGACGGGCCGCGCATCGAGTCCTCACCGCGCCGTACCGCGTACCGTCGTGTGCTCCTGAAGCTGTCGGGCGAGGCGCTGATGGGCGACGACGCCTACGGCATCAACCGCGTCACCATCGAGCGGATGGTGCGTGAAGTGGCCGGGATCAGCGCGCTCGGGGTCGAGCTTGCGGTCGTGATCGGCGGCGGCAACATCTTCCGCGGCGTCGCGCCCGGGGCGGCGGGCATGGACCGCGCCACGGCCGACTACATGGGCATGCTCGCCACCGTCATGAACTCGCTCGCACTGCAGGACGCGCTGCGCCAGGTCGGTGTGGTGGCCCGGGTGCAGTCGGCGCTGAAGATCGAGCAGGTCGTCGAGCCGTACATCCGGCCGAAGGCGCTGCGCTACCTCGAGGAAGGCAAGGTGGTGATCTTCGCTGCCGGCACCGGCAATCCGTTCTTCACCACCGACACCGCGGCCGCGCTGCGCGGCGCCGAGATGGGCGTCGAGATCGTCCTGAAGGCGACCAAGGTGGACGGTGTGTACAGTGCCGACCCCGAGCTCGATCCCGCCGCCGTGCGCTACCAGAGCATCAGCTTCGACGAGGCGATCGCCGGCCACCTCAAGGTGATGGATGCGACCGCCTTCGCGCTGTGCCGCGACCAGAAGCTTCCCATCAAGGTATTCTCGATCTTCAAGGAAGGCGCGCTGCGGCGCGTGATCCTGGGTGAGGACGAGGGCACGCTGGTGCACGTCTGAACGGCGCACCGGCCAGCAAGGAGAAACGATGAGCATTGCCGATGTCCGCAGTTCGGCCGACCAGAAGATGCAGAAGTCGATCGAGGCGCTGAAGAACGCGCTCAGCCGGATCCGCACCGGCCGCGCCCATGTCGGCATCCTCGACCACATCCAGGTCGACTATTACGGCAGTCCCGTGCCGATCAGCCAGGTCGCCAACGTGACCCTGATCGATGCGCGCACGATCGGCGTGTCGCCCTGGGAGAAGAAGATGGCGCAGGTCATCGACAAGGCGATCCGCGAGTCCGACCTCGGTCTGAATCCCGTGTCCGTCGGCGAGCTGATCCGCGTGCCGATGCCGCCGTTGTCCGAAGAGCGCCGGCGTGAGCTGATCAAGGTCGTGAAGTCCGAGGGCGAGCATGCGAAGGTGGCCGTGCGCAACCTGCGCCGCGAGGCCAACGAGCAGCTCAAGAAGATGCTCAAGGACAAGGCCGTGTCCGAGGACGACGAGCGTCGTGCGCAGGACGACATCCAGAAGCTGACCGACCGTCACATCGTCGAGATCGACAAGCTCCTGGCCGCGAAGGAACAGGAACTGCTGACGGTCTGATGACCCCCACGCCCACGCGGATCAGTTCCACGGCCGGGTTGCCCGAGGTCGGGGCGGTGCCGCGGCACGTCGCGATCATCATGGATGGCAACGGCCGATGGGCGACGAAGCGCATGCTGCCGCGGGTGGCCGGGCACGCCAAGGGCGTGGACGCCGTGCGCACCATCGTCGAGTCCTGCGCGCGCATGGGCGTCGAGTACCTGACCCTGTTCGCCTTCAGCTCCGAGAACTGGCGCCGTCCGGCGGACGAGGTCTCGGTGCTGATGCGCCTGTTCCTGACCGCCCTCAAGCGCGAGGTGGCCCTGCTCGCCAGCAACGGCATCCGCCTGCGCGTGGTCGGCGAGCTCGGTGCGTTCGACGCGCAGCTGCAGCGCCTGATCGAAAAGGCCGAACAGCGCACCGAAGGCAACGCGCGCATGACGCTCACGATCGCGGCCAACTATGGCGGCCGCTGGGACATCCTGCAGGCGATGCAGGCGATGCTGCGCGCCCATCCCGAGCTCGCCGGCACGCCGCAGGCCATCGACGAGGCGGCGTTCGCGCCGTTCCTGGCGATGGCGCACGCACCGGAGCCCGACCTGTTCATCCGCACCGGCGGCGAGCAGCGCATCAGCAACTTCATGCTGTGGCAGCTGGCGTACACCGAACTCTATTTCACCGAGACGTTCTGGCCCGACTTCGACGCGGCCGAGCTGCAGCGTGCGATCGACTCCTACCGGCAGCGCGAGCGCCGGTTCGGTCGGACCAGCGCACAGGTCGGGTCGCCCGCGTGAGCTCGGCGGCCGTGGCCGGACCGCACTGACACCAAGGCAACGCACATGCTCGGCCGCAGGGTGGTGACCGCTCTGGTGCTGCTGGCAATCCTCCTGCCAGCCATCTTCGTGTATCCCCCGCTCGCCTGGGGGGTGCTCACACTGGTGTTCCTGACCGTCGGCGCCTGGGAATGGGGCCGCCTGCTCGAGCCGCCCGGCGCCTCGTCGATGCGCGCGGCGGTGACGGTGCTGGTGGCTGGCGTCGCACTGCTCGTGTGGCGTGACTCCGCCGCCTGGCCGGGCGGGCACGTGCTGATCGTGCCGTGCGCGGTGCTGACGCTGTACTGGGTGGTCGGCGGCGGGCTGCGGCTGGCGCGGCACGACGCCCGCAGCGGCGGCTGGCTGCTGGCGGCCGTGGTGCTGCTCGGCTGCTGGCTTGCGCTCTACGAACTGCGGCTGCGCGGTCCGATCGCGCTGCTGTCGTCGATGGCCATCGTCTGGGTGGCCGACATCGCGGCCTACTTCGCCGGCCGGGCGTTCGGACGTCGCAAGCTGGCGCCGTCGATCAGCCCGGGCAAGAGCTGGGAGGGGGCGATCGGCGGCTTTGCCGCCGTGGCGCTGCTGGGCGGGTTCGCGGCCGGCGCCGCCGGCCTCGAGACCGCGCTGCCGGCGGTGCTGGCGTCGCGCCTGCCGCTGGCGGCGGTGCTTGCCGTGCTGGTGGCGATCGCCGCCCTGTCGATCGTCGGCGACCTGCACGAGTCGCTGCTCAAGCGCCAGGCCGGCGTCAAGGACAGCGGCTGGATCCTGCCCGGCCACGGCGGCGTCCTCGACCGCATCGACGCGCTGATCCCCACCATGCCGGCGGTCCTGCTGATCTACGAACTGCTGAGGTAGTCCCCAACATGCTGTCGCTCACGGTCCTGGGTGCCACCGGATCCATCGGTGCGAGCACGCTCGACGTCGTCGCCCGCCATCCCGATCGCTACCGCGTCTTCGCGCTGTCGGGCAACCGCCGCGTCGACGACCTCGCGGCGCTGTGCGTGCGCTTCGCCCCGCGCTATGCGGCGGTGCCTGACGCCGAGCCCGCGCGGCGCCTGCGTGCGCTGCTGCGCGCGGCGGGCTGTCCGACCGAGGTGCTCGACGGGCCCGACAGCCTCGCGCAGATCAGCGCGGCGCCGGAGGTCGACGCCGTGATGGCGGCGATCGTCGGCGCCGCCGGCCTGGCGCCGACGCTGGCCGCGGCGCGGCGCGGCAAGCGCATCCTGCTGGCCAACAAGGAGGCGCTGGTGATGGCCGGGCCGGTGTTCGTCGCGGCCGCGCGCGATGCGGGTGCCGTGGTGCTGCCGATCGACAGCGAGCACAACGCGATCTTCCAGTGCCTGCCGGCCGACGTTCAGGGCGACGCCCGCGCGATGCCGGCGGCCGGGGTGCGCCGCATCCTGCTGACCGCCTCGGGAGGACCGTTCCGCACGCGGCCGCTGGCGCAGATGCACACGGTCACGCCCGACGAGGCCTGCGCGCATCCGAACTGGAGCATGGGGCGAAAGATCTCGGTCGACTCGGCGACGATGATGAACAAGGGTCTCGAACTGATCGAAGCCCATCTGCTGTTCGGTCTTCCGCAGGAGCGCATCGAGATCGTCGTGCACCCGCAGAGCGTGATCCATTCGATGGTCGAGTACCTCGACGGCTCGGTGCTGGCGCAGCTCGGCAATCCCGACATGCGCACGCCCATCGCCCATGCGCTGGCCTATCCCGAGCGGATCGCCAGCGGGGTGGGGGCGCTCGACCTGCCGGCGCTGGGCCGCCTCGACTTCGAGCCGCCCGATCCCGTGCGCTTCCCCTGTCTGCGCCTGGCGCGCGAGGCGCTCGCGGCCGGGGCCGCCGGGCCGTGCGTGCTGAACGCCGCCAACGAGGTCGCCGTCGAGGCGTTCCTGGCCGGGCGCATCGCGTTCCCCGACATCGCCGCCACGGACGAGGCCGTCCTCGCGGCGCTTGGCCACCGCCCGTCGCCGGCGGATGTCGCCGGCGTGCTGGCGCTGGACGCCGAGGCCCGTTCGCTGGCGCAATCGCGGATCGAGAGGTGCGCCCGATGAGCTTTCTGCAGACCCTGGTTTCGTTCCTGGTGGCGTTGACGCTGCTGATCTTCGTGCACGAGATGGGCCACTACCTGGTGGCGCGCTGGTGCGGCGTGAAGATCCTGCGGTTCTCCATCGGCTTCGGCAAGCCGCTGGCCACCTGGACGGTGGGGCCCGACCGCACCGAGTGGGCGCTGTCGGCGATCCCCCTCGGCGGCTACGTGAAGATGGTCGACGAGCGCGACACCAGCGCCGGCCCGATCCCGCCCGAAGACCTGCCGCGGGCGTTCACCCGGCAGTCGCTGGGGCGGCGGTCGCTGATCGTCGTCGCTGGCCCGCTGGCCAATTTCCTGCTCGCGATCGCCCTGTACTTCGTGCTGAACTCCGTGGGTGTGCAGGAGCCGGCGGCGGTCGTCGCCGCGCCCGCGCCGTCCACCGCCGCGGCCGCGGCCGGGCTGGCCGCGGGCGACCGTGTGCTGGCGGTCGACGGGCGCGAGGTGCGCTCCTGGAACGAGGTGCGTCTGCGCATGATCGACGGCGTGATCGAGCGCCGAGCCATCCCCTTCGAGGTGCAGCGCGGCGACGCGCGCACCGCGCTGTCCATCGACACTGCCGGCCTGCCGGAGGGCGAGGTGGAGCGTGATTTCCAGCGCGCGCTGGGCCTGGAGCTCGCGGCCGGACGGGTCGTGATCGCCTCGGTCCTGCCCGACGGTGCGGCCGCGCGGGCCGGCCTGCGGGCCGAAGACCAGGTGGTGGGGTTGGACGGCGCGCCGGTCACGCGCTCGACGGCGCTCATCGAGGCGATCCGCGCCAACCCCCAGCGTCCGCTGCGCCTGGACGTGCAGCGCGGCGCCGACCAGCTGCGCATCGAGATCGTCCCCGATGCGCGCGCCTCCGAGCGTCCCGACGAGGCCGGCCGGATGGTCGGCCGCATCAACGCGGGCATCGCCAACCGGGTGCAGATGGTCGAGGTGCGGTTCGGGCCGCTCGAGTCGCTGCAGCGCGCGGCGGTCCAGACCTGGGACATGTCGGTCTTCTCGCTGCGCATGCTCGGCAAGATGCTGATGGGCGAGCTGTCCTGGCGCAACCTGAGCGGGCCGGTGTCGATCGCCGACTATGCCGGCCAGAGCGCGCGCATCGGGTGGTACGCGTACCTGTCGTTCATGGCGCTGATCAGCATCAGTCTCGGTGTGCTGAACCTGCTGCCGATCCCCGTGCTCGACGGGGGGCATTTGGTATATTACGGCCTCGAAGCAGTGCGCGGCCGACCCCTGTCGGAGCGCTTCGTGGAGATCACCCAGAAAGCCGGTCTTGCCATGATCGCAGCCATGATGATCATGGCACTGTTCAACGACTTCACCCGTCTGATCGGATCGTAATGTCCCTATCGCGCCCGAAGCGCGGCTTACGCACGCGCTTCGCGGTGCGGGCCGTTGCGAGTCTTGCGGCCCTGGCATTCAGCCACGCGGCCTTCGCGTTCGACCCCTTCGTGGTGCGCGACATCCGCATCGAAGGGGTTCAGCGCACCGAACCCGGCACCATCTTCGGCTACCTGCCGGTCAAGGTCGGCGAGATGCTGACCGAGGACAAGGCCGCCGCGGCCGTCCGGACACTGTTCGCCACCGGATTCTTCAAGGACGTGCGGCTCGAGGTCGATGGCCAGGTGCTCGTCGTCTACCTCGAAGAGCGTCCGGCGATCGCCTCCATCTCGATCACCGGCGCCAAGGAGATCGACCAGGACACGATCAAGCGCGCGCTGCGCGACATCGGCCTGACCGAAAGCCGCATCTTCGACCGCAGCCTGCTCGAGCGCGGCGAGCAGGAGCTCAAGCGCCAGTACCTGTCGCGCGGCCGGTACGGGGCCCGCGTGACCTCGACCGTGACGCCCCTCGAGCGCAATCGCGTGGGCATCACGATGGCCGTGGAGGAGGGCGACGCGGCGACGATCAAGACGATCAGCATCGTCGGCAACAAGGCGTTCACCGAGAAGCAGCTGCTCGACGAGTTCCGCCTGTCCACGCCCACGTGGATGTCCTGGTACACCAAGAACGACCAGTACGCGCGCGAGAAGCTGGCGGGCGACCTCGAGGCCCTGCGCTCGTTCTACCTGAACCGCGGCTACCTCGAGTTCTCCATCGACTCCACCCAGGTGTCGATCTCGCCCGACAAGGAGGACGTGCACCTCACGATCGGCATCACCGAGGGAGGCGTGTACCGGGTCAACGACGTCCGCTTCTCCGGGCAGATGCTCGGTCGCGAGTCCGAGTTCGCTGCGCTGATGACGCTCAAGCCGGGCGAGACCTTCTCCGGCCAGAAGCTGGCCGATTCGCAGAAGGCCATCACCGACCGGCTGGGCACGCTCGGCTACGCGTTCGCCAACGTCAATCCGGTGCCCGAGATCGACCGCGACAAGCGCGAGGTCAGCTTCGACGTGCTGATCGACCCGGGCAGGCGGGTGTACGTGCGCCGCATCAACGTGTCGGGCAATGCGCGCACGCGTGACGAGGTCATCCGCCGCGAGCTGCGCCAGTTCGAGGACGCGTGGTACGACTCCGAGAAGATCCGCCTGTCGCGCGAGCGGATCGGCCGGCTCGGCTACTTCACCGACGTGCGCATCGACACCGTGCCGGTCCCCGACGCCAACGACCAGGTCGACCTGTCGGTGAGTGTGAAGGAGCAGGCCACCGGCGCGATCTCCATGGGCATCGGCCTGTCCAGTTCCGAACGGATCATCCTGTCGGGTTCGCTGAACCAGCAGAACTTCATGGGCACCGGCAAGTCGCTGGGGGTGGAGCTGAACACCAGCCGCATCAGCCGCACCATCAGCGTGGCCTACACCGATCCGTACTTCACGCCCGACGGCGTGAGCCGCACGTTCGACCTGTACACGCGCACGTTCAATGCGTCGGCGCTGTCGCTGGGCGATTACAAATGGCGCTCCAACGGCCTGGGCCTGCGCTTCGGCGTGCCGTACACCGAGTTCGATCGCATCAGCTTCGGGGTCGCGGTCGAGGGCAACCAGCTCGAGCTCGGCGCCAACGCGCCGCAGCGCTTCCGGGACTACGTCGCCAACTTCGGCGACAGCAGCGTGGCGCTGCTGGGCGTGATCGGATGGCGGCGCGACTCGCGCGACAGCGCGTTCGCCCCCACCAAGGGCCGCTTCCAGACCGCCAACCTCGAGTTCTCGCTGCCGGCCGGCGACCTGCGGTACGCGCGGGCCAACTACAACCACCAGTTCTACTACCCGATCGGCAAGGACTACACGCTGGCGCTCAACGGCGACTTCGCGATCGGGCGGGCGTACGGCGGCAAGGCGTATCCGCTCTTCAAGAACTACTACGCCGGCGGTATCGGCACGGTCCGCGGCTTCGCGCAGTCGTCGCTGGGCCCCAAGGATCCGGTCGACAACGTCGCGCTCGGCGGACAGACCCGGATCGTCGGCAGCGCCGAGTTCATCTTCCCGCTGGCGGGCACCGGCAACGACCGCAGCTTCCGCACCTTCGTGTTCTTCGACGCCGGCAACGTCTACCAGGTGGGCAACATCGACCTGGGCGACCTGCGGTTCTCCACCGGCGTGGGCCTGAACTGGGCGTCGCCGATCGGGCCGATGAAGCTGAGCATGGGCTTTCCGTTGCGGCGTCAGGAAGGCGATCGCACCCAGCGCCTGCAGTTCCAGGTCGGTACCGGCTTCTGACGGCGCACGCGCCGGGTGATGATGGGTGTTTGTGCGACAATTCGCGTTTTCGATCGAGGCACGGATACTCCGATGAAATGGTGGCGTCACTGGCTGGTCGCGTGCTCCCTGGTGGCCGTTTCGCCGATGCTGGCGGCTCAGGAAACGACCCGGATGGGCTACGTGAATACCGAGCGCATCCTGCGCGACGCCGTGCCGGCGAAGGCGGCGCAGCAGAAACTCGAGCAGGAGTTCAGCAAGCGCGACAAGGAGCTCCAGGATCTGGCCGCGCGCCTGAAGACGATGAGCGAGCGCCTCGAGCGCGATGCGTCCGTGACCAGCGAGTCCGAGCGCGTGCGCCGTCAGCGTGAGTTCTCCGATCTGGAGAAGGACTTCCAGCGCAAGCAGCGCGAGTTCCGCGAGGACCTCAACCAGCGCCGCAACG
>ENA-UPTA01001193-UPTA01001193.1-activated-sludge-metagenome-genome-assembly--contig:-NODE-1193-length-29328-cov-4.665050_pt1 | contig 29328 bp, 27 predicted proteins | sample MGYA00238184_ERZ773361 | MGnify/ENA primary metagenome ERZ773361 (study PRJEB29100, sample SAMN05720205) | activated sludge metagenome | isolation source: anaerobic digester from wastewater... | reverse complement strand
CGGCGACATCCAATACCCTGCGGTTGATTGCGGTCATCTCGGTGGCGCTGGGCTTCACCAACCTGCTGCCTATTCCTGCGCTAGATGGCGGACGGATTCTGTTGACGCTGCCAGAATTGATCACCGGCAAGCGGCGAATTTCAGTGAAGTTGGAGAATGCCTTAAATGCGGTGGGGTTCATTCTGCTGCTGGCGCTGCTGGCATTCACCACACTGCAAGATATTATCAATCCGCTGCAATTGAAGTAGGTTTAATTATGCGTAAATCAGGGCATACCAAAGTTCAATTTTCAGAGGTTATGGCGGCGCTGCTGGATAACAGCCGACCATTTCCACCGACTTATCTGTATGAACTGTCGGACCTCGGTGAAAGCGACCTGGTGACGTTGAAGCGGCACTGGGCAGAAATTCCGACCAGACGGCGGGGGGCCCTGCTGGAAGACCTGGCAAACCTGCAGGAATCGGATGATGTGCTTAGTTTTGAGCGGGTGGCCATCCATGCGCTGCGCGATACTGAAGCGCAGACCCGGATTTTTGCGCTGCAAATTCTGTGGGATGATCCGGTACCTGGACGACTGGGGATGCTCTTGAACATTCTACAAAAAGACCCGGAGCCCACTGTGCGGGCACAGGCTGCGGCAGTGCTGGGTGAATATGTGTTCCTGGGTGAAATGGACGAGCTGAAGGAAGATCAGAAAGCGGTGCTGGAAGAAGCGCTGCTGGCAGCGGCAGAGCCAGGAGAAGACCCGAGAGTGCGGCGACGGGCCGTGGAGTCGCTGGGCTCATCCAGTCATCCAGACGTACCGGGGTTGATTCAGGCGGCGTTTAACAGTCCAGAGACTGAATGGGTTATCAGCGCGCTGGGGGCAATGGGGCGATCGGCGGACGAAGAACGCTGGGGAAAGACGGTGCTTTCGTGCCTGCAGCATTCTGAGCCGCAAATTCACATTGAGGCGGTGCGCGCCGCGGGTAATCTGGGGCTATCCGAAGCCCGGCAGCCCCTGCTGGATATGCTGGAAGAAGGGGTAGATGACCAGGAACTGCTGCTGACAGTCATCTGGGCGCTCTCGGGGATTGGGGGACCGGGTGTGCGCGAGGCTCTGACCAAGCTGTCAGAAGAAGCCGAGGATGATGAGGAAATCGACATCATCGATGAGGCGCTTGAAAATTTGATGATGAGCGACAGTCTGGAAAGCCCCGAAATGTTTGATTTTGAAATTGGCCTGGAAGATGGCGACGAGTCAGAAGATACCGGCGAGCGGGGTCATTGATATCCATGCGCCGGGTTGGACTGCTGATTATTCTCCTTGTGCTCTGCCTGCCGGTGATACCGGCAGCTGGTAGATCAGAAGGGCTTGAAATTCTTGCGGTTGCGGCTGAATACCGTTTTGGTGAGCAGTTGACGATCACAGCCCAATTGGCTGCCGACCAGCCGGTTGCGCAAGTGGTGCTGTTTTTGCAGCAGGCAGATCGGCCAACCCGGGCTAAAGAATTGACGCCCGGAGCCAGCGGTGAACTGCTGGCGCAGTTTAATTTATTGGAACAGCCCTTACGCCCGTTTGCACGGGTGGATTACTGGTTCGAAGTGACCCCGGTTGAGGGCGATGTGTATCACTCGCCGGTGTTTTCGCTGGATTATGAAGATAACCGTCAAAAGTGGCAGCGCCTGGAAGATAATGGGCTGCAGGTGGCCTGGCTGGAAGGGGATGTGACCTTTGGGCAGCAAATTATCAACACGGTGGCGGCCAGTTTGGAACGCAATCAGCAATTTATTAACAGCGAAGCCGGTCAGCCGCTCAAGATTTATGTGTACCCGACGGCAGCCGCGCTGCAAGAGGCATTAAAGCTGGAGGGGGCCAATTGGGTTGCCGGACATGCCAGCCCGGAGCTTGGCACAGTGCTGATCTCCATCGCGCCGGGCAGCACGCAGGGCATGGAGATGGAACGGCAGATTCCTCATGAGTTGATGCATATTCAGCTCTATGAGAAAACCAGGGAGAATTACGGGCGGATTCCCATCTGGCTGTCAGAAGGATTGGCTTCACTGGCAGAACTCTATCCCAACCCGGATTACAGCCGGGTGCTGGATCAGGCATCGGCAAACGGCATGCTGCTGCCCATTGAAACGCTGTGCGGCAATTTTCCAATGGACGCCAGCGGGGCTTACCTGGCTTATGCTGAATCGGCCTCGTTTGTAAGGCATCAATATGACCTGTATGGTGCCAGCGGCCTGGAACGGTTGATCAGTGCCTATGCCAGCGGGCAAGGGTGCGTTGAAGGTTTTGAGACAGCTCTGGGCACAACGCTGAACCAGGCGGAAGTGAATTGGAAACAAGAGGTGCTGGGGGTGGATACAGTGAACATGGTGTTTAGAACGCTGGGGCCATACCTGCTGCTGCTGGCGCTGGTGATCGGAGTGCCCCTGGGGGCGGTCTTGATCCGGCGAAAGTGAGGTGCTGCCGATGGAAAATGAAGGCTTGATAGGGCTGCACGCTGTGGTTCAAGGCGTTGTTCAAGGAGTGGGGTTTCGGGCATTTGTAATTGCCGAAGCGCAGGCGCTGGGGGTGACTGGCTGGGTGCGGAACACCTGGGACGGTAAGGTAGAGGTGCAGGCTGAAGGAACCCGGACCGTGCTGGAGGAGTTATTAAGCAAACTGCGGCACGGGCCGCGTAACGCGGTGGTTTATGCTGTAACGGTGGACTGGGGAGAAGCCGGGGGAGAATTTTTGGGGTTTTCGATGCGGCGGTCTGTGTAAAATGACCCAGCTATTAAACTAAAATTGGGTTAATGGCTCCGCCATCAACCCAATTTTTATGGTTTCAACCGTAGAAATTAGTTATCGGTTTCAGTTTCAGTATTACCGGTGCAGTCGCAGTTACAGGTTCCGCCGAAGCCCATCCGGCCGCCGCGACCTGAGTGCATGCCACCGCCAGTGTGGCGGGCAGCCATTTGGTCGGCCTGCTCCTGGGTGATCAAACCCTGAGAGACAGCATCGGCCAGGGCCTGGGTGCGGGCTGTGTCTCGAAGGGTGACAAATTCTTCCTGGGTGACGCCAGCCGCCTCAGCAATATCGTAGAGCGATTCGCCCGCATCGAGCCGGGCTTGCAGGTCTGTGGGAGTGGTGGCAAGGCGATCTGCAAAGACAGACAGCATGGCAGTGTGCATTACATCGGAGAGCAAACCGCGATCTGTATCGCCCGTGCTGCCCATCATACCACCCCCGCCCATCATGCCGCCGCGGCCGCCATGGCGACCACCGGGGCCATCGCCAATTTGCGGGAGAACCGCATTGGCATTAACCGAGGTCACAATTGCCATGCCAGCTACCACTAAGACGACGGCTACACCAAAACCGGCTAACATCCAGAGCCATTTTTTCATTGTTTTACTCCTGATTTCAATTTCCGGTTGAATGACCGGATTGATTATAGGATACCGTAAAGTTGTGAAGAAGTTATGAAGAAATCGTAAGCAGGTTGTAAAGATTGGGGTTATTCTTCACCGGCAAGCAGGCGGGCCTTTTGCCAGGGGGGCAGATTGGATTCTTCGGCCAGGACGCCGCGTAACTCATAAATCTGGTCCCGCAGGGCAGCAGCGCGCTCAAATTCGAGGTCACGGGCAGCCTGTTTCATTTCCTTTTCAAGCTCGACAATCAGGCGCTGCAGATCGCGGGTGGGCATGCGGGCAGAACGAGCGCGTTCGTTGGCCTGGTATTCGGCGCGGGCTTCGGCAGTCACCGGGACAGCGTTGGGGGAGAGCCGCTCAGTCAAATCGCGGATTGCTTTGTGAATACTAATTGGTTCGATGCCGTGGGCCTCGTTATAGGCCGTTTGCTTGGCGCGGCGGCGGTTGGTCTCATCAATGGCAAAGCGCATGGAATCCGTCATTTTGTCAGCATACAGAATGACGCGGCCGTGCAGGTGACGGGCGGCGCGGCCGATGGTCTGGATAAGGGCCGTGGCTGAGCGGAGGAAACCCTCCTTGTCGGCATCCAGGATGGCCACCAGGGAGACTTCGGGGAGGTCGAGCCCTTCACGCAGCAGGTTGATGCCCACAACCACATCAAAGACGCCCATGCGCAGGTCACGCAGAATGCCGATGCGTTCAATCGTCTCAACTTCGGAATGGAGGTAATGCACTTTGACACCAGCCTCCATCAGGTAATCGGCAAGGTCTTCAGCCATGCGCTTGGTCAGAGTGGTGACGAGGACGCGCTCCCCCACTTCTACGCGACGGCGAATTTCTTTGAGCAAGTCATCAATCTGACCGGCGGTTGGGCGGACTTCTACCTCGGGATCAACCAGACCGGTCGGGCGGATGATCTGTTCGACGACATGGTCGGAGCGCTGCAGTTCATAGGGGCCAGGGGTGGCGCTGGTATAGATGGTGTAGCCCATGTGCTGCTCAAACTCATCGAAAGTCAACGGGCGGTTATCCATGGCAGAGGGGAGGCGGAAGCCGTATTCAACCAGGGTGCCTTTACGCGAGCGGTCACCGTTGTACATCCCCCGAATCTGGGGGATGGTCATATGGGACTCGTCAATGACGAGCAGGTAATCACTGGGGAGGTAATCAATCAACGTCCAGGGTGGGGACCCGGGGGCGCGTTGGTCCAACTGGCGGGAGTAGTTTTCGATGCCGGAGCAGTAACCAACTTCGCGGAGCATTTCAAGGTCATAACGACAGCGCTGTTCCAGGCGCTGCGCTTCGAGCAGCTTGCCCTCGCGCTTGAATTGTGCCAGGCGTTCTTCCAATTCCTGTTCGATGTTGACTATGGAGGATTTCAGGCGATCTTCCTGGGCGATGTAATGCTTGGCGGGGTAAATGGTGATTTCGGCTGGCTCGGACAGGATTTCACCCGTCAGGGGGTTGACGGCCATCATGCGTTCAACTTCATCACCAAAGAAGGTGATCCGGTAGGCCTGCTTATCTTCATAAGCGGGGAAGATTTCAAGCGTATCGCCGCGCACGCGAAACGTGCCAGCATGGAAGTCAAAGTCATTGCGCTGATACTGGCCCTCAATCAGCTGGCGGAGGAGGGCATTGCGGCGGTAGATGGCGCCCTGCTGTAAATGGATGGCGCCGTGACCGTAGGCTTCGGGGTTGCCCAGGCCATAGATGCACGACACAGAGGCTACAATAATGACATCGCGGCGAGACATGAGCGAGGCAGTCGCCGCCAGACGCAGGCGATCAATCTCCTCGTTGATGTCGGTCTCTTTCTCGATATAGAGGTCGCGCTGGGGAACATAGGCTTCGGGCTGATAATAATCGTAGTACGAGACGAAGTAAGAGACCGCGTTCTCGGGGAAGAAATCGGCAAACTCGGCATAGAGCTGAGCTGCCAGAGTCTTATTATGCGCCATAATCAGCGCGGGCATCTGAAGCTGCTGGATGATATTGGCAATGGCAAAGGTCTTGCCGGTGCCGGTTGCGCCAAGCAGCACCTGATGGCGGCTGCCCTGGCGCAGATTCTGAACCAACTGGGCAATCGCTTCTGGCTGATCGCCAGTAGGCTGATAGGGGGCCTGTAGACGAAACTCCATGAGACACCTGCCTTCTAAGAATTGGTCAAGTGTTCTATTATAATCTCAGATTGGATGAAAGGCAATTGTCAGATTAGCGCGCGGTGGATGATCTGGATGTGGAAAGCGGCAGGGTGACGGTAAAAATAGCGCCGCCGGATGGATGATTGGCTGCGGTGACATCCCCGCCCATGGCACGGGCCAACTGGCGGGCAATTGCCAGACCGAGGCCGGTGCCGCCTTCGTCACGGCTGCGAGAACGCTCGACGCGGTAAAAACGCTCAAAGATGTGCGGCAGAGCCTCCGGCGCAATGCCAGGGCCGCTGTCGTGGACCGTCAACAGTCCGGTGGATGCAAGCGCAATAATAATCCGCCCGGCATCGGGTGTATAACGCAGGGCGTTGCTGAGTAAATTGCCCAGAATTTGTTCAATGCGGTCGGGATCGCCCAGGGCTTGAATCGGTGAGGAAGGTTCGATGGTCAGCTCAACACTGCGGGCTGATGCTGGCGCGTCGAACCGGTTGACCACGCGCCGGGTGAGGGCAACCAGGTCCACCGGGACGCGTTCAACGGGCAGTTCACCCGCTTCGGCCAGGGCCAGGGTGCGCAGGTCGCCCACCAGACGGGTCAATAGATCTGTCTGGGCAAGAATGGCATTCAGGTTTTCGGGGGTCATTGGATTAACGCCATCCAAAAGCGCTTCGAGCTGGGCGCGCTGAACTGCCAACGGAGTGCGTAACTCGTGAGCAATGTCGGCGGTCATGGAGCGGCGGCGCTCTTCGGACTGCTGAAGGGAAGCCGCCATGTGGTTGAAGGTACGGCCCAGGTCAGACAGCTCATCACGACCACGAATAGCAACCCGCTGGGATAAATCTCCAGCAGACATGGCATGGGCAGCGCGGGTGAGCTGGCGAATGGGGCGGATCAGGCCAGCGGACAAGGCGAGCGCCATCAAGAGGGCGATGCCCACACCAACCAGACCCGCTCGCAAGGCAGCATCGTTGAGGCGTTCAATGAGGGGCAGCTCGTCGCCCTGACGGTAAAAGGAACCGGTTGAGGGCAGCAAATAGCCCACCGACGCACCCTGGGGTCCGGTTAATACAATGCCCCCGGCGAGATCATCAGATGACAGCACCGAGCCTTCGGTCTGCCCGGAGGCGTCTATCAGCACCAGGCCCTGAGAATCGGCGAGGCGCAAGCGCTGACTGCCACCGCCATGCCCACCTTTGCTGCCGGGGCCATGGCCTTCTGTCGGACCTGCACCTATGGACAGCAGACTTTCAGCGCCCTGCCAGGAGCCGTGTTCGGCATAGTAAGATTCAAGATCGGAGACGGTTTCTTCCAGGCCTTCAAAGCCCCCGCGCAGCAGATAGGTTTGGATCTGCTGCCGGGAGTCCAGGCGGACAAAAATGACCACGCTGGCAATGGCTGCGAGGGCAACCAGCACAAGGGAGAGAACGAATTTGGTGCGCATGTGCAACCTCAAGGCTCCAAATCTGGCGAGGGATTATCGGGTTTGCGGAAACGGTAACCCACGCCAAAGACGGTTTCGATATAGCGCGGGGTGCGGGGTTCGGGTTCCAGCTTAGCGCGCAAGTTTTTGATATGGGCATCAATACTGCGCTCATAGCCTTCATAAGCTACACCCTGGGCGGCCTCTAACAACTGCAGGCGAGAGAACACCCGGCCCGGCTGAGAGGCCAGGGCGGCGAGCAAGTTAAATTCTGAAGGTGTAAGGTCAATGGGTTGGCCGTCTCGACGAACTGAATGCGCGTCCAGGTCTATCTCGATATTCGCTATACGCATTATGTTGTTTTGAGCCTCAGCTACTGCCCCGCGTTCTGAGCGTCGAAGCACTGCCCGAACCCGCGCCACCACCTCGCGCGGGGAGAAAGGCTTGACGATATAGTCATCGGCGCCCAACTCCAGGCCGATCAGACGGTCGGTTTCTTCGGCGCGAGCCGTGACCATGATCAGCGGGGTTTCAGATTTGCGGCGGATGGCATGGGCGACATCCAGGCCGTCCAGACCAGGCAGGTTCAGGTCAAGCAGCACCAGGTCGGGATGTTCACGCTCCCAGGTTTGCAAGCCGGTATCGCCGCGGGCGGATAATAGGACCTCAAACCCGGCTTTTTCGAGGTAAGCCTGGAGGATTTTTGCCAGTTCGGGTTCATCTTCAATAATTAAGATTTTGGTCATTGCACAGCCTCAATTTCTGGGCTTATTTTGACATCATTTTGAAAATTCATTTTGAACGATAGCGGAAAGGGCTTCGAGCAAGTCGGTGCGCCAATCGGGCGAGGACATGGAGAGCCAGTAGGCATTTTTGCCGGCGCGAGCCGTGGGGCCGAGGGGCAGAAGCTGGCGCGGCGGGGAACCTTCGGGCAGAGGCGGGAAGCGCAGCACCATCTGATCACCTTCAACCGCGACCAGATTGAGCCCTGCCAGATAGGCCCGGAGCTTGACGCGCATCTGGAAAAACAGATTTTCAACCGATTCAGGGAGGGCGCCAAAACGGTCAATAAACTCTTCTCGTAGGGCATCCACTTCATCCTCAGATTGAAGATCGGCAATGCGGCGGTAGAGATTGAGGCGCTGCTGCTGGTCGGGGACATAATCGAGCGGGATGCCCACTGAGAGCGGCAAATCGACGGTGATGGCCATGCGCAGTTCGGGAGCGCTCAACATACGATCGTCGGGAGCGGGCAATCCGCTGACGGCGCGCATCTGGCGGACTGCCTGGGCCAGCAGGCGCGTGTAAAGATGAAAGCCAACGCTGGCGATGTAGCCATGCTGGCGCATGCCCAACAATTCCCCGGCGCCGCGCATTTCAAGGTCGCGCATGGCAATGGAGTAGCCGGCGCCAAGCTGGGTGTTTTCGGCGATGACTTCCAGTCGTTCCTGGCCTTCGGGGGTGGGCGGCTTGCGGCGGTGGCGGAAGAAATAGGCATAGGCGCGCTGGGCTCCGCGCCCAACCCGGCCGCGGAGCTGGTAAAGCTGGGCCAGGCCAAACGCATCGCCGCGATCGACAATCAGGGTGTTGGCGTTGGGGATATCCAGGCCAGATTCGATGATGGAGGTACAGAGCAGCACGTCAATTTCGCCGCGGGTGAACTCGTGCATTACGCGGGCCAGATCCGACTCATGCATTTGACCATGGCCAATGCCCACCCGGGCCTCGGGGACGAGGGCGTTCAGGTGGCGTTCCATGGCATGAATGGACTGCACGCGGTTGTGAACAAAAAAGACCTGTCCGCCACGTTCAAGCTCACGGAGGATGGCCTGACGCACCAGACGCGGCGAGTAGGGGCCGATATGTGTGATGATGGGCAAGCGCTCTTCCGGGGGTGTGTTAATGTTGGAGATATCCCGGACACCGGTCAGTGCCATGTAGAGAGTGCGGGGAATGGGCGTGGCGGTGAGCGTCAGGACATCGATTTCAGTGCGCAGTTTTTTGAAGTGCTCTTTATGGGTCACACCAAAGCGCTGCTCTTCATCAACAATAGCGAGGCCAAGGTCCTTGAACTCGACATCGGGCTGCAGCAGGCGGTGGGTGCCGATGATGATATCTACTTCGCCCAACGCCAGTTTGAGCAGGATTTCACTCTGCTCGCGCGGGGTGCGAAAGCGCGAGAGCATTTCAACCGTGACCGGAAAAGCTGCCAGCCGCTCACGGAAAGTTTCATAATGCTGCTGGGCCAGAACTGTGGTCGGCACCAGAAGAGCCACCTGTCGGCCATCCATCACGGCTTTGAAGGCCGCGCGCAGGGCGACTTCGGTTTTACCATAGCCAACATCGCCGCACAACAAGCGATCCATGGGGCGCGGGCTCTCCATATCCTGTTTAACTTCACGAATGGCGCGAAGTTGATCCTGGGTTTCAACATAGGGGAAGCTGGCCTCGAGGTCTTGCTGCCAGGGGGTATCGGATGGAAAAGCCCGTCCCACTGCGACCTGACGCTGGGCATAAAGCTCCAACAAATCCTGAGCAACCCGGAGCACCTCTTCACGGACGCGCTGCTTGGACTGTGTCCATTCGGCGGTGCCAAGACGGGTGGGAGTCGGCGGGGCAGCATCGGGGCCGATGTAGCGGCTGAGGCGGTCAGCCTGATGAATGGGAACAAATAATTGATCGCCGCCATCGTATTCCACACACAGGAATTCCCGCTCAGAGCCATCCAGTGTACGGCGCGCCAGACCGGCATAACGCCCAATGCCATAATCCACATGCACCACCCAATCACCAGGGCGCAAGTCGGCGTAGGATGACTCGGGCGCCTCAGCAGTGGGACGATGACGCTGACGCGCCTGAGGGCGCTCCCAGCCAAAGATTTCGCTGTCGGTCAGAAGGTTGAGGTGCGTATTGGGGAGGCTCAGCAGCCAGCCTTCGCCTAATGTGCCATCCAAAATTTGTGGAACGGCGGCTTCGCCAACCTCGGTGGAGCGTTCTGCCCATAGTTCGCGCAGGCGGGAGGCCTGACGGCTGACAATCCAGGTTGATTCACCGGCACGGCTGCGAGCGGCGACATCATCCAGGAGCGGCTTGAGCCGCCCACCATAGCGCGGGCCGGGAGAAAAAGCCTGGGCCAGTGCAGAGGGTTCGCCGACGCCGGAGTGTCCCACCGCCAGCCAGGGATGGCCGCTGAGCGCATCGGCAAGTTCGGACCAATTGAGGTAGGGGACCGGAAAATCGGCTGGCAGGGTGCCTTCGGAGATGCTTTCAGCGCGCAGGCGGACAGCCTGTTCTTCCAGTTCCAGCGCCAGGGATTGCAGCAAGTCGAGATCACCAACCAGGACCAGCGACTCGCGGGGGAGATAGTCAAGCAGACTGGCCGGGGAGACGTGAACCCGTGGGAGGTCAAATTCGGTGAGGGTTTCAACGGGTAGGCCTTTTTCAGCCGCACGGCCGGGTAAAACCTCGCGTGCGGGGGTGACCAGGATCTGCTGAATGGACTCGACTTTGCGCTGGGAGGCCGGGTCAAAGCGGCGCAGGGTATCAATTTCGTCGCCAAAAAATTCAAGCCGGACGGGGAGGGGCTCTGAAGGGGGCCAAAAATCGAGGAGGCCGCCGCGGCGGGAGAACTGACCGGGCTCAACCACAACTTCGGCAGGCTGGTAGCCCAGATCAACCCAGGCGCGCTGCAGCGATTCGGGGGACACAGACTGACCGAGGCGGAGGATGCGGCTGGCTTTGAGAAAATCACGCCGGGGAAGGGTGCGGGTCATCAGGGCGCGGATGGTGGTGACGATGATGGGCGGGGTGGTCGGGTCACCGGCGCCAGGTATGTGATAGCGCGCCAGCATGGTCAGCGTACTCAGGCGATCTCGGCGGGTGTTGGTGCCCCAGGCTGCAGGTTCATAAAACAGCGGATTGGGCTCGGGGAAAAGCAGTCGAGGGGCATTCGTCCAGAAGCCCAGTTCATCTACAACCGTCAGGGCGCGATCCATCCGGTCAGACAGGAGTAAGATGGGGCGCTGCAAATCGGCGTGGAAGGCTGCGGCCAGCGGAAGGCGAGCGGCGCGCAGCAGGCCCAACGGAGTGGGCAGCGTGCCCGCGCGCAAATCGGCCACGAGGTCAGCATAGGCCGGGGAAGAGCAAAAAGCAGTGAGGATCTGGGAGGCGTCAGCGTTCATGGATATCGCCGTTGTACTGATTCATCGCCGGCTCAAGACCCGATTCAATGAATGTGCGCGCTGCCGAAAGACAGCGATCCAGCACGAGTCGCAGAATATCCATTTCGTCTTTGGAAAAATCTTGTAAGACATAAGAGGCGGCGCCACGCTGCCCGGCAGGGCGGCCAATGCCAATGCGGGCGCGGGCAAAATCGGGGTTTGCGAGGCGGGTGATAATGGACTGGATGCCTTTCTGCCCGGCAGCGCCACCGCCCGGGCGGAGGCGGAGCATTCCAAGCGGCAGGTCAATATCATCATGGAAAACCAGCAGGTTACTGACGGGGGATTTGTAGAAACGCAGAAGCGCAGAAACTGCCTCACCCGAAAGGTTCATAAAGGTTTGGGGTTTTGCCAGGACAACCCGGCGGCCTGAGACTGTGCCCGTACCGATAAGGGCCCGTGATTGAACCCGGGTGAGATGAATATCCCAGGCTTCTGCCAGACGGTCTACCGCCATGAAGCCGGCGTTGTGGCGATTTTCGCGGTATTCACGGCCCGGGTTGCCCAGGCCGGCAATCAGATAGACGCCGGCAGGGGTGGTATCTTCATCAAGTTTTGGCTGGCGCGCCAGGCCCAGTTTTTCAAACAACGATTCCATGGTGATTAACGCCTCCGAATCCAGCGACGCAGTAAAAGGTAGAGGCCGAGTGCGGCAAAGATAATCAGAGCCAGATTGGCGCCGCGCAGCAGACTGTACACCAGGCTGGCAGGGGTGACTTCCGCAGGGTTAACCGGGAGAGGAGTAGGCGTGGCGCGGCTGATGGTGGGCGCCGGGGTGCGGGTTGCCGTTGGCTCAACAGCCAGGGTGACCTGGGTTTCGACAACACCAGTGGGCGTACTGGTTTCAATGATGGAATAGTTACGGACGCGCAGTCCACGCAAAATCACTTCTTGAACCCGACCATCGGTCAAGATGACCTGGAGTCGCAGGCGGTAGTTGCCATCAGAAATAGTGGTGGTGTCCCAGGTCGCCAAGACACCATCAGTTACCGGGGCACGGCTTTGCTGCAGCAAAAACCAGGTGCCGGTCTGGTCACTTTCGTAGCCATAGGATACCTCTGAGGAGGAAAAGCCCTCCAGGGCAGTTGTGCCGGTGATCGAGATGAGGCCCTGCAAGGCAGCGCCGGGCAGCGGAGCCGTAATAACCGGCCCAGCAGGTGACTGAAAAGCCAAGCTGAACAGGCTCAGTAAGAGTATCAGGAAGGCGAGGGAAAAACGAAGCGTATGCATTGCAATCGGTAAGTTTAGCATGAAGCGATAAAAGATGGAAGGCGCAAAAACAAATCGAAAACATATACCGATTTCATCAACAAACCCGACGAGATTAATTTGGACGATTGAGTAGAAAATATCCTGTTGTAATTTGAGATTTGAATCAGTATAGTATTCCTATAAAAAAGGAGAACACAATGAAACCAAAATCCAAGTTGCTGCTCTTTTTGTTCTGTGCATTGCTGCTGCCGATCAGCCTGGCAGCGGCGCCTGGAATGGGAGGTGGCATTGCCCACGCGGAAAAAGCCGGGAATACCATCTACCTGCCGATTATTATTCGGGCAGATCCCAACCCACCTTCTGATTTAGTCGTTTTTGAGGCATTTTTAAGCCCTTATTGTTTTTATTGTCAAACTGCAGCACCCATTATTGACAATCAACTGGTGCCAGAATATGCCGGACAACCGGTGCTCTTCCTGGAGTATAGTGCTCTCGATTACACCCCAAGACAGGGGCGCTGGTGGGATGGTTGGGCTGTGGGTGGCAGTGTTGGCTTCCCGATGGTGATGACAGACAGCGGCAATCAGGTGAGGGAACGCCTGACCAGCGGGACAGACTTTTATAATCTCTATAAAGCAATGGTTGACACAGCACTGGCAAACCCTCAAATTAACGCCGATATCCAAACAACGGTTAACCGATCGAGTGATGTTGTGAATTTCACCATCAATGTGACCAATCAAGGTAGCCTGACGCTGGGGACAGCGAATAAGGCCACCCTCTGGGTGCTGGTTTATGAGCAGTCTGAAAGTGGACCGGTTTCAGACGGGCTGACGCAGCGGTATGTACGCGCACAGGTCTCGCAAGCGCTGAGCGCCAACCTGGCGCCTGGGGCAAGCGCCCAATATATCCTGACGGTTAACAGCCTGAGCGGCGTGGATTGGAACAAAATGCATGCAGTGGTCATCCTGGATTACAAACCCAATTCGTCGCTGCGGCCTTATAACACTTACCAGGCAAAGATGGTTGAGATCCCTTAACCTGACCTTCAGGATAAGCTGGAAATTGCTCAAAAGACAACCTGGGTAGACAAATCATCGGGTCTTATTTATGCTATAATTTATTCACCATGACCGATACAATTGAAACTCCCAACACCCCTGCCCCGGCAGCCGACACAAAGGCCGAAGCTCCGACCCCGGCGCCATTAACCCCGGAAGAGCTGGCGGCGCAAAAGCAGATGCGTACCCGCCTGATCATCCTGGCAATTGTGCTTGTGGTCATCCTGGGATTGATTGTTGTGGCGGTGCTGGCACTGGTCAACGCAGGCGTAGGTACAACCGCGATGGTGCGCGATATCTTCATCATCTTTATGGCTCTGATGATGATCTTGCTCAGCGGCGCGCTGGTTGTGCTGATTATCCAACTGGCTATTCTCATCAATCTGCTGCAGAATGAGATCAAGCCAATCTTACACTCCACCAATGAAACGGTAAACACGCTGAAAGGCACCACCGTTTTCTTGAGCAACAATCTGGTCCAGCCAGTTCTCAAGCTAAATGAATATCTGGCGGGGCTCAAAAAGCTGCTTGACCTGCTCAAAATTGGGCGGTAATCGGGCGGCACCAACCCTTTGTTCCACCATTCAATAGGAGGTTTTCCATGTCCAGTAAAGATGAATTTGGCGCTTTTGTAATCGGTTTTGTGGTGGGCGGTCTGACCGGCTCGGTGCTGGCACTGCTGTTCGCCCCCCAGAGCGGTGAAGAAACCCGCACTGTGATTCGCGAGCGGGCGATTGAACTGAGCGACAAGGCCTCGAGCACGGCGACCGAAGTGTACTCCAAAGCCGAAGACGCCGCCAATGAAGCGGTGCACCGCGCTGAAGCGCTGTTGAACGAAGCCAAGACGAAGGCCAAGGAAATTGCCTCTCGCAAGAAGGCTGATGCGCCGGCTGAAGAAATTCCGGCTGCGTAAGTAACCCGACTGAATAAAGCCCCGAACCAGCATGGTTTCGGGGCTTTTATTTTCTAAAAAAAATTCTGGCTGTTAGCGAATTGAACTATTCTCTGGCTGCAGTAGATCTGACAAAACCGCGGGGATTGCAGCGAGGACATCACTGGCAAGAACCGAAGCAGACTGACCCTGACGAGCCGCAGCCAGTAAGCCCGCCTGAGCGTGGATCCATGCGGCGGCGAGCACAGCATCATAAGGCGGGGTGCCCTGAGCCAGGAGGCCAGCGATGAGACCGGCGAGGACATCGCCTGTACCGGCGCGAGCCAGAGCCGGGGTGGCCACCGGAATAACTGCCGAGCGACCATCAGGCGCGGCAATGACGGTATAGGCGCCTTTCAAGACCACGATATGGCCCCAATCGGCGGCACAGCGAGCGGCAAGACCCCAACGATCTGACTGCACCTGGGATGTGGTCAGGCCGGTCAGGGCGGCCATTTCACCGGGATGCGGGGTCACGATGGTGAGAGGGGGCAGGCGATGCAGCCAGTCTGCGTGGCGCGCCAGAAGGCGCAGGCCGTCTGCATCCAAAACCAGCGGCGGAAGGGTGGGCGTGGCTAATAGATCATCCATGAATTTAGCCGTCTCGGCGGACTGCCCCCAACCAGGCCCCAACAGCAAGGCCGTGGCGCGCGATAGATGGTTTTGGAGCAGCGGCGCGGCGCGGGCGGCAATCCAGCCATCAGTATCAGGGAGCGGCAGCCAGGTGACTTCGGGTAAGACGCCAGCCAGGGCGGTATGCAGGGGTAATGGAGCCGCCAGGGTGACAAGCCCGGCGCCAGAACGGTATGCAGCGGCGGCGGCAAAATAGGCGGCGCCAGTGTAGCAAACCGAGCCAGCGGCGATCAGGGCGGTGCCAAAGGTGCCTTTATGAGCCTCTGGCGGCCGAGGGGGCAGTGTGGCGCGCACACGAGCAGCATCAACCAGTTCACGCGGACAGGCAAGATGGGCGGGCAGCCCCAGGGGAACAGTAATCAACTGACCGGCAATGGCCGCGGCTGGTGGGTAGATCAGACCAGCTTTGACGGCCTCCATGCAGATGGTTGCGCGAGCCGGGAGCGTTTCCGGGGCGGCGGCACCGGTTTCTGAGTCCACCCCGGAGGGGCAGTCCACGGCGATGACATCTGGTGCGGGAGAGGTTGCCCGAAGATGAGCCAGCAAGCGGGCGTAATCGGGTCTGAGCGGGAGGCGGATCCCGGTGCCCAGCAGGCCATCCAAAATAATGGGGGACGAAGCGAGCCAGGCATTGAGTTGTGCAAAATCGGGGTCGGCAGGCAGGATGGCCACCTGACCACCGACTGAAAGTAAGTCAGCCACAAGCGGGTCAGACTCGCGCGGCTGGATCAGGTAGGCATAGGATTGCCAGCCTGCCCAGGCCAGATGAGCCAGGGCTACCAGTGCATCGCCGCCATTGTTGCCGGTTCCGACCAACCCCAAGACATGGGGCCAGGGAGTTGAGCCGGCATCCGCTTGAATCCATTCGGCAACCCCGCGCCCGGCCTGGGCCATCATTTGGGCATAGGTGCAGCCTTGCTGGTCGGCTGCCTGCTCCAATGCGCGCATTTCGGTGACGGTGATGAGTTTCATAATCTTATTATATCCAAGGCGTGGAAAGACGCACATCACAACTTGTTGAGCAAAGTCATTGTTCCAACGCATCCGAAGCTGGCATGGAGATTTTATTATCTATGTCCAATGGCGAAAGCAATGGGGTTAGATAGAACGACGGATAGGGTATAATCGCAGCCATGCGAAAAATGCTTTACTTCACGGTTTTCATTGCTGGCATGGCCAGCCTGGCGACTGAAATGCTGGCCTCGCGGCTGCTGGGGAATTATTTCGGCAGCAGCAATCTGATCTGGGCCTGCATTATCGGGCTCATTTTGATTTACCTGACGGTGGGGAATTTTCTGGGCGGGCGCTGGGCGGACCGCTCACCCCGGCCGGGGGTATTCTTCCGGATTCTGGCCTGGAGTGGGCTGCTGACCGGACTGGTGCCGGTGGCCTCGCGACCGGTCTTGCAAATGGCAGCGAATGCATTTGACCAGTTGGAACTGGGCGGGATGATTGGCGCTTTTGCGGCTGTGTTGATTCTGTTTATTGCGCCAATTACCCTGATGGGCACGGCCTCGCCGTTTGCAATCCGGCTGGGGGTCAAAGAGACACGGACTGCCGGGAGCACTGCCGGGCGGATTTATGCCATTTCTACGCTGGGATCATTTGTGGGGACGTTTTTACCGGTGTTGATTCTGGTGCCGTTAATTGGAACGTACCGCAGCTTTCTGGCTATTGGCGGGGTGCTGATGTTGACGGCACTGCTGGGGCTGTTGCAAGCGGAGGGCAAACGAGCGGTCTTGATTTACCTGTGGATGCCGCTGGTGTTAATTCTGCTGGCGATTTTTGGGGTCAGCGGGGCAGATAAAAAATCAACCGGGATGGTATATGAGACTGAATCGGCCTACAATTACATCCAGGTTCAAGAGATCAACGGCTTCCGGCTGCTGCGGTTGAATGAAGGCCAGGGGATGCACTCGGTGTATCACCCGGAACAGGTCAATTATTATGGGCCGTGGGAACAGGTTTTGACAGCGCCTTTTTTCAATCCGGCGCCTTACGATATGGAGCGCGTGCAGCGCATTGCAATTGTGGGCCTGGCAGCAGGGACTACGGCGCGGCAGGCCACACTGGTTTTTGGCAAGGATGTGCAGATCGATGGATTTGAAATCGACCCGAAGATTGTCGAAGTGGGGCGTACTTACTTTGACATGAATGAGCCCAACCTGAATGTGATTGTGCAGGATGGGCGCTGGGGGCTGGCACACGCTACCAACCAGTATCAGATCATCAGCGTGGATGCCTACCGCCCGCCTTATATCCCCTGGCACCTGACCACGCAGGAGTTCTTCCAGGTTGTGAACGATCACCTGACCGACGACGGGGTGATGGTCATCAATGTGGGGCGGGCAGGGACTGACCGGCGTTTGATTGATGCGCTCAGCACGACTATATTGACGGTCTTTCCGACGGTGCATGTGGTGGATGTGCCCAATTCTTTTAATACAATTGTGTTTGCATCCAAACAACCCACAGAAGAATACAACCTGGGACAGAATTATCTGGCGCTGGCAGAACAGGGTGCGCCAGACTTGTTGATTCAAACCCTGGAAATAGCCATCACCAACCTGCAGCCTGCGCCCGAAACGACGATTGTGTTTACCGATGACAAGGCCTCGGTTGAATGGATCACCAACGACATGGTAATGAGTTACCTGCTGTCGGGAGAATCGGAGACTTTGAAATGAAACGTGTTGGGCTTTTGTTAATCAGCCTGCTGGTGCCGTTTATCCTCTTGATGGCGGCGGTACGGATTGCATTCACCCCCCTCTTCCTTGTAATGGAATACCGGGCGCCAAACTTTCCGCCGGATAATTATGGTTTTACAACCGAAGAGCGGTTGTACTGGGGCAAAATTTCACTGAAATATTTACTGGATGGCTCTGACATCTCGTTCCTGGGCGAGCAACGGCTGCCGAATGGCGATCCGCTCTACAACGAGCGCGAGCTGTCTCACATGGTGGATGTGAAGGTGGTGCTGCAGAAAACCACCCTGGCCTGGGGGATTCTGTGTGCGGTTGTGGCGGCAATTGGAATCTGGAGCTGGCGCGGCAAATGGTTGCGCGATTTTGTGCGGGCGCTGGCGACCGGCGGATGGATTACGTTGGGATTGATTGGCGCCATTCTGGTCGGCGTGGCGGTGAGCTTTAATCAATTATTTGGGGCGTTTCACACGCTGTTTTTTACCAGCGGCACGTGGGTGTTTGAATATTCAGACACCCTAATCCGGTTGTTCCCGATTAAATTGTGGCAGGATGCATTTATTTTTGTGGGGGTTGTCACGGCGGCGCTGGCCCTGGCGGCGGCGCTGGTTTTGCCAAAGATCAAGAGCCGAAAGGCTTGAGCGGGTTGTTATAAAGAAAAAACCGGTGAATGTTTTGACATTCACCGGTTTTCGTTTTGAGAAAGCCTCAGGATTTCTTTTTGGCCTGATTGGCAACAGCCTGCATGGCCGCAGCCACATCATCCGGGTTGCCGAGGTAATAATGGCGGATGGGCTTCATCTGCTCATCCAGCTCATAGACCAGCGGGATACCCGTGGGGATATTCAGGCCGATGATTTCTTCGTCAGAAACATCGTCTAGATATTTGACCAGGGAGCGAAGGCTGTTGCCGTGGGCAACAATCAACACTTTGCGGCCGGTTTTGACTGCCGGGACAATGGTTTCAAACCAGTAGGGCAGGAAACGCGCCACGGTGTCTTTGAGGCATTCGCTGAGGGGCAGGTAGATGGGGCCGACATCTGCATAGCGCGGGTCTTTGCCAGGGTAACGGGGGTCATCAGCGGTAAGTGCGGGCGGGGGGACATCATAACTGCGCCGCCAGAGCTTGACCTGCTCTTCGCCAAATTTTTCGGCGGTTTCAGCTTTGTTCAGGCCTTGAAGCGCACCGTAGTGGCGCTCGTTGAGCCGCCAGGAGCGGTGAACCGGAATCCACATCAGGTCCATGCGATCGAGGACGATCCACAGGGTGCGGATGGCGCGCTTGAGGACCGAGGTGTAAGCGACATCAAAGGTGAAGCCAGCTTCTTTGAGCAGTTCACCAGCCTGGGTGGCTTCGGCAAGACCTTTTTCGGAAAGATCCACATCCGTCCAGCCGGTGAAGCGATTTTCGCGGTTCCAGTCTGACTCGCCATGCCGCAGTAAGACGATTTTATACATGCACTACCTCCAAGATTTAAATTGTAGCGCAAGAGAAGCTCTTGCGCTACATGGGTTGGTTTGAATTAGAGAGCCGGGTTACCGAACGGCAACGGGGTTCTCGGCATTGCCAGAAGCATCGAAGATGTGGAATTTGTCCATGTTGAAGGCGACCTGGACTTTTTCACCGATGGTGAAGCGAGTGCGCGGATCAACACGAGCTACATAGTTGCTGTTGCCAGAAACCAGGTAGAGGAAGATTTCGTTACCCATCAGTTCGGTGACATCCACTTTGGCTTCGACCGGGGCGGTATGGATGCCCGGGGGTAGGAACTGGGGATTGAAAATATCCTCGGGACGGATGCCGAAGATGACATCTTTGCCGACATAGGACATATAGGGAGCCACGCGAGGGGCGGGGATTTCAACGGCAAAGCCATCACCATCCACAAAGAGCTTTTCGCCATCTTTGCGCAGCTTGGCAGAGAAGAAATTCATCGAGGGGGAGCCGATGAAGCCGGCGACAAACTGGTTGGCGGGGAAATCATACAGGGTCTGGGGAGTATCCAACTGCTGCAGGACGCCTTTGTTCATGACGGCGATGCGGGAAGCCATGGTCATGGCTTCGGTCTGGTCGTGGGTCACGTAAATGAAGGTGGTTTGCAGGCGGAGGTGCAGCTTGCTGATTTCAGCGCGGGTCTGCACGCGGAGCTTGGCATCCAGGTTCGAAAGCGGTTCATCAAAGAGGAAGACTTTTGGCTCGCGGACAATGGCGCGACCAACAGCCACGCGCTGGCGCTGACCACCAGAGAGCTCGCGGGGTCTGCGCTTGAGCAGATGTTCGATGCCCAGCACACCGGCGGCCTCGAGTACGCGGCGGTTGATGTCTTCTTTGGACATCTTGCGGAGCTTGAGGCCAAAAGCCATATTGTCATACACGGTCATGTGCGGGTAAAGCGCGTACGACTGGAACACCATGGCAATGTCGCGATCTTTGGGCGGCACGTCATTGACCACGCGGTCGCCAATCAGGATTTTGCCCGAGGAAACTTCCTCCAAGCCAGCCAAGCAGCGCAGCGCAGTGGTTTTACCGCAGCCCGAAGGGCCGACCAAAACCAGGAATTCCTTGTCCTTAATTTCAATATTAAGGTCGTTCAGGGCGGTGAAGTCCCCAAACTTTTTCCAGACATGATCATAAGTAACGCTAGCCATACAGTCCTCCTTCCAGAGCGAATATAGTGATTTGATTATATGCCCCAATAAAAGAAAATGCAACAGTATTTGTCAAGAGATTTAAAAATTAGATTAGAGAAAACAAGGAATCGCTGAGTGTGTATCAATTGCGGGATTGGGTCTGAGGATAAGCAAGTATAATAACGAACATGATGGACAAAAACATGATTCTGGCATTGATTCCGGGATATAACGAGGCACAGCGCATCGCCGCAGTGGTGAACGCTGCCGGCCCTCACCTGCCGGTGCTGGTGGTGGATGATGGTTCGAGCGATAACACCCGGGGAGTGGCTGAAGCCGCCGGGGCACAGGTGATTCGACAAGAGCCCAACCAGGGTAAGGGGGCAGCCCTGCGGGCGGGCTTCAGATGGGCGCTGGCGAATGGGTATGAAGCAGTTATGACCCTGGATGCCGATGGGCAGCATGATCCGGCGGAGATTCCAGGTTTTCTGGATGTCTATACGCAAAATAAGTCCGATTTAATTATCGGGGCGCGGGATTTTTCGCAAATGCCAGCCGTGCGGCGGTGGGCCAACACCACCGGGCAGAAGCTGTTTTCGTGGGCGCTGGGACAGCCTGTGCAGGATAATCAATCGGGATACCGGCTGATCAGCCGCAGATTGATGGAAGCGGTGCTGGAAAGCGCTGAAAGCGGTTTCGAATTTGAAGTGGAAATGATTGTGGTTTGTGCGCGGCGCGGGATGAAGCTGGACTGGGTGCCCATCCGCACCATTTACGGGAACCAGGGCAGCCACATTAAACCGCTGCATCATGCGGCGCACTTCATGCGCATCATCTGGAATACCTGGCGGAGACGCTAGGCGAGAGATTTTACCAGAAGCTGTGTAGTGGTGCCGTCAGACTGGCGTACAGGCGGGGTCTTGATTGCATAACCACAATGCTGCCAAAAAGACAGCGCTAAAGGGTTATTCACCTGGACAGCGGTCCAGACCTGGGTGATTCCCTGTGCAGATAATTGCTGCTCCAGCCAAGCGATCACGGAATGCCCAAGCCCACTCCCCCGCGAGGAAGGGATGATCATCAAAAGGTTGATAAAGGCGCAGTGCGGCTGGCCTTCATAATGCGATGGGATGTAATCCAGCACACCAACCAGGGTTTCTAAATGCCAGATGCCGGAATAGATGCCGCCATGCTCGCGAGAATACTGCAGATCTGCGGCTACCATGGCGGCCGAGGCGTGCGGCTCGGGGCCCAGGGCAAGAAAATCCTCACAGGCCTGGTAGACTGCCAGGGCGTGGGTGTGTTGATTTTCCAAAAGTGGTGATAGAATCCATTGCATCAACTGGATTAAACCACATTTTGATCCAGGTCACCTTCCAAAATTAACTCGAAAGGATTTGCAATGCCTACGAATCTCTCCTGGCCCAAGCCACCCGAACTGGAAATTGACCTCAAAAAATCTTATACCGCCACATTCCATACCGACAAGGGCGATATTGTCATCAAGCTGCATGCCGACCGCGTGCCCCGGACAGTGAATAATTTTGTATTCCTGGCCCGGCAGGGTTTTTACAATGACACGATCTTCCACCGCGTGATTAACGATTTTATGGCCCAGGGCGGCGACCCCACCGGCACGGGTATGGGCGGCCCTGGCTACAAGTTCAGTGATGAGTTTGACCCCAAGCTGCGGCACGATAAGCCGGGTGTGCTTTCGATGGCCAATGCCGGACCGAACACCAATGGTTCGCAGTTCTTCATCACGCATGTGTTTACCCCCTGGCTGGATGGGAAACACAGCGTGTTTGGGCAGGTGATTCAGGGCATGGATGTGCTGATGTCGATTCCAGCACGCGATCCGCAACGGGTTGGGGCGCCAGCCGTGAAGCTGATTTCGGTGACGATCACCGAAGAATAATTGCTTCTGATAGGTAAAATGAACGAGGTGGAGCATTGTGCTCCGCCTCGTTTTTTCACCCGAATGACAGGGGCAGTATCACTCAAAGCGCAGGGCGTGGATGATATCCAGGCGAGCGGCCTGACGGGCAGGCAGTGTGGCGGCCAAAACGCCGAAGATCAAGCCAACGGCAAGGCCGGCCAGCACGCCTCCCCAGGGGAAGTTGAACTGCATGACAAAGCCGCTGAAGTTCATGGCGCCAACCAACACATAGCTGAGCCAAACGCCGGCCAGAATGCCAAGGCCTGTGCCAAATAAAGCCAGCAGGAGGCTCTCAGCCAGAATCATCCGGCGGATTTGTTTGCGGGTGCTGCCCACGGCGCGCAGCACCCCAATCTCACGGGTGCGCTCAATCACGTTGATTGCGAGGGTATTCATCATGGCAATCAGGGCGGGCAGCGCCATGGCAGCCATCATTACATACATCATCGCCAGGGCAGCCTTGAAGATATTCACCTGAGCCTGATAGAAGGTATCGGATTCAAGGAGTGTAAAAGCAGGGTAGGCAGAGATCAGGTTGGTGAGGCGGGCGCCAACGGTTGATTTATCGGCCCCGTCAACGGCATTGGCCATCAGGAGGACATCGGTGGTGGTGAGGAAATCACGCTCCAGGTTCGCCTGGGAGATGTAGCCGGTGGTCAGTTTGGCGTTGAGGTAGTCGAGGCCAACTCCGACAATGCGGTATTGCTGCTCGCCTGATGGCGTCATAATTGTCACCAGATCGTCAATCTGGACGCCGGTTGTGGCCGCAAAGATGCCATTGACGATGATGGCGCGTTCCTGGTCCAGGGCAGCGTAGGCCTCCGCCGGTTCACCGCGGCTGAATTCCAACCCGGCAATGACCGGGTAGGTTTGCGGATCAATGCCAATCACCTGCAGGTCAGTGCCATCCACCTTGCCATAAGCAAGGCGGAGCGTGGTGACCCCGGCGACACCTTCGACCTGACTCAGTTCAGCCGCCAGGCCTGGGGCTGCGCCCATGTTCCCTCCGCCCAGCATGAGCGAGGTGGGCATGACCAGGTAATCAGCCCCGAGGCTGCGATCCAGATAGCTCAAAAAGCCGCCAAAGGTACTGGAGAGAACCCCGGCGAGGGCAACCACGATTGACAGACCGATGAGCATGGCCAGGGCCGTCACTGCGGCACGTTCTGGCTGGCGGGCAAGGTTGCGCTGGGCAAGGTGCCCTTCGCGAGCAAAGAAGATGTTCAGCAGGCGGCCAAAGGTTTCAGCGAGCGGGCGCACCAGGACCGGCGCCGCCAAAATGACGCCCGCCAGGAAGAGAACAGCACCCAACGCCGCAAGGTTAAAGCTGCCGGTAATCAGGGCAATCACGGCGAGCGCGATCATCACAAAGCCGATGATGGCGCGAGTGCGGACTTTCCGGGCGACCTGTCCGACTGATTCCAGACGCAGGGCTTCAATGGGTGGGGTCTTGCTGGCTGATAGCGCCGGGATCAGGCCAGCCAGAACGGTAATGCCCAATCCCAAGCCCAGTGCAACCAGGAAGTTCCCCAGGGTGATGATGGGAGCGCCCATATCCATATACAAGAATTTTTGAGCGAGGGGGGCGACGATCATCATCAGCACCAAAGCAAAAAGGTATCCGAGCAGCAGACCCAGAGCAGAACCCATGAGGCCCTGGAGGAGGGTTTCGGTGAGGATTGCGAGAACAATTGTCCGGCGGGATGCGCCAACAGCCCGGAGCAGGCCAATATCACGGCGGCGTTCGGCAACCACGGTGCGGAATGTGTTGAAGATGACAAATCCACCCATGGCCAGCGAAAGGATGCCAAACAGTAAAAACGCAGCCTGACCTACCTGAACAGCCGAGGAGAATTCAGAGTCGCCATCGGGTGCGATGAGCGTGAAGGTTGAACCCAACTCCGATTGAATGGCGCTGTTGACTGCAGCTTTATCGGCATTGGCATCCAAAACAGCTTCAACCACACTGATCTGGTCGGGCAAATTCAGCATAGATTGAACCTGAGCCAGCGGGACATAGATTTCTTCAGTGCCCAGGGCGGGCATGGAAGGTTTGAATATGCCAACAACAGTTAAATCAACTGTGCCGTTGGCTGAAGGCAAAGTCCAGACATCTCCGGGCTGCAAGTCTAGTTTTTGAGATAGAGAAACGGGCAGGACAACGGCGGTTGTATCGCCGGATTCAAGGAAGCGACCCGACGAGATTGAAAAGGCGCGCACTGCAGTAACTGTATCCGGGTCCACGCCAATCACGATCACGGTTTTTACAACTTGATATTCATCCACGGCGGGGCGAACAAGCCCTTCGGGAATGGCAACCAATTGGCTGAGGATTCCGGTGGCGGATTGGACACCTTTGGCAGACTGCACAACAGCCAAAGACTGGCTGTCAAACGGGCTGCCTGAAACACTACGGACGCTCAATTCCACTTCGCTGACGGCGGCCATCATCTGGCGCGCAACAATCCGCTCCATGGCGGGGATCATGGAATTGAGGCCGAAGATAATCATCACACCCAGCACAATGGACAGGGTTGTGAGGGTGGTGCGGAGCTTATGCCCCGATAGATAACGCCAGGCTAACTTCCATGCGACGCTCATAGCGCCTCCACTTTCTCTTTGACACGATCAGCTTCGCCCACACTGGCAGCGTTCAAACGGGTTTCATCAATGACGCGGCCATCCTTGAGGAAGATGATGCGATCGGCATAAGCGGCAATCCGGGGGTCGTGCGTGACCATCAGAATGCTGCGGCCCCATTCATCTACCACCCGGCGCAGCAGGCCAGCGACTTCGTCGCCGGCGCGGGAATCCAGGTTGCCGGTGGGCTCATCAGCCAGGACAAGGGCGGGTTCACTGATCAGGGCACGGGCAATGGCAACCCGCTGCTGCTGGCCCCCCGAGAGCTGGTCGGGGCGGCGATGGCACTGGTCTTCCAGGCCCAGGCGGGTCAGCCAATCGGTGGCTTTTTGAGCGGCAGTGCCGGCCCTGGCACCATCGAGCACCAACGGCAGAGAGACATTCTCTTGAGCCGATAAGACCGGAATCAGGTTGAAGAATTGGAAAATGAAGCCGATTTGCTGGCGGCGGACGGCAGTCAGACGGGTATCATCCAGAGCGGCGAGGTTGTGGCCGTTGAGGATTACCGAGCCCTCTGTGGGGCGGTCCAAACCGCCCACCAGATGGAGCAGGGTGGATTTACCACAGCCGCTTGGGCCCATCACGGCGACAAATTCGCCGGCTTCGATTTTTAGATTCACATGATCCAGGGCGAGGACTTCGGTTTCGCCCTGACCATAGACCTTGGTAAGTTGTTGTGTTTCTACCAGCGACATATTGATACCTCCATGAAAAAATTAATCGGTTGAGATTTGCTTCGGCGGGCGGCCGCGCAAGCGGCGTTCGGGTTGCGGCAAAGGCTGCTGCTGCACATCGTCCAAACGGGCTTCAATCATGTCCAACCAGCGCAAATCGGCTTCCAGGTGCATGACGACTTTATCCAAAAAGAGCATTCTGGCCAGCTCGGTGTGTGGGTCGGCGGACTGACGGAGAGCGGTTACCCGGTGCAGTTCTTGATACAGGCTGCCACGCTGTACCTGGATGACCGTGCGGGGATTGACATCACCCAGGGCGAGGCAAAGCATCAGTTTGACGTAGAAGGCGTCACGCTGGGCATCTGACGGGATGCTGCTGAGCAGCCAGGTGCGCAGTTCGGCCTGGCCGGTTTCGGTGAGGGCATAGATGCGCTTTTCGGGGCCGGCGTCCTGGCTGGTGCCTTCCTGAACCACCAGACCGCTCTCTTCGAGACGGGCGAGCGTGGTGTAAACCTGGGCGGGTTTGACATCCCAAAGCTCCTGGCCACCAGAAATAGCCTGAAAAGCGGCGTGCAATTCGTAGCCATGCCGCGGCTGCTGCGCTAACAAACCCAGAATAACGTGACGGACTGTCATATAATAAATCTATTCTACATGATACTAGATTTATCATATCCCTGGATTTGTTGTTTGTCAAGAGGGTTCGGGTGGAATCCGAAACTGTTTGGTAGAATTAATACCGATGAAACGAACTGGGAATACTCCCCTGTCCGGAGAACGCCTCAAATTGGAGCAGTTTCTGTTGCATCCAATCATTGTGCTGGCAATTGGATTGTTTGCCACCGCAGCGGTGCTCATCTTTTGGCGGGCGGCTTTTGGGGGTTGGTCAAAAATCTGGTTGTTTTATCAAGTACCACTGATCATTCCCTTGATAGCCTTTTGTGCAGACCGGATTGAACGGATGAGAAAAATACCGCCAGTTGGATGGGGCTGGGATGGCGGTGTTATTATCCTGGCATTATTGAGAGCGGTTGTGCTGATTCCGGGGTACTCGGGGCACGCGCTCTTTCTGGCTTACAGTTTATTTTCCAGCCAGAGTTGGGTGGCCCGCATAACGGCTGGACTGGTGTTGGTGGAAGTGGCCTATCTCAAGATCTTTGTCTGGCAGGATAAAACAATTATTGGGGGAATTCTGCTGGCATTGGCAGCAAGCGGGATATACAGGTGGCTGCAAATCGGCAAAAGATTCATGACGATTAAAGATTGAATTTTGGGGTCTTTGGTGTAAACTTGTAGTGAGGCTATTCATTAATCTGTGCGGGGGACAGGACTTGTCCCACCATTGAGGCTGGATTGGGCTTGAATGAATACGATTCAAAGCACATTTGATCGGTTAATGCATTATCGAGGATTGGCGCCCGGCAGCGAGACGGAGCGGGTCTATACTCAACAGATTCAAGCTGCCATTGTCCAGCAAAAAGCTGCGCCATCTTCAAATGCAGCAGAAAAATTTGCCAGGCAAGCCCTGGAAAAAGCCAATAAATGGGTGCGCTTGGCCGATGCACAAAGGCAAGTTTTGGAACGGGCGAAAAGCCGGGTGCTGCGGGCAATTGTGTTTGAGGCAGCAGGACGTTGCGGCGACGCGGAATTCGACCTGGAACAAGCACTGGGTTTGTTGGGTGAGCCGAATGACGGCGATTGGGAAATGCAGCACCTGCAGGCGGCTATCTATTGGATGCAGGGCTGCTTGATCAACCAAATTGAGGGACGGGCTGGCAGCGGGGAAGATCAAATTTGCTGGCAGCATGGGATTCACATTATCGAAAAGTTAGTCACGCATCCAAGGGCAGATGATTTTCGGTTTTACAGCCAGCTTGCAATTGAGATGAAGCGGTTCTTTGCCAGCTTTAGCACAGAGGTTGAGGCGGAAGCCGATGCCCCGATTGAGGCGGAACCCATTCAACCCCAGCCCACCAGACCTATTCCATCTATACTGCCGTACCCAAGCCAGGCGCCGCTGCAAGAAGCCACACTCTCGCCGAATGGCTTTTTTCATTTGGATGTGTATCCGGCGCTGGCGGCAGGTGCATTTCAGCCGATCTGGGCACAGATCACCCGACCCGTTGAACGGGTTGCGCTGAATAACGAAGTTGAATCCCTGGAAATTCGCCGGCGGATGTGTCGATTCTACAGCCTGGTGCCGGGGGAACGATTGATCCGCTTGCGGAAGAGCGATGGGGAGCGTTCGCGGCAGCAAGCATATGCGCTGTTTTATATCACCGGGGACAGTATGAACGAGGATGGGATAGACCCGGGTGATTATGTACTGGTGCGCGCCCAGGAAACCGCCGACCCGGGCAATATTGTGGTGCTGCAAGCGCAAACCACAGAAGGTGCCGATACAACATTGACGCTGAAATATTTTGAGCGCAGAACGGAAACTGAGTGGCGGTTTGTGCCGCACAGCAGCAACACAAGCCACCCAACGTTTATTTACCATCCTAATACAGGCGAAACGGCACCCAGGATTGTTGGCATCGCAATTGGCGTTTTTAAACCTCAGGGGGACAGCAACCATGGACAACCCAACCTCTAGTACAATCAGTTTTTTGCTTGAAGTTACAAAGCTGTGCGGCGAGAAAGATTTACAAACGCAGATGTCAGAAGTGCTGCACCTGCTTGGGGAACGCACTGGAGCTGACCGCTGCACGGTGATGTTGTTTAACGGCGGCGATGAGCCGATTGTGGGGGTGTATGAGTGGGTGGGGCCCGGACTGCAAGCGCGAAAACAGCATTGGAGCAGTGCGGTATTTCACGAACTGCCGTGGGTGATGGAACAGCTAAAAGCCGGTCAGCCGGTTTCGGTGCCCAGGGTTGAAGATTTGCCGAAAGCCGCCCAGGCTGAGCGCGCCCGCTGGATGGCGTTGAGTATTCATTCGATTGCGTTGATACCGATTTTCTGCGAACATCATCTGGGGGCGGCGGTGATTGTTCAGGCAGAGAACAGTTGGAAAACCTGGGAACATGAGGCGCTGCAGGTGCTGCAGTTGTGCGGAGAAATGCTGCTGCAAATGTTTTGGAATGGACAACAGCGGACTAAAGCGGAAGCCGAGGCCACCAGGCAAAACGAAGCGATAGCAAAACTGCAGGCTGAACTGGCGTCAGAGCAACAGAAAAGACAGGAAGCTGAACTCCGCAGCCTGCAAGCCTCAGATATGGCCAAGATGCTGCCCAATGCGATTCCGGGAATTTTGCTGTTTATTGATACCGAGGGCCGGATTTTGGGCGCCAACGAAGAATTTGCACAGGGATTTGACCGAAAGTTGAGTGATGTGATTGGCGCCCGGTTGGCGGATATTCTGCCGGAGCCGCTCATGCGGAGCCGATGGGCCCATATTCAGCAGACGATTGAGAGCGGGATACCCTGCCAATTCAGCGATGAACGCAACGGGAAGCATTTTTCCAACTACCTGTACCCGGTGCGAGATCCGTCTGGAGCGGTGAGCCGGGTGGGGATCTTTGTTACGGATATTACGCGGCAAAAAGACACTGAATCCCAATTAGCCGAGATTCACGCCCAGTATGAAGCTGATCAGAAAGCAAGTCAGACCGAGCAGGCAGGCTTTGAATCCAGGCGATTGAGGGCGATGCAGCAGGGCAATCGCACTAAATTGAAAGCACCTTGAAGAAGTAATTCTCATCCCAAC
>ENA-UPTA01001189-UPTA01001189.1-activated-sludge-metagenome-genome-assembly--contig:-NODE-1189-length-29345-cov-8.452100_pt1 | contig 29345 bp, 20 predicted proteins | sample MGYA00238184_ERZ773361 | MGnify/ENA primary metagenome ERZ773361 (study PRJEB29100, sample SAMN05720205) | activated sludge metagenome | isolation source: anaerobic digester from wastewater... | reverse complement strand
CGCATTGCCGAAATTAAAGAATTCGTGCGAGGGAAAAGCATAGGCAGTTTGGCTCAAATCATGATGGAAAGCAATGGCAAATTCACCTTCAATGAACTTAAAATAATACTGTCAGGCAATACGTTGCGTGATTAGTACAGCTATTTACTGAATCGGGCTGTTTATGAGAAATGGTTTTTCTGCATGGCAGTTCCCTGTCAAGGTTACTAGCGTGGATAATAACAACCAATTCGGAAACATGATGTAGCCGTTGGGACTTCTATACACATGGTGCAATCAGTTACAAGCGGCATAAGCTTTCCCCGAAGTGTTGAATAATAATTTCTGTTTGTTGCAAAGAATACACTAATTTTGCAGAATAATTTACAATTGCAATGAAAAAAATACTAAAACTTGTTGCAGGGCTTGTTGTATTTCTTGTTTTATATAACATGAATCTTCATGCTCAGGGCGTTGCCATTAACCTTGATGGTTCAGTTGCGAACGCATCGGCTATGCTTGATATTAAATCAACAGACAGGGGTATGCTTATTCCCAGGATATCTTTGTCGCAAACTACCTCTGCCAGTCCTGTTTCGAACCCTGTTGTTAGTTAGATGGTGTACAATACTGCAACAGCCAACGATGTAACGCCCGGTTATTATCATTGGGATGGCAGCAAATGGTTACGTATGTTTTCTGGTAGTCCGAATGATTATATATTGAATCAGACAGCATCTGATCAGGCAGCAGGATTTCGGATCAGTGGAAATGGATTAATTGCAGGGAATGTGGGTATCGGCACAACCAGCCCTTCATATAAACTTGATGTCAACGGTAATATTCGAGGTACCGGAACCCTGTACATCAGCACCGGAAATACTACTGGCGGCGGGATTAAACTGGCTGATGATGGGGATATTGTTGACCTCAATGATGGTTGGGCTACCCACCGATTCAGCTATGGATTAAGGTTAACTAATGCAAATAGCAGTGGTGCCACTGTAATTCAATTAGCAAATGGTGGTTCTGGTTATACATACTTCAATAGTGGAAATGTTGGTATTGGTACTTCTACCCCTCAAAACACCCTTGATGTAAACGGAGTAATAAATGCAACTACCGGATATAGGGTTGGTAATGCAGCCACAAGTGGTTATTACCTTAGAGGAAACGGTACCAATTTTGTTTCATCGCCAATTCAGGCTAGCGATTTACCTGCAAGTAGTGGTAATTATATTCAAAATCAATATTCCGGAGCTCAAAGTGCTAACCTCTGGATTAGTGGAACAGCCAATGCTGCAACCTATACTTTTACGGTCCCAGCTGGCGATCCTGCTCCAATTATTACTGCACGCACTGTTCCTTCTGGTCAGGGCGCCGCGAATGAAAAAACCGAGTTGATATTGTTTCACACCAACGACCCTGCCAATGGTTCAGGAGTGGATCAGATCACACTAAGAGCTCCCGGACTAAGCTTCCAGACCTATAATAATGCTACGGTTGGCGATATTAATAATAATGCCGGATATAATGAAAGGATGTACATTAATCCCGATGGAAATATTGGCATCGGTACAACCTCTCCGGGTTCAAGAGTACATATTTCAGCAGGAGATGCCTCGCTTACGCTGTATGGACCCAATGCATCATGGAGTGGAAAACTATACGTAGGGGCCGCTCCCAATCAGAATGTAGCCTCAACAGCGCAGGTTCTCTCAACCGATGGTAATTTGCATTTGGACCCCGCTCCATCAAAGAATATGTATTTAGGATATTATCAAGCACGAGATATTTATATTAATCCAAATGGTGGAAATGTTGGTATAGGAACAACTGGTCCAACTTCGAAGCTGGATGTTTTGGGAGGAGATATACGGATTTCGTCACAGGGCTATGGCGTGTATCTGAACGATGAAACATCCGGAACCAACTGGCAGTTGCATTCGCATGGCGACAGGCTGAGAACGTATAATGGTTCTTTGGAATATACATACCTTACCACAGCCGACTTTACCTCAGGTATTTCGGGAACGACCAATTATGTTGCAAAATTTACTGGAACCAATAGCATTGGGAATTCTGTTATTTTCGATAATGGTACAAATGTAGGAATAGGTACCACTAGCCCTCAGGATAAGCTTGATGTTCGCGATGCCATGTCGGTAAACGAGATTAAATTCCGTAATGTTGGTGGTGGCGATGATTCCGACCCATACCGGTTACGAAAAGTTCAGGGAACGAGCAATACAAACTGGCTTGAACTACAGCTTAACGATGATTCAAACGAGGAGTTTCGTATTTATGGCAACTCTTGCGTGGGTTATGGATGTGCAGAATACAGCGGAAATTTATATCATTTTTTCAGAGCGGACGGAACTGCCTATCATTCGGGAAATTTGGGACTGGGAGTGATGAGCCCAGCTTATAAACTTGATGTTAATGGCGCAGCAAATGCTACAAATTTCTGGGTTGGAAGTGGCAGTTACGAATTAACAACGAGCGGATGGGGAGGCGACAGGGCAATTCGCATACCTGCTGCAGCAAATTTCAGAATTTATTCTGATGCCGGATCAACAAACTTATATGTTGATGGTCAATATTATGCCAACGAAGGAACTGCATTGGTATGGAATGCCGGTAATGACGGAACTGGCAGCGGAAGTGATGCCGATTTATTAGACGGACAACATGCTTCGTCATTTCTGAGTACAAGCAATTATGGAGTAGGAACTGTTTCGGCCGATATTGCCTTCAGCCGTGATGATATTAGCGGATGGACAACGGCCGCTGGCTCCGGTGTTGATGATGGAGCTTATCTTGTTAATCTTGGTTTTACCATAACAATTAACGGTTCATCCTATACGCAGTGTTACCTTTCTACCAATGGCAATATTCAGTTTGGTAGTTCAGGGGGAACTTCGTACTATTATAATACGGCATTACCAAGTACAACTTTTTCGTTGCCAACACTATGTTTTTATTGGGATGATATGTCAACAACAGGAAATGGTATTAGATACGTTACTTTAGGAACTACCGGAAACAGAGTCTTTATTGCAGATTTTGAGCTTATTACTTTATCAGGATCTTATTATGTTACGGCCCAGGTGCAAATACACGAAAATTCTAATTTAATGAATGTACGCTATTACAGTGTGCATCCCAGCGCCTGTGGTGATTATGCTACAATAGGCTTTCAGGCTAACACATCTCAGGCAATACCAGTATCGTGTGATGCAAAGGTTTTGGATGATAATTCGAATCCGGAGTCAATATCCTTTCAAATCATTAAGTAAAATAGGTATTGATAGTATTTTAAATTAGGGGAATTGGCATGAAACAAGTTATCATAGGATTTATTTTTCTTTTTTCGGTACAAATCCTTATTGCGCAGAGCAAGGAATACGGTACTGTTGGGGATCAGAGTCTCAACGATAATTTTATTAAAGTAATTCAGATTGTTTACCCCGAATTTGCATTTTCTCCGGATGCGAAATCTTTTGAAAGTCGTATTAAAAAGTATTATACTGTCCCTAAAGCTGCAGCAAACCGTGCCAGAGAAATGGGGCTGGATAAAAGTCCGCAGGTGCAGCAGGAACTTGCGCTTCTTTATCAGACAATTGAGGAAAAATATCTGTCTGCATTGTACTACAATGAAATCAATAATAGTACACAAGTAACCATTGAAGAAAGTAAAACCTATTATAATACACACCTGTCTGATTTTACCAAACCGGCTGAGTATAGTTATTTAGTGGCTCTTGTTTACGATACAACAAAAAATACAATTATTAAGGCAGGTGAAAAGCTGAATTATTTTGCTAAATCAGGTAATGCACAGAATGATTTAAAATATGGAGACAAAGAGAGTTTTATAATTATTTGTCAATCGAACAGGGTTTTAACAGAGCAAAATCGTGAAGCAGCAATTATACGTTCGTTAAATGTCGGACAAATCAGTGAGCCGGTGTTGGTGAATGGTATGCTAAGCATTTTCTGTGTAACCGGTATTAAAAAAGAAGTTGTGTTGCCATTTGATGAAGTAAAAGAAATATGTGCTCAGCAAGTAAAAACAATTAAGATTAATATTGCCACAGAACAAATTCTTGAAAAAGCATATGAAGAATATCCGGTCAACATGAATACGAACAAATAATTAATTGGCGGTATTTACCAATTACAATTTTATAAACTGCCGGCTGAAAATGTTATCACTCTGTTTTATTACAATATTATATAGCCCTGGTGGATAATCGCTAAGATTATAGATTATACGGTAGTTTCTTACCGACAAATCCGAAATGGTTTCGGAATACACTTTTGATCCCAGCGAATTGTAAATCTCGATATCAAACGAATTCCCATTGGTTTTATAAATATCAAGGTAGAGAATTTGATTAACAGGGTTCGGGTATGGCATTGATACAATCATGTTTTCCGACTCCGATTGACACAAAATCTGGTTTTCGGGGTTTATATCGGCATATTCAGGGTATTCGGTAACCACTCCTTCGATGCAGAAATAATCAGGCATAATGTCGCTGTTTAAATAGATTTTGGTTGCTAATGTGAACTGGGTAACAGAGCCCGGATTGAAAATACCTGAAACAGTTTCGCGATAGCTGCGGTTTTGTGGCATGTGAATTATTAAGTCGATTTCCGTCAGGGGTAGTGTGCCGGCATTTATAATATCGACCGAGGTAATCAGGTAATCGTTTTCGATTTGGGTTTCCAAATTGAGCAGTACCAGGTCTAAAATAGGAACAATCACATTTATTGAAGATCGCATGGTGTCGGTGCAGCCATGCTCCGAAACCGCAATAAGTTCGACATGATACACTCCCGAATCTGCAAATGTATGTGTTGGTTCAGCAATATCGCTTTGCCCAGTATCACCAAAACGCCATTCATAATCTACCGCGCCAATACTTTGATTTGAGAATGCTACTTCGAGAGGAACAGCACCCCAATCAACGTCGGAAGTGAACAATGCCGTCGGCAGCGGATATACCGAAACCGTTTTGGTTTCAGAATCGGTGCATCCTGCATTGGTTGTAACTGTAAGGGTTACAGGATAATCGCCAACATTTGGAAAACTGACTTCCGGATTTGGTATATTGTAAGTTCCTATCCAGAAAACTTCATATTCCCAACTTTCGATATTGCCCGATTCCACACTGCTGTTGTCGGTTAATTGCTGTGAACGGTTTAAACAAAATTCCGGAATATTAAAATCGGCCACAGGTAACGGATTTACAGTCAGTATTTCTGAAATGGTATCGCTACATCCGTTAAGCGCCTTTACCCATAAGGTAACTTCGTATTGCCCGGCTTCGGGATATTCGTAACCGGGGTTTGAAACCGCCGAGGAATTTCCGTCGCCAAATAGCCAGTTATAATTTGTAATTTCCCAGGGGAACGGTGAAGTCGATTGATTGATGAAATATACCAAATCGCCTTCGCATGCTGGTGTACTGGTAAAAGCTGCAACAGGAGAAGGCAATACCTCTACAAACAAGGTCAGAGAATCGGTACATCCAATACTGTTTTCAACGGTAATAGTAACCGGTATTTCACCGGAATCAACAAATTCGTGTAACACCTGCGTCCCTTCAATATTATATGTGCCATCGAAATTCCACCATACCGAAGTAATTACACCCTCGGAAGAGATGCTATTGTCGGTGAAAACAATCAGGTTTCCGCTGCAAGCAATATCTGGCGAAAAATCCGGAACTGGCAGACCATGAATTAGCAATGCTTCATTGAATGAATTTGAACACCCGTCGCTGTTTTCAACAATAAGCCCAATAAGATAGTTACCTGCTGAATCAAAGACGTGAGTAAAGTCTTGATTATTTGAGACAATTTCTCCATTAATACTCCATTCCCATTGAGTAAGAGAACCCGACATCGCCTCACTCATGTCGCTAAAAACAATCAGATTCTTCTCACAAAGTCCGGCAACCTCAAAATCAGCATGAGGAGCCGTTCCATGAATGCTAACATTAATTGTATCCTCGGCAACGCATCCGTAAATACTTGTTACGGTAACACTATATTCACCGGCAGCTTCAATGGTGATAAATGGTTCACTGCTCCCGTTGCTCCAATGATAACTTGCAGCTTCTTCTATTTCGGTTGACAGCATGATGCGATTTCCAATACATAAACTTGTATCATTGGGACCAAGCGAGGCTTCTGTAGCAAAATAGCTGATTGCAATCGAGACAGTGTCGGAGTAAAACCTACAGCCAAGGCTATCGGTCACGATGTACGCATAATTACCGGCCTGGTTGATATCAATATAACTTTCAACCGATGCATTCCCGTACCACTGATAGGTATAACCATCGTTTTCCAGTGCCTGCCACTGAATCGAATTTCCGCTGCAAATGGTTGTATCCTGAAGCCCTTGATTAACAATGGGAAAATTCACTTCGATTTCATCGGAAGAGGTCATACCAAAAATATCAGTTACGGTAACCTCATATACACCCGATTGCATAGAATTAAGAATAATTGATGGAGAGGTTTCACCATTACTCCAGCTATAATCGACAAACCAGGGTTTCTCTGCAGAAATGGTTGTATCGCAGAAATTATATGTAACTATCACATCGCGTCCCAGGTTAACGGGAGGAGCATATTTATTACGAAAGTAATTCATGAGTTCCATTCTCCCGGAGTAATTCAGCAAAGTGTCGAAAACAATAATTTCTGCAATTTCGCCTTGCATAGGAAATGTGTAGTCGCCATACTGGGAATTCCCGATGATTAGGTCAAACAAATTCGTTCCGATTAAATCGACACTAATGGGGAATTCGCTGACTTTGAACAAATTGTGGTATACTTCAATTTTTTCCATCGGTGTCATCCTTACATTTACAAGGAAAAAACTGTCTTCGGGCATGCACCACTCCGTGGTTGTGATAACATTATCGTAATATACCCTCATCATGCATAAATCAGCATCGTTGTTCACCGCAAAAGCTCCCTCCCCGTTTACACCCTTCGATAATACAAATCCATAGTTGCTGAACTGATCGTACTTGATAAACATATAATAATCGCGTATGCTATCGAGGGGCAGAATGCTACCGAAATTAATATAATTGTTTTCGAACTGTACCGAGGCTTGATTGTTTATGAGAGAATCATTTACATTGTATTCAGGTTGAAGGATTGCATTTGCCTGAAGTCCCATATAATCGTTTTGCGATTTATCTTGCCATGCGGTAACTTTATTATCGGAAACACTTACTTTTTCAGAAGCGTCGATCCAAAAGCTTATATCAGCAGGACTAAAGCGTTTTACAAAAAAGCTATCAACGTCAGTTTCATTGAAATCGTTGCACATATTAAAAGCGAAAACCCTCCAGTAATACGTGCCGGTATCAGCAATTGCTTGTGAATAGCTGTTGTCGGTAATATCAGAACTCCATATAATGTTTTCGAACCCGGCATCATCGCTAATTTCGATACGATAATACAATGTATTTGAACTTGGTGTCCAACTGAAAATAACCAACGGATTCAAATTGTAGAAATATGCTTCTGAAGCAGGGGTAAGGCAATGAAAATCCTCGGGTAATTGGAAATCTGTATCTACATTTAAACTTAGCATTGTACTGTCGCTGCAGCCGTTACTGTTGGTTACTTTTTGCCAGACTTCGAAAGTCCCGGATGTTGTAAAGACGTGTTGGGGGTTCTCTTCATTTGATTCTGAACCATCTCCAAAATCCCAGTGCCATGATGTGATTTCCGGGTCGTTAGCCTCATTGACAAATGAAACATCCGAATTCAGGCAATGATGTAAACCCAGATTGACAGAAAAAGCTGCTTCAGGATTGGGCAGAACCAGTATTTCTTTCTGGATAAAGTTATTACACCCGGCATCGGTTGATGCGTACAGTTGCACCATGTAACCGCCCGGTGCGTCATACGTATGAACCGGATTTTCTTCCGATGATGTTTCGGAGTCACCAAAATCCCAACTCCACTCCGATATTTCGAACGGTGGAGTAATTGTGCTAAGATTGGTAAAATGGGTTTCTTCCCCAAGGCAAGCCGTGTCTGCGTCAAAGTCAACAACGGGAGCATATCCCGAAATGCTTATTTGTACAGTATCTATTCCCAGGCATCCCCTGTTGTTGGTAACGGTTACATGATAATTGCCCGATTCCGTTGCAGGAATTACCGATGAGGTAGTGCCATCGTTCCACAGGTAGCTCACAATTCCTGTAGGTGGTGAAATCAGCCCAATGTTTGTTCCATAGCATTCATCACGGTCGGCCCCTAGCGAAATCTGATTTGGGAAATTATCAACTTGTACATTGATTATGTCGCTGGTTGCCCAGCATCCCAATAAATCATAAACTGTAACTCTGTAGTTGCCTTCGGGATATGGGCCCCCGATAGTTAACGCACTACCTCCGTTATATCCAGTGTTCCATTCGTGGTAGAATGATCCCAGGCCGGTTTCCCATACGATTTCATCACCAGCACAAATGGTAGTATCGGCAAAAGAGTAGCCTATTTCGGGGTACGATACATAAATAATATCGCTTGAAGTAACACCATAAGAGTCGGTTGCAGTAACCGAATAATACCCTTTCTGATTTACCGAAATCGTCTGCGTTGTTTCTCCTGTACTCCAAAGATAGTCCGAAAATCCGATTCCGGCATCAAGGGTGGTGTCGCAGAAATTATCAGCAATTAAAATATCGAACCCAAGACTCACCGGCTCCTTGTATAATGTGGGGTAGTATTTATAACGCAGCATATTTTCAACAAAAAGCGATTGATCTTCCGACAGAGAACTATAGATGATTAGTTCGCTGATATTTCCGTTAAGGTAATATATTTCCCCATTATCAGAACCGTTAGAATACCCTCCCAACAGGCACCTGTAGGGGCTGTCAAGATTATATGTATTGCTCGAAATTGAGTTGTTGGAGGTTTTGAGCACACCGTCAATTCTATACTTGAGGTTTTGCCCTGTGCGGTTTGCATGAATGGTTGTCAAATGATACTGCGATAAGGCTGCAGCAAATGGGAAAGCCTGGCCGTTCTGATCCGATAACAGAAATGTTAAACTACCGCCTTCGTAAAACAGAGCCCATCGGTTGGGCACACCAGCTGCAAGCGATTTTGCAATAAACGTACCTTCTGAAGCATTCGACTTGCCTACCACGAACAATGACCATGAACTGGCATTCCCAATGTCGAGAATATCGCCACCACTTAAAAAATCGTTCCCGTCGAACTGAAGCGCTGGCAGATCGTTCAGACCGTTCGTAATAAGAATTGGTTTTTTTGAATCGTCGTCTTGTGCAAAACTGTTTGCATTATCAGATTTATCTGTCCATGTTGCCACTTTATTGTTCCCATCAGCTTCTACATCATCACCATTGAGCCAAACCTGAATTCCCGGGAAAGTTAGGGGCGTAAAGATTACAAACATAAAAGTGTCGGAGAGCATCACAGGCTCTAATCCGTTGAATGCCACGATATTCCAGTAACAAGTGTCTTGCCCTGTAATGGTATAATTTTTATTATTTATTACAACATCATCCTCATATATAATAGCGGTAAGGTCGTTGTTTGACGCAATTGTGATATGATAAACAGTTGCATCGGGGTGCATGTTCCATGAAAAATCGATGTTTGTATTTGGAATCACCTGATTTGCAATGGGATTTACTGGGCTCAAAAACTGTGAATACAGATTATTTATTGCCAGCACTGATATTAGAAATATAAAAAATGTAAATTTTCTAAGCATAATTGGAGACGTTTACACAAATGTAAGTTAATTTCAAATAAATATGTATAATTTATTTGCATGAAGTGTAAATATTTTACAGGATTGTCTTTAGAAATTTCTCTAAGTTTTAAAAACCTGTCAGTGTAACTGAATATGCATTTTTAAATTGGTCTGATTACAACAAATTAACCCAGATTCAACAAATTAGTGCTTCTGTCTTTGAGGTATTTTGCGGGAATTCCACAGTATATTTTCCATGCAGGAATATTGGTGTTAACCAGAGAATATGCTCCGATTACTGCTCCTTCTTCAATGACGATATTCGGGAAAATGGTTGAGCATGCACCCAAATGAGAAAATTGTTTCATTATTACGCGTCCACCGGTAACATCGGTTTTTTCAATAGGATGAATAGGCCCAATTAAAAAGTCACCCGAAAAATTATCCATTGCACTATATATAGTACTTCTGGGCGACATGCCGGTAAAATCGTGTAGCGTTATCCCGAAAGCTCCATATAGAGCACAATAGGCTGAAATGTGAATATGGGAACCGATTGTGATATCCCCCGATAAAATGCAAAAATCATCAATCCTAACATTATTACCTATGCGTATGGATTCCGGGGAATAGAAGCTACTTTTCCTGCTTATTAGAACGCCTTTCCCAACGGAATGCAACCCAAGTTCCTGTAATTCGTGTTCGCTGTAGAATGAAGTCATAAATTCGTGTGTTACTTATCTGTTAAAAGGGTTTTGTTGTTTTTATCGCTAAAAATTTTTCATGTAAAATTGATAAAATCAAAGATAATATTTTCTGCGATACTTCTCTGTTTTGAAAATTTCAACATGCGATACAAATAGATTTACCTTATATTACCCGTTTAAGTAAATGATTATTTTGACGAGAAAATATGCCTATTATTCCATCTTTACAGCGGAACAATTTTCAATACTTTCTCAACACAGCGAATTTTGAAAAGTAATCGGGTATGAATGACTATTTTTTATAATTTAGGCATTTAAAAATACAGCATTGGAAAGCCTTCAAAAGGAAAGTTTTAAAGCCTTCTACTGGGATTTCAGCGGAAAAATTGCAGGGCAGCTGGTTGCTTTTATTGTTTCCATTTTTTTGGCACGTTTACTTAGCCCCGCCGATTTTGGCTTACTGGCTATTGTTAACGTAATTATTGCTTTTTCCAATATTTTTCTCGACCTGGGATTGAGTGTGTCGCTGGTGCAAAATGCCAATATCAGAGAAGAACACTATGGTAGTGTTTTTTGGTTTAACCTTGCGACCGGCATTTTATTCACCCTTCTGTTATTTTTTACTGCAGGGCCTTTGGCTGTATTTTACGAAAACACTGAAATTAAGGATATTACCCGGCTAATGTCGCTGCTGTTCCTGATAAATGCTTTTGGCAGGGTAATTTCAGCAAAGCTTCACAAAGAAATGAAATTTGATGTTCCTGTGAAGGCGCAATTGGGTGCTGCCTTTTTCAGCGGAGTTCTTGGTGTTGCAATGGCTTTTGCAGGTTTTGGCGTTTGGAGCCTTGTTGCCCAAAGTTTATTATTTGCTGTATTATCGAATCTTTTGCTGTATCTGCTTGAAAAATGGAGGCCAAAACTCTATTTCTCGTGGAAAGCACTTAAAGAACTATGGGGATTTGGTTTCAGAATGTTTCTTTCCGGAGTGTTGAATGCCTTGTACACAAACCTTGATGCACTGATTATCGGCAAGCTTTTTCCTGCCGCCGTTTTAGGGCAATATTACCGGGCAAAATCAACTTCAAATATTATTGTTAATAACGCATCCGGAAGCCTTATGGCTGTATTCCTTCCAGCGCTGAGTTCTGTACAGAACGATTTGGAAAGGGTCAGGCAGATTGTAAGCAAATCGTTTCACTTTATTTGCCTGATCTCGTTTTTTCTCACGGGCTTTTTTTATGTAATTGGAGGCGACTGTATTATTATTTTATTTTCCGACAAATGGATGCCTGCCGTTCCGCTTTTTGAACTGACCATGCTTAGTGCTTATGCTTATCCGGTTAGTGCTGTTCTGGTGAATGTGATTGTAGCAATGGGTAATTCAAAAGCATTTCTGCGCCTCGAAATTTATAAAAAAGTACTCCTGAGCTTGAACTTTATTATTGGTTTCTATTTTGGTATCGAAGAATTCCTGATTGGTTTTATTATTGTCAACTTACTTTCGGTTTTGTTGAATATCTGGTATGCTGCCGACGACATGAAAGTTCCGTCGAAATGGTTTATTTCACGAAGCGCAATTTATATTTTAAGTACTTTTGCCATTACGGTTACATGCAAATTTGCATTTATGTTTTTCGAAACAAATTACGTATTGCATTTATTACTTTGCGGTAGTGCGTTTTGCTTGTTGTTTTTGGCAGCGATGCTTTTATTCAGATCGCAGGGAATGAGGTATGTTCTCGAGCAACTGAAATGGAAAAATATTGGGAGTAGAATAATACAACGGTTTTATGACAGATAAAAAAAAGATATACGTTACCCGACCGGCATTGCCACCGCTTGAAGAGTTCGAAATATATCTGAAGCAAATGTGGGAAACAGGTTGGCTTACCAACAATGGCCCATTCCATATTGAACTCGAAAACAAATTGCGCGATTTTTTACAGGTCGATCATATATCCTTGTTCTCCAATGGTACGATAGCTTTGATAACAGCCTTGCAAGCCCTCGACCTCAAAGGAGAAATCATTACAACACCCTACAGTTTTGTGGCAACTTCGCATGCCATAAAATGGAACGGACTTACCCCTGTTTTTGCTGATATCGACGACAACACATGCAATCTTGACCCACGTTCAGTCGAAAAGCAAATTACTCAACATACCTCTGCAATTCTTCCTGTTCATGTGTATGGTATTCCATGCGATATAGATGCCCTGCAAAAGATTGCCGACAAGTATCGACTGAAGATTATTTACGATGCTGCGCATGCTTTCAATGTAAAGCTTCAGGGGCGAAGTATTTTGAATTTTGGAGACCTTACTGTTTTAAGCTTTCATGCTACCAAAGCCTTTCATACGTTTGAGGGCGGGGCCATAGTTTCTCATTCAGCAGAACAGAAAGCAAAAATCGACTTTCTGAAAAACTTTGGATTTGCCGATGAGCTTACCATTGTGGGTGTGGGCATTAACGGTAAAATGAACGAAGTACAGGCTTCGATGGGGTTGTTACAGCTGAAATACTTCAACAACTATGTTGAACAGCGTAAGCAGATATCGTCGATGTATTTGAAAAAATTGAACAAAACTCCCGGAATTAGAATTCCGATAATTGATAAAAATCTCGACTATAATTATTCCTATTTCCCGGTTTTTATTAATTCACAACAGTTTGGCAACACAAGGGATGGTGTTTATAATTCGCTGAAAGACAATGATATATATGCCAGAAGATACTTTTATCCTCTTATCAGCAACCTGCCCAGCTATCGCTCAGTTGTTTCGGCATCTCCAGAAAATCTTCCGGTTGCAAATCGTATTGCGGATGTAGTGTTATGTCTGCCCTTGTACCCCGGATTGAGCGAGCAAGAAATTTCGGAGATCTGCGAAATAATACAAAATTGTTACCACCCTAACATCAAAAATAATTGACAGGGCGTTTCATTAATATTGTTAACCGGCTTCTAGCTTCCTGAAAGATATGGAAGAGAACCTATTGTCAACGAAAATCGACTTTGCATCGGAACCGAATAAACCGATGCTGAGTGTTATGATGATTACCTACAATCACGAAAAATATATTGGCCAGGCAATCAAATCAATTCTGCAGCAGACAACCGATTTTGAATTTGAAATTGTAATAGGAGAGGACTGCAGCACCGATAAAACAAGGAGTATTATATGCGAAATTGCCCTAGAATATCCCGATAAGTTCAAACTAATGCTGCATGATAAAAATTTGGGCATGATGCAGAATTTTTTTACAATAATTGCGGCTTGTCGAGGTAAATATGTGGCCATATGCGAAGGCGATGATTATTGGATTGATAATGGCAAATTGCAAAAGCAGGTTAATTTTCTTGAGCAAAATCCGGATGTTTCTATTTGTTGCCATAATGTATTTACCGAAGAGGAAGACGGCAATAGAGCTGTTTTGTGGGAATGGAAAGAAATGCAGAGATTCAGCCTCTACGATTTGGCAAAAGGCAACTTTATTTCAACGCCAAGTGTAGTATTTCGCAGAACACCTTTCTCGATTTTACCCGAAAAATATCTGCAGGCTCCGTTGGGCGATTTCATTTTACACTTGTTTAACGCCAGAGCGGGCGATATTTGCTATATGCCCGACATTATGGCAGTCTATCGTATTCACAGCGGGGGTGTTTGGACTACCCGAAAAAGCGATATTGATAAACAAATTAACCTGTACACAAAATATTTACACACCAACCAAATGCTTCTCGAAGATTTTTCCGACATTCGTATTTGCCGCATAAGCTTCAGTAAGGGTACCTCAGAATCGCTAAATCAACTCAGGATTCTATCGGCGAAAAAAGGAAGAATAAAAGAATCGAAACAATTTGCACGAAAACTTATACACCACATGATGAGTTTCGGGCTTGTCAACGCCCGTGTTTTAATATCATGTGTTCAAAATTTGTATTTTTTTAAACGCTTCGAGCGTAATATTTATTTACATGAAAAAGGCAGTGAGTAATATCATATTATTGTTTACCAACTATTTGATGTTGATTTCAGTTATTATCAGCATCCCCTTTCTGCTGCTTTTAAAGTTAATTGTTAGAAAAAGTGGGTTTTTGTATCTCGAAAATTTTCCGGAAGAAAATGCCGGTTATCAGTATCGCGCTGCCAAATGGGCGCAAGTACTTTGTCAGAACTCGTTTAAAGTGAAAATTAAAACAGTTATTTCAGAAAAAAAACGGTTTGATAATACAGGGCACTTCTACTATTTATGGATTTCTTATTTTAAAAAGTTTTGGCATATAGCAAGCTCTGTGCGCTATAAAAGAGTAATTGTCAGGCGCGAAATTATGGCTGCCAACGATTATGGATATTTGTTTATGGAGAGGTTCCTATTGGTGTTACACCCGAACGCCATCCTCGATTTTGACGACGACCTGGCATATGCAAAAAATCAACCCAAAAATAATTTGAGTTTTTTTGGCAAAATCATGCTGGAGCATCGCGATAAGTTCAATGCCAGCCTTCGTCTGTACCGGTATTTTATTGTGGGGTCTCCATTTCTTGCTGATTTAATCACCTCTGCCAACCCCCAACTGAAACGGAATGCTATCTGCTATATTCCTACCTGCGTCGATTACGACAGTATTGAAGCAAAAACATATATTGCAGAAAACGATACTATCGTGTTGGGTTGGATTGGTGGTATCTATAATTTGTACTTGCTCGAATCGCTTATTCCCAGCTTGAATCGCATTGCAGAAAAGCATAAAATCAAACTTGTTGTTATTGCCGGCAAACAACCCGAATGGGAAGCAAGTTTCGAAATTCAGTTTTTGCAATGGTCTTTGAAAAATGAAACCGACTTCCTGAAAAGTATTGACATCGGCTTGATGCCTCTGCAAAATAACATTGAGTCTATCGGAAAGTGCGGATTTAAGTTGATTCAATATATGGGCCTTGGCATTCCTGCAATCGCAACCAATATAGGCATCAACACCTTAATTGTGGAGGATGGAGTTAATGGTTTTCTGGTTCAGCCTGATGCCGACTGGTACCCGGTTCTCGATAAAGCCATTAAGGAGAAAACAAGGCTTTCGGGAATGGGCCGGCAGGCTCGCAATACTATCGAAAAAGAATATTCATTTAAGGCGAATGCCGGTAAATATATGGAATTTGTTGTGCCGGATTATAATTCTAAAGAATAGTAATATTGAACCATGCGCAATTATATTTTTATAAGTTTGTAAAGGGCTAGGTTAATTTTTTAAGAACAGTTATGTGTGGTATAGCAGGTATTGTAAATTTTAATAAAAAAGTTCTTGAAACAGACGTACGACGCATGTGCGATACTCTTATTCATCGCGGTCCTGATGCTGCAGGTGTTTGGATTAACCACAGCTCAGATGTTGGTTTCGGACACAGGCGTCTGAGCATCATTGACCTTTCGGCAGCTGCCAACCAGCCAATGCATTATTCCGGCAAGTTTACCATTACATTTAATGGTGAGATTTTCAATTATATCGAGCTTCGCGAAGAGCTTACCAAAAAAGGAATGCAGTTCCGTACAGACAGCGATACCGAAGTACTGCTTGCTGCTTATGAGGTGTATGGAGAGAATATGCTGCAACACCTCGACGGGCAGTTTGCTTTTGCAATATACGATAATCGCAATGAGTCTGTTTTTTGTGCCCGCGACCGTATCGGCGAAAAACCATTTTATTACTACTACGACGAAGACAAGGGTTTTTACTTTGCCTCAGAGATGAAAGCAATTTTTGCAGCCGGAATTCCTTGCGATGTAAATCAAAGCATGGTTTATAACTATCTTCTTCACTGGACACTGGAAAACCCTTTTAATAAAGCAGAAACGTTTTATAAAAATATTTTTTCACTCGAACCGGCTTCGATGCTGATACTGAACCGGCATGGATTGAAAAAAAGAATGTACTGGCAGCTGAACCCGAATTACACAAATCATAAGATATCGTTTCAGGATGCAATGCAAGAATACCGATTCCTTTTCGGGGAGTCAGTCCGCTGTCGTCAACGGTCGGATGTGCCCGTTGGTACGTCGCTTTCGGGGGGAATCGATTCGAGCAGTGTTGTACGGGAAATGAATTCTCAGCTCAAAGATGGTACTGGCCAGTTTTGCTTTTCCGCCCGTTTCGAGGAAGCAGGATACGATGAAGGTGGTTTTATGTCGCTTGCGACTCAGGGCCTTAACAACGTGGAATGGAGGCAGATATTTATCGATGAAAACGATTACTGGAACAACCTGCAGAAAATTGCCTATCATCAGGAGGAACCTTTTCTTGGCCCCAGTGTTTTTGTTCTCTGGCAGGTTCAGAAACTGGCGCATGATAATGGAATTGTAGTATTACTCGACGGACAGGGAGCCGATGAAATACTTGCTGGATATTTTAAATATTTTAATACTTTCCTCAGGGAAACGCTTTTTACACGCCCACTCAACTTTAGGAATGCGAAGAACAATATTTTTCAAAAAACAGGGTACCAGTCCGGAATTACTGCTCTTTTAACTGAAAGAATGAGAAATAGTGCTTCCCGCACTTCTTTTAAAGGCAAACGAATAAAGCAGTTAGAAGATAAAGGAGTATTGGTCGATACAAATGCAGCAGCCAATGCGCTTCAGAATCCGTTTACAGCTTTTTCGAAACTTAACGAAGCACTGTGCTTTGATGTGTGTTTCTATGGTCTTGGAAAACTGCTGAGGTTTGCCGACAGGAGTTCTATGGCCTTCTCACGGGAAATCAGGCTGCCATTTTTATCGCACAAACTGATTGAATTTGTGTTTTCGTTACCCGCTGATTTTAAAATACACGATGGGTATACCAAATATATTCACCGGAAAAGCATGGAATCGGTGTTACCATCAGAAATTTGCTGGAGAACCGATAAAATGAGTCCGCAGGCACCATACGACAAATGGCTGAATTCTTCCAGAGGAAAGGAAATGGTGCAGCACTACAGACATCTGCTGATTGAGTCAGGATGCTTTTCAAAGGACATTAACATATCCAATTTCGAAATTATTGACCTGGGTGCATTTTTCGAAAATGCGAGGGCACTTGCTTCGCATCAAAACTAAAGCATTACAAATTGAAAACGAAAAAGGATAAATATCTGTTGCTAAAAGGAGTTGCCGGAATTGGCGACCGCCTACATATATTGGCAGCAGCTATCGACTATTGCGAACGAAACAACCGGAAAATTATTGTTGATTGGGCAGATGGCGTGTTCGCTGCTCCGGGTACCGACCTTTTCGAAAAGTACTTTACCTGTCTGCACCCATTATATTGTAAGCAAAAACCATCTGCAAACGAATTGACGGAGATGAGCTTTTATCCTGATATATTTCGCAGTTTTATTTACGACGATATTTATAATCACTATACTCCGGTGCACCCGGGCTTCATTGCGAGATTCCCCCGACGATTTATTCCCGATGGGAAATGGTGTAAAATATATGGGTACTGGTGCTATAATAGCAATCAGATATATAAAGCCTTGGGAATACTGTTGAACATTAACAATAAACACGATATCCTTCAGGGAAGATACCTGCCCGATGACATTCGAAGCGATGTGGTTGTGTATGCCGATATGGCCAATATCTCACGAAAAGAAACTTTTTTAAAGTATATTCAAATTAAAGATTTGATAAAATCACAAATCGAAAAATTTGTTGCTGAGGCAAATCTGAGTGAGAAATCGATTGGACTGCACATTCGCAATACCGATAAAAAGCCACTGAACTCAACAGCAACATTGATAGAACATATTAAAAGAAAATTTGGTAGCGATTATACTATTTTTGTTGCTACCGATAATAAAAATACAGAGGAAGAAATTAAAGCACATTTTACGAATGTCGTCAAATTCGATAAATTTTTGCCAGAAGTACATATTGGTGGAGTTCACCATTATGCGCAACAGACAAAAAACTGGGAAAAGGCAGAATTGGTATTGGAACAAAGTATTATCGACATGTGGCTTTTAGCGAAATGTGAGTATTTGTATTATCTCGGGAACTCTTCTTTTTCGGTTATATCCTCTTATTTGCATAATAACGCTGCCAAACAAACCGATTGGAATATGCTGCAGCAGTAACATCGGAAATATGAAAAACACATTGATTACATTTTTGAAAAATCTGTTTGCGCTGGCCGGGTTCGACTATCACAGGCTTATGGACCGTGAAAGCGTTTGGCAGCTGATTAGAAAACTAAGACCATGGAATACGGGTACCGCAATTATCCGGCTTGGCCCTGATGGTGACGGTGGGTATCTGGTTCCGGATGATTTATCGGGAATTGAAGCCTGCTTCTCGCCCGGTGTAAGCAATATCAGTGGTTTTGAGGAAGACTGTGCCGCCCGCGGTATGCTGTTGTTCATGGCCGATAAATCTGTTGAAAGGCCTAATATTCAGCTTCCTGAGGGGAAATACCAATTTACTAAGAAATTTATAGGGCACTTCAACAGTGACGATTACATCACAATGGATGAGTGGGTAAGCTCATCTCTTAAAAACAACAACTCCGATTTATTGCTTCAGATGGATATTGAAAGTTGCGAATACCTGAGTTTTATCAATATGTCACAGAAATTACTGCAGCGATTCAGGATAATTGTTGTTGAATTTCACCAGCTCGACAGGTTGTGGAACCGCGATTTTTACAAGCTTGCCGAAGCAACTTTCGATAAAATATTGCTTACACATACCTGTGTGCATATTCATCCAAACAATAGGTATTCTTTGCACAGAAGAAAGGGAATAGAGATTCCTGTGCTTGCAGAATTTACTTTTATTCGCAACGACAGAATTACGCAGAAATCTCCCAAAACTGTTTTTCCCGACCCTCTTGATTTTGATAACACAACTGGAAAACATATTGCCCTTCCAACTTGCTGGTATGGTGAATAGGTTTTTAAAACCCAATAGGCTCTGTATTACCTAATCATTTTAAAACTTCCGTCAGAAAACAACTTAATTATCGCAGATTCTTTTTGGGTCGTGTTTTCTTCTTTTTCAAATGGAACAGCGTAGTCGACCTTCTTCATGATTTCATGGTCAATTTCGGAATATTCCAGGGGAGCAGGAGTCCCGGGGAAATTTGCTGAAGTACTAACAATAGGTTTCCGGAAAGCACTGATTAATTCCTTGACAAATCCGGATTTTACAAGCCTGATTCCTACACTTTCATCGGACGACATTACGATTTCAGGCAGACTACATGCATTGGGATAAATTATAGTCAAAGGACTTGTGGTAACTTCGATAAGTTCATAGGCTATTTCAGGAACTCTTGATACATATTTTTCGAGCATGACCAAACTGTCTACAAGTATGATAAAACTCTTGGAGGGGTCGCGGGGCTTGATTTGAATAAGCTTCTTACAGGCATTCGGATTGGTGGCATCACATCCAATACCCCATACCGTATCTGTGGGGTATAAAATTGTTCCGCCATGTTGCAATGTTTCCAGAGTTTTTTGAAGGGTGTCGTCCATGTACTATATTAAATTAGCGAATGGTAAAGGTTTATAAGTTTTTCAGCAATAGCTTTCTCTGAAAAAAGTTGGGCATGCTGGTATCCCATTCCAATCATGTTTGCTCTTAAGTCGCTGTCGTTTAAAACCTTAATAATTGACTTGCCAAGCATTTCAACCGATGCGGGATCAGTAAGAATGCTGTGCGGTCCGGCCGCTTCAGGTAGACTGCTTATGTTGCTGGTGATAACAGGCACACCGGAGGTAATAGCTTCGAGTACAGGGATTCCGAACCCTTCAAATATCGAGGGGTAAACAAATACATCAGCCATTTGATAAATAGCCGGCATATCTGCATCAGGAATCTGATGCCGGATAAATAGCTTGTCCTCAATATGATTATTTTCGGCATACCCAATTATGGTATTTACATAAGGGGTGGCCTTGCCAACCAATAGCAACGGTTTGTCGATACCGAAGCGCTGCATGGCTTTTAATATCGTAATTACGTTTTTTCGCTCTTCGATAGTACCAACGAACAATATATAGTTTTCAGGAATTTTATATTTATCCTTTACAGTCTGCATTTCGGATTCGGAAATTTTTTCAGCAAATTTTGGATTACAGTTCTGATAGATAATTTCTATTTTCTGAGGTTTTATACCGTAAAAGTTAATAATGTCTTCTTTCGTTTGTTTGCTTACTGCAATAATAGCATCAGCATATTTACACGATGCCAGCGATTTGGCGTGGTATATTTTTCTGTCAACAGAGCGGTATAGTTCAGGATATCGTAAAAAAATGAGGTCGTGAATAGTTACTACGCAAGGGATGTTTCTCTTGTTGAGCCCAAGTGGTATTTCGTTACTGAGCCCATGGTACAAATCGATATTGCATTTCGATGCTGATTTCGACATCCCATGCGTTCTCCAGAGCCACTCGGTAATTTTTCCCCCATGGTTTGGATACACTACCTCAATGGAAGGATGGGTTGCAAATTCAGGCAGTGAGTTGGGTACACGTGGTGTGAAAAGCACAAGTTCAGTTTCCGGAGAATTCTTACGCAGGAGGTCAATACAGTTGCGGCTATAGTTACCCAGCCCGCTCGTGTTGAAAAATGCCCGTTTTGCATCAAAGCCTATCCGCATAACTATTATATTAAACTGCTATTTCAAAATCGCGCAACACTTGATTCAATGAGGTTTTTTTGTCGGTAGAAGCCTTTCTTTTCCCAATAATCAAGGCGCAGGGAACCTGATACTCTCCTGCACTAAACTTTTTATTAATTGTGCCCGGAATAACAACCGACTGATCGGGAATGTAGCCTGTGTATTCATGGCTTGTACTGCCCGATACATCAATAATTTTTGTGCTTGATGTAATCACTACATTTGCACCCAATACGGCTTCTTTTCCAACATGTACACCTTCAACAACAATACAACGGGATCCGATAAAGCAATTGTCTTCAATTATCACCGGGCTAGCCTGCAAGGGTTCTAACACACCACCGATACCAACACCTCCGCTCAGATGTACATTTTTTCCTATCTGAGCACATGAACCTACCGTTGCCCAGGTATCAACCATCGTGTACTCATCGATATAGGCACCAATATTTACATACGATGGCATCAGCACTACGCCGGGGGCTACAAAGCACCCATAGCGGCAAACTGCTTGTGGAACCACTCTTACCCCCAACTTCGAAAGGCCTTTCTTTACTGGTATTTTGTCGTAGAACTCAAAATACCCGGTATCGATTACTTCCATTTTTTGTATTCTGAAAAACAGAAGAACAGCTTTCTTTATCCATTCATTAATTTTCCACTGTCCTGCAATATTTTCGGCAACCCTAATCTTACCTGTGTCGAGAAAGGCAATAGCTGATTGTATTGCATTGGTACACGCATTTGTTTCGAGCAACCGATAATCTTCGTATGCACTTTCAATAAGCTGTTGTATGTGTTCTGTCATTACAGTTTGGTTTCTGTGTTTATTGCATTACAACAATCCAAGCTCCAGCTTGGCTTCATCGCTGAGCATGTTCGTGTCCCAGGGAGGATCGAAAACAATGCTAACGCTTACTTTCCCGATACCTTCAATCAAACTGACTTTATAACGCACCATTTCCACCAGATCGTCTGCCATCGGGCAGTTGGGAGCGGTTAGCGTCATATTGATTTTTACGTTCATATCATCATCGATATCTATCAGATAAATAAGGCCTAAATCGTAAACATTAACCGGAATTTCGGGATCGTAAACCGATTTCAGGGTGGAGACAATGAGTTTTTCGTAAGTTTCTTTTGGGGTCATCGCATCAGGTATTAGCTTATTTTTGGGAATCGGCACTGAAAGCCATCGCGTACAACTTCATTCTTTTTATCATTGATAGTAGTCCGTTGCTGCGTGTCGGGGATAGATGCTGGTCAAGTCCGATTTTTCCGATGAAATATAAATCACTGGTATAAATGTCGGTGGCGGGTTGCCCTGAAAGCACTTTAATTAGAAGTGAAGCAATCCCTTTAGTAATAATTGCATCACTGTCGGCAGCATAATATACTTTCCCATCTTTCATTTCAGCATAAATCCAAACTTTCGACTGGCATCCCGAAATCAGGTTATCGTCTGTCTTCAGTTCAGGGCTCATTTCAGCCAGTTCATTTCCGATATCAATTAAAAAGGCGTACTTGTCCATCCAGTCGTCGAAAACCGAGAACTCTTCAATAATTTTATCTTGAATCTGATTTATTGTCATCGTTTATCGCTAAATTTTTTCTATCAACTACACCAAATAATTTACCGGCATTTCTGAATATTGTAACCGGAATTGCCTGAATATTGTTGTTAATTTTCTGGTGGTTTTTTTCAGAGGAGTGCATCCAGTTTTGCAGCAAGGGTCGATTTGGGAACAGCGCCAACCACCTTATCCTTAATTTCCCCGTTTTTTAGAAAAATAACAGTAGGAATATTTCTGATTCCGTATTTTGCCGACACTTCAGGATTTTCATCTACATTTACTTTCCCGATGATGGCTTTCTCGTGGTATGTTTGAGCCATTTCTTCGATATAAGGTGCAATCATTCTGCAGGGTCCGCACCATGTTGCCCAAAAATCCATTACAACGGGTTTTTCATTTTGGTTCACAATTTCACTGTGATTCTGATCGGTAATTTCTAAAGCCATATATTTAAGTTTTACGTTAGTTTATTTCTGACGAATATAATAAAATTAATTCAGTTTACACCTACGTATTGTAGAACAGTTTTCTACAAAGTGAATCATGTCATCCGAAAGCTCGATGTTGTAAGTTCGGCTGTGTGTTTTTATGCTTAATGTCTTTTCGCTTTCTTCAAAAATTAAATAGAGCTTTATTTTCCCCTTGTTCTTTTTTACAATTTTTGTCAGAGTTCCAACAAAATCCTCAGTGATGTCGGCAATGTTCAATGTAAGCTCCAGAGAGTGAAAATAATTTTCTTTAAGCTCTGCCAACCAACGAATATTCTTCGTTTGAAAAATTCTCTCATCAGGATTTTTAAATCCTTTTTTCACCGTTCCGGTAATCATTACCGATTGCCCTTCCTGAAAAAACATTTTATAGTCAAGATAATCCTTTGAATAAAAATTTATCGAAAAGTTATCGGAATAATCTTCAATAATAAGCTTCCCGTAGGGATTTCCGGTCTTTCCAATTTTTTCTTCAGCTTTGGTAATCAGCCCGATTACATGATGTGTTTCGTCAAGCTGGTGGATTGACAAATCTTTTAGGTCGGCAAGGGGTGTGGTATTTAGATTTTTTATTTCGAATGAATACGCGTCAAGCGGATGGGCCGAAATATACACCCCGATATGATCTCTTTCATGGTTGAGCCACTCTGTGGAATATACATTGGTTGCGGGAGGAATACCTGGTTTCTTAGTATCAACGGTAATAATGTCGCCAAATAGATCCATACTGCCGTTTTTTCGCGCTTGCATAGCATTCCCATACGAAATCAGATTTTCAATGAAACTGGTTTGTCCGTTTTCGCTGCTTAAAAAATACTGATGTCGTTCAATGGAGTCAAAGCAATCGAAAGCTCCCGAATATGCAAGAGCCTCAATATTTTTTTTGTTTACAGCATTGAGGTTTACTCTTTCGGCAAAATTAAAAATATCGGTGAATGGGCCGTTCTTTTCACGCTCCTTAATAATATCGGTCACTGCATTTGTCCCGACATTTTTTACAGCCACCAGTCCAAATCGCAGGTTGCCCTCGAAGGTAACCTTGAATTTATAGCTGCTGTCGTTGATGTCGGGACCCAACACTTTCATTTTCATTCTGCGACATTCTTCCATCAATTTGGTTATTTCCTTGATGTCGGATAAGTTTCGGCTCATCGATGCAGCCATGAATTCGGCAGGGAAATGGGCTTTCATGTAAGCAGTTTGATAAGCCAGATGCGCATAGCATACAGAATGCGACTTGTTAAAAGCGTATTTTGCAAATGCTTCCCAGTCTTTCCATATTTTTTCTATCAGGTCTTGTGCCGGCTTGTTGGCACGTTTGCAACCTTCGGTAAATTGGGGGTTTTTATGACAGCCTTCGAAAAACTTTGCTTTAAGTTCCTGCATCAACTTTTCGTTTTTCTTTCCCATTGCTTTCCGCAACTGGTCAGATTCTCCACGTGTAAACCCTGCCAAAGCCCTCGAAAGCAACATAACCTGCTCCTGATACACAGTTACCCCATAGGTTTTTTCAAGGTATTTTTCCATCATGGGGTGATCGTAGTCTATTTTTTCGCGCCCAAGTTTACGGTTGATGAAACTAGGGATGTACTCCATGGGTCCTGGCCTGTATAATGCATTCATCGCTACAAGGTCGTCGAAACGGTTGGGTCGTAAATTGCGTAAATGAGCCTTCATGGGGTCCGACTCAAACTGGAAAATTCCCGTTGTCTCTCCTTTGCTGAACAATTCATAAACCTTTTCGTCGTCGAATGGGATATTGTGAATATCGATGCTTATAGCCTTGTACTCTTTTACATTTTGTATGGCCTCTCTGAGAATCGACAGGGTTTTCAACCCGAGAAAGTCCATTTTTAATAGCCCTATCGATTCAACGAAATGACCATCGTATTGGGTGCATAAAACCGAAGACTCTTTCGAGGGCATTAACGGGATATGGTTCTGTAGTTCATCTCTTCCGATGATAACGCCGCAGGCATGTACGGCAGTCTGACGCACCGATCCCTCCAGGGTGCAGGCGAATTGCAGGGTCTGTAATCTCTTACTGTCCTTCTTAGCACGGGCATCAATAATCTCGGATGCAATAATTTTCCTCGTTTCAAGCACAAGAAGTATGGAGTCGTTCCCCTCTTTCTTTGCAGAGGTGATTTCTTTGTTTGTTTCTTCTATTACTTTTTCGATGCTGCCAAGTCGCGATTCCCCCGACAAAATTATTTCGTATGCATTGGCCAGTTTTGCCCCCAGATCCGGAAGGAGCTTGGTAAGCCTTTCGGCATCCGAAAGCGGCAATCCCAACACGCGTGCCACATCTTTAATAACCATTTTTGCTGCCATGGTACCAAATGTAACTATCTGGGCAACGTTTTCTTTTCCGTATTTTTCGGTTACATAATTTAGCACACTTTGACGGCCGTCGTCATCGAAGTCGATATCCACATCTGGCATCGATATACGGTCAGGGTTCAGGAATCTTTCAAACAGCAAATCGTGCTTGAGCGGGTCAATATCAATAATACCATTGCAGTACGCAATAATCGAGCCGGCAGCAGAGCCTCTTCCCGGACCCACAATTACTCCGTGGTCTTTGGCATATTTTACAAAATCCTGCACTATCAGAAAGTATCCCGGAAACCCCATGGTTTTAATAGTGTCGATTTCGAACCGAATCCTTTCTAATACTTCATCCGGCAAAGGGTCGCCATACTTCTGCACAGCTCCTGCCATGGTTAACTGCTCAAGATAATCCGACTCAAGCTTTATGCGAAGTTTGTCGGTGAAACTGCCATCAAGTTTATTATACTTCTCCTGCCCAAAATCAAGAATAAGGTCATGCTCACGAAACTTTTTTTCATATTCTGTGAGTGTGGCGAACGATTCGGGGATTTTGAAATAGGGCATTATGGGCTTGGAGTTCAGGTCGAAGTACTCGACCTTGTCGGCAATTTCACAAGTATTGGTCAGGGCTTCGAGATTGTCGCCGAAAAGTTCATACATTTCGTCGGGCGATTTGAAGTACTCCTGCTTGGTATACCGCATGCGGTTCGGGTCATCAATACTCTTCCCTGTGGTAAGGCAGATGAGCAAATCATGGGCATCGGCATCGGCTTTGTTAATAAAATGTATGTCGTTGGTGGCAATGAGTTTTATCCGATGTCTTTTAGCCGCATCAACAAGATATTTGTTCACAATGAGCTGTTCGGCGTATACCGATTTGTTTTTCTCCGGGTCATCAGAAAAATGCAGCATCAATTCCAGATAAAAATCGGAACCAAAGAGATTTTTATACCATTCTATTGCTTTTTCAGCAGCATCAAAATCGTTTAATAGTATTTTCTGCGGAATTTCACCGCCAAGGCAGGCTGAAGAAACAATCAGGCCTTCACCATATTTTTCGAGCAGCTCTCTGTCAATTCTCGGGCGCTGGTAAAACCCTTCTGTCGAAGCGATGGTACAGAGCTTTACAAGATTATGATAGCCAATTTTGTTTTTGGCAATTAATATTACATGGTATCCCGAATATTCTTCTTTCCCAGCTTTGCTTTTATGTCCTTTTTCAGCCAGATAGGCTTCTACCCCCAGCAGTGGTTTTATGGATTTCTTTTTACATTCATCGAAAAAAGCTTTTATACCGAACATATAGCCGTGATCGGTGAGAGCCAGGGCTTTCATTTTATATTCTGCTGCTTTGGCAACCAGTCCTTCTATGCTGGCGGCACCATCTAAAATCGAATAATGCGAGTGAACGTGTAAGTGAACAAAATCCATAATGTAACTACTTGAATATCAGTATAAATAATTTAATATTTCCTCTTCCTAAAAGTAGTAATTCAAAAATTAAAAAACGCGATGTCCCTTTGATTTTCAGGAAAAAGTAATGAACAAATTGCGATTAATAAATTATACGCGGTTACACAAGCTTTCGGAGTTCGGCTTCAGTTTTTATTAATTGTTTTTAACAAATTTCCGGATATAGGTTTGGCTGTTTTCGTGAACAAGAACCAGAGAATATAAACCCGGTGTTAGCATCGATACATCGAGCCTTAGCTGAAAGTCGCCGACGTGTTTCGAAATAACCTTCGTTCCGCTGGAGGAGCACACCAAAACGGAAGCGATTTTACCGCTCGAAGTTATTTCTAAAAAATTGGCTGTCGGATTGGGCGAAACCGATATCAAGGGACGTTCGTAAGCTTCGATATCGGAATGATTTACCGAAATAATATCTTTTAAAATACAGTTGTTCGGATCGGGGTTTATTTCAGTTACCAATCCGCTGACCTCAAGACTGTAATCCTGTAGGTTCTGTGTTTGTTCCAGCCGCACTGTGTCGCGGTCGCCCGAATCGTACACAATTTCGTATTCCATGGGAATTTCGAAAAACGGTGTCGCGTCAGGCATTACCGTTGTTTGATTACTGCGGATATGCAGGAAGTTTGGCGATTGATACCATTCAATTTCATATTGTGGATAGCCTTCGCCGTAGCACCAGTTTTCGAAGAAAGTTGTGAAATCGATGCCGGTGTAATCGCTGATAAAATTTTTCAGATCGTCGGAAGTTACATTGCTGTTGCCAAAAGTGCTGATATAGTCTTTAAGCATGGCAAAAAACAGGGCATCATCATTAATCATATAGCGGATCATATGCACCAGGCAGGCTCCTTTTCTGTAGCTCAGTTCGTAATTGAATATGCGGCTTTCGTCGTTCAGCTCGTTGAAAGGCACGTACACCGAACCCGTTGGCGATAGTTTTGCCCGGTTCTGTGCTTCCTCGAGCCATGCATCTTCATAGCCGTCGGGCTGGATAAATTCCTCGCCGAAATATTCCACATAGCTTGCAAAACCTTCGTTAATCCATATATCTTGCCAGGTGGCACAGGTAAGGTAATCGCCGAACCAGCTGTGACCCAATTCATGAATGACCAGCCTGAACCCGAAATTGCCGAGCGTAGTCATGGTTTGGTGCTCCATTCCGCCGCCAAGATTTACCAAACAATGTCCGTACTTCTCTTCATGAAACGGAAATTTTCCAAGCAGCACCGAAAGGACGTCAATCATTGTGTCGGTTTGATGAATAAACCATTCATTTGCAGGCAGGTACATGGCATTATTAATAACATAGTTCTGCACCAGTACCGAATCGTCGTAGCCGCTAAGGTCCACATAGAACGAATAATCCTGATAATCGCCTATTGCAACCGATATCAGGTAGTAGGCAATCGGATAATTCGATTTCCATTCCATCCGTTTTTTCCCATTTCCAAGATCAACCGTGTTGGTAAGCAAACCCTGTGACCCTGCCAGCAGATCGTTGGGTATTGTTACGAAAACCCATACCGAATCGGCTTTGTCGGTGAGCACCTGTTTGCAGGGGAACCAGTATTTGGCTTCGTAAGGTTCAGTGAGTGAATAGGTGATTTTATAGTTGGTCGATAAGAATTCGTAATTGTTACAGGTCATTCCGGCATCGGGTAGGCCTGAATAATATATATCGGCGCACACCTGATAATCGCTGCTGAAAGGGGTTGCCGGAGAATATGGTATTATCAGAAGGTTATCCTGGTGTGTGAAAGCTGTATTTACACCGTTTATCAACACCGAATCAACATCCATGCACTGCATAAGGTCGAACACAAGTTCCCCTTCGTAGGTCTCCTGAAAGTTCAGATACATCAGTGTGTGTCCGGCAACGGCTGTGCTCTGATTATCCATATCGAGGTTCAGATGATAAAACCCGATGTTGTACTGATACAACCGCGGGTCAACTTCATGAACCTGACTAAATAACCGGGTGGCAAAATTTTTCTCAGAAAAAAAACTATCGTCCTGTGCTGCAAGCATTACACTAAATATAAGCCCAATAAAGGCAAATGATATCTTTTTCATACTATGGCAATAAAATTCTTCATAAAAGTAGAAAAATTTTACTTTGATTGTCAGGTGCATACCGTCCAAAATAAACATAAGCAACTTCTATTAATTATTGGTTGATGCTTAACTTGATTCAGGTTTAGGCTCTGTTTGGCAGAAATGTAAAGTATTATCGGTAGTTAAATAAATTTCGCCTGTAATAATATCTATTAATTTGCGGGAATGCGAATGTTTTTGGGAAGGTGGTGGTGGAATGAGTGCGTCGTTTCTCCGCCCGTCATTGCGAGGGTTGAAAAC
>ENA-UPTA01001187-UPTA01001187.1-activated-sludge-metagenome-genome-assembly--contig:-NODE-1187-length-29352-cov-6.607400_pt1 | contig 29352 bp, 27 predicted proteins | sample MGYA00238184_ERZ773361 | MGnify/ENA primary metagenome ERZ773361 (study PRJEB29100, sample SAMN05720205) | activated sludge metagenome | isolation source: anaerobic digester from wastewater... | reverse complement strand
TGCGGGAATAACGGTTTTGCCGTATACCGGGTGGGGCCTCCGGCTATAGGGGAGCCCATAAATACGGTCAAGGTCATCAGGTTCATACCGTGGCGGCGGGTTCTGGATTAGAAACCGCTTCGCTGCGGGGAGGGCCATGGTGCTTCCCTGATTCAGGTAAAAATCACGAAAGTATGCTCCGAAGATGTCGGGGTCCCGCAGCACCTCCTCCTCGGGAGGAAGCATGAGGGCGTCACAGGGTGCTGTTTCCCGTATCTCCACGGTGCCGGGAATCCCTGCAAGGCCTTTTCCCTCTGCAATCCGTCCGGCGATATCCGCGATCTGAAGCTCCCCCATGCCGTACACAAGGATATCCGCCTTCGCATCAAGGAGTATGGAGCGGCGCACCCTGTTTTCCCAGAAATCATAATAGGGGAGCCTACGCATTGAGGCTTCAATACCACCCAGGACAACGGGCACATCCCGGTACACCGATTTTATGAGGTTGCAGTACACCAGTGTTGCCAGCCGGGGCCGCATGCCTCCCGCTCCTTCCGGGGAATAGGGATCATCGTTCCGGACCTTTTTAAAAGCGGTATACATGGAAAGGGACGAGTCGATATTACCCGCGGTAACAGCAAAGAAAAGCCGCGGCTTTCCGAAGACGGACACCGCCGAGGGTTCCCGCCACACAGGCTGTGGAATGATTCCCACACGATACCCTTTATCCGCTAACACTCTGCCGATCACGGCGGAACCGAATGAAGGATGGTCCACATAGGCATCGCCGGAAACAATCACCACATCGACATAATCCCAACCACGTTCCCGCATTTCTCCGGACGTCACCGGAAGAATGCTGTTTTTTATAACATTTTTTTTCACCCGCAGAAACCATCCCGGCACAAAAAGTTGAAAATCAGCGTATTGTTATTTACAAATATATCACGCTCCGGATAGTAATTAAATATATGTTTCCTTTGCAATTACAATATACTATCCGATACAATGAGAGTATAGCTGATAAAACAATTCCGGCACATGCGCGACAGATCAAAAATGAAAGAAATCATCACCACGACATTATCAGATGAATCATTTTCTCTCGGAAAGCGTCTCGGCTCAGCGGCGCAGCCGGGAGACGTCTATGCTCTCTCAGGAGAACTGGGATGCGGCAAGACTGTGGTGGCCAAAGGAATTGCCGAAGGAATGGGCATCACCGACGATATAACAAGCCCGACCTTCACCCTTCTTGAGATATATGAACACACACTGCCGCTGTATCATTTCGACCTCTACCGGATCGAAAACGAAGCGGAGCTTGAACAGCTTTACTTTGAGGACTACTGGGAAGGAAGCGGGGTATCGGTTATTGAATGGGCGGAACGGGCCGGAGACCGGCTTCCCGACAATACGGTCCGCATTCACATAGAATATATCAACAGCACAACAAGGAGAATAAAGATTGAACATCCTGACAATTGACGCCGCTGCTGAAATCGAAATAGTGGCGGTTTCTTCCGGGGATTCATGTTCCGACAAAACAAAACTGGTTGATCTGTCCCATTCCATAACTCTTTTTGACACCATCGACAGCGCCCTGAAAGACCTCGGCATCACAATTCATGACATTGACTGTATCGGCGTCGGTACCGGTCCCGGTTCATTTACCGGCATCAGGATTGCGGTATCCACCGCCCGTATGCTCGCGCAAACACTGGATATCCCCCTTGTCGGGATCGCGACACAGCTGCTGTATGCGTCCTCCGCTGATACGCCGCCCGGCACACTGGTACTCCCCGCATTTGACGCAAAAAAGAAACGGGTATTCGGAGCGCTGTACAAAACCACCGGCGATTCCCTTGCTCCGGAAGAAATCATCGCCCCCGGTGATTACACCATGGAAGATCTCGTTCGTGCCGCCGAAACCGGACATCCGCTCATCGCTTTCGGCAGCGGTTCCATAAAATATCACGAGGTAATTGCGGAACACATTCCCGGCGCGGAGATCAAGGAGGACTTCCTCCCATCGGGGGCCCGGGCATGCCGTCTCATTGAGAAAACCTATCTCGTCAGGCCCTCTGACTTTTCCGATTTCACAAATGTTCTTCCGAACTATGCCCGAAAATCCGACGCCGAAGTCATTAAAAACCTCAGGGAAAAAGGTCAATAGCGCGGTGTCTCCCCGTGAAGTCAAACCACATTACTACCCGGCGCCATGATGATGCCGGACATCCTGTATATCGCTGTTATTCTTTTTACTGCGGCAGGGGGGATATTTTCTATCCCCATCATCCGTTACCGGTCATATCGTTCAGCGGGGATCCTGCTCGCAGCAGGGTCCATCTCCCTGATCCTTTTTAATACAGCATTCCACTTCGGGATATTTTCCGAAATCACTGCATCCTCAACACAAACAATATTCATCGTGTTTATTTCCTTCTGTTCCGTGCTTTTCTCTGCCCTTGTTTTTATCATCGCAGGGCACTCCCGCTCCATCGGCGACGAGCAGAAACGCCTGAAGGAAGGTCTGGAAAAATATCATTCCATATTCGCGAACTCCAACGAGTCATTTCTCCTTTTTATGGTCAAAGACGAGGCCCTTGGAGGCACATTTATCGATGCCAACAACGCCGCATGTGATCTTCTCGGTTACAGCGCGAATGAAATCCGGTCGCTCTCAATTGACGACATCATCATCAGATCAAGTTTTTCCAGCATCAGTGAGATCAAGGAGGTACTGCTTTCACAAAATCTGAATATCTTCCAGATGCAGGCACGCATGAAAAACGGAGTCGCGATTCCTGTTGAAATAAGCTTCCACGCCTATTCCCTGAAGGATGAGAACTATATCCTCATGATAATGCGGGACATAACAGAACGATTTCTGAGCGAACAGAAAATTCATATCGCCCTGAAAGAAAAGGAAGTCATGCTCTATGAAATACATCACCGGGTAAAAAACAACCTGCAGATCATATCAAGTCTCCTTGACATGGTTTCCATGCGTGTCAGAGACAATGACGCACTTAATTTTCTGAAAGACCTCGAATCAAAAATTTATACCATGTCCCTGCTCCACACACATCTCTATAAACATGAGCGTTTTGATTCAATCAATATCGGCGAATGCTTTCGTGAAATAATTCAGCACCTTGGCCGGCTTTACAACACGGAAAATATTTGTATTCATATTGACTGCCCCGATATATTTATTCCTATCAATACCGCGATTCCGGTCTGCCTTGTCATCAATGAGGCCCTTTCAAATGCGACACGCCATGCATTCACCGGCATCGGGAAAGATAGAATGTGCGTTATATGGATATGTTCATCATTAAATCCAGAGGGAAAAATTATCCTTTCCGTCCGTGATAACGGAATAGGATTCCCGAAAAAAATCGACTCAGACACAACCTCGAGCATCGGTTTAAAGCTTATGCGGACAATTGTCCATGACCAGCTCAAGGGATCATTCTCCATACAAAATATTAACGGCACGGAAATAGTCATACAATTCAGCTGTCCGCACAGCGACTTCCCTGTGTAGCAGATTTTGCCGGGTTGAGATCAATCTGCAGTTTTTTTACGAATCATTTGTAAAAAATTTATTGATATATTTATACCGTATTGTATTCAATTATATTAACTCTACTCACAACACGCATCCCTATAAAAAAATCCGGGAGAAATAGATGAAAAACATTATGGTTGTCGATGATGAGGCCCTTATATCAACACAACTCGAAGAGCGTCTCACGCTGATGGGTTACAATGTTGTGGGCCGTGCGTCATCGGGTGAGGAAAGCGTCCTGATGGCAAAACATGTCCTTCCCGATGTGATCCTCATGGACATTGTGATGCCGGGAGAATTCGATGGAATTGCCGCTTCGGAAATAATTATCAACGAACTGGAAATCCCGGTAATTTTCATCACTGCCTATGGCGATGACAAATACATCGAACGCGCGAAGAAGCTCAACCCCGCCGGTTATATTCTGAAACCGTTCCACATCGACGAAATTAAAGCTGCCATTGAAATTGCGATTGAAAGAAAATTCCTCCCGGAAAAACCTGACAGTATCATTGAACGGTTTCGTCTCGTGGCAGATTCAATTCCCTACGGCATTATTCTCATTGATGCTGATGCCAATATTATCTTCTGGAATAAGGAGATGAAATATCTTCTTGGTTTTGACGAATACGACGCCTTCAGAAAGCCATGCACGTTCTTCATGGAACTCTCATCAAAACTTGCAGTACAGCAGGTCCTTGATTATTTCTCTGCGTACGACACAACAGAGAAAGTACCCGCTGAGCGGGAAATACAGGGAATCGGAAAGAGCGGGGCATCCGTCTCCCTCAATCTGTGCCTTTTCCAGCTGACGGACTCGCCGTACAACATGACCGCATGCTTCATCAGGGATATAACTGACAAAAAAAACAGGGAAAAAGAAATAGCGTCAGCGCTCCGCGAGAAAGAGACGCTGTTCCGTGAAACCACACATCATGTAAAAAATGATCTTCAGATCATTTCAAACCTGCTCTTTCTGCAGTCACGGAACATTAAGGATAAAAACATCCAGGACCTTTTCAAGGAATGCAGCAACCGCATACAGTCAATATCGATGGTCCACCAGATGCTCTACAGCTCAAAAGAGTCAGGACGGATATATTTCAGGGACTATATACAATGCATCCTCGACAACCTCTTCTCTGCATACCGGGAGAAGGGCCTTACGGTACAGCTGGACATGACCGTTGAGGAGGCATTTCTTGACATGAAACAATCACGTTCATGCGGCCTGATAATTAATGAACTGGTGACGAATTCGTTCAAACACGCCTTCAGCAGCAATGCCGGCAACATGATATTTATCAAATTTTTCAGAGCGCAGAATGACGGCCACTACTCCCTTATCATCGGGGACAATGGGTGCGGCATGCCGGATACCGTCAACATCAGCAAACCCATGACAATGGGGCTCCAGCTTGTCCGCCTCCTCGTCATGGACCTCCGGGGACATCTGGAACTCACCGCACACAACAGCACAGAGTTTACTATCACCTTTCTTTGATATTGTTCTGGATATCCAGAACCGCCAGAAACGCCTCATGTATCGCATCATTCAATCTGGCGGGACGCTTCCCATCGCCCACTACATAGAAGGGAATTCCCGTTGCTGCGATCTGATCCGCCAGGGTCCGCTCTGAAACTGAACCCACCGCGATTACCACATCATCAAATTTTTCTTCCCCCCTGATACCGCTCTTCTCGTACGCCACGGTACATTTCCCAACAGACAGGACCTTCGCTCCGGTTATTACTTTCACTCCCAGCCGCTCAACGTCGCCCGTAAGGACCCACCGGGTCGATTTCCCCACATCGGCACCCGTCTTCGGAAGCATTTCAAACACCGTGACATCTTTCACTCCTTTCGTTGTAAGCTCCTTCAGCCGTTCAATACTCTCTCCGTTATAGACAAACAGGAAGTGAAGGGTTTCGGGAGATATCGTCCCCTTTGCAGCGAGAAAATGCGCTGTCTCAAGCCCCACGGCCCCGCCGCCAATAACCGCAATCTTCCTTCCCAGGGGAGGATCATTTTTCAGAACATCCCATGCAGACACGACATGTTCGTCATCAATCCCGTCGACATGAGGCATCGCCGCCGCGGCTCCCTCCGCGAGAATCACATAGTCCGGATGCAGATCCTTAATCATGTCAATTGACACTGTGGTGTTAAGAAGGCAGTTGATATTCGGGCGGTTTATCATCGACCGGTAATACCGCAGTATCTCATGGATGTCCTTCTTGTGGGGAGGCACTCCCGCTATCCAGAGCTGCCCGCCGATATCCGGCCCCTTTTCATAGATGGAAACATTATGCCCGGCTTCAGCGGCCCGCACTGCGGCCTCAAGGCCCCCGGGACCGGCACCCACTACCATAATGTTTTTCGGCGAAGCCGTTTTCTCAATGACGCGGACTCCTTCATACCCTGCCCGGGGGTTGACGATGCAGAAAACCGGCTGACCGCTGAAAATTGTATCAGTACATCCCTGGTTGCAGGCAACACAGGGCCTGATCTCACGTGCCCGGCCCTCTTTCGCCTTCAGGGGCCATTGGGGGTCAGCGAGGAGAACCCGCCCCAGGTTCACCATGTCCGCGACACCGTCCCTGATGATCTGCTCCGCTGTGCCGGGATCGGCAATCCGGTTTGACGCCATTACCGGCACCGACACCGCCCGCTTAACATTAAGCGCCAGATATGAATACGCGGATATCGGCACCCGCATGGGAAGCTGAGGCACACGGGCTTCATGCCATCCTCCGGTGACGTTGATGAGATCAACGCCTGCCTTTTCATAAACCCGCGCGATGTCCTGGGCTTCCACACCGGTATTGCTGCCGGGAATAAAGTCATTTCCCGCCATGCGTATGGTCACGGGGAAGTCAGGCCCCAGACGTTTCCGCATCCCTTCAATTATCTCACGGGGGAAACGCGTCCTGTTTTCAAAGCTGCCGCCGTATTCATCAGTCCGGATATTCCTGATCGGAGAAAGGAACTGTGTAATAAGATACCCCGCTGAGGCTATTATTTCCACACCGTCAAACCCGGCCTCCTTCACGCGCTCAGCTCCACGAATAAAGTTTTCAATTGTCTGCCCTATATCGTCTGAGGTCATTTCACGCGGGGTTTCCTTGGAATAGCTATTGTACACTGATGACGGAGCCATCGGTGTCTCACCGTCAATCAGCCATGACGCCGCATATCCCCCCGCATGAAAGAGCTGTACCCATGCCCTGGCCCCCTCCTGTTTTATAATTTCGGCGCATTTCGCGAATGCAGGTATGGTATCATCCCCCTTTAAAGAAAGCGTAACTCCCATCCCCCCCACCTTATCAATACCGACAGGTCCGACGGTAACAATTCCCGCGCCTCCCCGCGCTTTTTCCCTGAAGTAGTCGTAATATCTGTCATTAAAAGCACCGTCATTTGAGTATAAAAGCCCCATCGAAGGATACGCGATCCGGTTTCTCACTTCAACGGTATTAATGAAAATCGGGCTGAACAGTTTCGTATACATTGCGGCCTCCTCAAAATTATATTCGTCACGAATCGCTGCGAATTCCTCTCCCCACCAGTTCATACATAAAGCTTCGAAAATCGCTGTCTGATATCCCCATATAATCGAACAGTCCGATTTTCTTATACTGCAGCATCCCCTCCGAAACCGCGGCCAGAAACATCGCGAGCAGTTTCGGATCGATAGTCCTGAAGATACCTTCATCGATACCCTGCAGAATCGGAGGCTCCACGACACCGGCAACTTCCGCCATTTTTTTGATTATATCCTCGTTGTCACCCTTCCCGCCGCTGTACTCTGCCTTGTATTCCATGAGTATATTGTAATAGTCCCGGTGCCGGTAAAAAAAACTTATAAAGGAATCGTATATCGATATGAGCTTTTTGCTGGGGGTGTCTTGGTGTATCTCACTTTCATGGAACAGTGAAACGAGCATGTCCCCCGCCTCAAAACATATTGCATTATATATTTCTTTTTTATTTTTAAAATGATGATACACCGCTCCTGTCGTTAGGCCTGCTGCCGCAGCGATCTCCCGCAGGGACACGCCATTATAACCCTGCTTTAAAAACAGTTTCCGTGCGACATTCAGAATATGCGTACGGCTGTTTTTTCTCTCCAAGTCCTTCTCCCCCTGTTTTTCCCGGTGCCCCGCCTGAAGCCCGAAACATAACACTGTTATGTTTCATTCTTTATTTTTGTCAACCATAAAATATCATTTTTGCCTGTTGCTGTACTTTATGTGACCCGCAGGAAAACGCACATCGCCGTCGGCAAAAACAATTAATTCCTGTTGACACCCGGCAAAACCGGCAGATACTGTGAGGAATCCTATCATTATAAAGAAGGTGCACTATGAGCTATACTACAATCGAATATGAAGTAATTGAAAAGGGCGTCGGGCTTCTCTCCCTTAACCGGCCTGACGTATACAACGCCGTAAGCCACAAGATGATGGAGGAACTGGACGAGTTCTGGAGAGAACGGCTTTATGATCTCGATACAAAGGTCATCATACTGAAGGGAAATGGCGACAAAGGTTTCTGCGCCGGTCTTGACATGAAAGAGACCATGGAAATGGCCCCTAAAATGAACACCCAGGAATTTTATCGCTTCCAGGCCCGCCTTGCCAGGATCAATCTTGCGATGCGCCGGGCGCCGCAGCCTATTATCACCGCGGTCCATGGCGCCGCAGCTGGCCAGGGATTCAGCTTCGTTCTCGCTTCCGACATACGGGTAATCTCACCTGATGCCCGTTTCTGCGCCGCCTACATCAATATCGGCCTTGGCGGCGCCGACATGTCATGCAGCTATTTTCTTCCGCGTATGATCGGATCAGGAAGGGCGTATGAATTCATGTACACCGGGCAATTCATGTCCTCCGAAGAGGCTGTAAACCTCGGTCTCGTAAGCAAGATGGTTGACCGGGAAAAGCTTCTGGACACCGCAAAGGAATACGCCGCCATTCTCATGTCAAAAAATCACTTTGGACTCCGCCTTACAAAAGAAGCGATAAACATCAATATTGATGCCGGGGGCCTGGAGGCGGCACTGAACATGGAGGACCGCAATCAGGTAATGCTGGGTATGACACTCTTTCAGCAGGGTAAATAATCTGCATGATAAAAAAAGAGGGCTGACCCGTCATTGAAAGGTCAGCCCCCTTTGATTGCTGTGCGGCTTAATAATGTTTATTTCTTTTTAGAAACCGCTTTTTTGGCTTTTGCTTTGGGGGCAGCCTTCGCTTTTGGTGCGGCTTTCTTCGCTGCTGCGGGCTTTGATGTTCCCCCGGTTTTTCCCTCAAGCTTAACGCCCATTGCCTTCTGAATTTTCAGCGCTTCATCCACCGTGCGTTTTATCACTTCTTCAACCGAAGGCACATCATGAATAATACCCTGGCACTGACCGATCAGCTGCACGCCATTCTTCAGATCACCCTCGGTTGCCGCCTGAATTTTATCGAATGCTGTTGCCATGTGAGCAAGGGTCATCATGGTCTTTGGTCCCTGGGCTATCATGCCCAGCATCAGCTTAAAGAATGGAAGATTCATTTCACGGGCAATTCGCGGACCCGCAATGATTGCCCTCGGGAGGCTCATACCGCGTCTTATCGCCCTTGACGCCGCAGGAGTCTTGAGTACACGGCAGTTCAGCCCGTCAAACCGGTTTGAATAAAGGGTATCCAGAATTCCAGACTCAAGCTGTTTCTGAATTGTGTCCTGATGAACCGGGCTTTCCTTTGTCATTGAGAGACGGGTACCCATACCTATACCTTCCGCTCCCAGGGCAAGGGCTGCCGCAAGGCCCCTTCCGTCAGCGAATCCGCCGATAGCAACAACAGGAATGCTCACCGCGTCAACAATCGCAGGAACAAGGACCATCGTCGTGGCAAGTCCACCATGGGCGGCAGCTTCGTGTCCTGTCACCTGGAGCGCATCCGCCCCTGCTTTTTCCGCCGCAAGGGCGTGTTTCTCCGTGGTGACAGTTGATATTACTTTTCCACCGTATTGATGCACACGCTCGATAATATCTTCGCCCCGTCCCAGTGAGATATTAATAACAGGGACTTTTTCCTCAATGAGAACCTCGGCGTTTTCCCGTGCCCCCGGCATCAGAAGGGTACAGCCTGCGCCGAATGGTTTGTCGGTTAGCTGACGGATTCTCCTGATTGATTCACGGGTCATTTCCGGAGTAAGAGGTCCTGTCGCAAGATATCCAAGCCCCCCTGCATTTGACACCGCCGCAACCAGTTCCGGAACACTGATCCAGCTCATGCCGGGAAGGATGATCGGATATTTAATTTTAAAAAGATCGGTAATTTTTGTTTTCATACAAAACTCCTAAAAAATAATTTTTTTAAAACGGCGTATTTCATCCGTTTCGTTGTATATAGTCCTCAATGAAGCTTACTCGACAGCCGCTCCCCCGAGGAGGGCCAGGGCCTCATCAAACCATGAAATCCACGAAGCTTCATGAGTTATTCCCCGCCGCAGATTAAGGTAGCGGAATTTTGCTTTCATTGACATCTGTGCAACATCGGGAAAATATTCCCTTTCCCGTTCATAATATAATTTCAGTTTTTCTTCATGAATTTTTCTGCGCCTTAAAATTTCGTCAATGATAATATGTATCGGAACATGATATCCCACATGAAATTTTGCGAGGAGGTCCTCCTTTACCGGTGACGGCTCCGTCGGCAACGCGATCCACTCCACAAGATACTGCGTCCCTTCATCCGTTACCCTGTAAATCTTTTTATGAGGCCTGTCCTCCTGCTGCACCACTTCAGACATCACCAGCCCCTTTTTTTCCATTCTTGCCAGCTCACGATAAATCTGCTGATGAGAGGCCTTCCAGAAAAAACCGAGGGAGCTGTTAAACTGCTTCGCAAGGTCGTACCCGCTGCAGGGTTTGTCTCCTACAAGTGATGCAAGGATTGCGTGGGTTATTGCCATAATAAATCGTAACTCCTGAATTTACAGAAGGCCTGAAACGCGGGATATCTCTTCTTTCGCTTCCCTTACCATCCGTTCAATAAGCTCTCTGCACGAAGGTACATCATTCACCAGCCCGACAGACTGCCCCATCATCATGGGTGCGAGATCAACATTTCCGGTTTCCCATGCCTCCTTCACTTTCTTCCCCGCAATAAGAGGCAGCAGTTCCTCAAAGCCGCATCCCTTCGCTTCAAGAGCCAGGACATCCTCTACGACCTTGTTGCGGATTGCGCGTCCCTGAAGCCCGATGCTCTTGCAGATCAGTGCGGTATCGTTTTCATGCCTTTTTATCAGGTGCTGCTTGATATTTTCGTGGACTTCACATTCCTGCGTCGCCACAAACCGTGTCGCCATCATAACACCGTCGGCCCCCAGGACCATTGCCGCCGCCATTGAACGCCCGTCAGCAATACCACCCACGGTTACCACCGGGACCCGGCATACATCTTTAATCCGCGGCGTCAGCACCATTGTGGTGACATCATCATTCAGGGGATGTCCGCCTTCCTCAATTCCCGCGGCGTAAATTCCGTCATATCCCGCCTTTACCGCGTGCTCGGCATGACGGACAGAACCAACCTTGTGGAACAGCTTTACTCCCGCTTTCTTCAGGAGATCCACAATCTCCATCCCCACCGCCTTGTCAAGGGGAGCGCCGGAAATTTCAAGTCCCGCGATCTTTTCCTGTGCACACACCCGCAGATACATTTTATGCTGTTCCGGCCCGATATGCACTGACGGCAGAATTGTGACATTAACCATAAAAGGTTTATCCGTCATACTCCGCGTTTCATTGATCGCGTTCCGGAATTCCTCTTCTGTGGGATAATTTCCCGCGGTGAGATTTCCAAGCCCCCCTGCGTTCGATATGGCGGCACAAAGCTTCGGCGTACAAAGCCACATCATGGCGCCGCAGATAATAGGATATTCAACACCGAACATTTCAGTAATTGCTGTTTTCATGTACGTCCTCCCCTGTGACCCGGATATAAGTATATCACGCTGAAAAAACACTTCTAAAAACTATATGCAAATAAGTGCATATTCAATCATTTTATTTGAAAATAATTTGTCAATAACAATCACCGGCAAAGTTCATAAAAAAACCCGGAATTTTTCCGGGTTTTTACAAATTCACACCAAAAGAACAGCAGCACAGTTATGCGGGTGATATTATTTTATTGTCACATCAAGCTTTTTCTTAACCTTCTTCGCCTCGGCAATAATATTCTTTAATATCTGCTCAACGGTAGGGGTATCGTGGATTATTCCGGTAATCTGTCCCATGGGGAGTACACCCATCCTGTTATCGCCGTTCATGGTGCCAACCAGAAACGCCTTGAATCCGATCGCCATCCGCGCCATCTGCATTGACCGCTTAAAGCCGGAAAACATAATACCCACTGCCAGTTTCAGCCATGGAAAACCGAGCATATCCGCAATCGCCTTTGAACGGATAACAGCGCTGAAAGGATTCAGCCTCTTTTTTATAAGCCGCCGCGCTCCCTTTGTGTTGAGAACCCTCGCTTTCAGGCCGTCCACCTTGTCGGTATACACCGTATCATACACATCGCTCTCACTGCTCATTCGCTTCTGCGTTTCGTGGACAGGGCTTTCCACGGAATTCATAAAACGCGTCCCCATTGCGATACCCTCTGCACCGAGGGAAAGCGCCGCAGCAAGCCCCCGACCATCCGCAAACCCCCCTGCCGCGATAACAGGAATATCAACGATATCAGCAATGCTTGGTATCAGCACCATTGACGTTACCGCTCCGCCGTGTCCTGCGGCTTCATGGCCAGTAACAATCAGCGCGTCAGCGCCGTCCCGCTGTGCCGCAAGGGCATGTTTCGCCGTGGTAACTGTCGCGATCACCTTGCCGCCATACTTGTGCACTTCTTTTGCTATCCAGTCCCCTTTCCCCAGGGCATAATTTACCACGGGGACCTTGTTCTCAATCAGGATTTCCGCATTCCTTTCGGCGCCGGGAAAATACAGTGTCACATTTGCAGCATAGGGTTTCTTTGTCAGTTCCTTTATCCGTTTTAGATACTCTCTGGTCTCATCTACACCGAGGACCCCTGTTGCAAGTATCCCCATGCCCCCCGCATTGGAAACTGCCGCAACAAGTTCCGGTGTGCTTATCCAGCTCATTCCTGAAAGGATAATGGGATATTTAATTTTAAAAAGTTCAGTGATACGGGTTTTCATAAAGAATTCTCCTGATAATTATTATTTATAATGCCACGGACCTCAGCACCCATTACAGCAAACAGCAATTACTGTTTCAACAAATAGCAAATGCTGAATGTGTCAATAATAAAAGAGAATTTTTTATAGAGGTAATGTTACTCTGTATCAAGAGGTTTGTCGGCAGCCTGATCTGATTCCGGCAGCTGCACATCATAGTTATTGAGGATTTTATATATCTCCCACAAGGAGAAAAAAAGCGTCAGGAGAATGGGGCCTATAAGTACGCCGGCAAGTCCGAAGGCCTGAATGCTGCCAAGAAGAAGAAAAAAGAAAATGATTGGATGAAAGTTAAGTTTTTTCCCGAAAATATTCGGTTTCGCGACATTTTCAAGGACCATGTACCACACCATACACCATATACTGACAAATATTGCAGCCCAGTATTTTCCGATCAGAATAAAAAACAATGTTGCGGGCAACCATACCAGGGACGTCCCTATAACCGGTATCAGCGACAGCACCGCCGCGATACTGCCCCAGAGCAACGGCATGCTGAAACCACCCACATACAGCCCGATTCCAACCATCAGTCCCTGAAGTATCATGATTAACAGGTTTCCTGCGAGGAGAATTTTTATAACATCCTTCAAGCGACCCACAATGTCCCGTTCAATATCATCGGGAAAGGGGAGTATCCGGTAAAATGATTCCCCAAGCCGGTAGGCATCTTTAAAAAGAAAAAACAGGATCAGAATCATGAAGAAAAAATTTATTCCGAGCTTAAGGGAAAAAGTCACAAGGCTGGTAAGGTTCGCGAACACCGCAAGGGAGGTGTTCTGGATCATCTGAATCGTCTTCTGAATTATTTCTGCACGGCTTATATTGAGATTCGCATCAACCATTGACATGAGTGCGCTCTGATCAACCCACTTGTTGATTGAAGCCACACTTACCGTTGTCTGGATATGCATGTATAATTCGTATGCCTGATCAGCAAGGGACAGAAGCAGAAAGAACAAGGGCAGAAGAATCAGCCCGATAATGAGAATTACCATGATGCTTGCGCTGGCAAAGCGTTTTTTCACATAGTGCAGAATTTTGTCGTGGAGTGGGCGAAGCGCCAGATATATTATCAGTGCGAACAAAAACGGCCAGAAATAAAACCGGTAGATGTACCCGAGCCCGAAAATCACACAGCTGAAAAGCACGAAAAAAAGCCTTACCAGCTTTCTGCTTTCCCTGAGTTGAAAATAAGAATCGCTTTTTTCAAGCATAAAGTCCCCTTTCTGCGCTGCCGGCGCCTGCCGGCACCGGCAACGCTGTCAAGGATGAAACCTCTCAACCTTCACTTAGTTAGATAGTGAGATAAATCAGCAGCTATTTTCATAATAGCGTGATCGAGATATTGCGGATCTGCGATTCGTTTCCGATATTCGTCAATCAGTTCGGAATCACCAGATATTTTACCCTGCTTTATCTCACGATCCTCCTTGTTCATGAGATTTTCCATATCTACACCCCTTTTCAGGTCCCCCTGCTCCTCCTTGAACAGAGTTCTCAGACCATATTAATCATTCGGTATAAACGAAAAAGCACTTAACGAATCTTTATAAAATAACGCCTTTTTTTCCTTCTTTTTCGTGACTGCGCGGCCCTTCCCGATCCGTCAAATACTCACTCTATCAGCAATAATTGAGTACGGAAAATAATGTATATATTACCCGAATACAGGATGTAATAAAAATATCAGCATTTTACCGAATAATGTCTTCTACCCAGAAAATCTCCCCCTTTTCATTATACAGGAGATCAAACCTGCACATAATCTCTTTCGAATAGTATTTCCTGTTTTCCATAAGGAACCGCAGGGCACAGCGCCTGAGAATGGACTTTTTTCTTCCGGTAATCGAATACAGGGAACCGCCGTAATATTCACCGGTTCTGGTTTTGACCTCAACAAAGATCAGCAGGTTCTCCCTCACGGCAATAATATCTATCTCTCCGTACCTGCCGTTCCGGAAATTTCTGCAGACAATCTCAAATCCCTGTTCCAGGAGGAACTCTGCGGCCTTATCCTCTCCCCACTGGCCGAGGTCCTTTCGTGCTCCGCTTCCGGCCATAATATACCTCCGGATCAATGTGGTGTGTAAAAGGGTGGAAGGATAAAACAGTAAGTGGGATTACAGCACTTCGAGGAAATTCACTCCCGCTTCCTCCTCGTCCAGAGCCTTCACAACATATAGTGATATTTCTTCGAGGAGATTGACAATTTTTGTTTCGGGAATCCGCTTTCCCTGCTCATCAAATACAAGTTTCACAATGGGACGCATGGGCTTCTGGGGGACAGAACCCACCACAATTCCCGTACTGTTGTCGTTAAGCCGCACAAGGGACCCTATTGGATATACCGACATCCTGGACAGGAACACCTTCAGGATAACAGGATCAAATTTATTAACGCCGCTTGAGAGCAAATTTCTCATGGCATGGTAAAAAAACTGCTTCTTCCGGTAGCTCCTGTTGGATATCTGCGCCTCATAGCTGTCCGCAATGGCGGCAACCTTTGCGTACTCGCTAATCTCATGCCCCTTCAATCCCCGGGGATACCCCCTCCCGTCATACTGCTCATGGTGCTGCAGCGCCACTGCCGCCACAGCGTCACTGACCTGACCCAGCTGTTTCAGCGCCCGGTATCCATGAAGCGGGTGGGTGCGGATAAGATTAAACTCCTGTTCGGTGAGGTTTGACTGTTTACTCATGATATACGGGGGGATTTTCAGCATCCCCGCATCGATCAGAAGCGTCGCGAGGCCGAGTTCGCCGAGTTTTTCCGGCGTATATTTCAACGCAATACCGATCAATATGGAATAAAATGTGACATTAACCGAATGCACCACATGGGTGTTCTTCCCTTCGTCAAGGCCATAGAGAAACAGGAATATATTGCTGCTCTCCCCCATGAGACGAATGATACCATCCAGGGCTTCTTCGAGGCCTTCAGTGGTAAACTTCTGGTCTGTCTTGATCGCGGAATGCACCTTTTCCACTTCAGTACATGCCCGCCGGTGCACTTCAATGAGATTTCTTCGCTTCCTCAGCAGATTATTATAGTTTTGAACAATCGCATTAACATCAACAGGATGAAATGTTTCAATTCTCTTTTCCAGCTTCAGGTCAGCATCAGTTGAAACCAGGGCACCCGCTGTTTCAATACTGGCGACACCCCATTTCATCAGCTTTTTAATATCACTCTCTTTTATGGAAACATTTGCTCCCACCAGCATATTACTGCTGTCAATATATACCGGCTTGTCAAACCGCATACCAGGCTTCAGGTCTTCCACAAGAATTTCTTTCATCTGAGACATCGCTTAATATCCAAAACCGTCAATTTTTTTCCTGAATTCACTGTTCATTCTGTAACAGAAACTGAACACCTCAGCCACCGCGCGGTAAAGATGTTCCGGTATTTCATCACCCGTATGTAATTCACTCAGTACGCCGGCAAGATCGGGGTCATTTACAATTGTTATTCCGTGTTCCCGGGCCACTTCAAGAAGCTTTTCCGCGAGAAACCCCCGTGCGACTGCAAGCACCGAAGGAGAGGTATCACCCTTTTCATATCCGAGAGCAACTGCCTTCTTCCTGTCCATATCAGGCCTTCATATCGACACCGAGAAGGGCCGACGATGATTCAAATGTACTGATGCACTCATTCAATACTTCGACACTGTTATATAGCGATATTGATAATTTTTTTTCAACAAAATTTTTTATTCTTTTATGCAATCCGTTAATATCTTTTTTTAGAAAATCGACAGCTTTTATCTCGCGGCAGAACACGCCTATATCAAGCATATCAGGGAAGTCCCGCACGAGGATGTCGATATAACCCAGCGCAGAAAACTCCATCCCCCATAGCACCGCATTCTTCCGGTGAAGATACCGCATCGCCTTCCATTCATCCCCGTCCCGCACCGGGATGGCCCCGGAAATAAAATCTCCCGCCTTTTCTCCCGGTCCGAAAAGAAACTTCATGATCCTTCCCATATCATCCCCGGAAAGATCCCCGGAGTCAGCACTATCTCTGATGTTTCCCGCGATACCATCAACCAGATCCCTGAGGTTCCCTCCCCCATGCATATCCTTCACCGCGCGCTCATCCCTGCGTTTTCCGCCCCCCATCAGGGAAAGGAGGGGAATGAGATAATCGCTATTAATACCGCTTTTCTGCAGAAAAAGATAAGAAAAAAAAGGCAGCGACGCCATTTTCAGGTCTTTTTTCATTATATTGTTCAACAGGCGGATGATAACAGCCCCTTCATCCCCGGACTTCCCCGCCCCGAACAGCAGCAGATTCAGGTCCATGAGGGTCCGTACACTGCTTCTCCCAAGGGAGTCCGCCATTCCCTTTCCGGGCATCATCCTGCCTGAAACATCATCAAGGATATATCCTGAAAGTTTTTTCAATTCCGTCGATATATTGTCACGGCTCAATATGGAAAAGATGAACGAAGAACCGCTCTTTTCCTTCATCACAAGAACAAAGCGCCCCCTGGAAGGAATTCCCGTTTCGAAACTTGCGTTGATGTGCTTCCCCCTGATTTCGATAACAGCATTCCGGGAGTCAAGGCGTTCAACAACCTGCGCCGTGACCCGTCCCCCCTCGGGGATGCTCCGGAGCATATCCTTTACCGCGGCTTTTCCGGAAATTGTTATAATATTCTGAGTATTTATTTTCACAATTTTTCTTTTCACCCGAACACGAGACGGCCACAGATGATTACGCCGTGTCAGGGGACTCCCGACATCAATATAAAAAACCTACATTACCTGAGGCGTATTGTCAACGGCAATATGGGTTTCCGGCGAAAGGCTTCAGGTGAAAAACATTACCCCGCCCTCTATCTGCCGCAGACCTGACAGTTGTTACTCATACAGACAACCACTGGGAGAATATGGTCGCACACAAAAAGACCCGCTCGTTTCCGGGCGGGTCTTTTGTTTTTCAAAATAAATGACGGTTGTTTTTTACAGACCTGTTGAAAGGGCCCTAAAACCAACACCAACATAAATTGCGATATCATATGCTGAATCCATACCAATCTTATCAGAAGAGTCCTCCCACTCACTAAACTGGTTGTTTGTGAGGTTGTACCCGAATCTTCCCTCTACATCAAAATATACTCCTTCAGTAATTGGAGTAAAAAATCCTATAATGATGTTACCCCAGAGATCAATTTTTTTCTTCGCTTCATAGTCGCTATTACCGTAATCCTGACTTATAAGATATTTCCCAGAAAAACCCGCCCCAATATAAAGTCCTCCACCGGTAACAAACTTCGCATTAACCTGAGGAAGAAGGAACTGCGCTGTATAGTCTTCCGTTCCATCCTGCGCATCTTCATCAACAACATACTGGTACTCAAGGCCTATACCAATCCAGAACTGACCCATGTTCACATTGTATTCACCGTTTGCTGCAAAACCGGAAAATTCCAGGTCGTCCCAATCCTGTTCATCGAACGATACTGTGTAAGCAGGAATATATCCAAGCCGGACAAAAATCACATCATTTGTCACCGCATACTGCGCCTGTGCGGCAACCGAAACACCCATGAACATAACAAGGGCTGCAACTACACCAAGTAATTTCTTCATACAAAATCCTCCAAAAAAAATTAAAATTTTTTTTACGATTACGCTTCTTAAAACTTCTCTCACAAAACTATACTTCTTCCCTGATACCACGGGGATTTAATTTTGCAACCACTTTTCCGAATAATTATGTCACTTTATTCGGATTACCCGGAATCATGATCACACAGATTACTGACCGGCATTTCCCGGAAATTACATTCCCCTGTATAAAATTTTTCATTAGAGGAAGGTACATAAAAAATTCTATATCGGCAAGTTTTTTGTATATTTTTTTTTAAAATAAAGTGGGGCAATGCATGCTCTTTACCGGTTCATAGGTGCGGCGGTGCACCGGGGAGGGACCCATTTCCACAATCCTGTGCCGGTGGAATGCCGTCCCATACCCCTTGTGCTGACTAAATCCATAACCCGGATACCGCACATCGAGGCGTTCCATAATACTGTCCCGCCGGACCTTCGCGGCTATCGAGGCGGAGGCAATGGACAGAGAAAGCCCGTCCCCCCCCACTACCGACTTCACGGGAACACCCACCTGCAAACGGAAGTTTCCATCCATAAGCACGAGGTCAGGACAAATTGAAAGCCCGGCAACAAGGCGGCGCAGGGCATATTCCGTGGCCCCGTTTACATTGAGGCGGTCAACGATCCTGTGTGACACAAGGCATGTGGAAACACATAACGCATGTATTTGTATGCATGCAAGAGCTCTGATTCTGCCTTTGTGAGTTAGTTTTTTGGAATCACGGACAAGGTGCAGCAATTCTTCGGGGGGATGAGAAAAGAGCTCACGGGGATATACCACAAGACCAACCGCAAGGGGACCCGCAAGGGCCCCTCTCCCGGCTTCGTCAGCTCCGGCAATTACTGCCGTTATATTGGTACAACATTCAGATTCAATGTCAAAGGATACCGCTATCTGCGAATCCCTATTCTTTTTCTTTCGTTTCAACGAGTTCAGCAGGGGTTTCAGGCACTACAGCGTCCTTCATTGAGGCCTTCGGACCCTTTTTTGTCGCGCCTTTGTACCGCCGCTCTTTCAGTTTCGCGGATTTTCCTCTTCTTTCTCTGAGGAAATACAGCTTTGACCGTCGGATCTTTCCCTGTCTCACTACTTCAATATTCGCGATGCGCGGGGAAAACAGAGGAAACACACGCTCAACGCCCACATCGTAGGAAATTCTCCGGACCGTAAAAGTTTTCCCGATGCCTCTGTTATTAATGGCAATAACGATGCCCTCATAAATCTGGACTCTCTCTCTGTTACCCTCAACTATTTTGTAGTGAACCTTAACCGTGTCACCTATAGTGAAGTTGAGCTCCCTTTCAACCGGCTGCAGTTCCTTTTCGATTTCACGGATCAGCTTCATTGTTATTCTCCTCGTATTTTCCTGATAAGATAGTCTCTATATAAATCAGGCCTCACAGACCTTGTTTTATCAATACTCACCCCACGCCGCCACAGGTCAATCTTTTTATGATCGCCGCTCATAAGAACTTCCGGCACCGCCATCCCCCCGCAGATTTCCGGCCGCGTATAATGGGGATACTCCAGAAGTCCGTTCTCAAAGCTTTCATCCAGCAACGATTCGCTGTTTGACATGAATCCTGGGGCATATCTCGCAACGGCGTCAAGTATCACAAGGGCCGCGAATTCGCCCCCGGAGATGATATAATCACCCAGGGAAACCTCGAAATCAACGCGGGATTCAACAACCCGGTGATCGACACCCTCGTAATTCCCGCACACGATGCAGATATCCTTCGATGCGTACAGTTCCTTTACCATTTTCTGGTTCAGAACCTTTCCCGAAGGGGATGTCAACAGCACCGTTGCCGCTTCGCCGGCAGCGGCGTCAATGGCCCGGAAAAGCGGCTCCGGCTTCAGCACCATGCCGCTTCCGCCTCCGTATGTGTAGTCATCACATCTGCGATGCGGGTCATCTGAATATGTTCTCAGATCAATTATATCGACATCAAGTATTCCCGCCGTAATCGCTTTCCCCATGAGCCCCGTGGAAAGGGGACTTGTGAAAAACTCCGGGAACAGTGTAATTATCCTGCACTTCACGTAAACCGGGCCTCTCCCTTTTCTTCCCGGACACATCAGCGGGCTATATATCCAGCAGTCCCTCTACCGGGAAGATATCAATTCTGCGATGCTGCAGTTCTTTCAGGTCAACCATGGTTTTCACGAAAGGAACCATGAACTGCTTCCCTGCGAGGTCTTCAATCAGCAGGATATCCCCGCTCCCGGCCTTCAGGATATCAGCGACGGTACCGAACTTTACATCATTATAATAAACATCACACTGAATCAAATCATAATGATAAAATTCATCCGGCGAAAGCAGGGCCTTTGTCTCTTCAGCGAGAGATTGGGGGATATACAGCTCATTCCCTTTTTCGGCGATTGCCTGGTCCCTGCCTTCGACACCTTCCAGCACAATCAGATACAGGGCCCCTTTCTGCTCAATGGATTCAAGTATCCGGCGGGGGCTATACTGCTCCCCCTTTTTGAGGAACACTTCCTGCCCAACGTCAAAGCGCTCCCGTATATCAGTCGTAACAAAAACTTTAAGGCGCCCATGTAAGCCATGAGCGCCTGTTATTTTGCCAATTCGTAAGTATTGCACATTAATCAGTCAAGTATTTCCAGCACAACCCTTTTGCCGGATTTTGTAGCTGAGGCATTAATAATAGTTCTGATTGCCCTTGCAATCCTTCCATGTTTACCAATGACTTTACCAATATCTTCTTTCGTGACTTTAAGCTCAAGGATTGTGGATTTTTCCCCTTCAATCTCTCGAATTTGTACACTATCAGGATTATCGACAAGCGATTTGACCATATACTCCACCAGATCCTTATAATTCATTCCCGCCTCCAGTAGAATTATTTTGCTTCGTTATACTTTTTCCAGATCCCTGACTTTTTCAATAACTGTTCAATAGTGTCTGTAGGCTGTGCACCATTTTTTAGCCAGCTGATTACCCGCTCTTCATCTACCTTGAACTGCTCGCCATCTGCTACCGGCTGATATTGTCCAAGGTTTTCAATAAAGCTCCCGTCACGCCTTTTCCTGCTGTCAACGGCTACCACTTTGTAGTAGGGCATTTTCTTTTTTCCAACTCTCTGCAATCGAATCTTGACGGCCACGTATGTTACCTCCTGATATAGTTAGGGGAAATAGATTATACGGCTATTTTTTTGTCAATACAAAATAACCAGTAATAATAGAAAACTACACGGAAATTAAGTGACTAAATTCCATAGATAGTTGACTTGCAACAAACATTGCAATAGTGAAGTATCTTTCAGCGGAAAACTGGAGATATCACAACATTAATAGCATACTTAAAATACCCCGCAATTATTTCCAGATTTTTTTTATTTTTCCCTTGATTTTATCAAAAAAACTTAAAAAATGTTATCCATGACTTTTCAGTCCCCTTTTATGAAACACATACCCGGAGAAAATCATCGCCGGCTATGAATCTCTTTCCTTACTGATCAAATAGAGGTTATAATGAATGTTGTAAGAAAATTATACGCCGCACTATGCCTGATCATGATCGCACTGCCTGTTTCAGCGGAAACCATGCCACATGGGAAAATCTACCAGAGCATAATTCAGCGAGGTGAAATAAGGATAGGCATCTCGGAGCACTATCCCCCCCTTAATTTTAATGCCGGCAGGAGTGGAGTGGAGGTTGAAATGGCAAAGGAGCTGGGAAAATTTCTCGGAGTAAGAACAACCACGGTGCCCCTCAGTCTCACTGACTATATATCCGCTATCGAAACCGGAAAAGTTGACATTGTTATGGCGGGGCTTTCCCGGAATATGGAACGGGCTAAAAAGATATGGTTTTCAGAATCCTATATTTCCATGACCCCCGGGGTCATCGCCAACAGGCACCGGCTCCCGCAGACCCGTTTCGGCGATAAATTTGAGCAGAACCCGATCAGGACAATCTGGGACCTGAAAAACATAAGCGGATTCAAGTTTGCCGTAAAGAAGAAGAGCTCCTATGAGCATCTCCTGGACAGAGAATTTCCCGATATTCAGAAAATTATCGTATCGACGAATGACGAGGGACTTAAGGCACTGAAATCCGGCCAAGCTCACGGATTTGTCCATGATTCGCTGTTCCTCCAGTACCTTTACACCAATTCATCAGAATTAAGGGGTAATTATACCCTGCTCCAAGGAGGCAGCAGACACGAAAAAATCTGTGCGGGACTCCCCTTCGGGGACACTGTCCTAAAAAACCAGATAGACACCTTTATCCTGGAACTGACACGGCAGGGACGGATTGACGAATGGCTTGAATACTACAACAAAAAATAAGAGTTCGGAACAATGAGATTTTTTAAAATTGTATTTATTGTCACACTGATTACATCTGCACTTTCCCTTTTTCCTGATTCTGTTGCATTTGCACACGAAATGGACCCGACACTCGAAAAGCTTGACCTTTCAGGCTTTCTCCGTGTGCGTCAGTGGTATGCGGGAAGCAAGTCTAAAATGCCGGAAACATTTCCCCCGGACAGCAGCTACAACGACGTCCATTATCAGGACCTGTTTTTACGGGGCCGCCTGTACCTCAAGGTGCTGCCGGATGTTGAAATTCGTACCGTGTTCGATATCAGTTCATCCTTCGGAAAGGACGACTTCGCATTGGGTAATGGCGGCACCAATATAATTACACGGGACGTGTATGCGGTATTTACACTCAGCAGCGACACGGAACTTTCCATCGGGCTGCAGCCTTTCAGCCTTCCCGGAGGATATATCCTCGCCCGCGATGCCACAGGCGCATATTTAAGCCGTTATTTTTTCAGCAGAAAGCTGAAACTGTACGGGGCATATATCAATGCGTACGATAATGCCGAGGACAGCTTCGGTGAGGGCTCTGACTCTCCGAAGCAGACAAATGACAATATCTTCATAGCAGGGACAAACTTCAACATCACATCCTATTGTTCCGGTGAAGCATATTACGCCCATGAACACGACTCCTACACCACTGATGACGGGGATGAAGATGACGATATCAGAAAAGCATCACTCCACTGGGCCGGGCTCCATGTGAAGCTCTCCATGGGAGACTGGTTTGTCAGCGCGGGAGGGATTTACAACTTCGGACACATCAATCTGCGTGATATCAATGATATATATAGCGATTTCCGGCGTACTGATATACACGCATGGCTCGGGGAATTTGAAGCCGGCTGCCGTTTCAACAGTACCCAGATAAGCATTGTCGCGGAAGGAGCCACGGGTGACCCCAACAGTGCCGAAGCAAAAAATTCCTTCCAGGACATCAAGGCATCCCACGAATTCTCGAACATCGTTGTTGACAATACCGGAGGCCTGGCGCTTCGGGGAAGCGGTGAATCAAGCTGGTACGGCCTCTATGGAACCGGCATCAGGCTCCAGCACATCTTTCACTTTTCTGTAACCATGCAGCTGCGCATACTGCATTTCCGCACAACCAAAACACTTGAATGGAACGGCACATCGTCAACAGTGTTAGGCAACGAAGCTGATCTCCGGCTGGAGTACCAGTATCAGGAAGCGGTGGCAGTTTTCATGACTGCAGGGGCATTTCTGCCCGGGGACGCCTACATGGCCCTCGACGCAATTCAGCATGAATCGGATGATCCGGTTATTGAAGCGATGATCGGCGTTCAGATAAATTTCTAATAATCTGCCTGCGGGAGGACGCGATGGAAAAATGCATCAGCTGTGGCGCACCGACGGAACGAACATACACCATGTATGAATGCCGGATTGGAGATATTGAAAAAGTGGAAACCCGTACCGAATACATACCCACCAATTTCAAGCCCCAGAAGAGGGTCCACTACAAAGTTATCACATCCTTTGATGAAACAACGGAACATGTTTTCGGGTACTGCACCAACTGCCTGTACAAAAGCAGAAAAACAGGACTCCGGCTCCTCATGATTCTGTTCCCGGCACTCCTTGTTCCCGCGGTAATTCTCTTTTCCATTTCAGGGGGATTTGATGCCGGAAAAAGTTCTATCCTTTTCTGGGTAAGCCTTGTTCTGGGATTTGCAGCGACAATATCTTTTTTTATATCGCTGCATCTGGTATTTGCGGGGAATAAAAAAGATCCCTTTTTCGCGAAGAAAACCGAGTTGAACGACCTCTACATGGAAAATCACAACTGTAGAATTCTGACACCGGAAGAATATGAACATCTTAAAAAGAATGACTTTCGGGAAACGAAAACGACATTTTCCGATATCATTTCATAATAACAGTTATTATAAACTGAAACGATACCGTTCTACAGGGTTCTCCCCGCCGGAGGCGGGGAGAATGCCTGGCATTAAACTTAATTAATACAGAAAAACCTGCTACTCGACTATTATCTTGGATATTTCCATAATAAACCGCTTATAGGAATCGTTAAGCATTTTATTCACATTGGTCACCATCTCCCTGTCGGTGACTCTTCTTTCTATATAAGTGGCAACATCGCTGAAATCATTTTTCAGCTTTCGACCTACTTCATCAATCGCCTGTGCATAGGCGATTGCAGTGGGGGATTTGTAAACAGTCCTCCTTTTTTTCAGTTCCTCATCAAGCTCAACCTGGCGCATTCTCTTTTCCTGCACCCGCTTTATGAACATATTCAGGACCGATTCCGCATTTGAGAGATAATTCACAGGGGAAATAATCTCCCGGTATTCCTGTCCCTGGAACGATTCCCGGAACACGTGGTCCGGCAGCGGTTCACTGTAATAGTTCTCCATGACACGAGGAGCAGTGACTCCGTCAATGACAACCCTGTTATACAGAAAGGACCGGGAAAGAATATTTATTGTATCTTCAGGGAGAAAAACGAACTCCTGATTCAGTATCTTCATTTTTCTCGACGATATCATCAGACGCAATGAAACTTTCTGGCCGATTCTCCGCATCTGATTATCCCGAACAAGTTTTTCCAGCATATACATTGCAGTTTGTGCCGCGAGGGTTGCATCTTCATAATACGCCACGATGACACCGTCAGCAATACTGTTTATGATACCTTTGTTATCCATGATTACAGAAAGAATCCCTGTACTCACGAGGTCCGCGATCACTGAAAGCTCCGACATATTGACGCTCTGAACCATGCTTTTGTATCCGGCAATCTCCACGATGAGCATGGTTGCGTTGACATCATCAAGATTTTTTATTGGTTTATCCTCATCGCTCAGCTGCAGCGAACGCTTTTTCTCAAGGAGATCGGATTCCGGGCTTTCATACTTTTTGAATATATTTACAACGAACTGATCAATTTCCCGCAGCTCCTCTTCTGGAAGCATTTTAAGAATTGAGACAATATCATGTGAAATCCCGTAATCTTCTTTCAGGAGCGATATGAGAAAATACCCGAGCTCGGTGGAACGCTGTCCTCCGAGAATTGACAGTATCCCCCGCTGAATTGACTTGTTTTTTATTATCATCATATCGCGCACTGTTTTGAATGCATCCCGGTGCCCCAGCTGTATCAAAAGGGCGCATGAATATATACGCACCTTTATACCCGGGTCCTTCAGGTATTCCTGAAGGAAACCCACCGCATGACGCTTGTTGAACGAGGGCACGGTGCTGATGATGTGGCCGATCGCCTGCACCACCGCTTCTTTTGACTGATTATCCGAAACATTAAAAAATACTTCATTCAGATATTCCATGTCAGACTCAAAACTGCATCGTCCAAGGCAAAGAACAGCAACGCTTCTAATGTCATGGTCGCTGTTTTCTTCTATTATATTATGAAATACCTGCTGCGCCCCGATATTCGCCCCGAGATCTCTCCTGACCAGAATTTGCAGTATAGATTTAATCACTTCACTGATTTCACCGGCCCGCTCACGCAGGTACTCAATAAGAATTGTCAGCGAACGCTGGTCAGAAAACTGCGAAAGCAGCCTCACCCCTTTCATGTGATCAGCCTGATCTCCCGTGGCGAGCAGCAGTTCGAGTTCTCCAAGCATGTAGGAATAGTTCAGCACTGAAAGGCAATGGGCAGTAGCATTAAAAATATCCTCATCCTGATATTTTTTCACATAATTGAATATCTTCACAAGGATCGTTGCGGCATTATTGATTTTCAGCCGCCCGATCAATTCACAGAGCCGGACAATCCTGTTCCGCAGATACCGTTTTTCAAAATTGACCGTATCGATGCGTGATGCCGATATCTCCCGCGACTTCTCATCATCATCATAGAGGACTTCAACCAGCAGAGTAAAATCCTCAGTATCGCCGCCCTGCATGAAGGGGACTTTTTCCGCGATTCCCCCTAACAGTTTGTGGATATTCGTTGTATCCTCATGCTGCAGATAATAGACAATGCGGTTTTTCAGTTCAGGAGTGAGACGCTCAAGGATATAGTGGCGTATTCTCCGAAAATTTTCCGGAAAGTCCTTTTCGGCTACACTGGTCACCATGAATTCTTTTCTATATGTTTCAAAAAAAGTCTCCAGCGTGACAATAATGTAATTAAATATTTTATCCGTCAGGAGAATATTTTTTCTGTTCTCAGTCAAACTGGTGAAATAACTCTCAAAAATTTCCACAATCAGCTTGTTCTGCCGGTCCGTATCCATGGAAAGCGAAATCAGGTTCCTGAAGAGCTTGTCGGGGTCCCTGAGCCGGTCAACATTGGCATAGAGAAGATAGAGCGTGCGTTCAATTAAAACTGAATCATTGGAGGTAAGCGCTTTCATCGCGTAAATAATAAGCTCCCGGTGGTTGCTCGAAAGCATCGCGTTGATATATTCAGCCTTTACTCTGTTCGGAAACGACTCAAAATGAATTGTCATTTTCCCGAGGAGCACCCTGATTTCAAGAACGACCTTGTCCTCTTTCTCGGGAGTATAGGTGAACATCTGCTCCTCTTCGGTCCTGCTCGATTCCATCTCCCGCATGAGGTTGTTACACAGCAGCGCGATAGACCGGTAGACAGAACCATATATCTCCTCATTGTCATCCTTCAGCAGCTCCTCAAAAAGGGGTATATTCTTAAACGAGGAAAGCCCGATAATCGCCAGGGAACGAATTTCCGCCGCAAGCCCCCTGTCGAGAGCCATGTTCCTGAAAAAATTAAATACCTCATCACTGCCTCTGCCCACCAGGCTGAGCACATTCATGCACTTCGCAACAAGTGAATAATCTGCGGCATTGCCGTTTTCATCAATATTATCCCGAACAATGTCAAGGACAACGGGGACTTCCCTTTCACCACCGTTTCGCCCGACATAATCAAGCATATCAATTTTCTCTTCAATGCCGAGGGGTTTTCCAAGCAGTTCCACAAAAATTGCGAGCACCTGAGGGTCGTCATAATTTTTTAAAACGGAAATCGCGCTCTGACGTATTATCGTCCCCTTGTAGATATCTCCCAGCAACACCGCAAAACCCTGTTCCGACTTCATAATACCAAGGACTTTATGCAGAGAAATCCTCTCATAGGGCATGAGTTTAAAACTTCTGCTTATTTCAAGTTTAATCGACTGGAGAATATCTTTTTCCATAAATTTTTCCCGCGAATAGTGATGGTGTACTTTTTATATAATGAAGATAAGTATCCGGGAATATCAATCAAAAAACTGATACCGCTTCACTATCTCAATCAAATGAAATTCTCAATTCCGCCTCCACGATTCTTTATGAGCACTTCCTGGAACCCTGAAATACAGATGCTGACAATTTGAAACACCACCAATTACTGCAATTCAAAACCCACAGGGCTCCTGCCGCCGTTTTTTAAGACGTAACACAGTTTTTGAAGCGCCTTTGTAAAAATAGTTTGACTATTTTCTATAATTATAATTATATTTGTACTGTTAAATTAATTTTACACATTCAATCCTGGAATTTCTAAATCCCCGAATTACAATATGGCTTTCTTTACGGGTGAGTTTACGTCAGGAAATACGGGAAATGAAAGACCGTTCACAACATAGAGACGGCATTCTATCGGTAATTACGACCGTGAGGGATGCCAAATATTTTAAAGGGGTGATATTGATGAAACGCAAAACAGTAATGGCGCTTGTGGCAATGTTTTTTATTTTTTCAACTATTTACTGCGGCGGCGGTTCTTCCGTCAGGCAGAATGGCTCACAGCCCGGGAACGACATGATCGGCGAAGCGACCGGAATCGCCACTATTTTTGATAACGACAGAGCCCTTGCGCGGGACAGAGCTATTGATGATGCGATGAATAAACTGGTTAAATCCAAGCTTGGCACCACTGTTACAGGACGCCAGGTAGTTCAGGATTTCGCGCTGGTGGAATCCCTTGTTGAAGCAAGTTCAACAGGAATGGTAAAAAACTGGACCGTGCTGAAAGAATACCCGCAGGACAACGCATACTTTACCACTATCCGCGGCGAAGTGTTCCCGGCAGCGGTAAACGAAGCTATCGAAGCGACACTGCGCAACTATGGGCGTCCGAAATTCATGGTGCTCATTCAGGAAACATTTGAAGGGACAAGAAATCAGCCGGGGAACACTGTGGCCGAGCTCACCATGATGGAAATCATGGGAAATCACGGATTTGAATTTGTTGATTCCCAGATGACCCAGGAACTCATGAGAAAAGAACGCAATCTCATGGGGAAAGCGGTGGACGGTAAAGTCGGGGCAGATGTCCAGAGCCTCCTCCTGGATGATCTTGGGGCAGAGGTGATAATAATTGGAACCGCACAGACTTCAGATCAGTCAGGTGCCCTCCGTGGCGTTTCACGCAACATGAAATCCAAGCAGGCAAATATCCGCCTCCGCGCCATTGATGTGTATACAGGAAGAATTCTCGCCTCCAGCGCGCAGAACGCTCCCGCAGTTCATATTGACGCGGAAACAGCTTCGAAAGACGCGATTCAGCGATGTCTCAGGAAAATGCTC
>ENA-UPTA01001184-UPTA01001184.1-activated-sludge-metagenome-genome-assembly--contig:-NODE-1184-length-29389-cov-9.699973_pt1 | contig 29389 bp, 27 predicted proteins | sample MGYA00238184_ERZ773361 | MGnify/ENA primary metagenome ERZ773361 (study PRJEB29100, sample SAMN05720205) | activated sludge metagenome | isolation source: anaerobic digester from wastewater... | reverse complement strand
TCGAACTTCGGGTACTCGGCCACCGGCTGCTGGATCATCGACATGCCCTTGCCGAACGGGCTGTAGGCCAGCGTCGACACGCCGAAGCCCAGCGTGCGGTTGATCAGCTCGCGGTCCATCGCATGAGCGACCGCCCGCCGCACGCGCATGTCGTCCAGCGGCGGCTTCTTCAGGTTCATGTAGACACCCTCGGTGCCGAAGCCGGCGGGCGAGTAGACGTCGTGGCGGCGATCGTTCTTCATCGTCGACACGAAGTGCAGCGTGGGCTGCATGATGATGTCGGTCTGGCCCGACTTGAACGCCGCCTCGCGGGTCTCGATGTTCTGCATGCCGCGGAACACGACCCGGTCGAGGTAGGGCTTGCCCTTCTGCCAGTAGTCGGGGTTGCGCTCGACCACGAAGCGGCTGTTGCGTACCCATTCGACGAACTTGAACGGCCCCGTGCCCACCGGCTTGACGCCGATGCCCTGTGGATCGGCCTTGAACGCGGTGGGCGACACCATGATGCCGGGCGCGTCGGCGAGGATCGTCGGCATCGCCGCGTTCGGCGCCTTCAGCGTGATCTCGACCGTCATCGGGTCCAGCGCCTTCCAGCCCTGGAACAGGCTCATCGTCGTCAGGCAGCGGCAGCGGTTGGCCGGGTTGCTGGTGCGGTCGAGGTTGGCGATCACCGCGGCCGCGTCGAAAGGCGTGCCGTCGTGGAACTTGACGCCCGGGCGCAGCTTCATGCGCCAGGTCTTGAGGTCGTCCGACACCGTGTAGCTCTCGGCCAGCAGCGGCACCGCCTGCCCTTTCGGGTCGATGTCGAACAGGCCTTCGTAGACGGGCGTCGACAGCTGGCGCTCGGTGAACGTGCCGGTGCGGATCGGGTCGACGATCGCGGGGTCCTGGGCCAGGCCGACCGCAATCGTGCCGCCGGTCTTCGGCTGGGCGTTCGCCGTCGCGGCCAGCGCAAGCGCCAGCACGGTCGCGGCCAGCCGCGTACCGCCCATCGCGGTTGCGGCCAGTCGGGTGGCGCCGGCCAGCGGGCGCGGTGATCGCGCGGTGAAAAGGGTCGAGGTCATCGTGTCGTCTCCCGTGTGTGCGTGTGTCGTCACGTGCGAGATGGCCGGCCAGCGCCCATCGCCTCAGGAGGCGGTGGCAACGCCGGCCTCGGCCGGGGTCTGCAGCGGGTGGTGGCAGGCCACGAAGTGGCCGGGCCCACCGCCCGCGGCGGCGATCTGCGGTTCTTCCTGTACGCACCGGTCGGTGGCGCGCGGACAGCGGGTGCGGAAGCGGCATCCGGAAGGCACCGCCAGCGGGGAGGGCGTCTCGCCGCGCGCCAGCGCCGGCCGGGCAGCGCGGCGGGTCGGCGTGAGCGACGGCACCGACGCCAGCAGCGTGGCGCTGTACGGGTGGCGCGGCTGCGCATACAGCGCATCGGCCGGCGCGATCTCGCACACCTTGCCCAGGTACATCACCATCACGCGGTCACTGATGCCCTTCACCACGCCCAGGTCGTGCGAGATGAACAGCATGGTCAGGCCGTGCTCGGCCTTCGCGTCCTCGAGCAGATTCAGCACCTGCGCCTGCACCGACACGTCCAGCGCCGACACCGGCTCGTCGCACACCAGGAGGTCGGGACCCAGCATCAGCGCGCGCGCGATGCTCACCCGCTGGCACTGTCCGCCGGACAGCTCGTACGAACGGCGCTGCCCGATCAGCTCGCCATCGAGGCCGACGCTGCGCAGCGTCTTCAGCGCGGCCGCGCGGCGCTGCTTCGCGTCGCCGCGCCCGGCCACCAGCAGCGGCATCTCGACCACGTCGAGGATGCTGTGCGCCGGATTCAGCGACGACATCGGGTCCTGGAACACCATCTGCATGCGGAAGCGCAGCGCGCGCAGCGCCGCACCGCGGGCCGCGAACACCTCCTGGCCGGCGAACGTCACCGAGCCGCTGTCGGGCGCGGGCAGGGCCATCAGCGCGCGCGCCAGCGTCGACTTGCCCGAGCCGGATTCGCCGACCACCCCCAGCGTCTCGCCGCGCCGCAGCTCGAGCGAGACGTCGGACAGCGCCTGCACGCGGCGTCCGCCCTTGGCGTGGAAGGTCTTGACCAGGTGGCGCGCGGTCAGCAGCGCGTCATCCCCGGTCAGGTGTGCGGTGCCGCTACCAGCCATGCGTTCCTCGTGTGCGGGTGTCCACGGTTCGGTTCCTGTCGGGCGTGCTGTTCGTACGGACGGTTCGTGCAGACTGTTCGTGCAGACTGTTCGTGCGGGTCGTTCGGTGGCGCGTCAGGCGTGCACGACCGGATGCCAGCATGCGTAGCCGTGCCCCGGCCCGGCACTCGTCCAGGCCGGCTGCTCGCGGTCGCACTGCGCCGAGCGGTGCGCGCAGCGGGCGGCGAATCGGCAGCCCGCCGGCGGCGCGATCAGGTTCGGCGGCTGTCCGTCGATCACCGGCAGCCGCACGTGCGACGGGCTGTCGGTGCGCGGCACGGACTGCAGCAGCGCCTGCGTGTAGCGCATCGCGGGCTGCTGCAGCACGTCGGCCACGCTGCCGCGCTCGACGATCTGCCCGGCGTACATCACGGCGACGTCGTCGCACATCTCGGCGACCACGCCTAGGTTGTGTGTGATCAGCATCATCGCCATCGCGTGGGTGTCCTGCAGGCGGCGCAGCAGGTCGAGGATCTGCGCCTGCACGGTCACGTCGAGCGCGGTGGTCGGCTCGTCGGCGATCAGCAGGCGCGGCGCGCAGGCCAGTGCGATCGCGATCACGATGCGCTGGCGCATCCCGCCCGACATGCGGTGCGCGTACTCCTTCGCGCGCTGCTGCGGATCGGGGATGCCGACCTCGGCCAGCAGCTCCACCGCGCGCGTGCGTGCGGCGGCCTTCGACAGGTCGGTGTGCTGCAGCAGCACCTGCTCGATCTGCCGCCCGATCGTCAGCACCGGGTTCAGCGAGGTCATCGGGTCCTGGAAGATCATCGCGATCTCGCGCCCGCGGATCTCGCGCATCTGCGGCTCGGACAGGCGGCGCAGGTCGCGCCCGCCGAACTCGACCACCCCCGCCGGCTTGAGGGTGCGGTCGGCCGGCAGCAGGCCGATGATGCTGCGCGCCAGCACCGACTTGCCCGAGCCCGACTCGCCCACGATGCCGAGCGTGCGGCCGGCCTCGAGCGTGAACGACACGCCGTCGACGGCGCGCAGCACGCCGCGCGGCAGGTCGAAATGCGTCTGCAGGCCGTCGACCTTCAGCAACGGTGTGCTCATGCCGCCCCCGCCCGTCCGTCGATGCGCTTCTGGATCTGCTCGCCGACCAGGTTGAGCGCGAAGATCGTGAGGAACAGCATCAGCGCCGGAAAGAAGACCGCATGCGGGGCGTCCATCACGCGCGACTGCTCGCTGGCCATCAGCGACCCGAGCGACGGCGCCGGCGGCGGCACGCCCAGGCCGAGGAAGCTGAGCCCCGCCTCGGCCAGTGCGCCCACCGCCACCAGCAGCAGCGCGTAGGCCAGCAGCGCCGGGACGAGGTTGGGCAGCAGCTCGCGGAAGATGATGCGGGCATCGCCCATGCCGGCCGCACGTGCGGCGGTGACGAACTCGAGCTCGCTCAGCCGCAGGGTGTTGGCGCGCGCGATGCGCACCACCGCCGGCGTGAAGACGATGCCCAGCGCCACGATCACCTTGATCATCGGCTCGCCGGGGTAGGCGACCATCGCGATGATCAGCACCAGGGGCGGGAACGCCAGCAGCACGTTCACCACCATCAGGATGCCGCGCTCGACCCAGCCGCGGAAGTAGCCGGCGACGATGCCCAGCAGCCCGCCCAGCACCAGGCCGAACGCGACGGAACCCAGGCTCACGACCAGCGTGATGCGAAAGCCGTGGATGGTGCGCGAGAACACGTCGCGGCCGAGCGAATCGGCACCGAACCAGCGCTCCACGCCGGGTTTGGCCAGCATGTCGGTGAGGCTCTGTGCGAGCGGGTCGCGGATCGGCAGCCAGTGCGCGGTGAGCGTGGCCACCAGCACGAGGGCGAGCCAGACCAGCGCAGCACGGTACAGAAGCGGCGTGCGTTGCATGTCAGGCCCCTGCGTCGCGCAGCAGGCGCGGATCGACCAGCGCGTAGACGAGGTCGGTGAGCAGGTTGATGAGGATGAACATCACGCCCACGAACAGCACGATGCCCTGCGTCATCAGGTACTCCTGCTGATACACCGACTCGACCAGCAGCTGTCCGATGCCCGGCAGCGCGAACATCGTCTCGATGATGATCGCCCCGCCCATCAGCCGGCCCATGTTGATGCCGACGACGGTGATCAGGTTCAGCGACGACGGCCGCAGCGCGTTCTCGAACAGGATCTTGCGCGTGGGCAGACCCATGCCGCGCGCCAGCGAGATGAAGTTCTGCTGCAGCGTGCCCACCATCTCGCTGCGCAGCAGGCGCAGGTACACCGGCACCTCGGTGAGCGCAAGCGCCACCACCGGCAGCACCATGCTCTCCAGGTTGGCGAACACGCCTTCGTCGAGCGCGACGAAGCCGGTGGCCGGCAGCCAGTTCAGGTGCAGCGCGAAGACGTAGATGAGGCCGAGCGCGAGCACGAACGAGGGCACCGACAGCTTGGCCAGGCACAGCAGCAGCGTGGCGTGGTCGAAGGTCGTGCCGCGCCGGTAGGCGCTCCAGATGCCGAGCGGGATCGAGATCGACAGCGCCGCCGGCTGCACGTACGAAAGCCCGCTGGCCCACTGGTACGACCACCAGCGCATGGCGCGCATCTACGAAGGCCCGACCGAAGTGCACAAGTACCGCGTGCTGGCGCGGCACCTGCTGGCGTGACCCATCGACCCGGCGTCGTGCCCCGTCGACCCGACGTCGCCACCCGTCCATCCGACGCCGCCCCCCGGCAACCCACACGAGGAGACGCGCATGCAGACTGACCGCGGCCCGGCCGCACCGCCCACCCCCGCGGCCACGCCGCCCACGCTCGAGCACTGGGCACGGATCAAACCCGATGCCGTGGCCCTCGTCGAGGGCGAGCGCACGATGACCTGGGGCGAATGGAACGCGCGGGCCGACCGACTGGCCGCGGCGCTCGAGGCGCGCGGCCTGGGCGCGGGCGACCTGGTGGTCGTGCGCACCCACATCCGGCTGGAGTGGTCGGTGGTGGCGCAGGCGCTGGCCAAGCTGCGCTGCCGCCTGCTCGGCATGAACTGGCGGCTCACGCCCACCGAGACCCGCTACGTGCTGAACAACAGCCAGGCCGTCGCCGTGATCTGCGACGACGAAGACCCGGCCGCCCTGCTGCCCGCCTTCGAGGGCCAGACGCTGAAGGCCGCGGTGTCGCTCGACGCCGCCGCGCCCGGGTTCCTGACCTACGCGGCGCTGGTCGCCGAGGACCACGGCCGCAGCTACGCGTCGGTGGGCGATCCGCTGCTGGTGATCTACACGTCGGGCACCACCGGGCTGCCGAAAGGCGTGATGAAGGAGCCCGCCACCGACCGCGTCACGATCGAATACTTCATGGACGTGCGCGGCGCACGCGCGGCCACCCCCGACGACGTCTACCTCGTGACGATGCCGATGCACCACGGATCGGGTCCCGCGCAGATGTGGTCGGCCAAGCGCGCGGGCGCGAAGGTCGTGATGCTGCGCCGCTACGACCCGGTGGCCGCGCTCGACGCGATCGAGCGCCACCGCGTCACCCACTGGACCGGCGTGCCCACCATGTACAAGCGCATGGCGGCGCTGCCGCCCGAGGCGCTCGCCGGGCGCGACCTGTCGTCGATCCGCACGCTGTCCGTGGGCGCCGCACCGGTGTCGGACCAGCTCAAGAACTGGATCATCGACCACTTCGGCGAGTGCCTGTGGGAAGGCTACGGCTCGACCGAGACCGGCATGATCACGACGATGCCGCCGGACATGCAGCGGCGCAAGCCGGGCTCCAGCGGCCGGCCGTACCGGCACGTGAAGCTGGAGATCCGCGGCGAGGACGGCAGCGTGCTGCCGGCCGGCGAGACCGGCGAGATCTGGACCTGGACACCGGCGGTGATCGACCGCTACCTGAACGCACCGCCGCTGGGCCCGGACACGCTCGACGACCGCGGCTTCTTCCGCACCGGCGACATGGGCCGGCTCGACGAGGACGGCTTCCTGTACATCAGCGACCGCGCCAAGGACATGATCATCGCAGGCGGCGTCAACATCTATCCGGCCGAGATCGAGCACGTGCTGCAGGCCCATCCGGCGGTGGCCGACGCGGCGGTGATCGGCATCCCCGACGACGAGATGGGCGAGCGCGTGCTGGCGTTCTGCGAGCTCAAGCCGGGCCGGCACGCCACGCCCGACGAACTGATCGCGCACTGCAGCGCCTCACTGGCCACGTACAAGCGCCCGCGCGAGATCCGCATCGTCGACGAGCTGCCGCGCAACACGATCGGCAAGCTGCTCAAGCGCGAGCTGCGCGCGCCGTTCTGGAAGGACCGGGACCGCCTGGTCTGAGCCGATCGCAGCGGGTCGGCGCACGGACACACGCATACGCACACACGCACGCACAGACGCACAGACGCACCCACGCACACACGAACGCTCAAGGAGAACATCGAATGGACAACATCCTCAGCATGCAGGGCCGGGTCGGCCTGGTCACCGGCGCAGGCCAGAACGTCGGGCGGCAGATCGCGCTGCACTTCGCCGCGCACGGCGCCGACGGCGTCGTCGTCAACGACTTCGTGCTCGAGCGCGCGCAGGCGGTGGCCGACGAGATCAACGCGGCGGGCGGCAACGCGATCGCGCTGCAGGCCGACGTCTCGGACCACGACAGCGTGAAGGCGATGTTCGCGCGCGCCGTGCAGAAGTACGGCCGCATCGACGCACTCGTCAACAACGCCGGCAACGCGGGCGCGACGCCGCACGAGGACGCCCGCAAGCCGTTCTACGAGACCGGCCCCGAGGCCTGGAAGACCTTCATCGGCGTGAACTTCGACGGCGTGATCAACTGCACCGCCGCGGCGCTGCCCGGCATGATCGAGCGCAAGCGCGGCAAGATCGTCACGATCATCTCCGACGCCGGCCGCTGGGGCGACCCGGGCATGGAGATCTACGCCGGCGCGAAGGCCGGTGCCGCCGGCTTCATGCGCTCGGTGGCGCGCGGCATGGGCCGCCACAACATCAACGCCAACTGCGTGGTGATCGGCGCGATGGGCACGCCCGCGATCGAGGCGCGCATGGCCGCCGACCCCGAGCGCACCAAGCGCATCCTCGAGAAGTACATCATCCGCCGCCTCGGCAAGCCCAGCGACGTCGCCAACATGGTGCTGTTCCTGTCGTCGGGCGCCAGCGACTACGTGACCGGCCAGATGTACCCGGTCAACGGCGGCTTCACCTTCACCCTGTGAGGCACCCGCGATGAGCCATCCCTCCAGCAGCAAGGTGCTCACCGAGCGCCGCGGCCCCATCCTCGTCATCACGCTGAACCGCCCCGAGGTCAAGAACGCCTGCGACAACGAGACCGCGTTCGCGATGAACGCGGCGATGGACCTGCTCGACGACACCGACGAGCTGTTCGTCGGCGTGATCACCGGCGCCGGCGGCGACTTCTCGGCCGGCGCCGACCTGAAGGCGGCGGCCAAGGGCGGGCTGCGCGAGCGCCCGCCGCGCGGCGGCTTCGGCCTGTTCAAGCGCCCGTCGCGCAAGCCGCTGATCGCGGCGGTCGAAGGCGTGGCGGTGGGCGGCGGCCTCGAACTGTGCCTGTCGTGCGACCTGATCGTGGCCGCCCGCAACGCGCGCATGGGCCTGCCCGAAGTGCGCCACAACGTGGTGGCGATCGGCGGCGGCCTGTTCCGCCTGCCCAAGCGCATCCCGTATCACATCGCGATGGAAGTGGCCCTGAGCGGCACGCTGCGCGACCCCGAGTTCTTCGCGCGCTGGGGCCTGGTCAACCGCATCGTCGAGCCCGGCCAGGCCCTGCCCACCGCGCTCGAGTGGGCCGAGGCGCTGCTTGTCAACGGTCCGACCGCACTCGCCGCCACCAAGGAGATCGTGTTCCAGGGCGCGAACTGGACGGACACGGAAGGCTGGGACGCGCAGATGCCGATCGCGATGAAGGCGATCGAGTCGGAGGACCGCAAGGAAGGGCTGCAGGCCTTCGTGGAGAAGCGCAAGCCGGTGTGGAAGGGGCGCTAGAAGTCTTCCGAGTGGCCCCGCACGTGCCGCATCAGGCTCATGCGCTGGTGCAGGATGCGCACCACCGCAACGGCGGCCTGTCGGTCTCGGTAAACAATGACATGCGAACCAACGGGGTATAGACGGTGGGTCTCGGGGAGTTCGGGGGAACGATGCCCCAACCCCCGGTGCCGGCTGATCCGTTGGAGCGCTTCGTCGAGCTTGTCGCGGTAGACGAGAATCTGCCCCCGGCCCCACGTCTCCCCGGTGTAGCGCAGGATGTCGATGAAGTCCTGTCTGGCGGCTGGCGAGAGGACAAGCTTGCGGGGCCCGTCAGGGGAGGACATCAGGGTTCATCGGCTTGCCGCTGTGCATGCCGTCGATCGCCGCCTCCGTGATGTCATCGAGGGCCTTGGCTGTGTAGGCGATGCCCTCGCCTCGATCGAGCTCGTCGTCCCCCTTCTTGATCGCTGCCCGCCAGGCCTGCATGCGGTCTTCTTCCGCCTGCATGCGCCGGATTGCATCGCGGATCACTTCAGTCGCGTTGCCATAGAAGCCGCTGGCGACCTTGCCTTTGATGAAGGTCTCCATTTCGGGCGAGAGATTGATGTGCATGGTCATGTGCGCACCCCTTTCAGGTCCATGTACACAGCATATCCATGTCATGGATGTACATCAAAGAGATTCTCTCGTGCAGGCGGCCCTGACGTGCACTGCGGGCGGGGAACGGCGACAGGCCGGCGCGGGGAAGGGAAACCGGCCCAGCGCGGGAGCCCCGCGGCGCGGCGGCCACGCCGCCACGCCGCCACGCCGCCCGCGTCGGTCACTCCGGTTCGGCCACCGCCCCCGATGCGAACAGCGCGGCCAGGCGCGCGTCGTCGTAGCCGAGCAGGCCGCCGAGCACCGCACGCGTGTGCTCGCCGATGCGGTGCGGCGCGCGGCCGCGCGGATGCACCGGGCGCCCGTCGAGGTGATAGGGGCTGGCGGTGACGCGCACCGGCCCGGCGACCGGGTGCTGCACCGAGGGGAAGAATTCGCGCTCGGCCAGGTGCGGCGCGGCGATCACCTCGTCGGGCCGCAGCACGGGCGCACACGGCACGCGCGCGGCCTCCAGCGCGGCAAGCGCGGCGTCGACGCTGTCGAAGCCGTCCAGCCAGGCGCACATCAGGTCGCGCAGCGCAGGCCAGTTCTTCACCCGGTCGGCCGACGCGGCGAAGCGCGGATCGGTGGCCAGGTCGGGGCGGTTCATCAGCTTCAGCATGCGCGGCCAGAGGTCGCCGGCGCCGACGATCTGCATCGCGAGGTGGCGATCGCCGATGCGGTGCACCACCATGCCGGGGCGCGGGTTGCCGTAGGTCTCGCCGCCGTTGAGCACCGACGGATACGTGACGCTGTCGGCGCCGATCAGCGCTTCGAGCATCGACACGTCGATGTGCGCGCCCTGCTGCGTGCGCTCGCGCCGGAACAGCGCGCTGACGATCGCACCCATCGCGTGGGCCGCCGCCAGCACGTCGGCGGCCTGCAGGTTGGATGCGCGCGGTTCGGCGTCGCCCTGCTCGAGGTACATCATTCCGGAGATGGCGTTGGTGGTGTGCGCGAACGCCGGGCGCTTGCGCCAGGGCCCGGTCTGCCCGTAGCCCGAGATCGAGCAGTAGACGATGTCGGGCTTGACCCGCCGCACGGCCTCGTAGTCGCAGCCGAGCTTCGCGACCACGCCGGGCGCGAAGTTCTCGATGAACACGTCGGCCTGCCGCGCCAGGTCCATCAGCACCCGCATGCCCTCCGGGCTCGCCAGGTCGATGCCGATGCCTTCCTTGCCGGCGTTGGTGCGCGAGAAGTACGAGCTCTGGTCGAGCCGGCCGGGTTCGACCTGGACCGGCGCGTGGCGGGTGTCGTCGCCGGCGCCGGGGCGCTCGACCTTGATCACGCGCGCGCCCATGTCGGCGAGCAGCCGCGTGCAGTAGGGCCCGGCCAGCACACGCGTGAGGTCGAGCACGACGATGCCCTGCAGGGGAAGCGGGACGTCGCGTGCGGCGTCCCCGGACGATGCGGTCATGTGGGTGTCTCCGTTGGAATGTGTTCTAGGGGGTGCGGTCGACGGCCGCCGCGAAGATCTGCTCGCGGATCGCGCGCACGATCACGTCGCGGTTGGCGTCGAGCCGTTCGATCAGGCCGCCGACGCCGACGGCGAGACGCTCGCCCGGCAGTCCGCGGTTGGAAGCGGGGCCCGGTGGCAGGGCCAGCGCGATGATGCCGACGCCCTCGGTGACGACGCCGCGCGAGAACGCGTAGCCGCGGGCGCGCGTCTCGCCCACCTGGGCCATCACGTAGGCGGCGTCGACCCGCTGGCCGCCGCTGCCGAGCCGTGCGTTCGTGCGCTGGATCACGCGGGCGATCTCGGCGTCGGTGCGCGTGGCCAGCATCGCCCAGCCCAGGCCGGACATGCACAGCACGCGCCGCGTGCCGGGCTGCACGTTGAACTGGATCGACTGACCGCCCAGGATCACGTGCACGTACTGCGCATAGATGTCGTTCTCGACCGCCAGGATGGTGGTCAGCCCGGTGTCGCGCGCCACCGCCTCGAGCACGCCGAACAGGTCGCCGCCCTGATGCAGGGCGTCGAGCACCCAGTCGCCCAGGCGGGCCAGCATGGGCGTGGCGAAGTACGCACGCGTGCCGCGGTCGTAGCGCAGGTAGCCGAGCGTCGCGATGCTCTTCATCAGCACCTGGGCGCTCGACAGCGGATAGCCCAGGCGCTCGGACACCTCGCGCACCGTCACGTGCCGGCGGACCTCGCGCAGGTACTCGAGCACCTCGAACACCCGCCCCGCCGTCTTGATGACGGCGGCTTCCCGGGTGACGACCGACTCCAGCGGGGGCTCGCGGAAGTCGGACGCGTCGATGCGCGTGTCCGGCGCGGCGCTCGGCGGCGCGGCGGTCAGCGGCGCGTGCCCAGCAGCTCGCGCGCGACCACCCACCGGTGCACCTCGGTCGGGCCTTCGTACACGCGCATCAGGCGCGTGTCGTTGGCCATCTGCTGCAGCGGCAGCTCCTTGGTCATGCCCATCGCGCCGAAGGTCTGCATCGCGTGGTCGATGATCTCCCAGGCCATCTCGGTGGCGAACACCTTGATCATCGACACCTGCGTGCGGGCCTCCTCGCCGCGGTCGATGCGGGCCGCCGCCTCGTAGGTCATCAGACGGCAGGCGTGGATCTTGGTGGCCGCGTCGGCCACCCACCACTGGATCGCCTGGCGCTCCGACAGCTTCGCGCCGAAGGTGGAGCGCTGCGGCGCGTATTCGCAGATCATGTCCAGCGCCCGCTGCGCACGGCCGATGCACTTGGCGGCCATCTCGACGCGCCGGCTCGACAGGCGCGCCTGCATCGGCGCGAAGCCCTTGCCCTCCTGCCCCAGCATCTGCGTGGCGGGCACCCGGCAGTCCTCGAACGCGACCTCGTAGGTGGAGTGTCCGCCCAGCATCGGGATGCGGCGCAGCACGTTGAACCCGGGCGTGCCCTTGTCGACGATGAACGCCGAGATGCCGCCGCGTGCGCCCTTGGCCTTGTCGGTCACCGCCATCACGATCGCCCAGTCGGCCTTGGCGGCGCGGCTGATCCAGATCTTGCGGCCGTTGATCACGAAGTCGTCGCCGTCGCGTTCCGCGCGGGTGGTCATGCCCGCCGGGTCGCCGCCGGCGCCGGGCTCGGAGATCGCGATCGCCGACACCGTCTCGCCGCGCACGTACGGCGCCAGGTAGCGCTCGCGCTGCTGGTCGTTGGCGGTGATCATCAGCATGCGCAGGTTGGGCGAATCGGGCGCGAGGATGTACGGCGTGATCGAGCGGCCGAGCTCCTCGTGCACGCCGACCATCGCGGTCACCGGCAGGTCCGAGCCGCCGAGCTCGGCGGGCGCGTCCAGCCCCCACAGACCCAGCGCCTGGGCCTTCTCGTCGAGCTTGCGCTCCTCTTCGTCGGTCAGGCCGTGCAGCCCCGTCGACGCCTCGCGGGCCATCACCGCGTTCTCCAGCGGGATCAGGTCCTCGCGCACGAAGCGCGCGACCACGTCCTTCAGCATCCGGTGCTCTTCGTCGAGCTCGAAATTCATCGTCTTCTCCTGTCGATTGTCCGATCGCCGGTCGCGCGCGCGACGTCGCGCGCGGGCCCGGTCGGGCGGTGGCACGGCGCGCACGGCGCACGCACCGCGGCACGCCGTGCCGCGCCATCGCCCGGAATGCGTACGATGATACAGGGATGTCAGAAAAAACCACGTATGTGGTTTTCAATGGCCGCCGGACGCTGCGCCGGCGCTCCGGTTCGTCGCGGCGGCGCTCCGGTTCGTCGCGGCGGCGTTCCGGTTCGCCGCCCCACCGATCCGGCCCGATGCGCCGCGGGCCTCGCGTCACAGATTGGCCAGGATCCCGGTCGAGGTCGCCTGTGCGGCGAGCTTGCCCTCGGCGTTGAACAGCGACGCCTCGAGGAACGCAACGCGCTTGCCGCGCCGCACGACGCGCCCTTCCACACGGCCGTCGCCCGGCCCGACCTTCTCGTAGAAGCTGACCTTGATCTCCAGGCTGAAGACGGTCTGCGCGTGGTCGGTATCGTGGATCACCGCATGCGCCATCGCGGCGTCGAGCCAGGCAGTGATGAAGCCGCCCTGCGCGATCGTGCCGTTGGTGTGGCAGTACTCGCGGCGCACCGTGAATGCGGCGTCCAGGGTCCGGCGCGCCGGGTCCCATCCGGTCACGTGGAAGTTGCCCATCGATTCGCTCAGGGCCTTGCCCGAGCGGATCCGTGCTTCGAGATCGTCGTCCATGTCGTTTCCTGCGCGTGTGCGGTGTGATCGAGCGACGGAGTCTAGCGATCCGCGCAACCCGGGTAGGATCGACGCGACACACGATCGCAGGCCATCGACCGGATCGCATCGCGCCCACCAGAGGAGACACCCGCCATGAACATCCAGACCGTGCTGGGCCCCGTGCCCGTCGACCGGCTCGGCAAGACCCTGATGCACGAGCACGTGTTCGTGTCCTTTCCGGGCGCCGAGTTCGATCCGCGCTACACGTTCGACCGCACCGCCTTCGTCGAGCTGGCCGTGTCGCGGCTGAAGGAACTGGTCGCACTCGGCGTGTCGACCTTCGTCGACCCCTGCCCGATCGAGCTGGGCCGCGACGTGCGCCTGCTGGCCGAGGTGTCCGAACGCTCGGGCATGCACATCGTGTGCGCCACCGGCTTCTACTTCGAGGCGATGGGCATCCCGCCGTACTGGCGCCACGCGTCGGTGGAGGAGATCGCCGACCTCTACGTGCGCGAGATCGAACAGGGCATCGACGGCACGAACATCCGCGCCGGCCTGCTCAAGTGCTCGACCGGGGCGCCGCAGATCAGCGAGCTCGAGCGCCGCTGCCTGACCGCGGCGTCGATCGCGCAGCGGCGCACCGGCGTGCCCATCCTCACGCACACCGAGGCCGGCCAGTGCGGCCCCGACCAGCAGGACCTGTTCGAGTCGCAGGGCGTGCCGCTGAACCGCTGCCTGATCGGCCACAGCTGCGGCAACCCCGATCACGCCTACCACCTGGGCATCGCGAAGCGCGGCTCGTTCGTGGGCTTCGACCGCATCGGCAACGTGCGCCGGCAGTCGGACGACGTGCGCGTCGACAACGTCGTCAAGCTGATCGAGGCGGGCCACGCCGAACGCGTGATGCTGTCGCAGGACCGCTACTGCGGCTGGCGCGGCAAGTTCTTCTACGAGACCTCCGAGGAGGGCACGCGCGCGATCGACGCGGCACGCGCCACCGGCGCGTGGCCGCCGAGCTACACGTACCTGTTCGACACCTTCATCCCGATGCTGCGCGCACGCGGCGTGCCGCAGACGACGATCGACGCGATCCTGACCGACAACCCGCGGCGGTTCTTCACGACGTGAGCGACGTGTCCGCAGTGTCCGCCGCGGACGACGCGCCCCGCGGCGCCGCCCGCGGCGCCGGTCTCAGAGCAGGAAGTGGTCGCCCATGGCGCGCACCGTGATCTCGCCGATCGACACGCCCCACGGCTGGTCGATCGCATGCATCATCGCGTCGGCGATGTAGTCGGGGTCGAGGAACACGTAGCCCGGCTGCTCCGGGTCCAGCCGCGCCGGGTCGATCCGGCCCTCCACGTAGGCGGTGCGCGTCTCCAGGTACTCGGGCAGGTTCTGCCCGACGATGCCCACCACCGCCGCACGGTTCACCACCCCCGCGCCGAGCCCCGTGCCCGGCACCCCGGTCGGCTTGATCGTGGTCACCTTGATGCGGCCGCGCGACTCCACGCGCAGCGACTCCGACAGCACGTTCACCGCCGCCTTGGTCGCGCCGTACACCGCCGCGCCGGCCACCGGGAAGTTGCCGTAGATCGACGACACGTTGATCACGTGCCCGCGGCCCTGCGCGATCATCTGGTCGTGCACCGCGACCATGCCGTTGAGCACGCCCTTGAAGTTGATGTCGATGCACGCGTGCCAGGCCGACAGCGCCGCCGCGTGGTCGGCGAAGAACGCCAGCGGCATCACGCCCGCGTTGTTGATCATCACGTCGATGCGGCCGTGGCGCGCGACCGCCGCCGCGGCCAGCGCCTGCATGTCGGCGATCGACGTGACGTCGGTGGGCACGGCGATCGCGTCGCCGCCCTGCGCGGTGATCGCGTCGACCGTCGCCTGCACGGTGGCCGCATCGCGGTCGGCGCACACGAGCCGCGCGCCGCGCGCCGCCGCCTTGCGCGACACCCGCCCGCCGAATCCGCCGCCGGCGCCGGTGACGACGACGACCTTGTCCTTCACATGATCCACAGTGCTCACGGAACGCTCCCTGATGGTCCGACACGATGTCGCGATCGGCACGATAGTATCGGCGCGACGGCAGCGGATGCAGGAGCGCCGGGCGGGCCCAGGCCGCTGCCGGAACGATCATTCCGAATATCGACGACAAGGGAGAAGACGATGGAGTTCGACGAGGTCGTACGGGGGCGCAGGAGCATCCGCGGCTACCTGAAGAAGCCGGTGCCCAAGGCGCTGGTCCGCGAGATCCTCGAGCTGGCGATGCGCGCGCCGACTTCGCTGAACACGCAGCCCTGGAACTTCTACGTGGTGGCGGGCGACGTGCTCGACCGCATCCGCAAGGGCAACGTCGAGCGCAACCTCGCCGGCATTCCGCACTCGCGCGAGTTCCGCCTGGGCCCGGGCTACGAAGGCGTGCACCGCGAGCGCCAGATCGGCATCGCAAAGCAGCTGTTCGCTGCGATGGGCATCGCGCGCGACGACAAGGAGGCGCGCCAGGACTGGGTGCTGCGCGGCTTCCGGCAGTTCGACGCGCCGGTGTCGATCGTCATCACCTACGACCGCTCGCTCTACGGCAGCGACATCGCCCCGTTCGACTGCGGCGGCGTGGTCAACTGCCTGGTCAACGCCGCGTGGTCGCGCGGGCTCGGCTGCGTGATCAACAGCCAGGGGATCATGCAGTCGCCGGTCGTACGCGCCGAGGCCGGCATTCCCGACGACCAGGTGATCCAGACCTGCGTGGCGATGGGCTGGCCCGACGACAGCTTCCCCGCGAACGCGGTGGTATCGCAGCGCAAGTCGGTCGACGAGGCGGCGGTGTTCCGCGGCTTCGACGACTGACAGGGCCGCAGACGATCCTGCGCGGCGCGTGGCGACACGGGTCTCGTGACCCGCGTGCGGCGCGTCCGCCGTGCCTGGCGCGTCAGCGCACGACCGCCAGCGCGTCGTACCCGTACAGGTCGTCCATCGAGCGCTCGCCCGCCGCGCGCATCGCCCGGTTGCGCTGCTCGGCTTCGGCCCCCGACAGGTGGAACAGCGCGGCGTTGCGGCGCGAGCCGGTCTGGATGCCGGCGGTGCGATCGCGCCGCAGGTTCTCGTAGCGCTGCAGCCGGGCGGGCACGTCGCCCTCCGAGGCCAGGCATCCGGCCAGCACGGCCGCGTCCTCGATCGCCATCGCCGCGCCCTGCGCCATGAACGGCAGCGTGGGGTGGCAGGCGTCGCCGAGCAGCGTGATCCGATCGACGCCCCAGCGTGCCATCGGCGCGCGGTCGTACAGCGCCCACTTGAAGAGCGCATCGGTGTCGATCGCGCCGATCAGCGTCTGCAGATCGGCGTGCCAGCCGGCGAAGTCGGCCCGCAGCTCCGACAGCGCGCCCCGCTCGGTCCACGACTCGATCTCCCAGCCCGCCTTCTCGACCACGCACACGCAGTTGACCAGCGCACCGCCGCGCACGTAGTAGTGCACGAAGTGCTTGTGCGGCCCCCACCAGGCGGTGGACATCGGCCGGATCAGGCCCGCCGGCAGGCGGTCCGCAGGCACCAGCGCGCGCCACGCGACGTTGCCGGTGAAGCGCGGCTGCTCGCTCCCCCACAGGTGCGCGCGCACCACCGAGTGGATGCCATCGGCGCCGATCAGCACGTCGCCGGTGTGGACCGAGTCTGCGCGGTGCGCACGCGTGCCGTCCGCCCTGCCCTCCAGCGTCAGCGTCACGCCCCGCCCGTCCTGCGCGCAGTCGCGCACCCGCATGCCGGTGTACAGCGTGATGCCCGGCGTGCGCGCCGCCGCCTCGACCAGCACGCGCAGCAGGTCGCCCCGATGGACGTGGTAGTACGGCGCGCCGTAGCGTTCGTGCACGTAGGCGCCGAGCCGGTTCTCACCGAGCACCTCGCCCGTGTCCCAGGCGCGGAACTGGGTGGCCTGCGGCAGGAAACCGACCGCCTGCAGCGCCGGTCCCAGCCCCAGGTGCAGCAGCACGCGCGCGCAGTTCGGCGACAGCTGGATGCCCGCGCCCACCTCGCCGAAGGCCGACGCCTGCTCGAACACCTCGACCGTGCAGCCGCGCTGCGCCAGACACAGCGCCGCGGTGATCCCGCCGATGCCGCCGCCGGCCAGCAGCACCTTCGGTGCGCTCATGTTCCGCCCTCCCCGCTCACAGCCCGCGCAGCCATGCGAGCAGCAGCCGGTTGACCGCCTCGGGCGCCTCCTGCTGCGTCCAGTGACCGATGCCGGGCAGCAGGTGCGCACCGCGCAGGTCCGGCAGGTGCGGCGCCATCAGCGCGAACGGGTCCACGCCGGGCAGCATCTTCAGCACCAGGTCGCGCTCGCCGCCGATGAACAGCGCCGGCTGCGTGATCTTCCGGTCGCGGAACTGCTGCTGCCAGGCGAAGTCGCGCGCGTGGTTGCGGTAGCGGTTGATCGGGCCGCGAAAGCCCGAGGCCTCGAACGCCGCCACGAAGTGGTCCTCGTCGGCCTTCGTGAGCCAGGCCGGAAAGGGATCGGGGTCGGGCAGGCCCTCGAGCAGCGGCGCGCCGTGCGGCTTGTTCTTCGGCCAGGTGCCGTCGGGCGCGTCGCCGCTGATCGCGTAGTAGAAGCGCCGCAGCGCACCGCGCACGTCGGCCTCCAGTTCCGCCTCGGCCACGCCCTCGTCCTGGAAGTAGACCTGGTAGAAGAAGCGCCCCTTCGCGGTGAAGGCCGCGCGCACCGCGTCGAGGAAGTTCACCGTCGGCACGCCGGTCCACGGCACCGACAGCCCCGCCACCGCCCGCACCCGGTCGGGCCGCGTGAGCGCCGTGTTCCACACGATGGGCGCCCCCCAGTCGTGTCCGACCAGCACCGCCGTGCCGTCGGGCGACAGCGCCTCGACGACGCCGGCGACGTCGGCCGTGATCCGTTCGAGCGTGTAGTCGGCGACCGCCGGCGGCTTGTCCGACCCGCCGTAGCCGCGCACGTCGATCGCGCACGCGGTGAAGCCGGCCGCCGCGATCGGCCCGATCTGGTGGCGCCAGCTGTACCAGCCTTCGGGGAAGCCGTGCACCATCAGCACCAGCGGACCGGTGCCGGCGACGGCGGCCTGCAGGTGGATGCCGTTGGTGGGGATGCGGATCATGCGGGGCGCGGGGCCGGGTGCGGTCATGAGAGGTCTCCTGCGCCGATGGTACCGGCCCGCGGGCGCGGGTGGTATGCAGCGACCGCGCCGACGCGCGTGGGTCGGCGTGCGGATTCGCGGCATCATCGCGCAGTCAACCCTCCACCGAGACCCCCATGCTGACGATCTACCACGCCCCCGGCACCCGCTCGATCCGCGTCCTCTGGCTGTGCCACGAGCTCGACATCCCCCACGAGGTGAAGACGATTCCGTTCGCGTCGCCGTACCGCGCCAGCCCCGAGTACCGCGCACTGAACCCGGTCGGCAAGGTGCCGGCGATGACCGACGGCGCGTTCACGATGTTCGAGTCGGGCGCCATGGTGCAGTACCTGCTCGACCGCCACGGCCAGGGCCGGCTGCAGCCGGTGCCGGGCACCGAAGCGCATGCGCACTACCTGCAGTGGAGCTGGTTCGCCGAGTCGACCTACGCACGGCCGATCGGCGAGATCGTCAACCACCGGCGCGCGTTCGGCGAGGCCGGTCAGATTCCGGCTGCGATCGAGGAGATGAAAGGCCGCGCCCGGCTGTGCTCCGAAGCGGTCGACCGCGCGATCGCCGGACGCGAGTTCCTGGTCGGCGACACCTTCACCGCGGCCGACATCATGATGGGCTACTCGATCATGATCGCCGAGCGCCTGACCTCGATCGACGGCCTGCCGAACCTGCAGGACTACTGGCGACGGCTTTCCGCGCGGCCGGCGTGCCAGAAGGCGCTGGCCGCCTGAGCGGCCGCCCCGGCGGGCCGAGCGCCGGGGCACCGCACGTGTCGCGCCCGGCCGGATCCCGCGACCGGCCGGCCCCCCGAACGATCCGACGCTGCGCCGGGATCAGCCCGCCGGAATCCAGTTGCCGTGGAAGCCCGGCGGGATGCGGTGCGGGATGGTGATGCGGGCCTGCGGCGGCGCCTCGAAGCGCGCGGCGTCCAGGATCACCAGGTCGGTGGTGTCGCGGTCCTTGTCGATCACGTAGCCCATCAGCCAGCCATCGTCCTCGGCGGTGGCGCCCGCCTTGGGCACGAACACGAATTCGCCCGCCACCTGCCCCGTGCCGAAGTCGTGCACCTGGCGCGTGCCGGCCTGCAGGTCGTGCTTGTAGAGCTGCGGCGCATCCAGGAACGCCGGGTTGCCGCCCTCGGGCAGCGCCACGGTGTACGCGTAGCGGTACGGCAGGCCGGTCAGCGCCTCGTTCGGACGCGGAAACTCCTGTGGCGACGGGTCGATCACGCGCCGCGCCACCGTGCGGGTGGCGGGGTCGATCGTCCAGCGCTCGAACGGCACGCGGTTCGACGACGGGCCGGCATAGGTGCCCTCGAACATGGTGTCGTGCACGCAGGCGTCGAAGATCACGCGGCCGTCGTCGGTCTCGTATGCGTTGGCCGGGTGGAACACGTAGCACGGGTCGACGTCGCACCAGACGATGTCGCTGCCCTTGCCCTCGCGCGGCAGCAGGCCGACGCGCGCGCGGTGCGCCGGATTCCAGCGATAGGGGAACGGATGGCCGGACAGCAGCGTCTTCATCGAGAAGGTGACCGGCAGGTCGAGCACGATCACGTACTTCGGCGTGATCATGCAGTCGTGGATCGACGGGCCGTGTTCCACCGCGATCGGCTCCTCGCGCCGCACCCTTCCCTGCGGTGTGACGACCACGTGCCACACGCGGTCCTGCACCTTGCCCAGGTAGCAGATCGCATGCTGTTCGCCGGTGGCGGGATCGACGTGCGGATGCGCGGAGAACGCGTGCTTCAGCGTGCCGCCGAAGGGGTCGTGCGCGAGCGTGTTGAGCTCGCCATCCAGCCGCACCGGCAAGCCGCCCGCCTCGACGATTGCCCAGGTGGCGCCGGCCAGGCCGATCACGTTGGTGTTGGGGGTGTCGAAGCCCTCGGCCCGTGGCCCGGGCACGGGCGCCTCCCCCAGCGCGGCCGACACCTCCGCGCCGCGGATCCATCGATTGCGGTACCACAGCGCACGCCCCGCCTGCAGCCGCACGCCGTGCAGCATGCCCGTGCCGACGAACCAGTGGTGGGTGGCCGGGTTGGGCGGCGTCACCGGATTGGGGCCATTGCGCACGTAGCTGCCGTCGAGCTCGGCCGGAATGCTGCCCGTCACCTTCAGATCGGTGAGCGTGGTCTCGGCCGTCATCGGCGTGTGGATGCCGGTGAGGTAGGGGTTCGGCCCGTCGGCCTTGCGCCGATCACGGTTGAACTCGGCCACCTTGGTCACCGCGCGGGTGACCGCGCCACGGATGATCTGTTCGACGGGACTGGCCATGAACGCACTCCTGAGGCGGACGGGTCGAGTCATTATCCGCGGGGGGCGGACGGGAGACAACGAGTGTCTGCGCCACGCGAGAACACGGCGTGGCACCATGTCCGGACCCAGACGTCACGACGTATACCTGCAATCGCAGCGGAGGCAACAGCACATGGCAATCAGATCGGTCCGAACCGTCCTCGTGACACTCTCGCTGCTCTGCTCCTTCGCTCAGGCGCATGCACAACAGCCCCTCACCCACTGTTCGAACTGGCTGAAAGGTGGCGCGGCACGTACGGTGCTCGAACACTATTCGATCGGATACCTGGCCGGGATGTCGACGATCTGGGACGTGCAGCAGCTCAAGCCCGAGAACCCCGGCGGCAGGATCCGGAAGAACGCCGACGTCTTTTTGTACGTCGATGCGCACTGCCGGATCAACGGCGGCGACGATGTCACCGTCGCGGTGTTCAAGCTGTTCCGCGAGCTGGCCGGGCAGAAGTGAGCTTCACTGCGACCGTACGCGACCAGACATCGCGCACGTGGCTGCATTCATACCGTGCGCGTGTTGTACCGGAGAGGCTTGATCCGATTGGCGAGGAGAAAACAGATGCTGGCGAAGTGTCGAGAGTGTGGCTCCGAGGTCTCGAGCGAAGCGACGTCCTGTCCGAACTGTGGCGTGCCAAAGCCCACGTCGGTTCGATTGCGTCACCAGTGGCTCTGGAATCTCGTCGGGACGGCCGTGATCGTGTGGCTGATTCTGCAGACGACGTGGGGCGAGCGCATCGTGAGCGACTTCGTGAAAGGCTTTGGCGCTCGGTAGCGGGCATCGGCAGATGGTGGACAGCGCATCTGCCTGCCGCCTTCACACGTCGATGTTCCGCGCCCCCAGCGCGTTCTTCTCGATGAACGCCCGCCTGGGCTCCACGTCGTCGCCCATCAGCGTGGTGAAGATCTGGTCGGCGGCGATCGCGTCCTCGATCTGCACCTTCAGCAGGCGGCGCACGGTGGGGTCCATCGTGGTCTCCCACAGCTGGTCGGCGTTCATCTCGCCCAGGCCCTTGTAGCGCTGGCGGCTGACGCCGCGCTCGGCTTCGTTGAGCAGCCAGCGCAGCGCGGTGCGGAAGTCGGTCACCGGCTGGCTGCGGGCCTTGTCGCCTTCGCCGCGGCGGATCTCGGCGCCCTCGCCGATCAGGCCGGCCACCATCTGCGCGCTGTCGGTCAGTGCGCGGTAGTCGGACGACAGCAGGAAGTCGGCGTCGATCACGCTCACGCGCACGTTGCCGTGGTGCTTGCGCTCGACCACCAGACGCCACTTCTCGTGCTTGTCGTCGTAGCGCGGATGCACCTGCGGCGCCTCGGTCTGGTGGCCGGGGGGCATGTAGCGGGCCATCGCCTGTGCGAGCCGGTCGGCCGACGCCTGCGCGGCGGCTTCGCCCGACAGGTCGATCGCGCAGCCTTCCAGGATGGAGCGCAGGGCGTCGCCGTCGAGGATGCGTGACAGCCGCTCGATGACCGCTTCGGCCACCAGGTAGCGGCGGGCCAGCTCGCCCAGCGCGTCACCGCTGATGGGCCCTGCCCCGCCTCCGGGTGTGAGCATCGCGCCGTCGAGCGCGTGGCGCAGCATGAACTGGTTGAGCTCGTGCTCGTCCTTCAGGTAGCGCTCCTCGCGGTTGTGCTTGACCTTGAACAGCGGCGGCTGCGCGATGTAGATGTGGCCGCGCTCGACCAGGTCGGGCATCTGGCGATAGAAGAACGTGAGCAGCAGCGTGCGGATGTGGCTGCCGTCCACGTCCGCGTCGGTCATGATGATGATGCGGTGGTAGCGCAGCTTGGCGACGTCGTAGTCGGCCGTGCCGATGCCGGTGCCCAGCGCGGTGATCAGCGTAGCGATCTGCTCCGACGAGATCAGCTTGTCGAAGCGCGCGCGCTCCACGTTGAGCACCTTGCCGCGCAGCGGCAGGATCGCCTGGAACTTGCGGTCGCGCCCCTGCTTGGCGGAGCCGCCGGCCGAGTCGCCCTCCACGATGTAGATCTCGGACAGCGCCGGGTCCTTCTCCTGGCAGTCGGCCAGCTTGCCGGGCAGGCCCACGCCGTCGAGCAGGCCCTTGCGCCGCGTCATGTCGCGGGCCTTGCGGGCGGCCTCACGCGCGCGGGCCGAGTCGACGATCTTCTGGCAGATGATCTTGGCGTCGGCCGGCTTCTCGAGCAGGAACTCCTCCAGCGCCTTGGCCACCACTTCCTCGACGGGGGCCCGCACCTCGGACGACACCAGCTTGTCCTTCGTCTGCGACGAGAACTTGGGCTCGGGCACCTTCACCGACAGCACGCAGGTGAGGCCTTCGCGCATGTCGTCGCCGCTGGTCTCGACCTTGGCCTTCTTGGCGAACTCGTGCTCGTCGATGTACTTGTTGATGATGCGCGTCATCGCCGCGCGCAGCCCGGTGAGGTGGGTGCCGCCGTCGCGCTGCGGGATGTTGTTGGTGAAGCACAGCACCTGCTCGCTGTAGCTGTCGTTCCACTGCATCGCCACCTCGACGCCGATGGCGGAGCCGCCGTCGGTGTCCTTCGAGCCCATCGCGTGGAACACGGTCGGGTGCAGCACGGTCTTGTTCTTGTTGATGAACTCGACGAAGCCGCGCACGCCGCCGGCGAAGGCGAAGTCCTCCTCCTTGCCCTGGCGCTGGTCGACGAGCTTGATGCGCACGCCGTTGTTCAGGAACGAGAGCTCGCGCAGCCGCTTGCTCAGGATCTCGTAGTGGAAGTCGACGGTGGTGAAGATCTCTTCGTCGGGGCTGAAGTGCACCTCGGTGCCGCGCTTGTCGGTGGTGCCGGCGATCGCCATCGGCGACACCTCGAAGCCGTCGCGCGTCTCGAGCACGCGGTTCTGCGGCACGCCGCGCACGAACTCGAGCTGGTGCACCTTGCCGTCGCGCCGCACCACCAGGCGCAGCCACTTCGACAGCGCGTTCACGCACGACACGCCCACGCCGTGCAGGCCGCCCGACACCTTGTAGCTGTTCTGGTTGAACTTGCCGCCGGCGTGCAGCTCGGTCAGCGCGATCTCGGCCGCACTGCGCTTGGGCTCGTGCTTGTCGTCCATCTTCACCCCGGTGGGGATGCCGCGGCCGTTGTCGACCACCGAGATGGAGTTGTCGGTGTGGATGGTGACGGTGATCTCGTCGCAGTGGCCGGCCAGCGCCTCGTCGATGGAGTTGTCGACCACCTCGAACACCAGGTGATGCAGGCCGGTGCCGTCGGACGTGTCGCCGATGTACATGCCGGGGCGCTTGCGCACGGCCTCGAGACCTTCGAGGATCTGGATCGACGACTGGTCGTACTGCTGATCGGACATGACGGAACCCTGAAACGAAAAGAACGGATGGGAGGGACGGTGCGTCAGATGCGCATGGGCATCACCACGTACTTGAAGCTCTCGTCGCCCGGCACGGTGAGCAGCGCACTGGTGTTGGCGTCGCCCAGCTCGATCTGGATCTGCTCGGTCTTGAGGTTGCCCAGCACGTCCTGCAGGTAGCTGACGTTGAAGCCGATCTCGAGCGCCTCGTCGGCGTAGTCGACCTCGAGCTCCTCGATCGCCTCCTCCTGTTCCGCGTTGCTGGTCTGGATGCGCAGCAGCCCCGGCGCAAGCGACAGGCGCACGCCGCGGAACTTGTCGGACGTGAGGATCGACGCGCGCGCCAGTGACGCGGCCAGCACGTCGCGCGCCAGCACCAGGCGCTTCTTGTAGCCGGTGGGCACCACGCGCTGGTAGTCGGGGAACTTGCCTTCGACCAGCTTGCTCACCATCTCGACCTCCGAGAAGCGGAAGCGCACCTGGTTGCTGGCCACGTCGATCAGCACCGCGTCGTCGGTGTCGGACAGCAGGCGCTGCAGCTCGAGCACCGTCTTGCGCGGGATGATCACTTCGTTGCGCGGCATCTTGTCGCCGTCGAGCTCGGTCTGGCAGAAGGCCAGGCGGTGCCCGTCGGTGGCCACCACGCGCACCGCGTGCCCGTCGGTGACGAGCAGCAGGCCGTTCAGGTAGTAGCGGATGTCCTGCTGCGCCATCGCGAAGTGCACCATCTGGAACAGGTGCTTGAGCTGCTTCTGCGGCAGCGAGAACGAGGCCGAGAACTGGTCGTTGATGGCGACCGTGGGGAACTCCTCGGCGCCCAGCGTCTGCAGCTGGAAGCGGCTCTTGCCCGCCTGGATGGTGGCCTTCTTGTTCGACACCGAGATCGACACCTCGGGGCCTTCGGGCAGCGCCTTCAGGATGTCGATGAGCTTGCGCGCCGACAGCGTGGTGGCGTTGGCCTCGCTGCCCGACCCGATGGAGGCGGTCGTCTGGATCTGGATCTCGACGTCGGTGGCGAGGAACGAGACCAGGTCGCCTTCCTTGCGCAACAACACGTTGGCGAGGATCGGCAGCGTGTGCCTGCGCTCGACGATACCGGCCACCGTGGAGAGCGGTTTGAGGATCGAATCACGAGAGGCTTTAATGAACTGCATGTTTCTTTAATTCCTCTTGGTGTTGTTGATGAGGGGACGTCGGTTCCGTGGATAACTCGCTTCGGGCCAGGGCTGGCGCGGCTTTGCGGGCAGCAACATCGTGTGGACAGCGTGGTCCGCCGCTGTGGACGGACTGGCACAACTCCGGTCGTCGGCCGGACGCCTCCGTTTGTCCACATTCGATCCCGGCAGATACGCAGAGGTTTCCCACAGCCCTACCCCCTCAGCGTCTGTTCGAGCACGTGGATCTGATGGTTCAGTTCCGCGTCGTGCTGGCGCTGCTCGGCGATCTTGCGCATCGCGTGCAGCACGGTGGTGTGGTCGCGACCGCCGAAGGCCTCGCCGATCTCGGGCAGGCTCTTCTGCGTGAGCTCCTTGGCGAGGTACATCGCGATCTGCCGCGGCAGCACGATGTGCGCATGACGGCGCTTGCCGTACATCTCGGCCACCTTGATCTTGAAGAAGTCGGCCACCGTCTTCTGGATGAACTCGACCGAGATCTGCCGGCGGTTCAGCGCGAGCAGGTCCTCGAGCGCCTCCTTGGCGAGGTCGAGCGTGACCGGCTTGCAGCGGAAGCCCGCGTAGGCCACCACGCGCAGCAGCGCGCCTTCGAGCTCGCGCACGTTCGAGCGCAGGTGCTTGGCGATGAAGAAGGCGACGTCCTCGGGGATGGCGGCGTGCTGCTGCTCGGCCTTCTTCAGCAGGATGGCCACGCGCATCTCGAGCTCGGGCGGCTCGATCGCAACGATCAGGCCCGAGTCGAAGCGCGAGATGAGGCGCTCCTCGATGCCGGTGATCTCCTTCGGGTACGTGTCGCAGGTGATGATGATCTGCTTGCGGGCCGCGTACAGCGCGTCGAAGGTGTAGAAGAACTCCTCCTGCGTGCGCGGCTTGCCCGACAGGAACTGGATGTCGTCGATCAGCAGCAGGTCGAGCGACTGGTAGTAGTGCTTCAGGTCCTCGGAGGTCTTGCGCTGGATGGCGCGCACCATCTCGTCGAAGTACTCCTGCGCGTGGATGTAGCGCACGCGCGCGCCGGGCGCACGGTCGAGGAACGCGTTGCCGACCGCGTGGATCAGGTGGGTCTTGCCCAGGCCGACGCCGCCGTACAGGAACAGCGGGTTGTAGGTGCCGGGCTTCTCGACCACCTGCAGCGCGGTGGCGCGGGCCATCTGGTTGGCCTTGCCGGTGACGAAGTTGTCGAACGTGAGGTCGGGCCGGATGCGGCTCTTCTCGAGCACGGTCTGCGGCGGCGGCTGCGGCGGATCGGCCTGCACGCCGGGGATCTCGATGCCCAGCGCCTGCGCGTTCTGCGCCAGTGCCTGCGCGGGAAACCGGCGGGCGGGTTCGGCCGCCGGAGCGGCAGCGCCGGCGCCGCCGCCGGTCACGGCCTTGGGCGGCTGGCTGACCAGCTCGAACGACACCTGCACGTCGGGCCCCAGCGAACGCGCGGCCAGCTCCGCGATGCGCGCGCCGAACTGCGTGCGCACCCAGTTCAGCTTGAAGTGGTTCTGCGCGCCGATGCGAAGCGTGCGCTCACCCTCGTCGTACCCGAGGAACACCAGCGGCTTGATCCAGGTCTTGAATAGCTGCGGGGGCACCTCGGATTCGAGCTGCGAGGCGCAGGCCTGCCAGTGGTCGAGCATCGGGAAGGAGGGGTCGGACGCTGAGCGCGGATTGGGTGGTTCGGGATTGGGGCGAACCGGTGATTGTACCGCGCGGCGGGGAGTTTTCCACAGGCACGCCATTGACGGGCGGCGTTCGATGCGTTGTAATCGAGGGCTTTTCGTCGAGAACTGACATGAAACGTACATTCCAACCTTCCGTCGTGCGTCGCAAGCGTACGCATGGCTTCCTCGTTCGCATGAAGACCCGTGGCGGTCGTGCGGTGATCCGCAACCGCCGCGCCAAGGGCCGCAAGCGCCTGGGTCTCTGATCCCCGGGCCCGAGGTCGGGGTCGGCAGCGGCTCGATGAGCCCGACCGGCGGCGACTCCGGGCATGACGCGCGCGGTGCGTCGACGCGTGGTGGTGTGGCGCGTGCCCGAACCCGCGTGGACTGGGCAGGGGTGGACGTCTCGTTCGCCGCGCTGTCCAAGCGGCGTCCCGACATCACGTCCGCCCACTTCGGGCTGGCGTTCGTGACGGGTGCGCGGCTGAATGAGCAGGATCCGGCGCAGCAGCCCGCCGACGCGAAGGCGTTCGTGCGGAATCCTCCGCAGCCCGCGCTCGGATTCGCCGTGCCCAAACGGCTGATCAAGGGTGCGGTCGGGCGCAATGCGCTCAAGCGGGTGGCGCGCGAGGCCTGGCGTGCGGCCGCCTGGCCGGCCCGTCACCAGCCGGCCCGTGCGCTGGTGAAGTTGCGCCGCGCGCAGGCCGAGTGGAAGCAGATGCCGATGGCGACCTTGAAGAAAGTCTGGCGGGCCGAGCTCGACGAACTGCTCGTCCGGCTCGATCGGCGGGACCGCAGAAGCGCGCCGGGCGCGCCGTCCTCCCACACACCGTGAACCCACATCCGTCGCCGCGCGCCGCCGAGCCCGCACGGGAGTCTCTCCGTGCGGGCCTGTTCGTGCGCGTGCTGTCGGTGCCGATCCGGATCTACCGGTTTCTGATCAGCCCGATGCTGCCGCCGCGCTGCCGGTTCTATCCGAGCTGCTCGGCGTACGCGCTGGAAGCGCTGTCCCGGCACGGCGCACTGCGTGGCGGGTGGCTCGCCACGCGCCGGCTGTGCCGCTGTCATCCCTGGAACCCGGGTGGTGTCGACCTGGTGCCAGAATCCCCATCCCTGCTGCGCGCGGGCACCGGCCGCTGGCCGGACGCGCTGCGCTCCGAACCCTCCGTGAAGGCCGACTGAGCCATGCAACTGCAACGCACCATCCTGTGGATCGTGTTCTCGATGTCGCTGCTGTTCCTCTGGGACAACTGGCAGAAGCACAACGGCAAGCCGTCGATGTTCGGCGGGCCGACGGCGACCGACGCGGCGGGCAAGGCGCCGGCGGCCGGCGCCGCACCCGCGGCCGACGGCAGCGTTCCGAGCGCGCCCGCGTCGGTGGCGGCGCCGACGGCGGCTGCGGTGCCGGGTGCGACGGCCGCCGGGGCCGCGCCGGCGTCGGGGGCCACACCCGCTGCCGGGGGCGTCAAGCCGCTGCGGGTGCGCAGTGACGTGCTCGCGCTGGACATCGACCCGGTCGGCGGGCAGATCCTGCGCGGCGAGCTGCTCAAGCACAAGGCCAACCACGACACCAGCGGCAAGGCCGACGTCGGCGGCGTGGTGCTGCTGCAGAACGAGCCCGGCCGCATGTACGTGGCGCAGAGCGGCCTGATCGGCGGCGCCGAAGGGGCGGCCTTCCCCACCCACAAGACCCCGTTCACGATCGCCGACGCGCCGCGCGAGCTGGCCGACGGCAGCGACGCGATCGAAGTCACGATGACGGCCGAGTCGGGCGGCGTGAAGCTCGAGCGCACCTATCGGCTGGCGCGCGGCTCGTACGTGGTCGAGGTGCGCGACACGGTCAGCAACACGGGCGCGGCACCGGTGCGTCCGACGCTGTACATGCAGCTGCTGCGCCATGGCGAGCCGCCGGTGGGCGAGTCGCAGTTCTACAGCACCTACACCGGGCCGGTGGTCTACACCGAGGAGAAGAAGTTCCAGAAGGTGGCCTTCTCCGACATCGAGAAAGGCAAGCCCGACCACGTGAAGTCGGCGTCCGACGGCTGGGCAGGCATCATCCAGCACTACTTCGTGTCGGCCTGGCTGCCCACGGACAAGGCGCCGCGCGAGTTCTTCAGCCGCCGCATCGCCGACAACCTGTACGCGGTCGGCGCGCTGCAGCCGCTGGGCGAGCTGGCGCCGCAGGCCAAGACGAGCGCGCAGACCCGCCTGCTGATCGCCCCGCAGGACCAGAACATGCTGGAGAAGGTGGCGCCGGGCCTGGACCTGTCGGTCGATTACGGCTGGCTGACGGTGGTGGCCAAGCCGATCTTCTGGCTGCTCGAGAAGCTGTACGGCCTGGTCGGCAACTGGGGCTGGGCGATCGTGCTGCTGACGATCATCATCAAGACGATCTTCTTCCCGCTGCAGGCGGCGAGCTACAAGTCGATGGCCCGAATGAAGGCGGTGAGCCCGCGCCTGATGGCGCTGCGCGAGCGCTATGGCAACGACCGCGTGAAGCTCAACACCGCGATGATGGAGCTCTACAAGGAAGAGAAGATCAACCCGCTGGGCGGCTGCCTGCCGATCGTGGTGCAGATCCCGGTGTTCATCGCGCTGTACTGGGTGCTGCTGGCGTCGGTCGAGATGCGCAACGCCCCCTGGGCGCTGTGGATCAAGGACCTGGCCGCGCCCGATCCCTTCTACATCCTGCCGCTGGTGATGGCCGGCACGATGTTCCTGCAGGTGAAGCTGAACCCGACGCCGCCCGATCCGGTGCAGGCCAAGGTGATGATGATCATGCCGCTGGTGTTCTCGGTGATGTTCTTCTTCTTCCCCGCCGGCCTGGTGCTGTATTGGCTGGTGAACAACGTGTACTCGATCATC
>ENA-UPTA01001183-UPTA01001183.1-activated-sludge-metagenome-genome-assembly--contig:-NODE-1183-length-29395-cov-14.363531_pt1 | contig 29395 bp, 28 predicted proteins | sample MGYA00238184_ERZ773361 | MGnify/ENA primary metagenome ERZ773361 (study PRJEB29100, sample SAMN05720205) | activated sludge metagenome | isolation source: anaerobic digester from wastewater... | reverse complement strand
TTAATCTCTGCGGGCCTTCTTTTTAGCCCGAAAGATTTTTCGGACTGTGTACTCTTTGATCCCGTCCCTTTTCGGACGATATTTAGTTGTGCTTCATAAAATAAACTATTTGGTATCAATAGTCAATGGTATACTGGTATTATGAAAACGCATGTTCTGCAATCCGAGCTTTGGGAGAAATTCAAAAACGACTACGGCACCCCGGCTATAAGAGTCGGGAAGATCCTTTATACAAAACATAGAATTCCGTTTTCAAATTACTATTATGGGTATTGCGCCCGGGTAAATCCGTTTGATATTGATTTTGATGCGTTGGAAAAATCTTTGAAAGAGAATAATTGTGTTGCTGTGCATTTTGATGTTCCTAATGTTACAAAAGATGATGAGAATGCGGAAAAAGCGGAGAAAATATTGAAAGAAAAGTGTGTTAAATCCCGCAGGGAGGAATTCGCAAAAGGAAATTTTCTGATGGATTTGACGAAAGATGAAAAGGAAATCTTAGCTAATATGCATAAAAAACATAGATATAACATTGGTTTGGCAGAAAAGAAGGGAGTTAAGGTCAGAGAAAGTACGGATGATGCGGATTTTGATATTTTTTATGATCTTTATGCGGAAACAGCTAAAAGGCAAAGATTTTTTGGTCGTTCGAAGACTTATCTTGGGAAAGTTTGGAAAATTTTTAGAGAAGAAAATGCCTCCTTTCTTTTGATAGCTGAACATGATGAAAAGCCTCTTTCAGCTTGGATGCTTCTTACATATGAAAATGTTTTATATTACCCCTATGGTGGTTCTACAGAGAGAGATAAAAATCTTCAATCAAGTTGTCTTCTAGGTTGGGAAGCCATAAAATTCGGAAAAAAGATAGGATGCGAGTTATTTGATATGTGGGGAGCGGCAGAGGATATGAGTAATAAAAATGATCAATATTACGGATTTTCGGTTTTTAAACAGAAGTTCGGAGCCAGGCATGTTACTTACATAGATTCCTATGATTTTGTGATAAATGAGCCAGTTTACAAAATGTTTACTGTGGCAAACGATGTGAGATGGAAACTTTTAAATATATTAAAATGAAACCCGATGTTGATATAAGACAAAGTGATAAATGGGCGCAGTATCTTGAAAACATGGGTTGGAAATATCATAGAACGAGTCGCGGAATAAACATTTGTTACAGAAAAACATTTTTTGGCTCCGTAGTAAAAATTCAGAAACCGGTGTCTATCACGGATAGTGATATTGAGGAAATAGAGAGGTTTTGTAAAGGTCATAAACCCATTTTCATAAAAATTGAACCTTTTATCGGACAGGATATTTCCGTTTTGGAAAAAAAAGGGTACAAACCCAGTGGAGAGCCATTAACGCCTCCTTCCACAAGTTACATTGACCTTACAAAATCAGAAGAGGAGCTTTGGAAAAATATCTCGCGTAGTGGAAGGTATTCTATAAGAAAGGCGGAAAAAGCAAATACAATTACAAGGTTCTATCAAAATCCTCCCGAAGAAAAGTTAAATTTGTATTTTGAAATAGTTCGCGAAACCGGAAGAAGAAAACATTTTTATGTCCAACCAATAAAGGATCTTAAAAATAAAGTAAAAGTATTTGGAAAAGATTCACACTTAGCCCTGTCCTTTGATCAAAATGGAAATCTTTTAAGCGGAAAGTTTTTTCTTTGTTTTGATGATATGGTTTTATATTCTACTGCCGGTACTTCAGAAATGGGTTTAAAAACAGAAGCGGGTTACGAGCTTTTGTGGAGATCAATTTTATATTTCAAAGGTTTAGGCTACAAAATATTGGATTTAGAAGGAATATATGACCCCAGATTTGAACAGGTTACTAAAAATTGGGGAGGTTTTTCTCTTTTTAAGGAAAAGTTTGGAGGAGAAAAAATAGAGTTTCCATACCCTTATATTAAATACTTCAGTCCATTTTTTAAGATTTTATCTAAAATTTCTGAATTGCCCTTGTAGATTTCCGATTCTAAGTCTTCTTAAGAACTATTTTCTTTCAGCAAAGGGGCAAATTTCTTTGTAATCGCACCATTCGCAATCTTTTCCGGGCTTTGGTTCAAAATTACCCTCTTTTATTTCTTCAGCAACTTCTTTTATGATTTTTTTCTGCGCTTCTACTTGTTTTTTTGTTCTTTTTGTAGATAGTTTTGTTCCTGATTCAACATAATAAAAACTCAAAATGTCCGGTTTTATTTTTAATGCTTCAGTTGCGGCCATTGTATAAATAGTCATTTGTACGTCATTATCAACTTCTTTTTGAGTTTTTGTGTTTCCGGTTTTGTAATCTATTATTTCTATTTTTCCATCCGGTAATTGATCTATTCTATCTATTTTTCCATTGATTTTTAGCCCATCTATATCAAGTATGAAGTTTTTCTCCAAACCCAAGTGTTTAAACTTTAGATTATTGTTTTCTTCATAATATTTTTTCAGAACTTCTTTTCCGTATTCAAATTGAGCTTTTCTGTGTTTTTCATCTCTGTAACCAAGCGGTATCCATTTTTTTTCATATATTTCTAACAATTCATCAAGAGTTACCTCTTTTCCAAACATTTTTCTAACATGAAATTCCTTTAAAGTCTCATGAATAGTAGTTCCAAAGCTTAAGGTGTGTTTTGGGGGAACCGGTATTTTAAGTGTGTAGGAATATTTATATCTTAAAGGGCAAATCAAATAATTGTCTATTTGTGAGTAACTTAAATATTCCGGCGCTTTTCCTTCTATTTTTATTATTTTCGGCTCTCTGAATTTTGTTTCCACTCCAAATAAACTTGATTGTTTGGCTTTTTTCTCTTTGTCCGTGCTTTTTATTTCCTGAATTTTTAACCCCGTTTCTTGTAAGTAGCCGCTTGGTATGGTATCTCTTTTCCCCCCGTAATTTTTTCCCAAAGTCATGAAAAGATATTTTTGAGCTCTTGTCATTCCCACATAAAAAAGTCTTCTTTCTTCTTGAATATGCTCGTTTCCGGTTGGCAAGGTTTCTTTAATTAATTCTTCCGGAACTTCTATTGTATCTCCCTGATTTCTTGTCGGAAATCTTCCTGAAACTAAATTAACCATGAAAACAACAGGAAATTCCAACCCCTTCGAGGCGTGAACTGTCATTAGATTTATGGTGTCAATATCTTCAATTTCCGCCTGAGCTGGATTTTCCCCCGCTTCAATTATCATGTCCAAATAATCTACCAGATTTACTACTGTCGGCATCTCTCCTGTCTCGTTGTGATAGTCAACTTCAAATTTTTGTACTCTTTGCAAAAAAAGGTTAAGATTTTTGATGCAAAGCTCATTTTCTACCGTCTCTTCTTCTAGAAATTGGTTTAGATAGTTTGTTGAATTGACGACCTCAAAAACCATTTCTGTAGGAGTGTTTTTGGTAATATTTTTTTGAAATTCTTCAATTGTTTTTACTAAAAAGGCAACCTTCTCGTCTTTTGATTTTTTTACCTGTTCCCAAAGATCGGTTTTTTCATATCTTGATTTTGATAAAAGTTCCGAAATTTCTTTGTACGGAATTTCCAAACTTTCTATGTTTAGTACACGATAAAGATTTATACCATCTTGTGTATTTATTATTACTCTCAAAAAAGCCAAAATATCTCTAACTTCGTCTCTATCGTATAAACCTCTATTTCCTACCAGTTGATAGGGGAGGCCGTATTTTCTAAGAGCCATTACAAAAGGATCGAGTTGGTTATTTGCCCGGGCAAGAATTGCAAAATCTTTGTATGTGTACTGGGGTTCTTTCGCTAATATTTCCAGAATTTTTGAAATCACCAACTCTACCTCGTCTTCCAAGGTTTCTGTTTGGAGAATTTTTGGGTTTGATCCTGAACTTATCCCGATGAGTTTTTTTGAAATTCCGAGTTTTGATTCAAGCGTGTCCGGATTGTTGTTTTGAATCAGTTTGTATGCCGCATCAAGTATTTCTTGAGTAGATCGATAGTTTTTTAAGAGCGTAATCATTTTTGAATCTTTATAGTCTTCCATGAATTGGAGAATGTTTGAAACAGCGGCGCCTCTGAATTTGTAAATAGACTGAGAGTCGTCTCCGACCACGAGAAGGCTCCTCTCTGATTCCTTTGTTTCTTTCGTTGGAAAAAGAAGTTTAATAAGCTCGTATTGAGCGTAGTTTGTATCCTGAAATTCGTCCACCAGAATATGTTTAAATTGATTTTTATATTCAGCTAAAATATTAGGTCTAACATTCAAAAGTTTTATCACCCAAATTATTAGATTGCCAAAATCCATAGCAGAACTTTCTATTTTCAAACGCTCATATTCGGAGTAAATATATGACAATTCTTCCCATCTTTGTTTTTCTTCATCACTTGTGTAATTAGAGTGCTTAACAAACTCTAGTAGTTCTTCGGGAGAGACATTTTCATCCTGAAGTCTTGATATAAAAGTTAAAATTGCAGATATAAATTTGGTCGGATTTCCCAGGGGTCTGAAATATTTTAGTTTGAGGTCAAAGAGGTTTTTTCTAAGTAAAAGCCATTGGTCGGATGGGGAGAGTATTTTGTATGAAGGATCAATTCCTATCTCAATACCTTTTTCTTTCAAAATTCTGTCGGCAAATGAATGAAAAGTATAAACCCACGGTTCTTCGTAGCCCAACGGCATTATGTCACCGACTCTGTCAACCATTTCCTGAGCGGCTTTTTCCGTGAAAGTGAGGGCAAGTATTTCTTGGGGATCGACATTTTTTTCCTTTATTAGATACCTTATTCTTTCTGTTATTACTCTGGTTTTTCCGGTTCCGGCTCCTGCTACTACAAGGACCGGTCCTGATTTATGTTTTACAGCTTTAAGTTGCTCTTCATTTAATTCCGTTTTAATTTTTGGCATGTGTAACAAATAAAAAATTATTATTCCAAAAGCTCGTTTTGCTCTTGGGCATTTTCGTTGCTGTCTTCTTCCGGTTTCTCAATAGCTTCTTCTCCCGATTTTTCGATAGCATGGGTTTTTTCAATTCTTCCAAGAAGTCTTGAGTATCGGCTTTTAACGCTATCCATTGTTTTGTACGAATTGGAAATATGTCTTTCCAGAACGTTTAAATCAGCATTAAATTTGTTTGCCTCCACCCTTATTCCCGCCAGGGCTTTTAGAATTTCTCCCGTGTGTTTTTGTAATTCGTGCTGTTGGTAAGCTACAAGCAAAACTTTCAAAAAATACGATAGAGTATTAGGAGAAGCCATTACTATGTTCTTGTTTTTTGCAAAATCCTCAATTTCCGGTGTATTTACTATTAGTTCGTAGTAAACATTTTCTGAAGGGACATACATAATAGCTTGGTCAGTTGTTTTTTCTTCCGGGAGAATGTACTTACTCGATATTTCTTCAATCCTTTTTTTAACATCTGATATAAACATTTTCTTGTATTTGTCCCTTTCCGGTTGGGTTTCAGCCGTTATCATGGCCTTAAAATTTTCCATTGGGAATTTAGAATCTATTGGGATGATGCCCCTATCTGTAAAGATTACAGCATCGCAAATACTCCCGTCCTTGAACTTATATTGTGTTTTATACAGATCCTTTGGAAGAAAGTTTTCAAGTATTTCGTATAAAAATTGTTCCCCCAAACCCCCTCTTAATTTCGGGGATTTTAAAATGTTGCTAAGGTCTTTTATATCCGTACCAAACTCTTGTATTCCTCCTAATTGTTTTTGCACCTCTCGTATTACGTCACTTGATTTTTCTAAACGCTCGGAAATGAATTTTGTCTGTTGGCTCAAGGTTTCTCTATGATTTTTCATCTGTTCCTCAATTGTCATTCTCTGGTCTTTTAATTGTCTTTCCATTACTTCTGTGTTTTTTTCCATTGTTCCTTTCATGTCTTTAAGCCATTCCATCAAAACAGTATTTTCAGGATTTTCCGATTTTTTTAACTGAGATAAAATGTACTGACCTATTAAAAATATGGCTCCCACGATCAATATTGCGAAAATAATTAGTGTTTGAGTGTTCATAGTTTATATTCTACCAGAGTGTTAAAATCAAACCATGCCTAAGTTTATTAAATTTAGAATTGCTGTTGTTGCAGTTTTGTGGATTTTTTGGATTTATCTTCTTCTATTTGCTATATCTCCAAACTCATACTGGGAAATTTTTCTTTTTTTGGGGGTGTTGTTTTTTGCCTTGGGGTTAACTCTTTCATTTATTTTTTACCTTTTTAATAAAAAGAAATATCCTAAATTTACCGACCTGAAGGTTTTATACAAAAAAGGTTCTAAATGGGGATTTTTTGCCAGTTTTGTAATTATAGGTGTTGCTTTTCTAGATGCTTTTCACATCATGACAACATTGAATTTATTTTTGTTCGGGCTTTTGTGTATTGGAATTTTTATAGAAACAAGGGGTAGAAAGTGATGTTGTTTTTCTTTGGGTATTTCTTTTTGTTTTAATGAAAATCTGTACATAATGTGTGCCTGTTGATAAAATCTCTCTGTGAAAAAGAAAATTTTAATTACAACCGCAATAGATTATGTTAATGATGTAATTCACATCGGCCATGCTTATCAGAAAATTTTAGCTGATTGTGTTGCAAGATTTGAAAGAATAAGAAGAGGAAGTGAAAATGTTTTCTTTGTTACCGGAACCGATGAACACGGACAAAAAGTTTACAATGTGGCTAAAGAACGGGGTGTGGATGTGAAAGAATTTGTTGATGAAATATCAAAAAAAGATCAGGAACAGCAAGATTCTATTCAGATTTCTTACGATAGGTTTATAAGAACCACGGACGGGGATCACAAAAAAACAGCAGAAGATTTCTTTAGAAAAGTCTATAACGCCGGCTATATTTACAAAGATAATTACAAAGGTTTATATTGCGAGGGATGCGAATCTTACAAGACTGAAAAGGATTTAATAAACGGGAGATGTGCTTTACATCCGGGATTGGAAATACAGGTTGTAGAAGAAGAAAATTATTTTTTCAAATTCTCGTCTTTTAAAGATTTTTTGAGAACCTTATATGAAAAAAATCCTGATTTTGTTTTACCTAATTCCCGTTATAGGGAAATGTATGCTTTTATTGACACCATAGAAGACATCCCAATTACTAGAAGAAAGGAGAAACTTCCATGGGGTATAGAGTGTCCGATTGATAAAAATCATGTGATTTGGGTTTGGTTTGATGCCTTGATTAATTACTTAACCTTTGGTTTACAGGTTAATTCTTGGGATGAAGATACGGAAATAGTTCATTTTTTGGGGAAAGATAATGCTAGAATGCACGCACTCTTATGGCCGTGTATGCTCAAAGCCGCCGGTTATAGTATGCCGACTCATGTATATGTGAATGCTTTCTTAAGTATGAACGGGAAGAAAATTAGCAAAAGTTTAGGAAATATTGTTGCTCCAAAAGATTTAGTGGAGAGATACGGAGTTGACCCTGTTAGATATTATTTTTTAAGGTACGGACCGATAATTGAGGATTCTGATTTTTCGGAGTCTCATTTTCAGGAAGTTTATAACGCTGACCTTGCTAATGGTTTAGGGAACACAGTTGCGAGATTAGCAAAATTGGCCGAAAAATCAGATTTTTCTTTAACTGCAGAAAAAGAAAAAAAAGATACTTTTTTAGAGCTTTCTCAGTATTTTGATGAATTTAGGGTTGATCTCGCTCTACAAAAGATTTGGTCAAAACTAGCTAACCTTGATAAACATATTAACGAAAACGCTCCCTGGTCAATAAAAAACAACGATAAGTTGAAGGAGGTTTTAGAGTACGAGATTGGTGAGTTATGCAATATTGCAGAGTTATGTAAGCCTTTTGTTCCCGGGACATCAGAGAAAATATTAAAAATATTCAGAAGCGGAAAAATTTCTTCAGCCCCATTTTTGTTTCCTAGAATTTAATTAGATGTAAAATACAGATGAAAAAATTACTCATTATAGATACATTCAATTTTTTGCACCGAGCTTATCATGCTCTCCCAAAGACTTTTCGTGGTCCCGATGGTCAGCCCACTAATGCGATTTATGGTTTTACATCCATGCTTATAAATGTCTTGAATCAAATAAAACCCGATTATGTTGTTGCCGCATTAGATGGAAAAGAACCGACCTTTAGAGTAGGTGAGTTCACTGCTTATAAAGCGCAAAGAAAACCAATGGAAGAAGATTTACAAACCCAAATTCCTAAAGTTTTTGAAGTTTTAGATGCCTTTAATATTAAAAAAATAGTTGTTGAAGGATATGAGGCCGATGATGTTATTGGTACTGTAGCAACAAAACTTAAAGGAAAAGTGGACATTTTGATTATAAGTAATGACAGAGATTTATGGCAACTTGCAGGTAATGGAAATATTATTATGGTTCCGGGGAAAAAAGGTGAATTTGAATGGTTGGGAGAAAAGGAAGTAGATGCAAAGCTCGGTTTTGAGGCTGATAAAATAGCTGACTACAAGGGGTTGCGCGGAGACCCGGGTGATAATATACCCGGCGTTTTTGGAGTTGGTGAGGTTACGGCTACAAAATTATTGCAAAAGTACGGCTCCTTGGAGGAAATTTACAGAAATATTGAAAAAATTGAGCCCGAGTCTCTGAAGAAAAAGCTATTGGAAAGTTACGAACAGGCTCTTATGAGCAAAAGGCTTGCTCAAATAGTTTTAGATGTTCCTTTTCAGATTAATTTAGAGGAGTGCAAATATAGTGATTTAAATAAAATTAAGGTTAAAGAAACTTTGGAAAAATATAATTTTAAATCTCTTATAAAAAGATTGGGTTTTAGTGTTGATGAAAAGAAAAAGGATAAAGAATCGGAAGTTTCAGATAAACAACTTTCTCTTTTGTAGATTTTAAAAATCTTGAAAAATTAGGTTTTATTGCGTGGATATTTTAAGTTTCAGCCTAAGTTCTTCAAATTAAATGTATAATTTTTCTATGTCAGATTTAAATAATGTTGACAAAATAGTTAAAACATTGAAAAAGAAATACCCTAGTCCCAGAACAGAGTTAATTCACGAAAATGAGTATCAGCTTGCGGTAGCTGTCATGTTATCTGCCCAAACTACGGATAAAAAAGTGAATCAAGTTACTCCGCGACTGTTTAAAAAATATCCTTCCTGGGAAAGTTTGGCTTCTGCAGATCTTTTAGATGTACAAAATTTAATTAAAGAAGTAAATTTTTACAAAGGAAAAGCTGGGAGGTTAATACAAGCGGGTAGAGTAGTTACCTTAAATTTTGGTGGAGTTCTTCCTAGAAATATGGAAGATTTAATGAAAATTCCCGGTGTAGCAAGGAAAAGCGCTAATGTAATTATGCAAGAGCTATGGGGAATTGCTGATGGAATAGTAGTAGATACGCATGTAAAAAGAGTTTCTAATAGACTTGGACTGACCAAAGAACAGGATCCGGAGAAAATTGAGAAAGATTTAATGAAAATTATTCCGAAAAGAAGCTGGAGAAATTTTTCCGGAGCAATGGTTTTACACGGTAGGTATATTTGCACAGCTAAAAGTCCTAAATGCGAAGAGTGCCCTTTAAATGAGATTTGTCCAAGCGCTTTTAAAATAAATTAAAAATATATTGCCCGATTTTCTTATTGGTTGTTTCCTTCAGGTGGTGACGGGTTTGTTTGTGATGGAACTGTTTCCGTTGGTTGTGTTGATGAAGTAGGGATATTTTTTGGAAGAGGTTTAACTTCTATTGATCCAAAGTCTTCCGAATTTACTTCTTCGTAAGTCCAAATTCCCAGCTGAGTCATTTTAAATGTAAAGGTTTCGTTAGGTTTTATTTCAACCGGTTGCTTAAACTCTTCGTAAGTTGGTTTTATCTGCCGAAGATAAATTACTTTATCAGTTTTATTTGTCCATTCTACGCTCTGTCCTACATAGCATCTGAATATTTTTGGTTCAAACCCCTCATTTGTATAATCTATCTTTGTTTTTCCAAAGATCTCGTCAACATTGACTTCTTCCTCTTTTTCTACATTTGTATCTTTACCTTCTTCATTTAAAGTATTTTCATTTTCTTGATAATTTTCTGTATTTTCGTAAATTACTTTGTAAAATTCTTCATCCGCGTCATCAATTTTAGTGAGTTGAGTTTCTTTTCCGGGTCTCATTCTGTAGGCTACGAGTATAATCGCAAATACAACGGCTATAATTAGACCCATTATAAAAATTGATTTATTTCTTTCAAAAAATTCAGCCATCTTGTTACTAGATTATACTACCTACAATTTAAGGTATGGAAAATTAAATTATTTTTTTAACTAATTTTTCCATTTCGTCTTTTGTTAATATTCCGGTTCCCGCATTTTCTTTTGTTATTTCAGCAAATGCGTTTATAGATCCCCAGCCAAGTGCCTCTTTAAGAGTTTTTTTATGAAAAATTGCTGAAACGAATCCCGATGCGAATGAATCCCCGGCTCCTGTTTTGTCTTTAACCTCTCTTCCATCGGAGTACGCGCTTACTTTAACTAAATTTTCTCCATCAAACCCGCTTGCTCCGTTTTTACCGTCGGTTATTACAGTAAGCTTGGGGCCTAGTTTTTGCAGGTCAATGTGCATCTTTGGTAAGGGTTTTTCTCCGATTAATCTGACGGCTTCTTCTAAATTTACTATTAAAATATTGGTTACTTCTAAAAACTCTTTTATATGATTGTAACCGGCCTTCATATGAATTGTTCCCGGATTGAAAATTACACCTATATCTCTGTTTTTTTCTATGTAATCTATTAATTCCGTTTGAAATTTTTCAAAACCTTCGCCTATGGATGTGTAGTAGAGGAGTGTTGGTTTAGGCCAATCTCTAATTTTGTATTTTCTGGGCGCGTGGTATGAAAAAATTGTTCTTTCATAGTTGTAGATTATTATCGCGTTCACATTGGTTGCATCTCCGGGTGTTTTAATGCAATATGTAGTATCAATTCCTCTTTCTGCAAGCTCTTTTATTAATTTTTCTCCGTTTTGATCATTTCCAATTTCTGTATATACGCCGGTTTTTAAACCCAATCTATTACAACCGGTTGCCACATTTACACTATTTCCCCCAATAGATGAAAAAAATTGATCTACCGGTATTTTGCTTCCGTGTATAAAGCAGATTTGAGGTGTTTCCGATTCTTCTATTCTTACTTCGTCAGCTGAAGAAATATGAAGAGTTATGTCTATGCATGAATCTCCAATAGTTAAAATATCCATCTTTATTTCTGCTCCTTTTTTTCTTTTAAAAATTTTAGAATTTTATTTTCTATGTGGTGGGCACTTAGTACATACTTATCCTTTAGTTCTTCATAACTTCCTGATTCACCAAACGAATCGTTCATTCCTACTCTCAAGAGAGGGGAGGGAAGTTTTTCACACAAGAGTTCTGATATAGCTCCGCCAAGTCCTCCGTTAATTTGATGTTCCTCAATTGTTACCGCTTTCCCCGTTTTTCTGATAGATTCCAAAATTCTGTATTCATCAAGTGGTTTTATGGTCGGTGAGACTATTAATTCCGCTTCAATTTTGTATTTTGCTCTTAAGTTCCTTACTGCCAATAAAGCTTCGTATGTTATTGATCCGCAGGAAATTACCGTAATATCTTTTCCTTCCACAAAAATATCGGCTTTTCCTATTCTAAATGGAGTTTCTTTTGTTGTTAGATCAGGGATTTTAGCTTTTGAAAATCTTAAGTAAACAGGACCCTGAATTTTTGATACTTCTATTACCGCCTTTTTTGTTTGCTCATAATCTATTGGGCTCACTACAACCATGTTAGGAAGCACCCTCATTAACGCAATGTCCTCTAAAGGTTCTGCCGATGCTCCGTCGGGACCATTTGAAAAACCTTCATGCGAACCGCATATTTTTACATTAGCGTTGTTCATGCATATTGATAATCTTATTTGGTCCCAGCTTCTATATGCTATAAAAACAGCATGTGAAACTGCGTACGGAATCTTTCCTTCCGTGGACAAGCCGGCAGCAATAGAGCACATATTTTGTTCGGCTATTCCGGTTTGTATGAATCTTTGGGGAAACTTTTCTGCGAAATCTTTAAGTTTAGTTGATTCTGCTAAATCTGCGGATAGAACTACAACAGATAGGTTTTTCTCCGCTAATTCAATCACACCTTCGCCAAAACCGTCTCTAGGAGATCTCGCTGTAGCGCTTTTCAAGAACACATCCTGGTTTAATTTTAATCTAGCGTTTAGCATGGGCAGTTAATCATTGTTCTATTAATTAGTTATTCTACTTTCGCTTTCAGTAGATTGATCAATTTCCTGCTCTTGTTCTTCATCACATTGTATTGCTTTGGTTATCCTCTCAAATTTTATTTCCCAATCAGTTTTTGACACTATTACCATATCTACGGCTATATTTTTATCCATTTCCACTTGGCACTCATCCTCGGGATTCGTTTCCTCCACTTCTACTAAAAGCCTTTTTTCTTTTTTATCTTCATATACTTTTTTGATTTTTAATTTATGCTCAGTTTCATCATTTGTTTCTGTGGAAACGGCTAATACCATATCTTTGTCAAAATTTATCTGCTCTTTTATTGTAAGCAAACCTGTTTCATCAATGAGATTTAAGAATTCCGTAAGTTCCTGATTATTTTTTATTACCCTTCTTTGCTTTTCTATAACTTTATCTGTGTATATAACGGTGGGAAAACCTTCTATTCTTTGAATAGTCAGGGTGTCATCTGATTTGGAAAAATTTATTTCCCCCTTGAGTAAAAAATACCCCACCCCTAAAATTACTCCAATCAGTATCACGACAGGTAATAAACTGATTCTTAAAGATGCTTTTTGTTTATTGTTCATAAATTTTCCTTTCTGCAAATTTCTAAATTATTGATCGTAATTCTTCCTTAGCGGCAATAGCTTCCTTTTTACTTGGTACCTTGCCATGCCATTGATAATTATTTTCCATAAACTCAATACCTTCACCCGGTATTGTGTGAGCAATTATAGCAGTTGGACGTTGGGTTATCGACTTTGCCATTTTGCAAGCGCTTATTATCTCTTCAATGCTATGACCGTTAATCTCTATTACAAACCAATTAAAGCTCTCTAATTTGTCTTTCAGGTTTTCTAATGGCATGACGTCTTCTGTTTTACCATCGCTTTGAATATTATTTCTATCTATTATCCATGTAATGTTATTTAATTTTTTATTCGGAGCAAACATTGCTGATTCCCATATTTGTCCTTCATTGAGCTCTCCGTCTCCGGTCATGCAATAAATTCTGTAATCAAGATCATCCATTTTAGCTGCTATTGCTATTCCTATTGCTTGAGATAGACCTTGGCCTAGTGAACCGCTGGTGTTTTCTATTCCCGGAAGTGAATTCTTTTTTGGGTGACCTTGCAGTTTTGAATTTATTTTTCGTAATTTCCACAATTCAGATTTTGGAAAAAAACCTCTCTCCGACAGAGTAGCATACCAGATAGGGCATATGTGTCCATTTGAGAGCAAAAATCTATCGCGGTCCTTTTTGTACGGCTTTTTGGGATTTATGTTTAAAATTTGAAAATAAAGAGCTGTGAAAATCTCTGCTGTTCCTAAAGATCCTGCCGTATGTCCGGAACCCGCTTCCGTAAGCATATCAATTACGGTTTGCTTAAGTTTGTTTGATGTTTTGTATAATTCTTCTATACCGATTTTTGCGGTCTTTTTCTTATTAACAGGCATTAAATTAAGTATATCACAGGATTATATTGTTGTGTTTTTGACTGTTTCTTTGATTTATTGTATAATCCCACTCTGGGTTGGTTAACAATAGAGGTAGGCTTGTCTGTCTCTCCTTTCTCCTACTTCTATCTTCTAAATTTCGTTCTTGTTTATACGCAAAAACGAAAATAGAGGAGAATAAGAAAGTCGCTTACCGGCCCATGAGCTTGTTACACGTTTAGCGTCGGTGTTCTAACTTTGATAAGTTTTTCGGACACGAAAAATAAATGTGTTTACAAGCTCTTTTTTTATTTCTCTTTCATTGTTTTTTACAAAAGTTTATTTTCAATGGATTTAATGTATTCCAAAACCTCTTGTGGGGTAGTGCATATTTTTATTATTTCTGTTTCTCCTCCTCTTACGCTCATGTTTTCTTCTATGGATTTTAGTATCCCTCGCCAGTGATCTCCGAAAAGTATTATTGGTTTGTTGTTTGGTTCGTGTATATAAGAATTTTCCCAGGACATGCCAAATTCGCTTAAGGTACCGATACTGCCTCTAAATATTACGTGAATATCCGATGTTTGTAGTAGAATTTTAGTTCTATCAAAATAATCCAGTGTTTTTACTTCTAAATCAAAGTGGTTTTCCGGGTCAGTTCCTTCAAAATGTCTTTTAGGTTTATTTGGATGATAAGTTACTGCTAATACTCCGGCTCCGCCTTCATGAGCCCCTTCTGTTGAAGCTCTCATTACTCCCGGGCCGCCGCCATTTACAATTCCATAACCGTTTTCAGCCAAGAGTCTTGCTGTTTCTTTGGCTTGTATATATGGTTCGTCTTCATTTTTCCACGCTGCTCCCCCTAAAAAACAAACTACGAGGGGTCTCTTGCCTCCATTTTTATTTACTTCAGGTATTTGTTTTGTTGCCTTTTTTCTTTTATGTTCGAGGATGGAAGATAGTTCCAGAAATTTTTTCTTCGGATCATCTGCATTGAATATAGCTGATCCAATAACTATGTTTTCAACTCCCGTTTCTGAAACGGTGAGAATGTTTGATTCATTAACTCCTCCGTCTATCTGGAATGTTTTTCCGGGAAAGTCTTTTTTGAAACTTGATATTTTTTCCAAAACAGATGGTACAAAATTCCCGCCTTGCTTTCCGGGTTCTACTCCCATGAATTGTACGATATCTGCATTTTGAATCAGATTGCTGATTATGGAATTATCCTGATCTAAATTAATTGATATCCCGGTTTTGTAACCTAAATCCTTAGCGTATTTTAAAAAATTTTCAGTTGTTTCTTTGTCCACCACTTGTGTAATGAGAGTGCTTACCCCATTTATTCTATTTGCATTGGTAGGAAATAAGAAGCCTAGTTTTCTAATAAAATTGATCGGATCTTTTACCATGAGATGAATTGTCATATCAACGGTTGTTTTTATTTCTTCCAATTTTTGCAGATCTTGAAATGTTTCGCCGGGAATTATGGTATTGTCCAATATATCTATTTGGACAGCTGAGCAAACATCTTCCACAAGTTTGATTTTCCTTTCACATTCTTTTATATCTTTTTCTAAAATGGCAGGTATTATCATTTGCGTTTCTCAAAAATTGCTTTCTTCAAAACTTGTTATTTTCATTATTCTTCTTAAGTGTCTTTCTTCACCCGAAAAATCAGTGGAAAGCCACGTTTGCGTTATTTCCAGAGCCTCTTCTTTTGTAATGAAGTCCGATGGCAATACTAGAATATTAGTTTTGTCATCGTTTCTTGAAGTTGCGGCGTGTTTTGAATTCCAGGATATCGATGCTCTCACGCCCTTGAACTTATTTGCCGCTATGCTCATGCCTACACCATTGGCACATATCAAAATCCCCATGTTGTGTGGGTTTTCCTGAATTTTTTTTGCAACTAATTTCGCATAATCCGGGTAATCATCATCCGGGTTAAAATTAAAAGGTCCGAGATCCATTACGATGGTTCCTTTAGGAGTAAGTTCTTTTATAAGATAGTTTTTTAATTCGTATCCTCTATGATCAGAAGAAATGTAAATCATTGTTTTTTCCTTAAGAAATTATTTCTAAATATAAAAATAATAGAAATAATTATTACAAGTATAGATATACATTGAGAGACATTCAAGAACAGAGAAGATATTTCTATTTTCCATGGGTTTATACGTAAGAATTCAAGAAAAAATCTAATTGTTGAATAAGAAATAAGGTAAATACATAAAAATGTTCCGCTCGGTGTTTTTTCATTTGTTTTTTTATACAAAATCAAAAGAAATAAAAACAAAATGAAGTTTAAAATTGATTCGTAAATAAAAAGGGGATGAAATTTTGAGTAATTAAGAAACTCTACCGGTCTTTTTTCCGGTTCTATATATACTCCCCAGGGTAGAGTAGTCGGTAGTCCGAATATTTCTTTATTAAAAAAATTTCCCCATCTGCCCACTGATTGTCCCAAAGGTGTAACCACGGAAATAATATCTAGCCACGGGAATATTTTTTCTCCTTTAATTTTAAGATATGTGATAGCTCCGAGCGTCCCTCCCAGTATACCTCCCCATATTCCCATGCCACCGTTCCAGATTTTGAAAATATCTAATTGATGATAACGGTAATAATCAAAATAATCTAAAACATGATAAAGTCTCGCTCCCAATATGCCGCAAAATATAGTCCAGAAAGAAAGTCCCCAAAAAATTTCTTCGTTTTTTTTATATTTTACAACCAGCCTTTGAGTAATTAATATGCAGAGGAAAATTGAAAGAGAGATTGTAATTCCATAAAGATTTAACACTATTAGAACTCAATACTTATATTAAATAAATTGATACCACTAGAATTAAAATTAAGACAAGAATAAATCCCAAAACCCCTTCTTTTTTCGGTGTTCCTTTTATAGCCCAAAACCACTCTTTTGTAGTTCCGTTAAAATAACACTCAATAAGTTTGTATATCGAATTAGCAAATATTGAAAGCACAAACGCTTTCATAAAGTAACTAGTGTCAGTATATGCTACAAGCAGACAAATTGGTATTAAAACTACCTGAAAGAGCGCGCTGTTTAAAGATTTTTCTTTTAGACCATCCCTGTGTTCATTGATGAAGCTTATTAATCCTTTAAAATCTTTACTTTTTGTATATCCAAATATATTTTTTGCAAAATCACTGTTTGGCTCAAACATATAGGGGTAGAGAATAAATTCAATATCCAGCACAAAAGTGCCGAGAATAATCCCTATAATGATTTCTATTATTTCAATCGGTTGCTTGGCAACCGTCATTGCCAATATTATTACACCAAGCGTTGCGGACACTAGAAGAGGAGTTGTGTAATAATTCAGTAATTTTTTCACCATCGTGATAATGATACTTGTTTGTTTCCTGAACTTCAATTACATTTTTTATTAATCTTTATTAATCTAAAACACTAGTTACTCCCGTAAGATTACTTTCTTTTTATTTTTTAGTTGATTAAAAACTTTGCTATTTGTTGTAACTAAAGTAAATGGCAAGGTTTATTCATAATAATTTAGAATAGGGGGCAAATTTTACAAACTACCTCTAGACTAAAATTCATTAGATTTATTTTATTTGTCAGATTTATCTTGTTTTCTTTTCTCTTTTTCTTCTTTAAGTTGAGTGAGCTTCCACATAAATAATTTTCCTTTAGTAGTTGCTTTTTTTGAGTTTAAAACGAATGCCCGTGCCTCTTCCAAAAGTGCCCGATCTTCATTTTTAGCTAATTTTATGTAAAGGGTTCTGTGTTTTGTGTCTCTTAGTTCTTCTGCCAGTCTGTTTCCATAAGCTTGAAATTCGTAGGAACATCTGTAATCTCTATTGAGTCTTTTGTTTTCTATTATTTTTGAAAGTTTCTCCATATTTTTGTGCGAAAGGCATGATTATTTATTTTTCATTTTCCTTTTTGCCGTTTTTTATACATGTCTTTTATTTCTGTTACAGAGGTTGCGTCCTCAGGGTTTTTGTCGGTTCTAAACTTTATCAATCTTGGAAATCTCAATGCAAACCCGGCTGTGTGCGTGGGAGAAATAGTAATTTCATCTGCTCCTATTTCTACGACTATTTTAGGTTCAACAAAAACGTCAGGTTTAAATATCTTATTCATTTCTACATTTTTTGGTTTATCTTTAATTTTTATTTTGTCGCACTCTTTTTTTAGAAATATTAGATCTTCTTCTGTTAGTCCTGTGCCTATTTTTGAGATGGTTTTATAAACATTTCTATCTTTATCATAAACCCCGACTAAAAACCCACCGATCCCGAACTTTGATCTCACCCCTCTGCCATGGTAGTAGCCCAAAATTACGCAGTCCACACTGTCAGATAGAAGTTTTTGATCTGCCGTTTTGTACTTTATCCAGGAGTATGATCTGGCACCTGCCTGATAATGATCATTGGGAGTTTTTACTACAATACCTTCTAAGCCTTGAGATTTAGCCATTTCAAAGTACTCTTCCAGTTTTTCAAATTCTTCGGTTTCAATATGATCATCAACTTCTATCACTTGTCCCGGTTGGATCACGCTTGCGAGCAATTTTCTTCTCTCTACCAATGGTTTGTCAATTACTGATTCCCCATTGAGATATAAAATATCAAAAACAAAATATTTAAAGGGAATTTTTTTTGCAGTTTCAGTTATGTTGTATTTTCTTTTTCTTTGTATTGTTTCTTGAAACGGAAGAAATTCTCCTGTTTCCTTGTTATAACCTATTCCCTCACCATCAAGAATTACCGAATCGGCTTTTATTTGTTTTTTTGCGGCTTCTATTATTTCCGGATACTGATGGGTTGTTTCTTCCAAATTTCTAGTGAATGTTTTTATAAAAAATTTACTTTCTTTACTGTCAAATAAATTTTTTTGAGTTTCTTTGTCATGCGCGATCTTATTTGGAAAACTATTGCCTTCTTTTGCAAAATGCAGTTGAATTCTAGTTCCGTCAAATTTAAACTCTGCCCAAGCTTTGTGTATTTTCTCCAATATTTCTTTCATACTTCCAACTCGTTGAGCTTTCTGTGAAAGTACAGGAACACCTATCTCCATTTTTATATTTTCTATTCCTTTTATCCCCTTCTTTTTTATTTCTTTTGCTATAAAGCCAATGTCAGGATGTATGTTGTATTTTTTTTCTATTTCACTGACTAAAGACTTGTTTTTTAGAAAATTTGAAAGTGCTACGATGATTGTTAGTTCAGTGAATCCCAATCTCATTGTACCTAAAATGATTCTTGTTATATGTTTTGCCGATAGAGGGTCAACCCTTTTTAGTAGATTTGAGGTTTTTGATATTTTTAAGTCCTGCGATCCCAACCCGGTTATCTGTGCTATTTCAGAAAGATTTTTGTGTATCTCAGAGATTGAGGGCTCATCATATTTTTTTGTTGCTTTTTTTAGTTCAAAAACGACATTTCCCAAATCGCCTGTGTCCGCGTAAATTTTTTCAATCTCTTCTTTTATAGTTGGTGTTTCCGGAGTAGAGAAGGTTTGTTCTATTATTTTGATCATCATTTTCTCTGCAATATTAAATTTCTCGTTTTCAAAGGGGGCTTTTATATATCCTGAAGCCAGATAAAATGCCTTATCTGCTTCTTCTGCATCAAGGTTAGATATTAATTCTGTGAGAATATCAATCATTTCTAACCGTTTGGTGGTTTCTTCAAGTCTTTGGAGATATTTTGAAAAATCAATGAACTTCATAGGGCCATTATAGTATAAATTTGCCCAAAATTTTTGAGAGAGGGAACTTATTTTAATGTGTATTTAGAAGATTTAGTGCTTCCAATCTTTTGAACAACTCCCATTTCCATTAGGGTTTTGAGATCCCTAAGTATTGTATCTTCGGAAATATCGGGAAAAATTCTTGGAAAATCCTTATTTTGAAGTATTCCATAATCCTGAATGTATTCTATTATTTTTTCCTGCCTTTCGCTTATTTTTGTTCTTCCGGTAGCTTTGGCTATCTTTGTATCCTTGGCTAAAAGTTTTATGTTTTGGGAGATAGAGGAAACTTCGGAAGCCAGTCCTTCTGTGAAGTATTCTATCCAAGTTGTTAAATCAGGTTCTTCGTTATCAAGCGACTCTATTTCTTTACTATAAATAGCCCTGGTGTTTTTATAGTAATTTTCTACCGATATGAGATCTCTGAAACCGTATCCCGATGTTTTTAAACTTACGTAGGTTATAAAATTAGCGGCAATATCATTCATTTCTTCGAAGGGTTGTATGCTCTCTAATCTGGCTTTTAATATGCCCGATGTTACTATGCGGTGTGTTTCTTTAGCGTCCAAGCTATTGTACCAATCAAAAAGACTTACTACTTCGGCTAATATTTCTTCGGGATCTGTTTTTCCTGGAATTTTTGTGCTTCTGTAGGATCCTTGCTTAACTTTTGGAATTAAACCCTCAGTTAAAGTTTTGTGAATGTACTTTAAATCCACTTCTTCAAAATCTTTATTTTTTGATATCTCATCTATCAGAAATACTGCTCTTATGATATTCAGAGTCTCTCGGTCTTCTGCTTTGTAAATATTATCAATACAAAGCTTTATTTTCTGAGGGTCAGCTATTATTCCTAAAAGTTGCAAGGACCCATGAACTATTTTTATTTTTGCTTCTTTTTTTAGTTTGTCTTCCCAAGAGGGTAGTATGGTAGTGTTTTCAATCACAGCTTTTCCATATTCTATAATAGCTATGTTGTTAAGGGTTTTTGAAGTAATTGAATATTCAGGAAAATACATTTAAATAATTCTCGCATATTTCCCGCAAAAAAGTAAATAATTTGATTTTTTGGTATAATGGCTAGCAAATCAAAATAAAAAATAGAAGGAGAAGAAATGAAAAGTGATCTTAACAAACGTATTCTGGCGGTCCACGGAGTATGGATGAACAATACTCTTGTGGTTTTGGTTTTTTTGTATATCGGAGGAGATATCGCAGACGGTGAGTTAAAAAACCTGCGTGTCAGGTTATTCTCAGGGGGAAGAGTGTTTATTGATGATAAAGATCTGATGGTCCATCAGGAAGTATCGGAGTGCTTAAGGAAAGATGGTCAGGAGCTTTGGTATGTTTGTTTTCCTGATGTGTTGGATAAGTGTCGGGACAATAGATTTGATAGTTCCTTTCAGATTTTAGGTGATGGTTTTAGCTCCGGGATCTACCCGATCGCTGTTCCTTGATTTTTTCAATCCCTCGGAAAAATGAAAATTTATCTGAGGGTATTTTTTATCTGTTTATAATCTTTTTAATTTTTTAAAGATTAATTATCTTTATGCCTTCTTCGTTTGGAAAATCCGGCATGGATGTGCTGGTTATTGTAGTCTGATTTCTATTTATTACATCAAATACTGCTGTCTGGTGTTTTTTATCCAATTCTGAAAATATGTCATCTAATAGTAAGACCGGTTTATCGTTTTTCTTTTTTTCTATAAAACTTATCTCAGCAATTTTTAAGGATAGGACACAGCTTCTTTGTTCTCCCCGGGATCCAAAGTTTGTAACGTTGTGGCCGTTAAAATGTATTTCAAAATCATCTCGATGTGGCCCAAGAAGGGAAGTCATTGCAGCAATCTCGCGGCTTTTGAATTCATTCAATCTTTCGATGCTAATTTCATTTTTTTTGTAGTTTAATTCCAATTTTGTTTTTTTATCGTTTAATATTTTTCCGGTTTCCAATAGTATTGGTTTAATATCCGTAAACATTTGCTCCCTCTTTCTTTGTATTATTTCTCCGTTTTTTAGCATCTGATGGGTATAAAATTCTATTTCTCCCTGCCCGCCAAAACCTTGATTTATTTTTTCAAGCAACTTATTCCTTTGTCTGACTGCTTTTAAATAATCGTTTAAGCTTCTTTTATATTCAATATCTACTTGAGAAAGGGTCTCATCCATGTATTTTCTTCTTTCCGACGGGGATCCGGTAATAAGTTGTATGTCTTGCGGTGAAAAAAGCACGGAATTAAAAATACCGGTGAAATATTGCATGCTTTTTGCGACTTTGTTTATCCTGGCTTTTTTGATTGACGCGTTTTCAAAATTTTCATTCTTTATTATCTGCAATTCCATGTTAAATCTATCATCTTTAGTTTCAATATCGGCGTTTATGGAGGAAAATTTTTTTCCGTATTGTATTAAATCTCTATCGTATTTTGATATTTTAGATTTTCCCACAGAGAGAATGTGAATTGCTTCTAAAATAGTTGATTTCCCCGACCCGTTGTCCCCGGTGATTAGTGTTATGTTGCTATCAAAAATTAAACTTAATTTGGTATGGTTTCTGAGATTTGTGAGTTTTAAGTTTAGTATTTTCATTTAATCTTACTAAGTTTAAAAATTTACAAGAGACTTTTTTGTTGATTGGTTTTCTGCAAATTTTTTGTTTTTCCGTCAATTAGAGGTTGGCAGACAGGACAAAAGTAAGTTCCTCTCCCGTTAATTTTCTCAAAGAATACGTGGGCTCCGCACCTCGGACATATTTTCTTTCCGTAAATTTTAAAATATTTTTGCTGATTTCCGGGCTTTCCGAATATATCTACATACATCTCGTCGGGTAGAGTAGCGCCTCTGTTTTTTATTCCTTCTCGCAAAATTTCTTTTAAACTATTTAGCAATTTTTCACTTTTTTGTAAGTTCATATCTTTGGTGCGGGTTTTAGGGTTTATCCCGGATAAAAATAGAGCATCAGTTGCGTATATATTTCCAACTCCTGAGATAATTTCCTGATCCATAAGTGCGTTTTTAATGTTTGTATTTTTTGATTTTATAATTCTCAAAAATTCATCAGGCGTTATATCTGCTTCTAAAATATCTAACCCATATTTATTGCGTAGTTCGCTTAAAGATTTCTCATCAAGAACCTTTATTTTTCCAAATTGTCGCATGTCGCAAAATTTTAAATATTTCTCATCTTCGTTTTTTGAAATTTTGAACACAATTTTTGTCCATTTATCTTTTTTTTCTTTTAATGGAGTTAATATTATTCTTCCAGTCATTGCCAAATGAAATACTAAAAATTCATTTTCGAATAACTTTATGACAATATTTTTGGCAATTCTTTCCACATCGGAGATTTTTTTATCTTTTATCTTTCCTAACCTTATCTTCTCAATTTCTGGTATCTTATAGTTTCTTTCAATTTGAATATTTTCTATTTTATATCCAACGATGTTGTTTTTTAAGTCTTGTGAGATTGTATGTACTTCCGGAAGCTCAGGCATTTAATTTTTTATGCTCTTCCCATTTTTCTCTTACGAAGTTTTCAAATTCTTTTTTGAATCTTTCTTTAGAGTATTTTTGGGCGTGAGATTTTATTTTTTCGTGGTCAAATTTATTATTTTTTATCATCTGTTCAAAATCGAGTAGTTTTTCGGATAGGGAATCTATATTATCTTTTTCGAAAAAAAGCCCTGTCTCCCCCTCTATTATAGTTTCTAAATGTCCTCCCGATTTGTGGGCCAATACCGGTTTTCCGTGTGCCATTGCTTCAACGGGAACAATTCCAAAATCCTCATCAACAACGGGATTTATTAATCCAAGACAACCATCCAATAATTTATTTTTTTCCTCATCTGATACTTTTTTAAAAGTAATGTTACTACCTGCGATTGATTTTAATCTCTTTTCTTCTATTCCGGTACCGGCTATTACCAGCGGATACTTGACTTTGTTGAAGGTTTTTATTAACAAGTCAAAATTTTTATATTTTGATAGTCTTCCTATTGCTAAAAAGTAAGGAGCTTCTGCTTTCTTTAACCCGTCTTCAGATTTGAAATTAACTTCTACAGGAGGGTAGATTATTTTTGCGTCTCTTCCATAAAATTTTTTAATTCTCTTCCTGGTTGTTTCAGAGTTGGTTACAATATAATCAGGTCTTTGTGCGGCAACGTAATCCCACAATCTTAGAAAATTTACTAGGTAACTGTAAAAAGGTTTAAAAGGTGGCTTTTGCCATTTTGTTCCTTCCTGAGAGTATTTATATAAAAATCTTGGGGGAGTGTGTATGTAGGTAATATGCATCTGATCCGGTTTTGTGAGTATTCCTTTGTTCCACGTTGTTCCGCTTGAAATAACTATATCGTAATCGCGAAAATCAAATTCTTCAAATATTGTAGGCATCCTAAGAAGAAAGAAAAGTTTCTCTGATATCTTGTTTCCCAATCTTTTTGGATAGATTATTTTTCTATTATTTATAGAACTTGGTATCTTTTTACGATCGTATTTAGCTGTGTATATAGGAGCTTCGGTAAATATTTCAGCTATGGCTTCTATGGTTCTTTCCGCGCCACCGTATTGTGTTAAAAATTCGTGTGCTAGAGCAATTTTCGGTTCTTCCATGTTTGTATTATATCAGTATGCGCTGAATTTTATTCTATTTTGAAAATTAAAATTATATGAAAACTATTGACACGAAGCATAAATTGTGGATTTATTTAATCTGTGAGAAAGAAAATTTCATTTCCTTTGATTGCCATAATTTTGTTGTTTTTGGTAATTCCGATTGCCTTTTGGTTTTTTTCAACGAAACAGGCTTCCGATGATGTGAAAGGAGTCGAAACTGATGTTTCGAGTTTAATTGTTAAGGTGGTTTCAAAAAACGGCTCCTGGGATATGTTTAAGTACTTGTGTGAAAACAAAAATCAATGTGTTGAATCCTTGAATTCGGGAAAATTTTTGGATAAAACCAGCGGAGGTGGGGGAGAGAATGATCAGTTTGTTACTATTAAATATTCTCCTGATTGGAAATCCTATGAGTTTATTAAGATTTATGTTGAGCCCGGTTGGGGATCTACTGATAGGGTATTTAAAGTTTCTTTGGGCGATGGTATCCCCGGATCTTTTATCGGAAAATTTTCTTACGACGAAAGAAATTATGAGACAGTTATTATACCGGTCTCTGTTTTTAATAGCGGTTTTTTTGGCAATGCAGTGACTTTTTACGATACCAAGTAGTTTTGATCTTTTTTCTTTTCTTTATTTTCCTATTTAAGGTGGTTTTAATATAAAAGTATTTTAATTTCAAACTAATTAATTTATCATTATTTGATATGCAGATTATAAAAAGAGACTCTGACCTTTGGAGATATATGTCCCCTGAAATAAAAGATTTGATTGAAGATGGAGAATCCATATTGACTTTTGTTTATAAAAATAAAGATAAAGCAGACATTTCGGATTACTCTTTCATTGTTTTTCCTTTTGCTAAAGCTTATGAAGGGTTTCTAAAAAAGTTTTTCTTGGATACAGATCTTATTACAGAAGATGAATATTATGGAGATGAGATAAGAATTGGAAGGTTGTTAAACCCAAATTATCAGGATAATACGAGCGTTTATAATAAAGTTTGTAATTATTCAGGCGGTGGAAAGGGTATTGCTCAAAGGCTTTGGAATACTTGGAAAAGAGGTAGAAATACTGTCTTTCACTACTTTCCGCATAATTTTAGAAAACTTGAATATAACGAGGCCTTGGATATTATCAACGATATTATTAGTGTTATGGCTGAAGTAGTCTCTGCTTGCGTTGTTAAGAATTAACGCGGGCAATTTATTTACTGAGTAATTTTGAATAGGGAGCCCCTCACTTTAATTTTTTCAGTTTTTTTGCCACTTACATTAATATGCAAAACATAGTTTTTTTCCGGTTCAATATTGTCATTTAAATCTATTGATTTATAAAGTAAATTGATGACCCCATCTTTTTCCAGATAAAACGGCTCTGAATAATTATCCCAAGTATCTCCATCATCGGTTGAATATATGGTATTTTTTATCTCGGACGCATCGCCATTTTCATAGAAGAATTGGATTAAAGGAAATTCATTAAACCAACCATTTGTTTGACCCCCGGATACTGCTATTTGCGTATTTGGAGGATTGGAATCGTCTTTTTCCCCGAAAGCGGCAAACCAACTTAAATGATTTGTACTGGCCGTAATTTTATTATTTTCTTCGTCAAAAGAGCTAGATACAAGTTCCCACATGCGTGTTATTTGGTTCCAAAAATATAATCTGACACTTTGAGGTTTAATATTTTTCAAAGAATCGGGTGAGATTGTTAAAATCATATTTATTGGATCATCGAAGTGTTCAATTATAATGCCGTTTTGGTTGAAGACTTGTAAAATAAAGGATGTATTTTCTATGTAACCCTCTATTTTTGAAGGTAGATTTAAGGCCGGTTTTATGTAGGGAAATATTTTTACTGTTAGTGTTTCTTTTAGATTTTCAAATTCAATTCTTTTGTTTCCGATCTCCATATAATTCTTATTATTCGGACTCGTGCCCGGAGAAATTATTCCTGTTTTTTCTTGACTTTCAGTGTTCCATAAGTAAAGGCTGGTACTACCGCTGTGAAATCCTAACGCATCTTCCCAAGAAAAAGTGCTCCACGGATCAATCTTATCGTAAGGTCTCCATCCGAAAGGATCAACTCTTCCCGAAGGAAAATCGTTCAGAAAATTTCCATCCATTTCTTTATCTTTTGTCACCTCAAAGTGAAGATGCGGTCCCGAAGTTCTCCCCGTTAAACCAACTTTTCCTATCGTGTCATTGCTGTTCACCCAAACAGGACCAGATTTTGTTATCAAAGAATCATTTTGGAGATGCATGTAGGTAGTTTGATAGCCGTTTTGGTGGTCAATTTTTATGGTGTTTCCGCAGTCTTTACAATAATAGTAGCTGGCGTATCCGGATGATGAAGCAAGGATTTCTGTTCCGTATTCTAATCCGAAATCCAACCCGCCGTGCGAACTATAGTAAATAGTGGGCTCTGCGGCTTCCATTCCTAGGAAATTCATAGTTGTTGTACTTACTTGTCCTGTTGGTTCTGAATAATACCCATAGCCCAAAAGCGGTAGTCTGTGATCAAAAAAAGAAGTTATTCTATCCGTTATTTCATTTTCCTCTTTGTATTTCCAAGGGGTATTCAAAAAAGGTGATTCTGCCGGTTCGGTGGGTATATTATACCTATATATTCCACCAATTATGACACTTGAAAGAAGAGATGGTTGACTTGAAGAATTTATTGGAATCAGATCTTTTATTGGATCTATTGAAAACATGTTTGGATCGGAATTAGACCAGGTTTTTCCAACGTCGGATGATACATACACCCAGTACTTATAATTCTCAAAACTGTATTTAACTGCGTAATAACGTCCTTTTAAATATACTATTTTAGTTGCTTCATTATCCCCAAAATTGGCTATTTTTTCCCAAGTTTCTCCTAAGTTTTTTGATACATACATACCTTTTGTTCCTCCAGATCCTGCAAATATGGTATTTCCGTTAATGCAGAATGAGACAATACCCTTGTTTCTTAATTGTGTGATTTCATTCCAAGTCTCACCATTGTCAAGAGTTTTGTAGACTTTAGATGCGATAGAGACTAAAGTAATGTCTTCCGAGCTTTCTACTTCTATCGTACTCATTGTATAACCACCTGTGTCAAAGGCCTCTCTCCACGTTTCGCCTTCATCTGTGGAAACATAAAGTCCGTCTACAGTAGATCCCACATAGATTGTTTTGCTGTCCCTATCTATCTTATTTGTTGACGAACCAATATTAATGTTATACCAAGTAGTTCCGCCATCTTCCGACACAAATATTCCGTAAGAATTGTTTATTACATAGTAGGTAGTAACATATATTTTTCCGGCGTAATATTTAATATCTAATATTCCTCTTCCATCTAATCCTATTTTCTCCCAAGTTTCTCCTTGATCTCTTGATAAAAAGAGTGCGTTAGTTGGGGGAGGTTTTAGAAATAATCTTGAATCAAATTCTCCCGCTAAAATTCCCCATGGGGTTTCTGCCAGAGCCGATATGTGGTTCGCGTTTATAGATGAAATATTTTCCCACTCAGCATTTGCACACCGGATTCCAAATTTGGTTTTTTGCGTTATTAATAGCAAAAAGATTATTTCCGGAAGTAAAAACGATCGGGAGATGTTTTTTCTACTTTTGTTTTGTTTCATTTTGAAAATATTTTTAATAAATACGAATCAATTTTTAATTGATGTTTTATTTTTTACAATCCGGTTTGTTCTATTAGGAGTAGATTTTAGTTGGAAAGTTAATATCTCTTGTATGTAGTAAAATATGGGTGATGGAAAATATTATTCAGCAGATAAAGAAAGCTAACCCCGATCTTCAGGAATGTGAAATAGAAGGGTTACTTTACATATTAAAGAACAACGAAAATTTAACAAATAATAAACTGATTACTTTAACAGGCATCCCAAAAGAAACTTTAAGGAGATTTAAGCAATCTATTAGATTGTTATTGGTTGATGATAAAAGCGAAAACATACGTGTTAGCAAATATGGGAAGGAGCTGCTAGAGAATGAAGATCTAAAACCTCATACTTGGTCTTTGGCGGAAAGGTTTGATTTTTATTTGGATAAAGATATTGAGAAAGTAAAAAGGATTAAAGATAAGTTTAATTTGGAGCCCAAAAGAAAATACGATCAGTTTATTGCCACAGTTGAAACAACTTATTTAAAATGTAGGGTATTGATTGAAAAGGGGGTAGTGAAAGGAAAATCTATAGTTTTCATCGGAGATGACGATTTGAATTCTCTATCGTTGGCTTCCATAAATAAAGATTATAAGAACATAGTTGTTTTGGATATAGATAAAGATATAGTAGATTTTATAAATTTTTATGCTAGTGAAAATAAATTGAAAAATGTTACAGCTTTTCTCTATGATGCTCGGGATCCACTGGATAAAAAATTTATTGACAGTTTTGATGTGGTAGTTTTTGATCCCCCGTACACCAAAGTTGGAGTTAGTCTATTTTTGCAAAGAGCCTTTGATTTGCTCGGCCCTGTCAGAAATTTTGAAAGTAAATATGTTTTTATGTACTACGGATGCAGTTTTAAATCGCCCGAAAAAAAGTTGAAAGTTCAAGAGATAATAAACAGATACGGATTTACTATTGAAGATAGAATAGAGAAGTTCGCCAGATATTCAGGGGCCGATTCTATTGGTAACGCAAGTTCTTTATACGTATTGAAGGTTAATAGTTTTACGAAATCGTTGGGAATGAGTTTTGAAAATATTTATACCTTTGAAGGGGAGAAGGTACCAGAGGAAAAATTTCCTTTCGTTGATCATCTTGTTTTCAAAATATTTGATGTAAAAAAAGAAATTATTTTGTCAAAAAGAAAATTAGTGAATATATTAGAGAGTATTTGTAAGATCCATAAATTGAAGGTGGTTGATAGAAAATTGACAGAATTTAAGGGTGGGGGAATGACTGTAAGTTTTATTTTGGCTAATTCTAATTTAACAGTTCACACCTGGCCAGAATACGGGTCCGTTCATATTGATTTAGTATCTTGTTCGCCTATTTTTAATAAAAGTGAACTCTATTTAACTTTGAAGAAGTATTTTGAAACTGACAAAATTGATGTATTCTTTGTAGAATAGTTGACAGGAAAATAAGTTATTGATATTTTTTCCCCACTAAAGTAGAATACAGATCTGCACTTTGAAAAGGTATCCTTTATAGAGTTTAATCTTGATTTTTACAAGATTTGCAAGGTGAAAAGAACGGATGTCTTGACGTCCACTCACGCATTTGTGGATGTTTTGACATTAAAGCTTTTTTGTTAAGAATTTGATCCTGGTTCAGGGTGAATGCTAGCGGCGTGCCTAAGGTATGCAAGTCAAACTCGCGCAAGCGGGTGGCGAACGGCTGAGTAATACGTAGGAATCTACCTCTAAGTAA